>Ga0172364_10005051_pt1 | contig 10499 bp, 8 predicted proteins | sample LakKivSesite10cm_FD_114545 | JGI IMG/M metagenome (GOLD analysis project Ga0172364, IMG submission 114545) | Sediment microbial communities from Lake Kivu, Rwanda - Sediment site 10cm | ecosystem: Environmental > Aquatic > Freshwater > Lake > Sediment | place: Rwanda: Western Province, Lake Kivu... | reverse complement strand
ATCCTGGCACTGATGGGTCCCAACGGATCGGGGAAGACAACACTGCTCAAACTGGCCGCGCTCCTGACAAGACCCACAGAAGGCAAGATCGTATTCGATGGGATTGACACGGAATGTGGCGAGGACCAAAGGAGGGCGCTGAGAAGGAGACTGTCGGTCGTGTTCCAGAAGCCAGCCCTTTTCAACATGAGCGTAGAGGACAACATATCGGTTGGTCTGAACACTAGGGGGGTAGACGAGAAGGGGGTCCGGGCGAGAGTTGCGGAGGTGCTGAATCAGATGGAACTAGTGGATCTCAGGCGCAGACGCGCGCGAACCCTCTCAGGAGGAGAGGCCCAGAGGGTCTCAGTGGCGAGGGCGCTGGCGACCAAGCCCGAGCTATTGCTGTTGGACGAGCCAACCGCGAGTTCCGACCCGAGGAATGCTTCTGTCATAGAGAGGGTGGTTGCGGAGTCGAACGCTGACAGCGGCATGACCGTACTGATAGCCACGCACAACCCGCATCAAGCCAGGCGGTTGGCCAGCCAGACAGCGTTCCTCCTCGATGGGGAAATAGTGGAGATGGGAAGCACGCTGAAGCTGCTCGAGAGCCCACAGGACAGCCGGACAGCTGCTTATGTTTCAGGGAGAATGGCTTGACAATTGACGAGGGACAGAAGGTAGTGGTGGGCATCCTCTGGGCTCGGTCGAGCGCGTGACATCGCTGACTGGCGCGCTCACAGGGTGAATCAGGACATATATATCGCTCACGGCTCCCATACGCGAGAGCGGCTTGGTCGAAGACAATGCGAGGCGCATGAAGGCCGTAGTCGTACCCCACACGCATTGGGACAGAGAGTGGTATCTCCCATATCAAGAGTTCAGGATCCGGCTAGTGAAGGTCGTGGACAGGCTCTTGGACTTGTGCGGGAGAAACTGGCCAGTGAAGTCGTTCATGATGGATGGGCAGGTCTCGATAGTGGAGGACTATCTTGAGATCAGGCCGGAGAACAGGGAGTTGGTGAAGCGTCTCATCCAAGAGGGCAGGATGAAGGTGGGCCCTTGGTACACTCAGCCAGACGAATCGCTTTGTACCCCTGAGTCAATAGTGAGGAATCTCCTGATGGGTAGGAAGATCGCGAAGAGGAGCGGATGGCACACGATGAACGTCGGCTACCTTCCTGACACGTTCAGCCATGTCTCCACCCTGCCGGCGATTCTAAGGGGATTCAGCATAGAGTCGTTCGTTTTCACCAGGGGGCTCGGGGACGAGGTCGCAAGTCTCCCGGAGGAGTTCATGTGGGAGGCCCCCGATGGCTCAAAGGTACTGGCCTGCCACTTGGTCAATGGGTACTGCAACGCCGGTGGCCTCGGCTGTGACATGAGGGGATACGTCACAAGTTTCGTTGAGACCCCAGACCACTGGGCATCAGTCTACAATAGTATGCACCTGAGGGAGCCAGACTTGGACTTGGAGGGAGCGGTCGAAAGGGTTCAGCGCCTCTTGGACTTGGCGCGCGGGAGGTCGGCCGCCCGCGTCGTCCCTGTGATGAACGGCTGCGATCATATGCCCCCGCAGTCCTCGATCCCTCGCATTGTGGAGCACCTCAAGAGTAACTTCAGCGAAGTGGATTTCGAAATCGGCTCCTTGGAGGACTACGTCGAGGCCGTGAAGTCCAGGCTCACCGACCCCAAGGTTCACAGGGGAGAGATGCGAGGGTGCAAGGAGACCCAGATGCTCTGGGGGGTGACCTCCGCGAGGATGCACCTCAAGCAGCTGAACTTCAACACATCCGTGATGCTCGAGAAGTACGTTGAGCCTCTTTGCGCCTTGGCTTGGTTACATGGGGCGGACTATCCCGAGCACGAGATTGACTTGGCGTGGAAGTTGATGCTACAGAACCAAGCCCATGACAGCATCTGCGGGACTGGGGTGGACCCGGCGCACAGGGAGGATGAGGTGAAGTTCCTAGAGGCCAGGCAGATAGCGTCGAACCTGTCGTACTATGCCCTGAAAGAATTGACAGGAAGGATGGGAATGAAGGACGCTAACTCATTCGAGGGATTCCTTGCAGTCTACAATCCGAACTTGATCGAGGAAGATCTTCCCACGGTCTTTCATGCGACGCTTCCCACAGGGGAATGGGAGCTGGTTGACAACGAGGGTAGGGTCTTCCCTGCGCAGCGGTTGGAGGAAGACGCGGGGATGGGATTCGTCAGCGATGTCGAGGAGTTCGCCACCGTGCTGACCATTCCCTCAACGGGCGTCTCGATCTTAGGCATCAGGAGGGCAACAGGGGATGCGAAGGCCGTAGCCTACGGAACGAACTGGGTGGAGAACGAACAACTGAGGGTCGAGTTCGACACAGGGAGGGGAGGGTCGATGAGGATAGCGCTGGGGGCAGGACAGCCAACGTACGAGGGGATCAACGCGTTGGTGGATGATGGTGACGCAGGTGACACGTACAACTACTCTCCCCCGAAGGTCGTCGATGTCAAGGTCACCTCCTCGGAATCCAAGGCCTCGATCAGCGTTGAATCCGGCCCTGTGGCGGCGGTAGTGAGGATGAAGTCAGACCTCCGGGTGCCAGCTGCATTGGAAGGTGACTCTAGGTCTAGGTCAACTGTGGATCTGCCGACGGAATCGAGGATAGTGATCTGGAAGGGATTACCTAGGATCGACGTCAGGACGACTGTCGACAACACGGCGAAGGATCATCGTTTGAGGTCTGTGTTCCCTCTCCCGTTTCGGGTCAACTCCTCCGTCGCTGACGGTCATTTCAGTGTGGTGGAGAGGCCTGCCAAAAGGCCAAAAGGCGAAGGCTGGGTTGAGTCGCCTCCACAGACGCACCCGTCTGTCACATGGGTGGACGTTTCAAGCAAGACGGGCGGCCTGATGATAGCACACAGAGGCCTGCCCGAGTACGAACTCTCCGAGGACGGCTCGACATTGTACCTCACGCTACTCAGGTCAATAGGCTGGCTCTCCAGGGCGGACACGATGGTCAGACCAGGACACGCAGGCCCGGCCATCCCGACTCCTGACGCCCAGATGGCTGGGAAGCACACGTTCGAGTACTCCATAGTCACTCACCAAGGGGACTGGAGGGAGGCTCATGGGCTGGCTTCCTCCTTCGTGTCCCCCCCGTTTGCGATCCAAGTGGAGAGGATCTCGGACAACCCCCAGCCTGTGCTATCGCTCGTTCATGTGCACGGCCGCGAACTGACGTGCACGACCATCAAGAAGGCTGACGATTCGGACTCGCTTGTCGTGAGGTTAATTGAGCCCTTTGGCGAGGGCGGGGAGGCCGAGGTGCACATGGGAATGTCTCTCAAGTCCGTAACCAAGTCCAACCTTGCAGAGGAATCCCTCAGTGTGATCCGAGCATCCGGGCCGAGCTTCCCGGTCAGGCTTTCTCCCCACGAGATACTCACTCTCCTGATCTCCGCGCTCAGAAGTGCCTGACCATGAGCAGTCGCCCGGCCGTCTCGGTGGTGATGCCCACGCTGAATGAAGAGGCATACATCGAACGCACCCTCAAGTCGCTTAGGGATCAGGACTTTGGGAAGCCCTACGAGATAGTCATAGGAGACGGCTACAGCACCGACGCCACTCTCTCCATCTGCTCGGAATATGCCGACAAGATAGTGCTCGAAAAGAAGAGGACCCCGGCTGCGGGTCGGCAGTCTGCGGTCGAGGAATCCTCGGGGGGCGTGATCGCGTTCTGTTGTGCAGACTCGTTCTATCCCCGTGATTGGCTGAGAGAGTTGACTCGGCCGATACTAGAGGGGAATGCGGAAGCGGTCGGCGGGATAGTCCTGCCCTATGATGGCACGTTCTTCGATCGGGTGTCTAGCCGATATCTCTTGGCTCCGTTGGCCCTTGGCCTCTCCAAGGTCGGCATCTACTTCACGCCCGGGGAAACGCTCGCTGTCAGTAGGTCGGCGTTCGACGCCGTCGGAGGATTCAAGGTGGACATGGTGACGGCCGAGGATATGGACCTCGTGAAGCGGATCTCGAAGATGGGGAGAGTGCGCCTGAACTCCAAAGCCAAGGCGTTCGTCTCGATGAGGAGGGTACGCAAGTGGGGGTATGTCAAGTATTTGACCTACCACGTGTCGAACTTCGTCTCATACCAGCTCACGAGTGGATCTCATTCACGCTACGAGCCTGTGCGATAGACAGCAGATGAAAGTGGCATTCCAGCGCCAATTCCTGGCCGAGGCCTGCGTAGGTAGGTTTGAGGGCCAGGTCTGCCCGGCCCTATCCTTATATACCAAACGATCCGATGTCAATTGGAAATGAAAGTGAGAACGGTTTTTCCAGCGTTCATGTTGGTTCTTCTGCTTGCAGCGGCTAGCATCCCAATGGCAACACCCGACGCGACCAAGTTCCCGGTGACAATGCTGGTATACAGTGACGGGACCGTCGAGTTCATCTCGGAGTCCACTAGCTCCGACCTAGGGGCTAACCCTGGAGTGACTTCGATGAACGCAAGGCTTGGCATCGCGCCCACTGCAGGAGGCAGCAAACTTGAGTTCACGCTGGGGATTGTCTTCACAGCTTCCGCCATCGAGGAGCTGAGCACCTTGCTCCACAAGCTCAATTTCGGGATACTCGTATATCCGAACGGAACGGTGGCCCTTGACTTCCTTGTCCAGTTTGGGCCAGGGGGATTCCCCTATCAGCTCTCAGAGTGGGGGTCCGAAGACTACGTCTACGTCACCGAGGTTGCCGGCAACATGAAGATCGTCGGCGAGACGACTGACGCCACGCTCTTCATGAAGCTCCAGCCAGGCACTACTTACACTAGGCAGGATATGATAGATTCGATAAACGAGAACACGGACCTCGTAGAGCAGCAGGTTCAGATGATGCTGACGATGTTGGGGCTCCAGATCACGCGATTCCAGTTGACCCCAACGCTGTACTCGTTCAACACAGTCCTGCTGAGGGTCGACGTGGGCGTCTTCGGAAACCTGACGGAGACCCTTTCCCAATACATGACAGGAACGCCGACTCAAATGGTATTCAGCCCCCTGTACATCCTAGGCATCTTCGCGGCCAGCCCAGACGACCTGTCCAGAGTCACCATCAACTTCACTGATGCCGGTCTCTTCGACGCAGCCGTCACCCTCAACTACAAGCAGGCGTACGACACGATCATCAACGCAGACAGGATGAACTATCTGAACAGAATCGAGGAAATCGCCCGACAAGACATGACCAACGGGGCACCGTGGTTGCCACTCATTTCCGTCCTCAAGCCCGCTCTGCTCGACACCTCCCTAGCCGGTTTCAGCTTCAATGCGAACTTCGATCGATCGACGATGACTTGGTCAGCGAGGTCTCCCAAGATGAAGGTGGGCCAGGTGTCAGACAGCACGGTGAGCCTGAGGCAGTTCCTGAGCTCGCTCGGGCCCTTGGACGAATACATGACTGATGAGTTCGGGCAAGCAGGCTTGACTGTCACAATGAGGGGCGTCGAGGACGCAAGGGCGTCCATGAGCATCGTCATCCCGTCCGGGGTTCCGACTCCTGCATCGAGGAACGCGTCGAGCGCCACTTGGGAGGGGGTCTATCTGGATCAGTTACAGGACGTCTCTTTCGCGGTGCACTTGAAGGATACCGTCCCACCAACAATCACGTCCGGGATAGCGGCTGGCGCCACCCTTTCCGAGAAACGCCCGAGCCTGACCGCCACGTTCAGCGACAACGTGGGCATCGATGCCTCGACGATAGTGGTCAAGGTCGATGGTGTCGACGTCTCCTCTGCGACAACAAAGAGTGCGGCAGGGATATCCTATGTGCCCACGTCGGACCTGCAGGACGGCTCACACACATTCTACGTCAAGGTGCAGGACACAGCTGGCAATCCCACGGAACTGACCGTCAGCTTCACGATTTCCTCGGGCATCCCGATGATCTACCTAGTGGGAGGCGGGGCCGTCGCCGTCATCGTATTGGGCGCCGTGGCGTACTTCGTGTTCCTGAGAAAGCCCTCAGCTGCTGTCGCAGGTCAGGCACAGCCACCACCTCCGCCGCCGGCCTAGTCCCGAACCTACGACCCGGACACTTCGGCCTGCGAGGCCTTTCGTAGCACGGACAGATGTCACAGTAGGCGCCCTTTCAGCTCTCCTAGGTCAACCGCTCTTCTAGACTCGGCAGACAGCTTCAGAGCGAAGACTGTGGCGAGGACCTCCTCCGTCCAATCATATGAGATCGCGGGCTTCCCGCTCTCAAGCGTGCTCAAGAAGGCTTCAAGCATTCGCGCGTAGAAGACAGGGTCCGATATCGTGGCCTGGCCCCATTCCCTTCTTGAATACAGAACTGTGTGGAACTGATACTGAGAATCCCTCAGCACGTGAATGGCAATTCTTCTGCCGTCCCCATAGGATATCAAGCCAACATCCCTATCATCATCAGATTCGCAGTAAACGTGGTCAATGCCGGGCCCGAAAGCAGTGTGGACAGCCTCTACCAGATGGATCCCATAGTCGACTAGGTGGCCGGGCCCTCTAAAGGAGCCTCCTCGAAGTTCATCCGCTCCCCCGAGTTTCTTGACAAGTTCCTCCAGTTCAACCGCGTATCTCAACGCCGAGCAGGACATGAAGGGAGTTCCTGTGCTTCTCGCCAAGTCGAGCACGGACGCCGCGTCGGCGTAGTTGTCGGCGAGCGGCTTGTCGGCGAAGGTGGGGATACCCTGCTCCAGCAGTAGCCTGGCGTACTTCACGTGGTTGTGAGCCAGTCCTATCGATGGATAAAGCACGAGTGCGCCGTCAACCTCCCCCATGATGTCAGAGATGTCGGTTACCGCACGCTCGATCCCGTATCTGTCGGCAAACTCCTGTGCCTTGCTCTCGTCCTCGTCGAACGCTATCACGACCCTGGCGGATCCAATGGGTTCTCGGCCTATGCCGTTGATCAGCGAGACGAAATCTGAGGAGTGGGAAGTGCCAACCCCGACGACAGCGAGTCTCTTCATGCGTCTAGCTCTGTCCTAGTCTCTCAGCCTTTGCGTCTTGCCTAGGATATGATGAACACGATGTCTTCTTCTCTTGCCCTGTCGTTGAGTTTCAGACCCACTGATTTCCCTGCCTCTCCGACGGAGATGTTCTGATGCTCCACTTGCATTGACTCGACCTTCTGTCTGAACGAGGTCTGCTTGCCCTCGACGAGTATCTCGTCCCCCACCTTCAGCGTCCCGGTCAACTCGACGACGGCCACGCCTATCTTTGAGAAGAAGTGGGTGATCTTGCCCACCGGGGTCCTTTTCTCCTCTTGGGCCATGTGGTCATGTCCCGGGGTTCGATATTAAGTCTTAGGTCCACTCCAGTCAGCAGATGAAACGCGATCAGAGGCGTCTTCAGGCCCGTCGCCTAGACGTTCGCGAGCATTCAATTCGTCCAGTCGGGTATGGTCATATGCGAGGAACGGTCGCGGCGTCACTCGCGGTCCCTGAGTTACGGCAGAACGGGAAGAGGGTTCCCGTTTGCTCCTTCGCGCAGCACAGGGGATGGGAGTGCACAGTTCACACTGAGGTAGGAGAAAAAAGGTGAGAAGGTCACTAGTGCGTTGCCAGCCGCTAGCCCGGAGGCACTGGAAGACCCAGCCGGATTCTCTGCCAAAGTACTGCTTCATCGCAGCTGACGAACGCCCCTAGTGGGTTCACCCAGAAGCGGTACGTGGTTCCGTCAGGCAGCATGGTGGATGCTGGAGGGTAGTAAGGATCCATTGACCAGCCCAGCACGCAAAGGGACTGAAGTGATGTGCCGTAGATGATGTCTGTGCCTATCCTGGATATGCCCATTATCACGAGAGTGTAGTCAGCTACGTGTTCGCTGTTTAGAGGGCCGACGTAGTACACGTCCAGCTCGACTACACCCGGCGACCCATACCTGATTACCATGACGAAGTCAGAGGATGCATCCGTTAGCTCGCTCGCAAGGGTCTCGGCCGGGAACTGCTTGGGCGAAGGATTGTAGACCGTCTTCTTAAGCACCTGCAAAACCAGGTAGGTGGGTTGCACGGGGACTCCGTTGTAGGTTATGGTCGCCTTGTAGCGGGCGATGAGATCCGTCCCTGGTTGGTAGAGTGAACCTGGTGACTGACCCGCTGGCAGTATCCCCAGCGCCATTATGGCGGTGTTCCTGACTGGGTCGTCCTCGGCAACAGTGCTCAGGTCGAGTGCTGGCTTGATCCGGCTGGCGTTCAATGCCGCCAAAGCAGCTAGGACAGAGGTGAAGTTACTTTGGATCCCAGGGAGACCAGATCTGAGATCGTCAAGCTTGGTCTCAATGCTCCCTCTCTCGATCAACGCTGCCTGAAGCAAGCTCATATTCCGTCCAGCCATGCCCCAAGTTGGTTCTTCTCGGCCGTGAGTGCCTGTATCGTGTTGTCCTTGCCCGCGACTACTCCCGTGTAGTATATGACGGCCCCTCCCATGCCGACTGCGAGAAGGATGGACAGCAGCCCAAGCGCGATGGCAGTTCCTCTGCTAACGACTTTTGTCTCGCTCATTTTTCACACCGTCAAGCCCTTGAATCGAGGAGCAAGATAAGGCTTCAATCCGGCCTTCTCATACTATGACTGGAAGTGCGATGCTTTGCGCAGTTGCACAGGAGGCTTCCGCGATCGGCGAACGATGGCCTATCGTCCGCGACGTGTGCGCTCCCTCGGGCATTCGGTGCGCGCAGAGCTTATCTAGCTCGCCGTGCTCTTGCTTGATGTGACCAGGATATCACACTATGAGTTCGGGAATATCGTCATAGATGGTGAGTCATATGGCAGCGACGTCCTGATTCTGAGAGACCGAGTTGTGAGATGGCAGAGAAGGAAGAGTCACATGCTCCGCATTGAAGACCTATCGGAGGCGCTCGAACAGGGACCCGACGATCTGGTCATAGGCACAGGGTATGATGGGATGATGGAAGTGCCTAGCAACTTGGTTGGGGAGCTACGATCAAGAGGGATATCGGTAGACGCGTGTCGCACACGGGAAGCCGTCGGGGCTTACAACGAGCTAGTCGGGAAGGGCAGAAATGTCGTGGCGGCCCTCCACTTGACCTGCTGAGTGGAGGTGAACCGGGAACGGGAACCAGAAGCCCAAATTGGCTGTCACCGCGTGTATCAGGGATGGAAGTGTGCCTGCATACTGGATATGAGGACGTGCCATGGCCATGAGTGCGAATGAAAGGAGGGTGTCATACCACGTCACGTTTGACTCCGAGACAAAATCCAGGAATGACTACTTCCTCCTGCCGGTCGTCCTGCCAGAGGGAACCGCAGCCCTGAGAATACGGTACGAATACGATCAAGGAAAGGCAGGCGATCCGAACGTCATTGACCTCGGCCTGCTCGGTCCGGGCGACGCAGAATTCCTGAAGGTGAGCTCGTTCAGAGGCTGGAGTGGCTCCAACAAGAAGGAAGTACGCATCTCGTCTGACGCAGCCACTCCTGGATACTACGCAGGGGCCCTGGAGGGCGGCAAATGGAACCTCATGCTTGGGCTCTACAAGATCTCTAAGGAAGGATGCCCGTGTACTATCGAGGTGACAGTTGGGAAAGGACCTGAGGCAAGCCCCTTGAGGACCACTAGTCTTGGGCGCATCTCTGAGCAAGGTGCGGGTCGCCAGTTGCAGTGGTTGAGAGGCGACCTCCACGTGCATTCCCATCACAGCGATGGTTCCCTTTCAATCGCTGGCCTCGCGCAGGAAGCTCGACGGAGGGGGTTGGACTTCATAGCTGTCACTGATCACAATACCACGTCCCAGTGCCAAGAGATATCAGTGGAACTCGGCTCAGCTGCCAGCCCCGAGCCCATCATCATACCAGGTGAGGAACTGACATCCTACCACGGGCACGCCAACATATGGAACACGACTGAATGGTTGGACTTCAGGATAAGGAGTGAGAATGACGCAAGGACTGCGATGGAGGAGGCTCACAGGAGAAAGCTGCTGTTCTCGATAAATCACCCGAACGACCTCTTTCCCTGGGAATACAAGGGGGCGACGGAGTTTGACTGCATCGAGGTCTGGTCCGGCCTCTGGTTCAGAATGAACTTCCAATCGGTCAACTGGTGGGACGAGCTCGCAGGGAAGGGGATCAGAAGGGTGGCTGTGGGTGGAAGTGACTTTCACAGCCCAGAAGAGGGCACGGCTAGGGATTTCTTCAACGTGGGGACGCCGACAACTTGGGTCCTATCCAAGGGGAAGTCGCCTGGCTCGATCATCGACGGTATCAGGGCGGGCCGGACATTCATCTCCAAGGATCCAAAGGGCCCGATCCTCTTGCTGAGAGCGAGGACAGACGAAGGTGAATACCAAGTCGGGAGCGACATCAGGATCAAGGCCAGAAAGGAGGTCGCTTTCCAGGTCGAAGTGCGAGGAGGCAGGGGACTGGGGCTGAGGCTAGTCGCGAATTCGGGCTGTATCTCCGCCGCGGATGTCGACTCTTCTGACTTCTCATATGTCTTCAGGCAAGGACTGGACAATGACCAGTTCATCAGGGGTGAATT
>Ga0172364_10005050_pt1 | contig 10500 bp, 13 predicted proteins | sample LakKivSesite10cm_FD_114545 | JGI IMG/M metagenome (GOLD analysis project Ga0172364, IMG submission 114545) | Sediment microbial communities from Lake Kivu, Rwanda - Sediment site 10cm | ecosystem: Environmental > Aquatic > Freshwater > Lake > Sediment | place: Rwanda: Western Province, Lake... | reverse complement strand
TTCTTTTGCCTACAAAGTCAAGATCATTGGTATCAATTTTAATCAAAGTCGATTTTTTATAATTATCAGGAAAAGAAAAAAATTCTTCATAAGCCAAGTTTAATCTTCTCATATACTCATAAGAAATTTTTCGCTCAAAAGGTCGATCTCTCAGGGCTATCCTTTTCATTAACATGTCGGTACTCGCCTGCAGGTACACAATTAAATCAGGACGGGAGATGTCTTTGACCATAATCTCATAGAGACGTTCATACATAGAAAGTTCATTGCCAGTTAGATTAAGGTGGGCAAATATCCTATCCTTAGCAAATAGATAATCAGAAAAGATTAATTGATTAAATAAATCTTGTTGAGCTAACTCTAATTGTTGTTTATAACGACTCAATAAGAAAAATATTTGGGTCTGGAAGGCATATCTTTCTATATCATTATAAAATTCGGATAAAAAAGGATTTCCTTCTACTACCTCTAAATTGTATTTAGCATTAAACATTTTACTTAATAATAAAACTAAACTGGTTTTCCCTGCGCCAATAGCCCCTTCCACAACAATAAATCTGCTCTTAAGTTTAATCATCTGTCCTACTCCTTTATCTTTGGAAATTAAGTTGGTTATTTTTCCGTAGGTAATTCCATTCATAAGTGGAATATTTATTTTCTAAAAGATCTTTGGAAATTTTCTCTTCTTGGCTGGTTAATTTACTTTCCACCAATCTTACTCCAAACTCTTCTTCAAAACCTTGAGGAAGAATTTCAGATAATTCTGAAAAATTTATCTTTCTCTTTAAAATTTCTTCTAAGCTGGTAGCATTAAATTTAAATTTAAGTCTATCTTTTATTTGAACCGAGGGAAAATTAAAAATTGGAAATAATTTGTCTTTTTCTAATTTTATCAATAAAGAACCGTGTTGTAAAACTACTCCTCTTTTTCTCACTTGAGCTGAACCAACAATCTTTTTGCCTTCAACCTGCACTTCATACTGAGAAGGTATGGAAAAACAGATTGATTTAAAGTCTAAATGATGAATTCTGGTCTTATCTGATCTACCCAAAAGATTGTTCTCTAATTTACCTCTTAGAGGAACTAATTCTGATTTTATCCCTAAATAAGAAAGTCCTCTAATTATTCCTCCGCTAATTTTCTTATAAGTTTCTAAAATAGAATCGTTAACTATAGAATGATTTTCTCTAATTATAAAACTATATGTTAGTTCCTTATCATGTAGAACTGCCTTGCCCCCAGTGGGCCTACGAACAATATCAATTCCCAAATTGTGACAAGCAGCTATATCTATCTCTTTCTCTAAATCTTGAAAATAACCTAAGGAGACCGCAGGAGGAGACCATTGATAAAATCTGATAGTAGGAGGAACCAAACCTCCCCGGTGAGCTATCATTATTGCCTCGTCAATGGCCATATTCATAAAACCATTATGATAACTATCTCTTATTAATCGCCATTCCATCAATTTTACCTCTCCTATTTTTTAAAAAAATAATAAACTATTTTCCCTTTTTTATATATTTATTCTCTAAAAAATCTCAAAATCCTTCTTAAAGTATAATATTTATTTTAATTGTCTAAGCAGGGGCGTATTGCAATACGCCCCTACCTCCAAAACGCTATACGCTAACATGATTCTTGCTTCCATTTTTTTATTTCTTTACTATATACTACATACGACGATATACTATATACTAATTTGCTTTTCGATAAAAATAAGGCTAACAAGCTAAAAAAATGTTAGCCTTATTGGTTATTTTATTTATTAAATAAGTTGCTGGGACATAAATTATTTAACTATATCGCTCTATAAAAATATTAATTAATTGTTATTTGTTTGTAATTACTCCGTTTTTACTTCTTTTTTAAATCTATTGATTGCTTGCATCCCTTCATTAATAACAAATCCGGCCAATACCAGTAGAACTAACGACATCCCTCCCAATAGATAGTTTGCTTTAGCAAAGTTCTGGAACACCATAGTAATAAGAGCAACAACCGTGACAATTACCATAAAAATCATAGGATAAAGAGTGACAGTATATTTCTTGCCTAAATGTGCTAACCAGGCAGTAGCTCCTAATAAGGCTAAGCCTGCTAAAAGTTGGTTTGATGCTCCGAATATCGGCCAGATAGCACTCCAGGTACCACTTAAAGCAAGCGTTCCACCAAATATAACAGTAACAATAGTTGCAACATATCTATTAGAAATTGCTGGTGCCCATCCAGCAGTTAGTTCTTCCAGGGCATATCTACCTAACCTGCAAGCAGTATCCAAAGAGGTAAGTAAGAAAGCAGAAACAGTTAAGGCACCAAAGGCTATTCCGGTCTTTTCTGCTATGCCTAAATTAGCTAAAAAGTTTGCCATGCCATGGGCAAAGACGCCAACCGGTCCACCCCAATTGGCTAATCCGTCGGCCAATCCTGCTTTAGTTAACATAGCAGCAGTACCTAAAGCGATAACTGCTAATACACCTTCCAACAACATAGCCCCATAACCTATTACTTTAGCATCTGTTTCCTTATTTAGCTGTTTGGAGGTTGTCCCTGAGGAACAAAGAGAATGGAAACCAGAAATTGCTCCACAGGCAATGATTACAAAAAGCATGGGGAACAGATAACCTACCGGTTGTTTAAAAGCAGTAAAAGCAGGAAGCTGAAGACTTGGATGCCCAATGAATATTCCTATTGCTGCTCCACCTAAGGCAGTATAAAGCAAGAATGAACATAAATAATCTCGAGGTTGTAATAAAGTCCATACTGGTAAGGCTGAAGCGAAAAAGCAGTACAATAGTAAGAGGTAAATCCAAGTTCTAGCACTGAGGGCAAAAGGTGCTCTTAAACCGATCCAGATGGATACAAATAATAAAATTACTCCAATTATAGATACCATACTAAGAGATACACCTTTACGATAAAGGGCAAAACCCATTCCTACAGCAATTATCATAAATATAACTGATGCGGTGGCTACAGAAGGATTGGCTGCAAAGGTATTGGCAACTAAGATAGTAAAAACAGCCACTACTAAAACCAGAGCTAACCAAGCAAAGATTAGAAATAATGTTTTTGCCTTTTTACCAACATTATCCCCGATTACTTCTCCTATTGTTTTACCTTTATGTCTTACCGAGGAAATAAGAGACATAAAATCATGTACTCCGCCAATAAATATACTTCCTAAAACAATCCATAAAAAGCAAGGAAGCCATCCAAATACAGAAGCCTGGATTGGACCTAAAATAGGCCCTCCTCCAGCAATAGAAGCAAAATGGTGTCCCATTAATACTACTTCTTTTGTCGGAACATAATCAATATTATCAGTCATGGTATGTGCAGGAGTTTTTTTACTGTCATCTAATCCCACAAGTTTTGCTAAATAACCTCCGAAAACTTTAAGAGCAACAAGAAAAGCTACTATGGCAACTAAAACTATCGTTAAAAGGTTCATTTAATATAACCTCCTTTCAGGCTATAATAAAAATATTAAGAATATTTTATCAATATAAACTAAAATACTACATTTCTTATTGTCCCAGCAACTTATATCTGAAAAAACAATACCATATCTATTTTAAGTTTTATCACCCCCCAAAAAAGATTTTACTTTATAGGCAGAAAGCACTTCTTCTCCTTTTTTGTTAGAATACAACTTTTGTCCTTTTAAGTCAATTAGTATAAGCCGTATATCACACCATCCCTTTAAGCCAAGTAAAAAAGACTTAGAAAATTTGAATCTTTCAGCAAAATTAATTGCCTCTTCAGAAAAACCAGAAGTAGAAACTAATACTCCATTAAAAATAGTAGACATAATCTCCAGGGAAGGAATCAGCATTTTATCAATTAACGATACTAAATACTTTGAAAATTTTTCTATCTCATTTTTATCTCCAAATCTTTTTATGGTGTTAACTATAGCATATTCCTTAGTATAGTATTGATCAATTTTTATTTTTTTAGTTAAAACTTGGCGAAAATGTTCGGTAGAAGATTGGGCGAATATATTTACACTTACGCCAGATATTTCTTTATTTCTTTCTACATCAAAATAATACTTATAACGTTCTTCCAATTCGTTTAAATATTCATCTAATTTATCTTGAGCATTTGTCACCACTTTATTAACCTACTACCAAATGATAAAATTTTTTAATTACATGTAATAAATATAATTATCTTTATTGAAAGAATACTACGACAAAAAAATAAAAAATCCTTCTTTTTTAGAAATTTTTTTAGAATAATGGGGACGGTTCCATTTTTAACTATTTTAAAAATCGAAAACAAAAAATAGAACCGTCCCCTTTTTTCTTTCTTTTTTAAAAATTAGTAAGCTATGTTATAATAATTAAAGGCATCAAGATATTATTTTGCAGAAAATATCCTGTATTCTTCTTAAATAATTTTTAAGGAGGTGTGTAAATGAATTTCGGTTTTTTAAAAAATATTTTTGAAAAAAAAGGAGGAGATTCCACGGATATTCTCTGGATTTATACCCAATGCGATGGATGTGGAGAAAAATTTAAAACACTTGTCAGAAAATATAATGATCTCTCTCCAACCTATAAAAATGATGGACCTGCCTACATATTTAAAAAAGAATTGATTGGTGCTTCTTGTCCCAACCGAATTAATCTATTTTTAGAATTTGACCGAAACTACCGTAAAATATCTGAAGAAATCACTGGTGGTCACTTCATTTCCAAAGAAGAATACCAATCCTAAATTTTTTACTAAGGGCTTGATTGTTTAGTTGGATTTTTTATCAGGATAATAAAAATTCTTACTAATATCATTCCCAGACAAAGAACTTGGGCTAAGTTAAAAGGTCCCAATCTAAAAGTTGCATAGGAAACTGGTTTTCGAACAAATTCGATAAAAAAACGTGCTAAACCATATCCTATAAAATAGAGAGAAAGAAAAAAACCATCAAAATATTTTCTTTTCCTTATACTCCAAAAAATTAAAAATAAGAATATCCCTTCAAAAAAAGCTTCGTAAAGTTGAGAGGGATGTCTTAATTGATGAGTAGGGTCTAAAGGAAAATACATTCCCCAGGGCAAGGTAGTAACCCGACCGTAAAGCTCACCATTTATAAAATTTCCTAATCTATCAAAGGTATAACCTAAGGGAATAGCGAGAATAAAAAGGTCAGCAAAATGCCAATGATTTATTGTTTTCTTATAACAAAAAATAATATAAATCAGTAATACACCGATCAGTCCACCATGATAAGCCATTCCTAAAATACCATTATATTGAAGCCCATTGGAAAAATCAAAGGGAGAAATGATTTTTAAAGGAATTACTTCTTGATTTAAAATAACTCTTTTAAATCCAATTAATTCTAAAAAAGCAATTCACTCTGAATTTCTTTTTCTGATATCTAAATTCTCTTCCCAATATAATTTTGAAAAATCTTCTTCTTTCATTCGCTGCAAAAATACCTTGCCATCTAAATGGTCATTCTCATGTAAAATGACTCTGGTATGAAAGTGATAATCAATTTCTTCTATCTGCTCTTCTCCTTTAATATCTAGATATTTCAGCCTAACCCAACTAGATCTCTCTACCCGCTCATAAAGGGTAGCATAAAATATGCTTAAACATCCCTCCGAATCACTATTAACTTCTGAAGATACAGCTAGAATTTCCGGGTTTAAGTAGGCACGAAAACCGATCTTAGATAATTGAGGATAATTTTTAGTCGGTATAATATTCACAATAAATACTACCCTCCAAGAAATTCCTATTTGAGGAGCAGCCAATCCAACTCCTCCATAATGCTCTAAGGTTTTCTTTAATGAATCTACTATTTCTCTTCCCTGATCAAAATCCTCTACTTTTTTTGATTTCTGAAAAAGTAATTTACCTTCCTCAGTCCCTACTTGTTTTGGAAGTATAATACCCATAATTTTTACTTCTAATTTTTACTCCTTTTCATCTTATCATTTCCTCATTTCTTTCTCAAATTCTGGAAAATATTGGTTGATAATTCTTAAATTAAATCTGGGAAGAATAGATTCTTTAGGTTCTCTCTCTAATAAAAACTCAAAGGACTTTTTTATTAATTTCTCTTTGGATATTTTACCTCCAGTTAAATCTTGCCAATACTTATCATCTAAGATTACATTATATTCTTTCCCTTCCACTTTCACTGTGAATTCCTGTTGATTTTTCTTTTCAACTTTAATCATTTTTACTACTTCTTAAAATTTAATATTTGACTTTTTTCAGGTCTACCATCATGGATAATTTTCCCCCAAAACCTTTTTTCTAGACGAAAACCAATTTTCTCCATCTTTTGCTTAAGCTTTTCTGTTTCAATATGCTCAGGATAGACCGAAACTAAACCATCTGGCTTTAAAACTCTATAAACCTCTTTCAGCAGTTCCGATAATTCAGGACTTTGCAGTGAGAAATACCAGAAAATGTCATAGAGCAAGACCACATCAAAAGCACCATCTTCAAATCCAAAGTTCAACTCCCCAGAGGTTCTTATTATTTCCATATTGTGGAGATTAGCTGATTTAGCTTTCTCTTGTAAATCCTTTAATTTATATCCGTCTTCATCTACAGCATATATTTTCCCTTCATTTCCGATTATCTTTGCTGCAGGAATAGTATAATTTCCTCCACCACATCCAAAATCCAAAACAATCTGGCCTTCCTTAATGCCAAGTTTTTTTGAAATCTCTTTACATCTCTCTTCTGTATAATCTTCTATACTATTTTTCATTTCTAATCTCTTTTCAAAGTTCTCTTACTTAGTTTATCAATACTTGAAAATGAAAGTAATCTAACATAAAAAGCGGTTTCTTTTGCTAATTACTTTAATTTTAACATAAAAAAAATTAAGCTCTTTTCCTTTTGCTTATGAAAAATAATATCACTAAAGAAAACGGCAGCAAAAATATTACCGGTGGATAGGGAGGTGCATATGTACTCAAAAATCCTTCTAAGGAATTAAACCAAGGACCACCTTCTCCTCCAAGTATTGACTCTGTAATTCTTACAAATATATCAGTTCCTGCTAATATCCATATCAATATACTTGCCATCAATGCCTTGGAAAGTTGGTGAATCTCTAAAAAATTCTTAAGACTGGACAAATAAAAAAGCCCGGCAGATATTACAATAAGTCCTCCCCATCCTCCTCTAAACATATCACTAGATATCTCAAGGATACTCCAAGAAAAATCTCTGCCACCTATGATTACCATTAAGTCAGCAATTCCAAAAATCAAAGTAACAATCCCTAAAATTCCAAAATATACTCTTCCAATTTTTTCACTCATATAATTGCACCCCCAATAATGCCCAAATCAAATTTACTAAACCGCCATATAAAAATATTACTGTTACTAAGACTGCTAAACTACCCAAAAGGTTTTTCCATCCTTCTTTGAGTAACATTACAAATGTTGCTACACAGGGAAAATATATGGAAACAAGTACAACAGAAGTGATCATTTGATATTTACTCATTTCAATTGCACTAAGTTGGGCAACCGCAAGGTCCTTTCTTAAAAATGCAGCAATTAAAGGTCCTACTGTTTCACCAGGAACCCCAAACCAACCAGTAAGAAGCGGTGTTAGTATTTTAGCCAACCAATCTATAGTCCCAGTAAGATACAGAATATTTACTATTACACAACCAAATAATACAAAGGGAACCGCAGTTTTTAAAAAGCATCCTAACCTCATTCGTAGCTTTCTTGATATATTGTTCCATAATGGCTTTTGATAAGGAGGGACATTAATCAGAATTTCAGGGGATTTCCCTGGAGTAAGCTTATTTAAGATAAAGCCAAAAATAAAGTATCCAAAGATTAAATATAGCAAAACTATACCTATGCTCTCTGGAATTACCTCTTGCATAATTCCCAATTGAGCACCACAAGGAATAGATATTGCTAACAAAGTCATCATCATAAAACGTTGCTTTTTTGTTTCTAAAATTCGAGTTGCAGTTACTGCAGGCACATTACAACCCAGGGCAAGAATTGAAGGAACAATATAGCAATAATTCTTGCCCATTCTCCTGGTTGCAATTCATACAGAAATTTAGGAGTCAAATTTTCATCTCCATTTTATCTATTAATTAATAATGAAATAATGAGACTCATTCTCAATATATAATTAAAAAAATTTACATTTATTTATTATCCATTTTATCTTTTTTTAAACTTTTATAACAATCTTCACAATATCCTTTTATCCCCAATCTATGTTCCAAAGGTATAAAATTATATTTTTGACAAACTTCGTCCTGTAATTTTTCTATCTCTTTATCGTAAAATCCAATAATCTTCCCACATTTTATACATAATAAATGATCATGATGTTTTTTATTAAAAATATTTTCATAACTTATCTTATCTTGGCAACGTAAGGTTTCAGCAATCAAACCACTTTGAAGCAACAAGGGGATCGTCCTGTAGATAGTAGCTCGAGATACATAATTGCCCTGCTTACGCAATCTCTCAAAAAGCTCCTCTACATCAAAATGATTATGGAATGAAAGTGTTGCTTTTAAGATAAGCTTTCTTTCAGAAGTATATTTAAATTCTTTCCTTTTGAAAAATTCTACAAATTTTTGCTCTTCAGGAATCAATTTAATCTCCTCATATAAAATTGCAATTAAGTCTCAATATCATTATAAAATGTTAATTTTTGTTTGTCAAATAATTTTAAAAATTTTTTAAAATACATTTTCTCTCTATTAATTGATATTTTAAAGTCCAAATTCTATTATCCTCGAAAAATGCATTTTTTCTAAGATTTTCTCTGCTTTCTCTTTATCATTTATATAAAATAAATGAGTCAAACATTTGCAATCTGAAGAGCCAAATCCTTTTTTGACTATTTCGCTAATGGGTTGTTCATTAAATACATCAGCTGTTTTACACTCAATTGACTTTTGAATTACCCAGATCCGTGAAATTTGAGCTTTCTTATTATTTAAAAGATAGTCTATATGCCAATATATTTTTTTATTTCTTTTCAAATGTCTTCTCAACCGGGCTTCCAAACATCCCTTAGATGAACCAATATAAATATAATTCCCTTTTTTAAATAAAACTTTGCCTAAGCAACCTACAATGATCTCAAAATCTTTAGATACAGATATTATCAATACATAAGTAGCTTCTGATTTCTTTAAAATATTTTTAACTTAACTTCGCCTACCTTTTAGTATCATATCCCCAATCCTACAACCAACATCCTTAGCTATTACTGGGCATTTCGCTTTAAATAGAAAAAATATAGATTTATCTTCTTCAGAGAGGGACTCATAATTTCCTTGACCTTTACTAATAATTAATTCTGCGTTCTGATATAATTCTATAAATTCTAAAGAGCAACATTTCATTATAGTTCCAGGTGCATCTGATCCGCTTGAGATAACCTTTGCTACTTTATTTATTCCGCAAAATAATGCATCTTCTATTAAAGCATCATTAATAACTGGTTTATCTCTTACTATATAAATAACCTGCTTCCCTAATTTTTCTGTTAATTCCTCTATCAATAATCTATCAAAAACGACCTCTCCTGCATTATCGGCTAAATAAATTATATGGTTAACCTTAGATAAAATTTCCTTAAATCCTTGATATTTAAATACAGTTTTATTATTATCACTTTTAAAATTCTCATTAAAAATTTTATTTATCTCTTCTTCCATATTTAAAGAATTTTTCACCCCATAGTCAATAACATTACCAGCAATAGATAACTTTACTGCAGTCAAAAGTCTATCCTCAGAACTTTCTATTTTTTGTTTTAATTTGGGATAAAAGCTCAAGATTAATTTATTACTATTTTCTTTAATTTCCTTAAAAGGGTCTTTTACTCCAGTTATTTTTCTTACTAAAGTGTAAATCGTTCTTCCCATCTCTGGAGGATTTGCATCTAAGGAGAAATTGGGTATTAACTGAGAAAGTTCATCTATAATCTTCTTTTGTATAATCTCATTTGCACCAGTAATTCTGGCTGCCTCTAAAGCCTGCCTATAAAAACAGGGAATACAATCTAAGTAAGTTCTCATCTAATCTATATGCACTCCTAATAAATTTATTATCTTTTTCCTACATACCTTCCTAATCCAAAATAAGTTCCCTGAACATAAAATAAAGGATCTAACTGTCCTTTTTGTTTGGCAAAATTCTTTAAAAAGAGATCTTGATTTATAGAAATAGCTACCACTTCTCCAATTATAATAACTCTGGTATCGGTTATTTCATAAATATTCAATGCTTTACACTCAAAATGGGATTTGCACTCAGCAATCAAATGCGGCTTAACTTGAGAAGCTGGAATCGGGGTAAGTTCCGCTTTTTCAAATTCGTCTATTTCAGCAGGAAATTTTACCCCAGCAATATTTACTTTTTCTAACATTGACGTGGAGGGAATGTTCAAGACAAATTCTTCGGTTTCTACAATATTTCGATAAGTATTCCTATCTTTATCTGAACCAACTACATAAATAG
>Ga0172364_10005049_pt1 | contig 10502 bp, 7 predicted proteins | sample LakKivSesite10cm_FD_114545 | JGI IMG/M metagenome (GOLD analysis project Ga0172364, IMG submission 114545) | Sediment microbial communities from Lake Kivu, Rwanda - Sediment site 10cm | ecosystem: Environmental > Aquatic > Freshwater > Lake > Sediment | place: Rwanda: Western Province, Lake Kivu... | reverse complement strand
TTGATTTTCCGGATGAATGCCATGCATATAAGTTTAGCTTATCACTAACCCCCCTTAGTGTCCTGAAAACTCGTTTTTTACTCGAAAAAATACCGAAAAATTGTAAAAGTGAGCAAGTCAGGTACCAGTAACGCCGAGCAGTACAGGTTATTTGGACCTGCTCTTTTATTTACTATCCTGTAGCTTTTTGTATTTGATTTCGAGCTTTTATGAATGAAATTAAGCTTCGCTCAACAGCTTTGCCGATTAACTCAACAAGGGGCTGTATTTTACCACATTCAGCTTCTTTGAGCGCTTGAAAATATTGGTCTTTTTTTTTACATTCAAGATAATAGCTGGTGGGTACCTATGCTTTTGGAGCATGAAGTTCATCACCAAGCGACCTGTTCGACCGTTCCCATCTATAAAAGGATGTATCGCTTCAAATTTATAATGACTTATTGCTGCTAGTTCTATGGGGTGAAACTCTTGGCCTGACATCCTTAGCCAATCCACCCATTCATCCATAAGCTGAGATACCTTTTCAGGTCGTTTCTCGATGCTCACCCGATTGGGCAATTGGCTGCGCCGATCATCTCCACCATAACGTTTGTGACGTTTCTTTTTACAGCGCAAATGCTCGTACAAATGACCGCCCAAGCGTTTGTCCATCAGGATATATTGATAGCTCCATTCATGGCTGACAGAGAATGGTTGAGTCCTGCTCAACTAACCCGAGATTTGCTCTGGGCTCCAATCCAGCTTCAACTTGTCTTCAATGATCTCCCAAGTTTCAGGCTTGATCTGCACCCCCCCCGTGGTATCGTCGACTGATGGCCAAATATTGCGCTTGTTTGGGCCTATAACCTCGCTGGCCGCAATTACGATGCAGCTCCCGGCTGATGCTGGGTTTGTGGCTACCGATCACTCTGGCAATCTCTTTTTGGCTGTGTTCCATTTTCAACAAGGCATAAATCTGGTATCGTCGTTCCTGGGTAAGCTGTGTGTAGCTCATAAGCACTCCTTTGACTGGCAGGTCTTTAGAGGCTTATCCTGCCGCAGCTTACCTCTTTCTGCCATCCAAGTTGCACTTGTGAGTTGAATCTACGTGAATAAATAATCGTGATCAGCAGGTTTAGCCCCCTTGTTGATCTTGTGATTCCCCCTGGTAATCGCTGCTGGGTTATTCTTTTTCCAGCACTTCCCTCACTCGCTGGAGGATGATCATGGGTTCGACCGGTTTCAACAAATAATCGCGCGCCCCGCCCTTTACCGCCTCGATGGCGGCATCCAGCTTGTCGTGGGCGGTGAGCACCAGCACCGGCATGTGGGGGTAATTTTGCTGCAGCTCGGGCAGCAAGGTGAGGCCGTTGGCATCCGGCATTTTCAGGTCCAGCAACAACAGGTTGAAGCTGCCGGCTTGCAGGCACTGGCGGGCCTCGCCAGCATTGGCCGCCGTAGTGACTGCATAACCCTCACGATTAAGGATCATCGCCAGGGTGCGGCGCAGGTTCCCTTCATCATCCACGACGAGGATCGCAGCTTTATCTGCCATCGTTACGGGTTATCCTGTGCTTCTTCCATCATAAATACCACTCCCTGGCGTTCCTGGCTGCCCCCATCGAATGGGGTGCAGGTGACACGACACTGTATCGACTTACCCCGCCGGTTAATGGCTTTGAGCATCACTGCCTGGATGTCCATCTTTTTATCCAGCACGTTGCGGATGGGGTGCTTCAAGTTCTCCACCGGCAAGCCGATGTCGAGGCCCAACAACGAAGTGCCCATGATCTCATCCGAGCGCAGGCCCCACAGGTCCTCCGCCATGCTATTCCAGGTGAGGATGCGGAAGTCACGGTCAACCACCACGATACCCACCTTCAGGTTTCCCAGGATAGTCTCCAGGAAACTCTTGGAGGTGTTTAGCTCGCCGGTGCGCTGGTTGAGCTCGTCGTTGATCGTCTCGAGCTCCTCGTTGGTGGATTGCAGCTCCTCGTTCATTGTCTCCAATTCTTCATTGGTGGATTGCAGCTCCTCATTGGTGGTTTCCAGCTCCTCCACGGTGGATTGCAGCTCCTCGTTGGTGGTCTCCAGCTCTTCGTTGGTAGACTGCAGCTCTTCGTTGGTGGTCTCCAGCTCGGCGGTGGAGTTCTTAAGCTGCTCTTCCAGGTTCTTGCTGCGGCTGATATCAATGAAGATCACGTTGATGCCGGTGATGTGGCTGCCATTATCGTTCAGCGGGTCGATGTGCACATCCATGAAGATACAATCGCCGCTGGAGGTGTGGAACTCAACCGCAGGTACCATCAAGGGGCGGTTTTCGGCAATCACCCGGTCGAATAAGGGGCGCAGGTTGAGCGGCTGGTAGCAGATCTCCAGCTCGTGGATCATGTTGCCCACATCCCTGGGGGTGATGCCGAACAGCTTCTTGGCCCGCTCGTTGGCTGCCAGCAGCACGCCGGTGATATCTACGATCAGCTGGGCTTCAGGGGAGGTGTCGAAGGCCAGGTCGCGCATGCGCATCAGCTTGCCCAGGCGGGTGGCAACCTGCTCATCGCCGCCCTGACCCACCGCCAGCAGGTGCTCGCGGATATCAGGCCGCGATACCTTGGTGAAAAAGCGGTACTTCATGTCGAGGGACGAGAAAATGTTGGCGTGGGTGAGCAGCATCTCGGCTTTGCCCAGGAATAAGACCCCGTCATCATTCAGGGCGAAGTGGAAGCGCGCCAGGATGCGCCCCTGGGTTTCGGCATTGAAATACATGATGGTATTGCGGCATACCAGCAGGTCGAGGCGCGAGATGGGGGCATCCTGAACCAGGTCGTGCAGGCCAAAAATGACCGCCCGGCGCAGGTCGCTGTTGAACACATAATCGCCATGGTTCGACTGGGTGAAATACTTACTGCGCAGCTCTTCGGGCACATTCTTAACATCATCCAGCGAGTAAGTAGCCTGGCGGGCCTGCACCAGGGCCTCGCCATCGATGTCGGTGGCATAAATTTTCACCCGCTGGTGGAAGGTTTCGGTGCCCAGGTATTCGGCGATGGCCATGGCCAGGGTGTAGGCTTCTTCACCCGAGGCGCACCCGGCGCTCCACACGCGGATGGGTTCTGTGAAATTCTTGTTCAGCATGATGCGCGGCAGGATCTCGGAGGAGAGGTAATCCCAGGCGGGCTTATCACGGAAGAAGGAGGTGACGTTGATGAGGATGGTATTGAACAGCAGCTCGAATTCGTCGGGATGCACCTGCAGGTAGTCGAGGTAATCGCCGAAGTTATCTATGGAAAGGGCGTAGCGGCGCTTGTTCACTCGGCGTATCAGGCTGGAGCGCTTGTAACCGGTGAAATCGAAGCCACGGCTGAGGCGTAAAAAATCGAGCAGGCTTTCAAATTGAGGGTCGGGGGGTTCTTGGGGGCTCATGTGGTTTCACCTTTCATGACCAGGGTCACTAATGCGGCGGCGATCTCATCGAGGGGCAGCGAGAAATCGACGCACTTGGTTTGCAGGGCAGCCAGGGGCATGCCGCTGAATTCTGCCGTTTCACTATCCTGGCAGATGACCGTACCGCCCATTTTCTTGATGGCCTGCACCCCCATCGAGCCATCGCTGCCGGTGCCGGTGAGCACCACGGCGATGGCACGCTCCTTGTGGCTGGCAGCCACCGATTCGAAGAGCAGGTCGGCAGAGGGGCGCACGAAATGCACCAGTTCAGACCTGGACAGGGTGAGCGTGCTATCCGAGTTGACCAGCAGGTGATGGTCGGGTGGGGCAATGTATACCGTGGCGGGCTCGATCAGATCGCCTTCCTCTGCCTGCTTGACACGTAGGGTGGTGTTGCGAGCCAGAATTTCGGCCATCAGGCTGCGGTGGCGCGGGTCCAGGTGCTGCACCACCACAATGGTGGCGGGGAAGCCGGATGGCAAGCTGGAGAGCACAGCGTTGATGGCGTTCAACCCACCGGCAGAGGCGGCGATGGCCACCACATCGAAGGCGGAGATATTGACTGGAGGGGCACTTGTTTTTTTGGGGGTCATGCCTGGGTTCCTTTAGCCGGCAGCCAAACTGTGAATGCGGTACCTTGGCCCGGCTCGCTTTCCACATCGATGTGGCCTTCGTGTTTGCGAATAATGTCGTAGCAGATGGTGAGGCCCAGGCCGAGGCCCTTTTCCTTGGTGGTGGTGAACGGCTCGAACAGTTTTGTTTTCACTTCGTCGGGCAGTCCCGGACCGGTATCTTTGAAGCGCACCCCCACATCGCTGCCATCCTCCGCACGGTGCAAGGAGATGGTGATGGTGCCGCCATCCGGCTCCATGGCATCGATGGCGTTCAGGGCGATATTGAGGAACACCTGCTTGAGCTGGTCGGGGATGCCTTTAACCTTAGCATCGCCGAGCAGGTCTGGATGGGTGGGCTCAAGCACCCATGTAGTGTGTTTTTCCTGCAGGAAGCCGGTGAGCAAGGTATGGGTTTCATCCAGCAATGCAGGCAGGTCAACCGGGTGGTACAGGCCCATGGTGGGTGGACGGTAGACCTCGCGCAGCTGGGCCACTAGGTTGGAGAGGCGGTTGGTTTCGGATTGCGCCATGCTGAGGGCATCAGCCACTGCCGTGCCAGGGGTCGTATCCACCTGGCTGAGGTACAGGCAGTTCTTAATGGTCTGCAGGGGGTTGTTGATCTCGTGAGTGATGGAGGCCAGTAGGCGCCCCACGGCAGCAAATTTTTCAGCCTGCACCAGCTGCTCGCGCATCTCCAGCTCGCTGCGCAAGGCGTCCTGCAGCTCCTGGTACAGGCGGGCATTATGGATGGCCTGGGCGGTGCGGGCTGCCAGCACCTCCACCAGTGACAGGTCCTCGGAGCTATATGCACGGCTGTGGCGGTCGCGGGTCACCCCCAGGGTGCCGATCACCCGCGGGCCGATCTTTAGCGGGATGATGATCATGCTGATGATGCCCACCTGTTCGAAGTATGGGCGGTAGGCTTCAGGGATGGCGGCGCCATTTTCTGCAGTGCTGAATGACGGGATGAACACTGGCTGTGAGGTGGTGTAGGCTTTGCCGGCAAAACCCTCAGTGGTGCTTTCGCGGGTGGAGCGGTATAGTGCGGTCATCAGCTCGAGGGCGACGGGTTTTTGGTGGTGCCAGGCAACGGGTTCCATCCACTGCCCATCCTCCGACACCTCGGCGATCACGCAACCGTCGCCAACCAGGCGGGCGATGCCTTTCACTCCAATGTCAGTGATTACTTTCTCGTCCAGGCTGGCTTCGCTAAGAGCTTGCGATACTTCCGATAGAATTTCATTCCGCATGGCGTTCTGCCGAATAAGCTCTTCATTGCGTTTGCGGACGGTGATATCGCGCAATGTCCAGCGCAGGATATCCTTGCCATCGCGATCGACGGCTGCGGTGACCTGTACCGCTGCGGTGAACTCAGGCATTTTACGAGGTGCCAGGTTCAGTTCATGAGATTTGGCCAGCTTGTTACGCTTCAGCGAGGCCATCAGGTGCATAAAGGCGGCATGGTCGCGGGCGGCGATGAAGACCAATAACGGTTTGCCGATCAGGCTCTGGTGGGGGATTTCCAGCATCTGGTCGGCCACCTGGTTAGCTTCGATGATAAGGCCGTCGCAGTCGGTCACCAGGTAACCATCGGGGGCAAAGTCGAACAGGTCCTGGTATCGCTGCCGCTCATCATCTAGCACCTTTTGGGCATCGATCAGCATCTCGTTGTTGTTGCGCAGTTCCTCCTCGACGACCTGCAGCTCCTGCAAGCTGGTCTCAAGGTTGTATTGTGCTTTCTGGCGCTGCTCCACTTCAAGGCGCAGCTGGTTGTTTGCATTGCTCAGCTCTTGGGTGCGCTCGCGTACCTTTAGCTCGAGGTCATCACGCGCCTGGCGCAAGGCCCGCTCAGTGCGCTTAAGCTCGGTAATATCGAGCACCATGCCCTCCGAGCGGATGACTCGGTTGGTGGCATCACGTATGTGGCGGCACCTTTCCTGGACGATGCGCTCCTCGCCGGTAGCTTTATTGATGATGCGATGCTCGATCTCGTACGAGTTGCGCCCATCCTGGATGGAGCTGGTGTACACTTGGTCGACGGTGAGGCGATCGTCGGGATGGACGGCTTCGATGAAGGCCTCGTAGGTGGCGCCGAATTCCTGTGGTTCGTAGCCGAAAATACGATAGGTCTCGTCGGACCAGAACAGCCGGTTATTGATCAGGTCAAGATCCCAGGTGCCGAGATGGGCCATTTCCTGGGCGTGTTGTGAACGTCTCTCGCTCTCCTGGAGGGCTTCTTGCTGGACGGAATGGTCATGCGTCAGGCGCAGGGTGGTGATCCCATATGCCAGGTCGCCGGCCAGCTCGACCAGCAGCTTTTCTTCTTCGGGGGGAAAGCCATCGGGTTCTTTAGAATAGATATTGAGCGCACCGAAAGCCTTGTCGCCAGAGATCAATGGTAGCACGAGTGACGAAGCGTAGCCACGCTGGCGGGCAGCCTCGCACCAGGGGGCAAACTGGAGGTCGGTGAGCATGTTGGTGCAACGCGCAGGCTTGCGGGTGCGGATGGCAGTGCCGGTGGGTTCCTGGCCGCGCTCTGTATCCGACCAGGTGATGTGTAGGTCGGCCAGGTATCCCTGATCGAAGCCTGCCGAGGCCACCGGGCGCACGCTCTTCTGCTCGTCATCTTCGGCGAAACCGATCCACACCAAGGCATAGCCGCAATCTTGGACGATGATCTAGCAGGTTTTGTTGAGCAGCTCCTGCTCATCGACGGCGTGCAGCATGGCCTGGTTACTGTTGCTGAGGGCACGCAGGGTGCGGTTCAGCCGGCGGATCTCATCTTCGTGCTGCTTGAGCTCGGTGATCTCCTGGATGGCGACCACACAGCCAGATATCTCTCCATGAGCATCGAAGATGGGGGCGGCATTGTTATGAATGTAGGCAATTGCACCATCAAGTCTCTGGATTTTCAGCACCTGCCCGGTGACGGTGATCCCCTTGTGGATGGCCTGAGCGGAAGCCCATTCCTCGGGCTGGACGGGCAGGTTGCTATCAGCCCACCAGGCATGCATGGCACTGTAATCGAAGACGCCACTAATTTGGGGGCGCGGGCCGCCCCAGATTACCTCGAAGTGGCGATTGACCTGCATATTCACACCCCTGGCATCCAGGATACCCACACCGATTGGAATGGTATCCATGACTCTCAACAGGCGCTGACGGTCGCTTAGCGCTTCCAGATGAGATGCTTCCAGTGCTCGCTCGGTTTGCTTGTGGCTTGTCTGGTCATGGATGGTGGTGAGCAGGTAATTATCGCTGCCCACATTGACCCAATCCAGGCTGATGGACAGGTTAAGTAGCTTGCCGGTTTTCGTGCTGCGGGAGACTTCAAAGTTGTGCAGCGAGCCTGATTTTTGGAATTCTTCAGCCATCAGAGCGTGTGAATCGGCATTGGTAATTTCAACCTCCACGCTGGTCTTGCCGATCACCTCTTGGCGGGTAAAGCCGAATAGATCAAGGTAGGCTTCATTCACCATCACCAAGGTGCCTTCGGGCATGCTGGCCAGCGAGAGGGCATAAGGAGAGGATTCAAAGATGGCGGTGAAAAGTTGCTCGATTTCATCGGGCGTGTAACCGGAAGGTTCACGGCCAGTCTCGCGATCTGCCAAACCCTGCCTGGCCTGGTGTACTGCTGCGAGCGCCTGGTCAATTGCCGCTTCCAGTTGATCATTGCCGTCCTGCCGGCATTGTTGGCGCAATCTGTTCAAGGCCGCATCAGCCTCCGCCAGATGCTGCGCTAAACCAGAAATATCCCCACCAGCAGATTTGTTTACCGGCTCCATTACTCGATAACCTTCCAAGCCACCTGGTAATATTATAACCATTAATCATTTGTTGGAGAGAATGGTGAGTTAGAAAAACCTTAGATCGTGAAGATAAGAGAGGGAGAGGAGCAAAACCAGTTCCAGAATGGGTCATGGGTTTACACAAATATCTCTTGCTCGTGAGGGCAGGCTGATTGGGTAAGGGTGCCGGTGGATTTGGTTATAATAGCGATAATCGGCCTTATTCAGTGTATTTTTAGCTTTATTTAATGATTTTATCAGGTTAGCGGAACACCCGAGTGTTATGATGCTGCACATCGAATGGTCGACAGTGATGTTATTGGGGTAAGTGCCAATGACTTTAGATGGGAGTCATAAACTTGCGGTTTGTTGATATCACGGTATTGATTGTCAGTGCCTTGTTTGGTTTTTACCTGGCGGTGTTCATTGCCAAGAGACGCAACGGCCCGGGCTCGGAAGCCTTGAGCATCCTGGTACTGGCTGCTTCAATCTGGTCGATGGGTTATGCCTTTGAAATCATGGCTACCAGCCTGCCCACGAAGCTTTTCTGGGAAAAAGTGGAATATGTGGGGATTATCGTCACACCACTGGCATGGTTCACATTCGTGGCTCAGTACCTTGGATACCCAGGATGGATGAAAGGTATCCTGCAACACAGGGTCTTATTGGGGGCCATCCCGGTGATCACGCTGGTGCTGGTGTGGACGAACCCATTGCACCAGCTCATGTGGAGGGAAGTGACCCTGCGAGCCCTGGGTCCATTGGAGATGCTGGACTTCGTGCGGGGCCCCTGGTTTTGGGTGATGGTGGCCTTCAGCTACAGCCTGCTGGTACTGGCTTCGGCGCAGCTGGTGACCCGCCTGTTCGGCATCGTGCGCCTGCAACGCTGGCAGGTGTCACTGGCTCTGCTGGCCATACTGATCCCGTGGGCGGGGAACCTCACCTACCTGGCAGGATGGAGCCCGGCGCACTTCATGGACCTTACGGCGTTTTTATTCCTGATCTCAGGGGTGCTATTCTCGGTGAGCTTATTCCGTTATAAACTGGCCAATATCCTGCCCATCGCCCAGCAAACGGTATTCAGCGAACTGAACGATTGTGTATTCGTGCTGGACCTGGAGGATTGCATCCAGGATATGAACCCGGCTGCAGAAGATACGCTAAGTTGCTCGGCTAAAGAGTCACTGGGGAAAAAAATTTCCCAGGTAATGCCTGAGCTGTCCCAGCACATTCATCTGGCCGGATTGGCGAAGGAGTATCAGGCTGAGATTAACCAGAATACAGGCGGGGACACACACACCTATGACCTGCACATTTCTCTACTGGCCGACGCGTACGCCAACCCCATCGGAAGGATCATTGTGTTGCACCAGATCACGCACCTCAAGCGCGGCCAGGCCGAGCTGGAGCAGACACGCGACCGGCTGGAGGTGGTGGTAGCCAGGCGGACGGAAGAATTAAGGCGGGCGATCGAGCGATTGCAGGAGGAGCTGGCGCAACGGACCCTGGCCGAAAAACGCTTCAAGGATGTGATCGAATCAGCCCCGGATGCAATGTTTTTGCTGGACCAAAGCGGTAAGATCCTGCTGGTGAATGGGATGGCCGAGCGCCTGTTTGGTTACCAACGCAATGAGCTGGTGGGCACCAATATTGCCATGACCCTGATCCCCGAGCGATTTCGCGAGCAGCAATCGCGATATTTCAACGAGGTCCTAGAGAAACCGGCCATTAGCGAATCAAGTTATGGCATAGACCTGTATGGGCTGCGCAAAGATGGCAGCGAATTCCCCCTGGAAGTGGAGCTGAGCCGACTGGATGCCAGTAATGGTTTTTGGGTTGCCATCAACATGCGAGATATCAGCGAACGCAAGCGCATTGAATCCGCCTTGCAGGAAAGCGAACAGACTTACCGAGCCTTGTTTGAAAATGCGGGAGATGCGATATTCCTGGTGGAGTTGAATGGAAATATTAAGCAGGTCAATCACCGAGCGGTTGAGCTGTTAGGTTTCAGCCAGCAAGAGCTGAGTGAAAAATCAGTGTTGGATATAACCGTTCCGGAAGAAATACGAGAAGTGAAAGAGAATATCGCTAAATTATCACAGGGAGAGCGGCTGGTACCCTATACCCGGCATTATCTCACCAAATGGGGCAACATTGTTCCCACTGAGAACAATTCTGTGATGGTGAGAGATGCTGAAGGGACGCCAATATTCGTCCAAAACATCGCCCGTGATATCACGGAACGGATCGCCGCAGAGCTGGAACAGAGGCAACTGGTGGAGCAGATCAGCAGGTCGAATGAGGAGATGCGCGACCTGGCACTGCGATTGCAAGAGGCGCAGGAGATGGAACGGCAGGAGCTTGCCAGCGTGCTGCACGACCGGGTGGGCCAATATCTCACCGGGCTGAACCTGAACCTGAAAATCTTGCAGAACCAGCTGCAGGAAAGGCCGGATGCTGACTTGCAGAAACGGCTGAGCGATTCTTTGCTGATGGTGGAGGAGACCACCCACCAGATTCGCGACGTGATGGCCGACCTGAACCCGCCAGTGCTGGATGAATATGGACTGGTGGAGGCAATAAAATGGTATTGCGGGGATTTTTCCAATCACAGCGGGATTGCAACCAACGTCAATGGCGGGAAGGTGGAACCACGCTTGAGCCCGAGCGTGGAGAAGAT
>Ga0172364_10005047_pt1 | contig 10504 bp, 7 predicted proteins | sample LakKivSesite10cm_FD_114545 | JGI IMG/M metagenome (GOLD analysis project Ga0172364, IMG submission 114545) | Sediment microbial communities from Lake Kivu, Rwanda - Sediment site 10cm | ecosystem: Environmental > Aquatic > Freshwater > Lake > Sediment | place: Rwanda: Western Province, Lake Kivu... | reverse complement strand
TAAGATTGATAGTAAGATTTTAAATTTATCCAAAGAGGCATTAAGTAAAAAAGAACTATTAGTTTATATTCTTCATTGTAGAGCCGTTAATCCTATTAATATGTTTATGGGCTGTAGCGTAGCAGGATTTACTAGAGCAAGAGAAGTGTTTAATTTATCTAAAACAGCTTATCAAAAAGCCTTAGATATGTTAATTGCTATAAGTTATTTTATTTAATAACTGAAATATATAATAAATAGCAAACCCAAAAATAGCATGAGATATCAAGCTTTAATTACATATTTTATCAAAATATAGGGAATTTTTAAAATCAATATCCTAAATTAACTTTCTGACCTTAAGAGCATTGACATAAATACATTAAATTTTTAAATCCAGTTTAACTGAAGTGTTAAAGATTTTTGAAAATTTCATTTTAATCTTTTAAATGCTTCTTTACCTAAGAATATTGCCCTACTTCCAAGTTCATTTTCAATTTCCAATAATCTATTCCCTTCTGGCCCGGTTGCGCCTTCTCTGATATATCCTGCATTTAGACCAACTGAATAATCTGCAATATCGGCTCCCTCTCCTCTGCTACTACATGGTTGGAAGTTCATTCCATGATTCTTTGCAAATTGTACCATTTCAAAAGCCTGGCTAATTGAGCCAATTTGGTAGACTTTTAACAAAACTGAATCAGCAGCATCTTTTTCAATACCAATTTTCACTCTTTCTAAATTAGTGGTAAAAAGATCGTCACCAACTATTTCTACTTCTAACTCTTTCTTTAAATATGAATGTCCATCAAAGTCATCTTCTTCTAAAGGATCTTCCAAAATAATAAAAGGGTAATCCTCTGTTAATTTTTTATATACTTCAATTAATTCATATTTATCCTTTTCTCCCTCTGAGAAAAGACCTATGTATTTTTGTTTTTTTCTATCATAATATGTGCCTGCGGCAACATCTAATTGAATCCCAACTTTATTATCATATCCAAGATCACAAATGGCACTGGTCAACACCTCAAGGAATTCCCGATCATCTTTAATTACACCACGAGGAATTATAAAATTCGTAAATCCACCAGGAGAAGTAGTCAAGTTCATTTTTTGGACAATACTTCGTTCAAATTTGTTACTTGTTTCCCAAGCAGCATAAGAAGCTTCATGAAAATTCTCAAATCCATAAGCCATAACACTATAGCTTGGTTTTCCTCCGGCATATTCTCCACCGCCATATCTTCTTGAACCAAGCATCACAAGTGCTCCTGGCACTGGAAGTGTTGTAGCAGTTGTTCCGCCAATATGTTGGTAAAGTGGGATACCTAGACTTGCAGCACCAGCTTTCAAAACTGCTGCAGATACACTTCCCAACGTATTAGCGCCTAAATTCGATTTATCTTCTGTTCCATCAAGGGCTAATAAGATATTGTCAATCTCTAGCTGTTTTGTGGAATCCATACCAATTAGAGCAGGAGAAATAATCTTATTAACATTATTTACTGCTTTCTTGACACCTAAACCATTCCAACGTGTACCACCATCAAGTAAAAATTTAGCTTCATATTGTCCCATAGAAAGACCGCTAGTTGCAACTGCCTTACCAAGAGATCCATTTTCTGTAACTACTAAAGCTTCAATTCCTGGATACCCTCTAAATGTAAAAACTTCCTGAGCAGATACCTTAACAATTCTATTATCTCTTTTCATATAATTCCTCTCTTTACCAATTTAATTCAAATAATGGTATAAATTGTAAATTTTTGATTAATATTATTCATCTTATTTAATTAATACTACAGTAAGATCAACCAAGCTTATATTTTGGCTTGCTAAAATACCACTATTAATTTTCATTAAAGCTGGTGTTGTATCGTGTTTTCTAAGTGAAGCAAAAATATCAATATTTTCTTCATCTGCTTCTTTTACAGTTTCACCGTCAACAATTCCACCAGCAAGCGTTTGAATATTTCTTTTATTATTAAACTGAATCCCAGGACCATCCGTTCCATCTGAATCAACAGAGCCAATTACTATTCTTTTACTACCCTGAATCTTTAAAGCTGCGGCTAGAGCGAATTCCTGATTTCTACCTCCAACCCCTTTTTCTTTGCCAACAGTCACAACCATTTCTCCTGTACTTAATAAAACACAGGGCGGTTTAAATGGCTGACTGTTTATCTCAATATTTTTAGCAATTGTCGCAAAAATCAATCCAGCTTCCTTGGCTTCCGCTCTAAGAAAACATGGAATAGGTAATTTAGCAAGAATATAAACACTATACCCAAGGTTTTCGGCTTTTATTTTTGCAGATTGTAACATTTTCTCATTTGTGGTCCCTAAACAAAAAACTCTAAAAGGGTATTTAATAAAATCACTCGACCTTAAAACTTCTTTTTGAATATTACCTTTTAGAAGGTATTTCTTTACGGAATCTGGTGTCCGATTCCATGCATTCCATTTTTTTAACATTTCAATTGCACTATCAAAACTTGTTAGATCATCAGGTAAAAAATGTAACCATAAATTTTTATATATCAAGTCAGTATAATTATAATCAAAGGCAATTAAGTGTATAGCTTTAGCGGGCCAAATAAATCTAGTTACTTTCCCACCTTTCATTATATCTAAATGATTCCTGATATGACATAAATCCTCCGTAGGCACACCCCTTTCAATTTGCATCAAATAAACAGTTTTTTGAATATCTTCCAAGTTAACTCCTTCAACGGGTAAACTTAATAAAGAAGATACGCCATTACCAGAAATGGTAAAAACTACATCATTCTCTTTTGCCTTTTTTGCAATTCTTAAAATTTCTTTACATCCTTTGATACAATCATTATCTGGAACAGGGTGCCCTCCCAATGTAACTCCAATTCTTTTTAGTTCAATTTTGGCACCTTTTTTATCAATTACATGTCCCTCTTCAATTGTTTCTCCTAAAACATCTTCAATGGCTTTAGCTATTCTTTGAACCCCCTTTGCAGCTCCCACTACATATATTTTTCCAACTTTTGATAGATTAATAATTTCATTTTTATTATTAGGATCCCCATTAGGAATACATTTTTTATTGCCAATAATTAAATTATTATCTTTTATCTTTAACATTTCTTTTGTCTTATTATATGGATCTGCTGCCACCAGTCCTGCTTCTAATATCTCATAAACATCATTTCTACCTTGAATATTTCCATGCATAGTAATTTCTTTTTTATTCAGAATTCTCAAAATCATACCTCCAAAAAAATATTCTAAATAATGTGTTGTATCTAAAACCACAAAAAGACCCTTGTTTTCTCAATCTTTATAATTAAAGTTCTGGTTCCTTCATAACTTCTTTTTTACCTACCAGCCAGTCCTAACCATACTGTTGGGAAGCCAAAGAATAATATTTGGAAAGAAAACACATAATATAATTAAAGATACTATTATTACAATAAAAGGTAATACTCCTTTTATTATAGTATTAGTATTTATTCCCATATCCTTTGTTACCATTCCCCTCAAATAAAATATTGCGGGAGCAAATGGAGGTGTCAGAAACGACATTTGAAGATTAATACATATAATAATTGAAAACCAAACCGGATTAAATCCTAATTCATCTGCTATGGGTGTAATTATAGGAACCATAATAAAGATAATTCCTACCCAATCAATAAACATACCTAATATGAAAACAACAACATTAATTAGTGCAAAAGCACCCCATTTACCTCCTGGAGTGCTTAAGATAAAATTGGATATAACCTCTCCGCAACCCAGCCTAAGAAATATTCCAACTATTGCACTAGCAAAAACTCCTACAAACATAATAAAACTAGTCACTTCTAATGTTCCTAAAAGACTTTTTTTTAACATATCCATATTAAATTTTTTGAATAGAATACTTAGGATAACAGCACCACCGCATCCAATAGCAGCTGCTTCGGTCGGTGCAGCAATTCCAAAATAAATGACACCTAAAACAGTTAATACAAGAAATGCTGGTGGAATTAATGAGATAATTAATAATTTAAGTTTTCGCGTAAAGGAAATACTATCTACTTCTGATTCGACTGCCGAAGGTCCTAATTTAGTATTTATAGAAGAATGTATTAAAATATAAATCATATATAAAAATGCAAGTAAAAATCCTGGTGGAAATGCTCCTAAAAATAATTTTCCTACAGATACCTTAGCCATTGGACCATATATCACCAGCATAACACTAGGGGGTATGAGTATTCCCAAAGTGCCTCCAGCACATACAGCACCACAAGCTAAGCTCTTATTATAGCCCTTCCCTAGCATTGAAGGTAATGCAATAACTGCTAACATAGCAATTGAAGCACCTATTACACCTACACATGCTGCAAGAATAGCACCTATTAGAATAGTAGCTGCCGCTAATCCTCCTTTGGCACGACTAAAAAATTGGTATAATGATTCATACAGATTATTTGCAATACCAGATTCCCCAAGAATATAACCCATAAAAATAAACAGAGGAATAGCAAGTAAATTGTAGTTCAAGAGAAGGTTGATACTACGCATATACATGAGAGTAAAGACGGTTATGCCAAGTGTAAAATAGCCAATTATTAACGATATTCCGCCTAAGATTAATGCTATAGGATAACCTGTCATTGCCCCTGCTATGATTGATACAATAAAAATTGCAGTAATCGTTTCTGGGCTCATATTCTATCCCCCTTTATTAAAAAGTAAAGATTACGAATGAACTTATTTAAAAATACTAAAAAGAAAAGCAGAAAACCAATAAACATCATTGTTCTAATGGGAAATGAAGGAGGGTACCAAAAAGAAGTCATTAAAACTTCCTTTGAAATCCACGAATTGATTGCCCATTGAAAAGAGATAAAAATATAACTAAGAATAATAGGAAATCCGATAAATACACTTCCAAGCACATTAACCAATGCTTTCCCCTTATCTGACATAGAATCATAGAAAACATCAACTCGAACATGAGCATCTTTCTGCTCTACATAATTCCATCCCAACATTGAAACTGTGCCACCTAACATACAAACTGTATCATAACCCCATATTGTGGGTGAATTAAAAAAATACCTAGCAACAACATCAAATATCGTAACTAAAACAAGAAGCAAAACAACCCATCTTGAATATAGGCTGAGTGAACTAGCTAACCATTTAGTTATTTCAAGATACTTTCTTATTATGTCCTTCATAACTTTTTGTTAACCTCGTTTCAAATAAATTTATAAATCTACAAATTCACTTTTCTTTTACAATAGGAATTTTCTTTTCAAATAAACATCAAGGTTTTTAGAACTTAGAATAATTAGAATAATGCTAATAAATTTAAAGGCTTATTAATAAGACTGCAGTTTTACAATTGCAGTCTTATTAATAGGATGCTTAAATTTGACTCAAAAATAATTTCAAGTACTACTGATATTATTTATTTAAACATTAAACTTTCAAGTTCATTATATTTTTTCTTAAAATCCATTTGTGAGTTGTATATTGTTGCAAAAAATGGATCTTTTTCACATTTTTCTTTATAAAATATTTCTGCTTCTTTTAGAAATGCCTCTTCTACACTGGCAGGGACCCTTAGCATTTTAACACCAAATTCTCTAATTTTTGGTATTGTCTCCATCTCTGCATTCACAAATAAATTATAGCGAGCTCTATTAATAGATGTAGCCCACATTTTTATCATCAATTTCAAATCATCAGGCAGAGAATTGTACTTATTTTTGTTCATTATAAATGCACTTCTATTAGTGGCAGCACGAGAATTTGAAAAATACATATATTCAGTTAATTCTTGGAAGCCAAAATCCCATCCATTGCAAATAGCAGCCCATTCTGCCCAATCAATAATTCCTCTAGATAATGCCTCATATATTTCGCCTCCAGGTAAAAATATTACTGAGGCACCCATTCTATTAAATATCTCACCAGCATCACCCATACATCGCATTCGTAATCCCTTAATATCCTCTGGAGTTTCTATAGGTACTTTAGAATACCCCCACACTTCGCCTACATTTGGAGCTAGATCAGCAATGAAGATTATATTCGGGTAACCATTATAAAAAGCCTCTTCTACTAATGCCTGGCCACCACCATATGCAAGCCAATTATCCATTGCCGCATCATTCATACCTCCTACAGGCCCTGAGAATAGTGAGGCAGTTGGTACCTTGTTTATCCCCCATGCACAAGCACCATTAGTTATATCTATAATACCTTCATTTACTGCATCAAATTCTTGTGTTGCCGGTACAATGGAACCCATTGCTTGAAGTGTAACATCCAAACGTCCATTACTTAAATTATTAAGCAAATCAGTATATTCTTTTAACAAATCCCAATCAAGCATACCAGGCATTTCACTCACAAATGTTAACTTATATACTTTTTCTTGGGAAAAAACATTAATTAATGAACTCCCTACTATTAATGCTATAAGAATAATCATGATATTTAATTTAATATAATTCTTTCCTATCATTTTATATCTCCTTAAATAATTAAATTTCTTTAATTTTACTAAATAATAGTAACTATATTAGCGTGCTTTATAGAATAATCACTAGGTTGATGACCAAACTCTTTTTGGTCTGATAAGAGGGTACAACTTTTACCCCAATCCAACTAAATTTGACTTCATATACTCGTATTCTATCTAGTTTTTCCAACTAATAGCTTATAAATTGGTAAATTTAACGCCTTCCCTTTTATATCACATAATGCAGCGTCTATCGCACTAATTCCAGCAAATAAAACACCACCTCCTCCTTGCCCCAAAGAGTTTCTTCAGTAATCTTTTCTATATTTTTTAAAATCAACAGGATTATTACTATTGAACAAAGGAGTAAGATCTTTTAATATTCCAAACCCGGCTTTTTGAGCATTTCCATAACAAAGTCCGACTTAGCCAATTCTACTTATGCCTTCATCAGTATTAATTCTTACTATTATTAGTGTCCATGGATTTTCTTGACAGCAGATTTTGCATTTGTAATCTCAATTACATCTATGATGTATATTTTCAAATTATTAAACCGCCAAAAAAATAAAAAAATATTAAATAAAATTTATTTGTTTAAGTAATCACCCCCTAATGAATTTTTTTATTTACACCACAAATTAAACTAACTTATTATGACTATGCAAAATCTTAATCTAGCTTTATATTTGAAATTATTTTTTCTCAGCCTTACTTCCAAGAATAATTAACATGCCCTTTCGTTTTTTCTTCTATTCTGATTAACTCATTCAAAACACAGGTTGATTCTGCACCCATTAGCCCCCCAAATTTTGCTCCATCTACTCCAAAACCAATTGATAAGTGTGAAATAATCGGATCTTCAGACTCTCCTGATCTTGCAGAGAAAACTGTTCTGTAATTACCTTTCTTTGCAACAGTAACTGTTTTCAAAGCTTCAGATATTGTTCCAATTTGGTTTACTTTAACCAAAACTGAATTAGCTATTTTTTCTTTTTGTCCTCGCTCTAAAATTGAGGAATTCGTAACAAAAAGGTCATCCCCGATTAATTCTATTTTCCCCCCCACTTTATTTGTCAAATTTTTCCATCCTTCCCAATCATCTTGATCTAATCCATCTTCTAAAACACTAATTGGATATTTATTAATAAGAGTTAATAAATAATTAATCATTCCATTTGAAGAAAATGAACTTTTTTTAGAAGAAAGAAGGTATTTACCATTGCGAAAAAAGTTTGATGCAGCTACATCTATATAAATATAAATATCAATACCTGGTCTATATCCCGCCTTTTTAATGGCTTCAACTAAAATTGATATTGCTTCTTCATTAGAGCTAAGAGAAGGTGCTAATCCACCACCTAATGAAAATAATAATCCATAATTATATTTATCTGATAATATTTTCCATGTATATTCACGTATTTTCCATGAAATATAAAAACATTCCCTATAAGACTTCGCACATCTTGGTGCAATTAAAAATTCTTGGAAATCTACAGTACCTCCTGAATGAATTCCTCCACCCATAATAAGTAACCAAGGAAGGGGGAATTTTATTTCTTTGTCTCCAGCTAAATATTGATATAAAGGGATATTTAGTGCTTGAGCACCAGCTTTGGCAATAGCATATGACAGTGATACTATCGAATTTGCCCCCAATCTTGATTTGTTATTAGTGCCATCTAATTTGCAAAGTTCAAAATCTATTTCTTCTTGCTGGCAAGCATCTTTACCTATCAATGCAGATCTTATTTCACCATTTATAATATTAACTGATTTTTTTACTCCCTGACCATTATACCAATTCAAATCTCCATCTCTTAATTCAAAAGCCTCGTATTTTCCAGTAGATGTCCCTGCAGGAGAAATGGCTTTAACTGTTATCCCCGAATTCAGAAATACTTCTGTTTCAACAGTAGGAATCCCTCTTGAATCAAGTATTTCTCTTGCCTTAATAAAAGTAATCTTAGATTGCATATATTTCCGTACCTTAATACTAAAAAAACTATATTATTAAATTTTAATATTTATTTCAATTATATTAATAGTATCATAGGATGATAGTATAATAGGATGATTTAATATTATAATAATAATTATAAAAAGTCAATACGTACTCTTTTCTAATTTAAAAATGAGCCTGAAACAAGAGTCATGCTGCTAGTATTTTATCAAATAATTTATCTCTTGCAAGCTGAACTTTCTGAGCCATCTCATTATCAGTGTATCTTTTTGCTTTTTTATCTAACATCTCAAGAGTAATACCATCTTTGAGATATTTCTGAACCTCAGGGATACTCCTTAGTTTCTCATAAGGTGTCTGATAGTCTTGATATCGGTACTTCTTTTTAATCTTTCCCTTGTGATCTATCACTTCTGTAGGAAAGGCACAGGGACGGTGAAAGTTCAAATACTCATTAAAACAGGCAAAGTAAAAATCATTAATTCTAGAAGCATGTTCTTGTTTGATATGGCTATAGCCTAACCATTTTCTTACTACCCAGCCGTTTTTAGTCTCGATAAGAGCATTATCATTGCTGTGTCTGGGTCTGCCCTTGGTCAGTTTGATCAGGAGCTTATTTAACATTTCTGCCACCTTTTGATTAATGTATTCAGAGCCATTATCGGCATGGAAATTAATGATCCGGAAAGGATAATTGGCTATAATCTTTTCCAGTAAGGGAAGTAGATATTCTTCGGTAATTTTTTCTGCTGCTCCGATTACCTCCCACTGGGTAACTTCATCTACGGTATTGATGTGGTATACTCCTTTTTGTCTTTCCCAATCTCCCTGATGTGCGGTATCTACTCTCAGATAGCCTGGTCTTCCTTGGGGTTGGGGTTTACATCTTAGACCAATAGTTTTGCCTTTGCCTTTATAGGTCTTCTGATAGCTAGATATACTGCGCAGGTAGGATATTTTTTTCTTTAAGTTATAGATATGAGAAACCGAGATATGGGAGATATTTAGATATTCTTCTTTTCCGTATTCACCTGCCATACGCTCTAAGGTCTTCTTTAGGGCAGCAGCGTTGGGAGAGGAGTGTAACTGGGTTGTTTTGGCCAGTAGATGAATATCTTTATTAGTGTATTTCTTCTGGAATTTATGTCGGTCATATTCTTTTATCCTTACCTGTCCGGTGTTACGGTATTGGTCAATGTGTCTAGCTATCTGTGCCCGGGAATAGCCGGTTATCTTCATGAGATATCTCCTGATTAATCCTTTTTCTTTTTTAGATAGGATAACATAAGTAAATTTTCTTAAAGTCTCCTCGATCCAAGAATAAGCCTCCTTTTGGGATTTCTTATTAAATACTATTTCATTACTTTCAGTCAAAAAGTTTTTTATCTGAGCCATACTATTTAATTTAGAGTCGTTCATCATTATTACCATCATCATATAGCTATTATGACTCTAATGCCTGTTCGGTCAAATTTGTTGACGTTTACAGACACATTTCAGGCTCATCTTGCGTTGGAGAAGACTATATCTACCAGGACCAAAAGATGAAGTAAAAAAATATTCTGAAGAGCAGATTAATTTAATTGATAAATTAGTTAAAATAAATGTTTCTAAAATAACCGCTGAAAATCTAATAAAAAATAATGATCAGGAATTAATAAAAAAATGGATTGGAGCGATTAATTATACCAATGCTGATGATAAAGCGGCCTATTTAGTGAAGGCCATAAGAGAAAAATGGCAGGTCCCGGAGGAATATTTAAGGGAGAAAAGAGAAGGAGAGCGAAAAGAAGAAAGAGAAAAAGTAGAAGTTATTAAAATAAAACTAAAAGAAGAGGAAAATAAAAAGAGGCAGGAAGAGATTAAAAAGATAGAACAAATTTATCATTCACTTGATCTTCTACAGCAGGAAGAGATAAAAACAGAAATAGAAAACAGGCTGCCAGATTTTTGGAAAGTGCAATTAAACAAGGAAAGAATTAAAGGGAAAACATCAAAAATGCTCGAGGTTGTCCTGGAAGAAAAGAGGAGAGAAGTAATAAAAGAGTGGATTAAAT
>Ga0172364_10005045_pt1 | contig 10506 bp, 1 predicted proteins | sample LakKivSesite10cm_FD_114545 | JGI IMG/M metagenome (GOLD analysis project Ga0172364, IMG submission 114545) | Sediment microbial communities from Lake Kivu, Rwanda - Sediment site 10cm | ecosystem: Environmental > Aquatic > Freshwater > Lake > Sediment | place: Rwanda: Western Province, Lake Kivu... | reverse complement strand
CGTTAAGGAAAAAGTAATAGCTATCCGCCACTTTCCTTATTGTTATCTTATTGAATGCATAACGGTTTACAGCATCCGAAACAGTGAACGGCACATAGTCGGAGAATGTCCCCACGTATTTATCGATGGAAAAATGTCCGCTGCCCGTGAGCAGGAAGTCGTATTGCCTGACCGGGTTGAGGGCTTTACCCCATTGGAGGCCGTAACCTTTGTCCATCTGGCCTTCGACAAATCGCATGGAGACTTCTATTTCGAAGTTCCGTTTCTGGTCGATGATCACAGGCAGGAGGTCTTCCTTTGATTTGTTTGTCAGTGACTGGAACACCAGGTGGCCGTCTTCGATTGATTCTGACCAGCTGTTTTCCTCAACACCAAGTAACCAGTAGTTATTGAATTTTGAGAAGTCGTCCCGGAGGATATATTCGGTTCTCATATCCTTGGTAAAGGAGTAGTGTTCGGGGGTCTCTTTATCCTGGGCGTTAATGATTGCTGACGCCAGGAAGGCTGGAAACAGGAACAGTAATCTTTTGGGTGACATGACTATATGGTTATAAGTTGCTATTATTTAAATCTGTTGCCGGTTTGCGGTTACCGGTTTTTGATTTTACTGTTTTAATATATAAGTTATGCTGCAAACCCCGTGCCGCATAATATATTCCGAAAACCATTCATAAAATTATGAATAATACGGTTATGAACAAAATTTAATTGACGGATGTAAGAAAAGGATACTCAGTCTAAGCTTTACCAGTCATTGTTGACCAAAGGGCAGCGGAGCCTTGATGAAGGATCCAAGTTAAAAAGTTTCAGGATTATATTTCCGGATATAAATGTAATCTCAAGACATATTCTATGAACCGGAGAACATTTAAGTATACACAGTTTCATAATAATTAATAGACTAAATGATTTCTATTAAAGTCTATAGCGTTTTATCTTTTCAAAAAGATATTTTTCAATAGATTTTTCTTTTCAGATAATTACATTTGATGAAGAAGGAACTGTATCGAAGGGGAAAAAAATCATTATTATCATGCCTATATGGAGATTTCTTCTGGAATAAGAATTATTTTGCTGTTGGGGATGTAATGAGATTTAACAATAAAAGATAACGGTATATTCTTAAAGATGCTGGAAAGAACAGAACCAGGCAACAGCTGAAAGGAATTAAGAACTCATATATTGCTGTTGATGATATTGAATACGGATTCAGTGCCAAAATTCCTTTGTGGTTGTTCGGACTTTTACATTAAAATTGTTACACAACCTGAATTTCTGAATAAAATCGTATTTTCAGGAATTTGTTTTAATTTTTAGAGACATTTCTAAACAGCACGGGGATGAGTAGAAAATCAGCTTATAAAAAAGTGTTTGCATTTTATGTCCTCACATTATTTGTTTATCCCATCTATCCTCAGCTATTCCAGGAGGTACTGGAATTAAATCAGGAATATTATAAACTCTATGGTGGAGACTTTGATAATGATGATGATATTGATATATTAATTATTGGTTCCCGTTCCATCATATATAGAAATGATGGAAATTTCCAATTTTCAGAAATCGATCCGGGTTTACCTTCAGTTATTGATGGAACTGGTGCCTGGGGAGATTTTGATAGTGATGGAGACCTTGATATAGCTATTTCCGGGAAATCTGGAAATTCTATAATTTCAAAAGTATACCAGAATGATGGAAATTCTGTTTTTTTTAATATAAATGCAGAATTAAAAGGCCTATATAAAGGTTCTTCAGCATGGGGTGATTATGATAATGATGGAAGGATTGACCTCCTTATTTGCGGACTTAATGCAAATGATGAACCAACCTCTATTTTATATCATAACGATGGTTCAGGCAAATTCTCCGATTCTGGAATTTACATAACGCCATGTGTATCAGGAGACATTAAGTGGGGTGATTACAATAATGATAACTTCCTCGATCTGCTAATGCTTGGTAAAGACTTTAATGCAAATGACATTGTTGAGATATTTGAGAATGACGGTAATGACAATTTCACAAGTATAAATGCCAACTTTAAGGCTGGTTTCGAAGGTGAGGTTGATTGGGGTGATTATGATAATGACGGAGACCTTGATGTATTATATGCAGCGCGCATATGTGGAGTGAGAGTTTACAAAAATAAAGGTAATCGTACATTTGAGAAAATAAGTCAACCATTGCCTCCAATCGGGTGGTGTTCAGCCAGATGGGGAGACTATGATAATGATGGAGATTTGGATTTTATCGTTTGTGGTCTTGACCAAAACAACTTTGCACCAAAAACATTTTTGTTTAATAATTCCGGTAACGATGTTTTTATAGCAGATTCATCCCAAATATTCGATTGCGGTTATTCATCATTGGTTTGGGCGGATTTTGATAAAGATGCAGATCTGGATATTGTTATCACTGGTTTTACTTCTGAACCAAAATATGTAACAAAAATTTACAGGAATGGAGTCTCCAAGAGAAACAATAAACCTTCAATCCCGGCAGGGCTTAAAGCAACGGTTACATATAACAACGCTCTCCTGAGCTGGGACCCATCAATTGATCCAGAGACTGTCAGTAAAGGTCTAAGCTACAACATCAGATTGGGTACTTTGCCATCAAATATAGATGTGGTTTCTCCTGCAGCATCAATAACTTCCGGAGTTTTAAGGATAGCTTCCCCTGGAAATGCATCTTTAGGAACTGATTTTAGTATTAAAAAACTTTCTCCGGGAACATATTATTGGAGTGTTCAGGCTGTTGATCCTGGTTTAAACTCCTCTCCCTTTTCAGAAGAGGGAACTTTTAATATATTGCCAGTAATATCTAAAATGGATAATACTTTCCCTTCACTCTCAAGCAGTTCGGTCGCCACCGGTGATTACGATAATGATGGAGATATGGACCTCTTGCTTACAGGAACGCTTGGAAATAATGAATCAATGCCTTTTACAAAAATCTATAAGAACATAAGCCAATTTCTTTTTGATACCGTTTCTACATCTTTAATCAATGTTCATACTGCATCAACTGCCTGGGGTGATTTTGATAACGACGGAGACTTAGATATTTTAATAACAGGATTTTCAGGAGCATGGCCTGATAGGAATCCAATTTCAAAAGTCTTTAGAAATGATGGAAATGACAATTTCATAGATATTAATGCCGGATTACAGGGAATTAGTTATGGAAGTTGTGCATGGGGAGACTATGATAATGACGGAGATCTGGATATTTTAATAAGTGGAGAGGAGCAATCATTTATTTATCGGAATGATAAAAAAAACACTTTTACCAGGATTAATGCAAATCTGGTAACATCCCGGCTCGGTTCTGCGGAATGGGGAGATTATGATAACGATAAGGATTTGGATATCCTGATCTATGGTGTGGAAAAGACAATGATTTATCAGAATAAGGGGAATGATGTTTTCCTGCCTTTATCCCAAACCTTACCTGGTTCATCTGAAGGATCAGCTAGTTGGGGCGATTATAATAATGATGGCAATTTAGATATTCTATTAACCGGGCAGGAAGGTATTTATATTGCTGATCAAAGCTATCTAAAAACAATAAACAACGTTAAAATATATAAAAATAATGGAAATGGAAACTTCAGTGATATTGGAGTTCTATTCAGAGGTGTAAGTGAAAGTAAAGGTATATGGTGTGATTTTAATAATGATGGTCATTTAGATATAATATATGTTGGCAGAAATTTAAATTTCATTTGCAAAATTTATTTAAATAATGGAAATGGAATTTTTACTGATCTTGGTGCTAACATAAACTCAGATTACAGGAGTGTCCCCACGGCAGCTGATTTTGATAATGATGGGGACAACGATTTATTTATTACGCGCTACCATTCAAAACCTGAGGTGTTTAGAAATAACATGGCTTCACAAAATTCCCCTCCGACAGCTCCAAATGAACTAAGAATGGCACTTTCAGACTCTGGAGGTGTTGTATTATCCTGGGCTCCGGCAAGAGACGATTCCACCCCTGAATCAGCTATAACTTATAATCTGAGAATGGGAACTAAACCTGGTAGCATAGATGTTATTTCGCCTATGAGTAATCTGTATTCTGGATCAAGGATGCAGTCCGGAAAAGGAATGCTTCAAGATACTTCTTGGATTTTCAGAGGTGTTTTTGATACTGTTTATTATTGGAGTGTTCAGGCAATTGATAATAGTTTTTTTGCATCTCCATTTGCATCTGAACAAATTCTTTATATAAATAATACCGAAATATTCGTAGATTTTAACTTTAAAATTGTTTGTTTTGGGGACTCTTCCGGATTTTATGATAACTCAATTTCTATTGGCCCTTCAATTTCTGAATGGAAATGGAATTTTGGAGATGGGAACTATTCAACCTTAAGGAATCCTTTTCATAAATATGCGAATCCTGGTATATTTAGTGTTAAATTAACGATAACTGTAGATAATAATGAATACTTCATTACAAAGGATGTACCTGTTGAAAATAAACCTGTTACAAATTTTCTAACAGATATAGCCTGTCAAGGCGCTTTAACTACTTTTTTAAATACTTCCCAAAATAATGAAACAGAAATAAACAGTTGGCAATGGAGTTTCGGGGATGGTTCCTCTTCTGTACTGAAAGATCCTCTTTCCCACGGTTATCTAAATCCTGGCAATTATTCTGTAAAACTGACAGCTCTTGCATCAAACGGTTGTGTTGATTCAGTACGGAAGATTGTCACAGTAGCGAACTACCCGGTCGCCGTTGTTACTGCAAATGCCCCGCTTTCCTTCTGTTCAAGCGACAGTGTTACACTTTCTGCAGGTTATAATTCAAATTTTACCTACAACTGGCTGCTCAATGGCATCCCAGTCACAGGAGGTGATTCCAGCAGGCTGACAGTTCACCTAACCGGAAAATACTCGGTGGAAGTGACAAACAAAACCGGTAACTGTAAAACAACATCCGATCAGGTAACTGTAAATGCAATCGAGGCACCTGTCTCTCCTGTAATAGTCACTTCCGGATCAGCTGAATTCTGCCAGGGCGATTCTGTTGTTCTGAGTGTCACGGAAGTTCCCGGATATACCTACCAGTGGAAGCTTAATGGTGGCGCTGTTGGTTCCAACACTTACCAGCTCTCTGCAAAATCACAGGGAACATATTCGGTTGAAGTTAAAAATAATACCGGCTGCAAAGTTGCTTCTGTTAATTCAATAACAACAATCGTGAATTCCCTGCCTTCAGTCAGCTCTGTAAGCCTTTCGGGTTCAACCGACTTCTGTGAGGGAGGAAGCCTCACAATGAGTGTGCCGCCTGTTGCAGGGTATTCATATCAATGGAGCAACAGTGCAGGACCAATTGCCGGAGCTATATTCAGTTCATACACTGCTACAAGCCAGTCACAATACATCCTCACAATCACTAATCAGAAAGGATGCAGCAAAACTTCTCACCCGGTTAATGTGATCGTGAAAACCGTCCCCTCTTCGCCTCTTATTGTTGCGGAAGATTATAAACCCGGTCAGTGCAATATCGAAAAACCGGTTACTTTAAAGGTAGATCAGACTGTGGCCGATTATTCCTACCAGTGGAAAAGAAACGGGACAGCAATAAGCCAGTCAACCGGTACATATCTCCAGGGATTTCTTGCCCAGGGCGATTACACTGTGGAAGTTAATAACAATGGATGCAAAAATGAGTCGTTACCCCAGACAATTTATTTTGACGATGCACCCGAAAAGCCTCTTCTGTATTCACGTGGTCCTTCAGTCTGGTATCTCGCCTGCAGCAACGACTCTGCTTCATATTATAAATGGTACTGCAATGAGAAACTAATTGAAGGAGCCGACAAGTATTATTATGTCGCTAACCGCAGGATGGGCGACTACCAGGTAAGCATCGGCAACAGCAAAGGGTGTTTTACAATGAGTGATATTGTCACAATACCATCCGGAATAACCGGTATTGAGGATATTGATCCCTTTGAAGGCCTGATTATATATCCCAATCCGACAAAGGGACTATTTACCATCGAGATGGATAATGAGGTATTCGGAGATCTTCTGATAGGAATAATTACAGAGCAGGGCAAAGATATTCTAAGTGTTAAATTCGAAAAGGCAACAGAGCATTTCTCAGGCCAGATTGATCTCAGCGGTCAGCCGAAAGGGATGTATATCATTAATCTGTTGATTGAAAATTATTCCACGACAAGAAAAGTCATTGTAGAATAACAAGGGATTCTCCCGCTGATTTGCGCAGATGTATCGCACATTATCTGTCGCATATCGCCTATTCTCCCCTTCCCCCCTTCACCTCTTCATACTTTCACGCCCTCCTGCATTCCCGCTCTCCCGCCCTCCTTCCCTTGCGCCATAAATTCATCCCAACATTCACTCCCTTTGTCAAATAAATCCCTGTAAACTTGTTTTCAGTCGGTTTTTTTGAGTAAATTGTGTAGATATTTCTGTAAACCTGATTGATATGAACAGATTTCTTCTGAAGATCCAGGTTATATTTCTATTCCTTTTACTGAAAATCCCTGACCTTTTTTCCCAGGCTTTTGTTGAACAAACAGATATTGTTCTTCCAGGAGTCTCTAATAGTTCTGTTTCCTGGGGTGATTATGATAATGATGGCGATCTTGATATAATATTGACAGGAAGCTATTCTACCAGAATCTATAAAAACAACGGTAATAATACTTTCTCAGAACAAACTAGTATCTCACTAACTGGTGTTAGTATAGGTTCCGTTGCCTGGGGTGATTATGATAATGACAATGATTTGGATATTTTAATAACAGGCCGGGCAATTAACGGATATATATCTAAAATCTACCGGAATAATGGTAATAATACATTTACAGAACAAACTACAATTTCATTGATAGGTGTCCAGAGTGCTTCAGTTGACTGGGGTGATTACGATAATGATGGTGATCTGGATATTATATTAACCGGTTTTTCAAATCAAAGAATTTCTAAAATCTACCGCAATAACGGTAACAATAGTTTCACAGAACAAAGCGATATAGTTTTAACTGGAGTTATGAATGGTTCGGCAGTTTGGGGTGATTATGACAATGATGGTGATCTGGATATTTTATTGACAGGCAGTCCAGTCCAAGGATTACCAACTTCTATAATATACAATAATAATGGTGATAATAATTTTAGCCTACAAAACGATATTGTTTTAACTGGAGTGGTCGGTATGGCAGATTGGGGTGACTATGATAATGATGGTAATCTGGATATTTTATTGAAAGGCAGTTCTATATCTGGGCCGGTTTCTAAAATATACCATAATAACGGAGACAGTACTTTTACTGAACAGGCGAGCATTATTTTAATCGGAGTTGAATATAGTTCTGTTGCCTGGGGCGATTGCAATAACGATGGCAATCTTGATATTTTAATTACTGGCTCTTCAAGTTCAGGAAGTATATCCAAAATTTTTCTTAATGACGGTGATAATACATTCAGTGAACAAACCAAAATTTCGTTAACTGGAGTCACGGACGGATCAGCAGTATTTGGGGATTACGATAACGATGGCGATCTGGATATTTTATTAACAGGTTCAGGTATTGCTAAAATTTACCGCAATGAAATTAATGTTCCGAATATGAAGCCAGAGATACCATCTAATTTACACGTAGAAATAAATAATAACACGGTTAATTTTATATGGGACAAAGTTTCAGATTCGGAAACATCACAAAATGGGCTCAGTTATAACTTATATGTATATGAGTCCGGGCAGAGTATTTACAAATGTTCTCCACATTCATTTAAACAATCAGATATAAAAAACGGCAGAAGACTTATTGCAAAGTCAGGAAATATACAATGGCGTCAAACAGGATATTTGCTTAAAGATCTCCCACCTGATAAAACATATTATTGGACTGTACAAGCAATAGACGCCGGAATGCAGGGTGGCAGTTTTAGCGAAGAACAGAGTTTTACAATGCCGTTCTACAGACCTGTAACACAGGCAAGTTGTATTTCATTTAGTAATATCCAGTCAACGCAGGTCACAGCCATCTGGGCACAAGGTGGTGGAACAAAACGTGTTGTATTCATTAAAGACACCTTAACTGGAATAGTTGATCCGATTGATAGTGTTACTTACAATATAAATGATTCAACCCCGGATGGTTGGAAATGTGTATATAATGGGACTTCTAATTCAGTAATTATTAATGGATTAATTCCAAATACAGTTTATTCGGTTCAAGTCTGCGAATATAACGGTACCTCTGGTTGCGAAAACTATCTGAGATATTCTTCTTATCATAATCCTGTTCAAATTAATACCATTTTAACAGAACAAAGTAGCATTTCTTTACCTAATGTTGAACGCAGTTATGTATGTTGGGGCGATTATAATAATGATGGGTATCTGGATCTTTTAATAACTGGTGGTTCAAGTTCAGGCAATATTTCAAAGATCTTTAAAAATAATGGGGACAATACTTTTACTGAACAAACAAGCATTACATTAACGGGAGTATGGATGGGTTCTTCAGCCTGGGGCGATTATGACAATGATGGTGATCTTGATATTTTATTAACAGGGTCCTCAAATCTGGGATATACTTCAAAGGTCTATCGCAATAACGGTAATAATAGTTTTACTGAACAAACAACAATTTTGTTGCCAATTGCTGAAGGCTCATCATTCTGGGCCGATTTTGACAATGATGGTGATTCGGATATTTTGTTGAAAGGTTTTACAAGCTCCTCAAATAGTATCTTAAAGTCATATCGAAATGATAATGATGGTGCATTTGTTGAACAAACTAAAACAAGTTTCCCGGTAGAAGACCTGGATGGAACAATTACAATAGGTGATTATGACAATGACAATGATCCAGATATTTTTATAACCTCATCTTTTCGCAAAGGTGCCATAATATACAGAAATGATGGAGATTTTAATTTTACTGAACAAGCTGTTCTGATTTTAGGTGATATTTACGGAGGCTCAATTGCTTGTGGAGATTATAATAACGACGGTTATCTGGATATTTTTGTAACTGGTTTGTCCAATTCAAGTTCAGGAAATATTGCAAAGATCTTTAGAAATACCGGTAACAATACTTTCGTGGAGGAAACCAATATTTCATTAGAAGACATTGGAGGAAGTTCATGCGCCTGGGGTGATTACAATAATGATGGATTCCTGGATATTATAATGTCAGGTAGCTCAAATTTAGGCCTTGCTACAATAATTTACCATAACAACGGAAATAACACATTCGATAAGCAGACAGGTATTTATTTAACAGGAGTAGATCAGAGTTCTGTCGCCTGGGGAGATTATGATAATGATAATGATCTGGATTTAATATTAACTGGAGCTTCCAGTTCCAGTCGGCTCTCAAAAATATACCGAAATGAAATTTTAAATTCCAATATCAAACCGAGTACTCCCGGCGGGCTACAATCAAATTGGGATGCAGACAGAATAATATTCAAATGGAATAAATCTTCTGACAATACAACACCCCAAAATGGAATAACATATAATTTAAGGATAGGGACGACACCTGGAGGAAACCAGGTAAAGTCGGGACAGGCTCTGCCTACTGGTAAATTATTGTTTACTACAACATCATATCTGTTAAATGATACTAGTTTCAGCATTAAGCTTCCATGTAATAAATATTATTGGACTGTTCAGGCAGTTGATAAAGGAGGATTGGCAGGCAGTTTTGCTACAGAACAATTTACATTTTCAGACAGTATCCAGACTAAAAATCTTCGGGCTTTTATTAAAACCAGTAATTCACTGTTAATTCGCTGGACAAATGGAAATGGATTACGTCGGGTTGTATTTGCCAGGATATCATCTCCTACTGGAACCGCATTACCTATCAATGGAACAATTTATCATGCTGAACCATATTATGGGAAAGGGGACAAAATAGGAACTACAGGCTGGTTTTGTGTATATAATGGACAAGCAGACAGTACAACAATTTATGGGCTTGGTGAAGGATATAGCTATGATATACAGGCTATTGAATATATAGAAATCACCGGGACTCCCAAATATTTCAGAACTGTCGGAAATGGGAATCCAGGCGTTTTTAGCACTACAATCTTTTCAGAACATGTTGGAATAAGTTTAATTGCAACACACTATGGTTCATCTTCCTGGGGTGATTACGATAATGACGGGGATTTGGATATTCTTTTAACTGGAGCTACTGTTTTTGCCTATACTAATGCAATTTCCAAGATTTATCGCAATAATGGGAATAATACTTTCAGTGAACAAACAGAAATTTCTTTGAAAGGTGTCTGCCTGGGATCAGTAGCCTGGGGGGACTATGATAATGATAACTACCTTGATATTTTATTAACAGGCTCTTCAGAATATGTACCCATTAGTAAAATCTACCATAACAATGGCAATAATACATTTACTGAACTGACCAATATATCATTGACAGGTGTAATTAGAAGTGCAATTTCCTGGGGGGATTATGATAATGATGAT
>Ga0172364_10005043_pt1 | contig 10511 bp, 3 predicted proteins | sample LakKivSesite10cm_FD_114545 | JGI IMG/M metagenome (GOLD analysis project Ga0172364, IMG submission 114545) | Sediment microbial communities from Lake Kivu, Rwanda - Sediment site 10cm | ecosystem: Environmental > Aquatic > Freshwater > Lake > Sediment | place: Rwanda: Western Province, Lake Kivu... | reverse complement strand
GGAACCCTGGAGGTTGCTCTCGACAGTGTTAGAAGCGGACTTAAGGTAAGCAGGGGAAAAATGCAGATAGAATATGGCAAATCGTATACTTTAAAGGTAGTCAGTAATAAGGGACTTAAGGCGACTGCATCGTGTGTTGTTCCCCAAAAAAGGGAATTTCTGGCAAAGGTCGATACTTTTTCTGTTGCACCGCCGGTTATACCTGACATTTATTTCCCCCGCTCGGTTAAATTTATTTTTTCATTCAGAGATATTGCGGGTGAAAAAAATTATTACCGTATTGGCGGTAAATCCACCATTTATTATGTATCCGAAACCACCGGGGAACACAAAGTACATTCCGCTAATATCTCCTTCGAAAAAGAATATATTACCGATGCAGGGAATGATGGAAAGGATCTCACTAACAAGACTGTCAGCGGAATATATTATTCTGCCTATGACTCGGCTTTCCTGGAGGTTTATCTTTTTAACCTGGAAAAGTCATATTATTTGTATCACAGATCATTAAAGAATTACAACAGCGACGAGAATCCGTTTTCGGAGAATTCTCCTGTCTATTCCAACATTTCCGGAGGTCTTGGTATCTTCACATCATATACCGTTGACACCCTGGTTTTCAGACTGAAATGAAATTTAACAAATGATTAACACTATATTAACTCATTTCCATGCAACATTACGGACCTTTATACGTCTTTATAATGACAGAATAAAAAAGATTCTACTTACCGGCCGTTCGGCCAAATTCTACGATCAGGTTTATAGTTAATCGCGGAAAGACATCAGACGATGTCTTTCCCTCTTTTTATTATATTGCGCTCTGAAACCAATTTTGTACATTTCGGCGAAAACTATAACCAATCAACCATAAAACATGAAAAGACTTGCATTATTACTGATGGCAGCGGTCATAACTACCTCAGCCTGCAAAAAAGAGGTTAAAAGCGATAATCCGTTTTTCAATGAGTGGGACACTCCGTTCGGGGTACCTCCTTTCGACCAGATAAAGGCAAAACATTTTATGCCGGCAACTCTTAAGGGATTCGAGGAACAGAAGAAAGAGATACAAGCTATTATCACAAATCCGAAGGAACCTGATTTTAAGAATACAATAAAAATGATTGCCTACAGCGGAGAGCTTCTTTCCAAAGTTCAAAGGGTATTCGGGGCTCTCAACTCGGCAAATACTAACGATTCATTGCAGGCGATAAGCGTTGAGCTCGCTCCCATCGCAGCCAAGCACAGGGATGATATTTCACTTAACGACACGCTTTTTCAGAGAGTAAAAACTGTCTACGACAACAGGGACAAATTCAAGCTTACAGATGAAGAGAAAAAGCTGCTTGAGGACACTTACAAGGATTTTGTCAGGAGCGGTGCAGCGCTTTCACCTTCCGACAAGGAAAAGCTTCGTAAAATTAACGAGGAACTTGCCAGCCTTCAGGTTAAGTTCGGACAGAACCTGCTGGCTGAAACCAACGGCTATAAGCTTATCATTGATAAAAAAGACGACCTTTCAGGATTGCCGGATGGTGTCATGGCACAGGCAGCTGCAATGGCAAAGTCCCTGAAAATGGAAGGCAAATGGGTCTTCACGCTGCAGGTTCCGAGTATGACTCCTTTCCTTCAATATTCAGATCGCCGCGACCTCAGGGAAAAACTGTTCAGAGGGTATTTCATGAAAGGGGACAATGATAACCAGTATGATAACAAAGCCATAATTGCAAAAATCAACAAACTCCGGACTGAAAGGTCAAAACTCCTGGGTTATGGCAGCTTTGCCGATTTTGCACTTGAAAGGAATATGGCTAAAACTCCGGAGAAAGTATTTGAATTTCTGGGACAGGTATGGGCTGCTGCCCTGCCCGTAGCAAAAGCCGAAGCTGCCGCCCAGCAGGAGCTAATTAAAAAAGAGGGCGGTAAATTCAAGCTCGAGCCATGGGACTGGTGGTATTATACTGAGAAGATCAAGAAAGAGAAATATGCCCTTGACGACGAGATCACGAGGCCGTACTTCAGGATAGATAATGTTATGGAGGGCATGTTCTATGTTGCCAACAGACTTTACGGGCTTGCATTCACAAAGAGGGACGATATCCCGAAATATCATCCTGATGTAAACACCTTTGAAGTCACCCGCGACGGGAAGCATGTCGGCATACTTATGATAGATAATTACCCGAGGCCATCAAAAAGAGGTGGCGCCTGGTGCGGAACCTACAGGAGCCAGCGCCGAGATATTAAAGGTAAAATGGTTTATCCGATCGTAACAATGGTAACAAATTCGACGCTTCCATCAGCCGACAAGCCTTCACTGCTAACATCTCCCGAAGCAGAAACCCTGTTCCATGAATTTGGTCATGCCCTTAACAACCTGCTGTCAAATATCACGTACCCGGGCAGTTCTGTACCACGCGATTTTGTGGAACTGCCATCACAGATTATGGAGCACTGGGTACTTGAACCTGAAGTACTTAAAGTCTACGCGAAACACTACCAGACAGGTGAGGTAATACCGGCTGAGATTGTTGAAAAGCTAGACAAGGCTAGCAAATTCAACCAGGGATTTATTACGGTGGAATATATGGCTGCCTCACTCCTGGATATGGAATACCACGCACTTACAGAACCCGTTGATCTGGATATAAGGGATTTCGAGAATAAGGCTATGGAGAAATACGGATTGATCCCTGAGATCAAGCCCCGTTACAGGTCGACATATTTCAACCATATCTGGGGAGGTGGTTATTCTGCAGGGTACTATAGTTATATATGGTGTGAAGTTCTCGATGCGGATGCTTTCCGGGCATTTAAGGAAACAGGTGATATCTTCAATAAGGAGGTCGCAGCAAAATTTGAGAAGGAAATCCTTTCAAGAGGAGGCACAAGGGATCCGCTTGAAATGTATATTGCCTTCAGAGGCAGAGAGCCTGGAATAGATGCTCTCCTTGAGAACAGGGGACTTAAATAGGAATTGCGGATTGCGGATTGCGGATTGCGGATTGCGGATTGCGGATTGCGGATTGCGGATCTTAAAAGAATCCATAAAACCTGATAAATCCGAAATCTTCAATCCGAAATCCGAAATCATAATCAGATGCGGAACATTTTAATACCGCTGTTCTTAGCTGTATCACTGAATCTGTATTCAGTAAGCCGGAATCCTGAAGCCGTAAGGGGAGTTATTGATCTCCACCAGTTTGAGGGTAAGGAGCATTTTATCCTTAAACTTAACGGGGAATGGGAGTTTTACTGGAATAGGATGCTTCGCCCTAATGATTTCACGAATAAATTTATAAAACCTGATTATTACGGTAAAGTCCCCTCCTACTGGACAGACTATCCCAGCGACAAGGTCAGGACTGAAAAGGAGGGTTATGCCACTTACAGGCTGACTGTGATCCTGCCTCCGGGATTCAGGAAGCCTCTGGGTTTCGATTTACCTGTATTTGATTCATCCTATGATATTTATTTTAATGGTAATTATATGGGAGGAAATGGTGTTCCCGGGAAGAGCGCTTCTGAATCAAAACCTGAATACTCAAGAAATTTCTTCCGGTACAATCCGTCTGCCGACTCTCTCTCAATAATAATAAATGTATCAAATTTTTTTCATCGCCGGGGAGGATTCTGGCTTCCGATGAAAATGGGGACATTTCCGGAAGTCCAGAAAAGGCTGGCTAACAGCTGGGCCGGAGGATGGGCCACGATAAGCTTTTTGCTTGGCTTTTCCCTTTTCTTCCTTTTCTTCTTCCTGATCTATCCTAAGGAAAAACTCATGGGATATTTCAGCATGGCAATAATCGGCCTTGCACTTAGACCACTGTTCACTTCCCATTTTCTCATTAATAATTTTTTATCGGTCAGCTGGATCTGGTTAGTCAGGATGGAATACCTCGGACTCTACATGGTCATTATAGGTTATACATTGTTTGCACTGACTCTATATCCGGACAGGTTTTTCAGGCTTTTCGCGTTGCTCATTACGGGATTATTCTCAGCATCATTCATTCTTACTGTTTTTCTTCCTGTCAGAATCTTCAGCTATGCAACCTTAGCGATATACCCGTCGATGTTATTTCTGACACTTTATGTCCTTTTCAAGAGCTTCTCGGGAATACTTAAAAAGAATTATCTTGACATTGTCTATTTCTCTGTATTCCTGTTTCTGGTTATTGGTGTGATTTACGATATAAGAGTTTCTCTCGGAAAATCGGCAGGTTCCTCCGGTTATATTATGACCTATATAATAATAGTATTTGTACTTATTCAGGCTGCCCTTTTAATCTATAAATGGGTAAAATCGGTATATGAAAAAGAGAAACTGCAGAATGAGCTTGAGTTCATGAACCGCAATCTCGAAATGCTGATTAATGAACGGACGCAGGAATTGAATAATCGCACAGGGGAAGTCGAGGAACAGAACAGGATGATTGCTCTTAAAAATAAACAGCTGTCAGACACGATTCAGCTGAAGAATAAGATCTTTTCAGTAATATCGCACGACCTCAGGAGCCCTGTGGTAAATATCCTTTATATGCTTAACCTGCTGAAAGAGAAGGAATACAAGGAGAAATACGATACTTTCGCAAATTCAAGCATCCAGTATGCCCAGCAGGTTATCTCCCTTCTTGAAAATATGCTGGTATGGGGAAGAGGCCAGGAAGATAAAATCAAGTATTCACCTGAAAGACTTAACCTTGCCGATGTAATTCTGACCAATCTCAGCATTTTCAAGGAGACAGCAGATAAAAAAGATATCTCGGTTAATTTTACACAGGTAGGCAGTTCCACTGCATATTTTGACAAGGATCTCATGGACATCATAATACGTAATTTGCTGTCAAATGCTGTTAAATACACTCACCGTGGCGGTAGGATCAGCATCCTGCTCAAGGATAAAAGTCCTGACAGCGAGGGAATACTGCTTAAAGTATGCGACAACGGAGTGGGAATCCCTGAAACAAGACAGAAGTATTTATTCACTTCAACTGAGATGACGAGCACCCCAGGTACTGAAAATGAAAAAGGGACAGGCCTCGGACTTAAGCTGTGTCATGAACTTGTTATGATAAACAAGGGAGCCATATCTGTCGAGAGCCGGGAAGGAGAAGGCACGTGTTTTTCGATAACACTGCCGGAGTAGGGATCATTTGCCTGCAGCGTCATTCATTGTCATTTGCTTCGCGTCATTCATTGTCATTTGCTCCGCGTCATTCATTGTCATTTGCTTCGCGTCAGTTGGGTTTTCATTTCTTCAGGTATATTGGCAGCTGAGGGACGATCGGACTCAAACAAAATAGTCCAGACTTTTGTTATATTTGGAGCCTTAAAAATTTGAATAAGATGAGAACCATCAAAATTATCCTTGTAACCTTATTATTACCAGCATTCAATCTCAGCGCTCAGAATGAAACAGAATTAAAACTGCTCAATCAGTTCCACAAGATAAACAGCGAGGAGATGATGGAATGGATAATAAAACTATGCTCACCTGAGTTCAAAGGGCGTCTTTCCGGCACACCTGAGTATATTGCTAGCGCGGAATGGGTGGCCGGTAAATTAAAGGAATGGGGAATAAAGCCTGCCGGAGACAATGGCACATATTTCCAGTGGTTTGATGCCCCTTATACTGTTCTCAACAACTGCGGCAGTCTTTCGTTAAACATAAAACAACCTGATGGTTCGACTATTTACAAGAACTACACATATCCCGATGAGTATTTCCCCGGTATGAATTCCGGGCCAGGTGAAATAACTGCGGAGGTTGTGTTCGCCGGATACGGAGTTACTGCGCCTGAGCTTAGTTACGACGATTATAAAGGAATTGATGTAAAGGGCAAAATTGTCCTGGTAAACCGGGATGTTCCCCACACAGATCCGAGGAATCCCGAATATAAAAAGTGGGTTGGGTACTGCTACCACCAGTACAAGCTGGAAAATGCCGTAAAACATGGCGCTAATGGTTTTCTCTACATCGACGGCGCGAGTGCGAATCCGAATATTTCATACGATCCATCCATAATTGTATACGCTATTGGTCCGCAGCCTCTGTCAGATATCTTTACCGGCCTGAAGACCACCAATGCAGACCTGGTCGAGCAGATGAGAAAGACCTTTAAACCTGCTTCCTTTAATACCGGTAAAATAATGACTATCAAAGCAAACACAACACGGCACCCGGAAGGAAAAGGATGCAATGTGGTCGGGATGATTGAAGGGACAGAACCGGTCCTGAAAGACGAATCTATTGTCATAGGCGGACACCTGGATGCGGTTGGAGATGCAGGCAGGGTGGTCAACGGAGCCCTGGATAATGGCAGCGGAGTGATTGACATAATGGGGGCGGCAAAAGCGATGGCACAGTCGGGAATTCAATTGAAACGATCCGTTGTGTTCGTATTCTTCGGCGGTGAGGAAACAGGGCTTCATGGCAGCAGGCTTTATGCCGGGAAACCTGCCTTCCCGAAAGAAAAAAACATTGTCGCCATAAACCTAGACATGGTTGGAAACGGGACAGGTCTGGCAGTCAGCGGATCAAGTGCATATAAAAACCTCCTTACTTACTTCGAGGAAGCCAATTCAAAATATATCCACCGCCCGTTCAGGGGTTCAGCACCTGAGCCGACACAATATTACGGGAGGCCGAGAAGCGATGCATTCAATTTCAGCTCTGCGGGATACAGGACAATGTCTTTAGGAACAACCGGCGGATACAAAAAAGTATATTATCACCTCCCGGGCGATGATCCGGATGCAGTTACCATCGATATTATGGAAGATGTGGCGAAGATGATATATGTAGCCCTGACGAATATGGCAAATGATGCTGAACTGAAATAACGTATTATTCTTTTCACACCCCCGTCATCAGGCACAGGGCTCAGGCTTTGCAAGCCAAAGCTGGACGAAGGACAGCGAAGGCTTGGCTCAGGGCTCAGGGCTCCAGCCTACGCTTCCTCCTTCATTTCATTTCGGAGGACGAAGAAAGCTTCGGCCTTCGGTCGCCGGAGTCGACCTATGGCCGACGAAGGCCGGCTGGCAAAGCAGGGCGCAGAGCTCAGGGCAAAGGATTCAGGATCAATACTCTGAAAACCGGTGATGTTATATATCAGTTTGCTTCAATCTTTTCACAAAAAAACATATCTTTGGCACCGTTTATCAGGGTAAATTTTTAACTAACATTCATTCTAAATTCGATTATATGGCTGAAGTATCCGGAGAGAAAGCTATAAACAGTTATTTCATTGGATTCGATATTGGTTCTGTCTCACTGAATACCGTGGTGATGGACGAAAACCATAACATTCTCGAAAACTTTTATGATTATGTCCATGGAAAGCCTTTTCATGTTCTGAAGGAAAGATTAAGTGGTTTGATCACAAAATATCCTCCTGAAATGATCAAGGGCATAGCCGTCACTGGTTCAGGCGGAAAACTCGGAACACAGCTTATCGGTGGAGCATTTGTAAATGAGATAATTGCACAGGCCACGTCAGTTGGCACTCTTTACCCGGATGTTCGTACCGTCATCGAGATTGGTGGCGAGGATTCGAAACTGATAGTCCTTGAGCCCGATCCTGAAAAAGAAGCTTCGCGCCTCGTCGATTTTGAGATGAACAGCATATGTGCTGCAGGAACCGGATCATTCCTCGATCAGCAGGCAAAGAGGATAGGAGTTCCGATCGAGAACGAGTTCGGGGCCATGGCTCTTAAATCTGTCGATCCGCCGAGAATAGCTGGGAGATGCAGTGTATTTGCAAAGAGCGATATGATACATCACCAGCAGATCGCTACTCCGCTTCACGATATAGTCGCGGGTTTGTGTTTTGCTCTTGCAAGGAATTTCCGCAGCAATGTCGCAAGAAGCAAAGAGATTAATAAACCTGTTGTTTTCTCGGGAGGAGTGGCTGCCAATACAGGCATGATCAGGGCTTTCCGCGAAATACTGGACCTGAAAGGCGATGAGCTTATCATACCGGAATATCATGCATCCATGGGAGCAATCGGGGCTGTCATGTATGCCCAGGCCAATAATCTGCAAATGGACCATTTTTCAGGACTGGAAAAACTGGACAATTATCTTAATAATGACTCCACTGCTTTTGTTACCCTGTCAAGGCTCAAAGAATCGGAAGCAACATACTGCAAGGACATTCATGTTATACAGAACAAAAACAAGAAGGTTAAGGTCTATCTTGGGATTGATGTGGGATCGCTCAGTACCAATGTAGTGCTAATTGATGAGAAACATAATGTAATTGCCAGAAGGTATCTTCCCACTGCCGGAAAACCTCTTGAAGCGATTCAGAAAGGAATGACGGAAATCTTTGACGAAGCTGGTGATTTTGTGGAGGTTATAGGCGCAGGTACTACAGGTTCGGGCCGTTACCTGACAGGAGATTTTATCGGTGCCGATACCATTCAGAATGAAATAACAGCTCAGGCAACAGCCGCGATAGATTATGATCCGACAGTGGATACAATTTTTGAGATCGGAGGCCAGGACTCAAAATATATCAGTATTGAGAACGGGGTTGTTGTCGATTTCGAAATGAATAAGGTATGTGCGGCAGGGACCGGATCATTTCTCGAGGAACAGGCTGAGAAGCTGAATATCAACATAATAGAGGAGTTCGGAAATCTTGCCCTGAATTCCGAAGCGCCTGTCAAGCTCGGCGACAGATGTACTGTATTCATGGAATCTGACCTTAACTCTTACATGCAGAAAGGCGCAAGAAATGAAAACCTCGTCGGAGGCCTGGCATATTCAATAGTCTATAACTACCTGCAGAAGGTAGTTGCTGACAGAAGGATCGGCAACAAGATCTTTTTCCAGGGCGGCGTAACCAATAACAAAGCCGTTGTTGCCGCCTTCGAGGAAGTTCTTGGCAAAAAAATCATTATTCCGCCTCATTTTGATGTTACCGGTGCGATTGGCGCCGCAATTCTTGCCAAGAGATCAATGGCCCCGGGACAAAAAACAACATTCAAGGGATTTGATGTCAGGAATGCAACCTATAATATCACCCGTTTTATCTGCCAGGCATGCACGAACCACTGTGAAATAAGACGGGTAAAAATAGAGGGCGAGGAAAAATCACTCTTCTATGGAGGAAGATGCGAAAGATATGAAACCGATTCAAGGAAAAAACATGTAACAAACATCCCTAACCTGTTCCGGAAGCGGACTGAGATGCTTATGGAAGGGTATGAGGAACCTAAAGAGATAAGTAAGACAACCATTGGAATTCCAAGAGCTCTGATGGTTTTTTACCAGCAGTTCCCGTTCTGGCGTACATTCTTTGAAACGCTTGGCTTCACGGTAGTGATCTCGAAAGAATCTGATAAATCGCTTGTTACAAGGTCCATTGAGACTATTACCACTGAGACATGCCTTCCCGTTGAAATAATGCACGGGCATGTAATCGATCTGATGGAAAAAGGTGTCGATTACATTTTCCTTCCATTCATCGTAAATACCAAAAAGAAAGAAGGTAACAAGACTTTCAACTGTAACTGTCCATGGATTCAGACATATCCGTTTATGGTCAGGGCTGCCTTAAGGGGAAAGATTGATGAATCAAAGCTTCTGACACCCACACTTCATTTCAGGTTCTTTGAAAGAGCCCTGGTAAAGGAAATGAGATCATATTTCTCCGAAAAATTCGGAATAGACAAGGAAGTAATCCGGAAGGCGATTTATCTTGCAGACTCAGTTCAGGCTGAATTTGAAAAACGACTGGTCGAATACGGTAAGGATGTGCTGAAGGGAATTCCGGAAAATTGCAGACCGGTGATTTTACTGGGCAGGCCTTATAACAGCACCGATCCGCACCTGAACCTCGGCCTTGTTGAAAAACTTATTGCCCAGAATGTAATGCCCATACCGATCGACATGCTCGATCTGACTCCATATAATATATTCCTGAATTACAGAAATATGTACTGGCCCAACGGCCAGAAAATAATTGCCGCGGCACAGCATGTAGCAAAAACTGACGGACTGTACGCCGTATATGTAAGCAACTTCCGCTGCGGACCGGACTCATTTATATGGCATTATGTTACAGAAGAATTGAAAGGGAAACCGTTCCTGCATCTTGAAGTGGATGAACATTCCGCTGATGCCGGGATGGTCACCAGAATCGAAGCATTCCTGGACAGCCTAAGGGGATCAGAACTTAATGAGAAAAAAGAACAAGCCATTTTCAGGCCAAGGCCAAGCCCTGCATCACCGCCAGCCGACAGGGTACTATATTTCCCTTATATGAACGACGGCGCATACATGATCGCAGCTGCTGCCCGATGCATCGGAGTCCCATCAGAAGTACTGCCGAAACAGACTGAAGAGGATCTTGCCATCGGAAGAAAATACACATCTTCAAAGGAATGTTTTCCAATGATCTGTGTAACAGGCAGTTTTGTAAAGAAATTACAGGAACCCGGAGCTGATCCATCAAAGATGAGCTTCTTCATGCCCGATCACAACGGCCCGTGCCGCTTTG
>Ga0172364_10005040_pt1 | contig 10513 bp, 11 predicted proteins | sample LakKivSesite10cm_FD_114545 | JGI IMG/M metagenome (GOLD analysis project Ga0172364, IMG submission 114545) | Sediment microbial communities from Lake Kivu, Rwanda - Sediment site 10cm | ecosystem: Environmental > Aquatic > Freshwater > Lake > Sediment | place: Rwanda: Western Province, Lake... | reverse complement strand
GTACCCGCTGTACGGCATCCCTCCCCTTGGTCAGACCACGCCGACGGCCGTGGCAGCCGAGGTGCCGGTCTACCGGCGCAACTGGTTCTGGGCGCTTGTGGGCGCTGGAACCGTTGGCGCTGCGTGGGCCTACTTCGGCTGGTGGCGCGGTCGCGGCATGTCGCCCAACCGCTCGGGCGGCTCATGGGAGCACCTTCCGAGCGGCGTCTGGCAGATGCGGCACGGCGACGAGTCGGTCCTCATGGTCTTCGGCGGCGGAGACAGCTGGGACTGGCAGGCCGACTACTCGCCGGAAGGTGGCCGGTACCGGGTCAAGCGCGGCAGCGCGAGGTCGCTGGACGCCGCCAAGCGCGCGGCGGAGCAGTGGACGCGCCGCGCGTCGGTCGGAAGCGCCTGAAGGAGCAAGCCATGACCTACAAGGTGAACAGGTCGCTGGGCTACGAGCCGTGGGGCGTGACGAACCCGTGGGTCTTTGCGAACTACGGCCAACCCCAGCGGCACCGCGGGTACGTCTCGCCGATGGTGTTCCAGACGCATGTGCCCCAGCTGAAGAACCCGCACCTCGGGCAAGCGGTGGACTACGTCGATGCGGATCGTCGCCGAGCGGCGCGCATGGAGTGGATCGCGGTCGCGAGCCTCGGCGTGTCGCTGTGGTCGATGTACTTCTTCTACCAGAAGATGAACAAGCCGACGCCGAACCGGCGGCGCAGGCGGAAGTGAAGGCATCATGCCCAAGCGTCGCCGCAAGAGGGTCCAGCAGAACCCGCTCTCCAAAGGTCAGAAGGTCGCCATCATCGGCGGCATCGCTTTGGCGGGCGGGGCTGCGGCCCTGTACCTGACGCGGCCCCAGCAGGCTCCTGCGACGCCCGACGCCTCCGCAGCGAACCCGGCCGCCGCCAAGGCTCAGGAGTGCGCGGCTCTTCAGGCGTCTCTGGTGCAGCTTCGATCGCGCCCGACGCCCGACGCCCAGGAGGTGCAGCGGTTCGAGCAGCAGGTTGCCGCATGCCTCGCGCAGGCCCGAGAGCTTGGAGTTCCGGTAGACAACGCGGCGGCGCAGCAGTCCACCGCCGATACGGCCTACCAGACGATGGTAGCCAAGTACGGCGAGTACAAGGCCACCGACTACGCCGACGCTCTGAAGCGGAACAACCTTCGGCAAGAGGTATTGCAGTCGGGCGCTTCTGCTGCGACCGCTCTCAAGGCGGCGATCACCGCCGCAACGTCGGACGACGCGGTGCAGCTTGCTCGCTTGTCGGCGATCCGAGCGCTCGACCCCGCGATCCAGCGTCGCCTCTGCTACCTGTACGATCAGCCTGGGTGTGGCCGCTTCGGAGTGAACGAAGACCACGGCAACGACAAGGCCGCGCAGGAACAGGCTCGCGTGATCACGCCGCTGATCGAGGCCCACACGGCCGCGATCCAGAAGCTCGGCGGTCCTGGCTCTCTCAGGATTCAGGCGGGCCTAGACCAGTGGATGCAGTCGCTCGTGAACGGCGCGAACACGATCAAGTCGTTCGTGGACACCAAGTTCAACGAGTACAAGCAGGTGGACTACTCCGACGCGCTGCGCCGGAACAACCTGCGGCAAGAGATCCTGGGCAACGGCGAGTCCCTTGTCAGCGTGCTCGACAACGCCCTGACCGAGGCGCGGAAGTTCCGGTACGCGGCAGGAGTGCGGCTCGTCGCGGCTGCGACCCTGGCTGCGATCGATGCGTCCATCGATCGGCACCTCTGCTTCGTCGCGGGCGGTCCAGGGTGCGGCACGTTCGCTGTCAACGAGGACCAGCCGGACGTCAAGGCGCGTCAAGAGTTCGATCGGGTTACCAAGAAGCTGCTCGGCCTGTACCGCAAGGAAGCGGATGCGATGCTCGACCTGGGCGATCCGAGCCTCTTCTTCTCGCTGGTGACGGCGAAGATGCGGCTGGCGTCGAACGCCACCGAGCGCGCGGCGGCGAAGTTCGGCGAGTACACTGCGACCGACTGGAGTGACGCGATCAAGCGCAACAACCTGCGGCAAGAGGTGCTGGCAAACGGAGCGCTCGCAGCCGAGCGTTTGAGCGATGCCCTGACCGTGGCGATCACCGGGGCGAACGCCAAGCCGTCCACGACGAGTCAGATCGTGGCCGCGGTTGCCTCCCGGCCGATTCTTTCGTCCTCGACCCTTCGCGCTGGCCTCACCTTGACGCCGACCGCAACCTCGGGCCTCGGCCAGAGCCCGTCGCTTTCCTACTTGCAGACGCTGTCTCAGACGAATCCGGCTTGGACCCAGCAAGCGGCATCGTCTACGGCGACGAGCGTTCAGAAGGCGTTGCAGTCGGGTCGTGAGCGAGCGGCGGATCGCTCGATTCGCTCGGTCGCCACCGGCATCCAGACCGCCCTCGACGCCGCGGTCAACCGCAAACTGTGCTTTCAGTACGATGGCCCCGGCTGCGGTCGGTTCGGGCTGAACGAGGCCGACAACGAGAGCAAGGCCGCCGACGAGCAGCGCCGTGTCATCGATCCGCTCGTTGCCTCGTCTCGCATCGCGTCCAAGTTCCTCGCGGACAAGGGCGACGCAAACGCAGAGGCCCCGTTCGTTGCTCCGGTCGTTCGCGAGGTCACTGCGGCTCGGGACTACATCGAGCGGCAGTACGCGAACATGAAGGCGACCGATTACACGGACGCGATCAAGCGCAACAACCTGCGCGGGGACATTCTGAACGCGGGCCGCCGCGCCGTCGCTGCTTTGCGGTCGGCGAAGCCTGCTACCGCTTCGGGCAAGGCTACCCTTCGCGCCGCCGCCCAGGACATGCTGACCAAGTCTCGCGAGCGCGAGGCGTGCTTCCGCGCTGGCGCTTCTGGATGCGGACGCTTCGGGTGGAACGAGCCGGACGAGGCCACGAAGGCGAATCAGGAGGCCAGCGAGATCGGAAACCCTCTCGCTGCTCTGATCGGAGACAAGGCTGCGCTCGCTGGCCTTGGTGACGTCGGCGGAGGCGTTCCGACCTGGGTCTGGTGGGTTGCGGGTGCAGGAATCGCTGCGGCGGTGTACGCTCACTCGCGCCCTTCGCGCTCCGTGCGCTCCAACCGCTCACGCCGTCGAACGTCGCGCCGAGCCATCAGACGATGAAGAAAACGCCATGAGCTACACCCCCCTTGGTCAAACCCTGACGGCCCTGAAGTTCTCGGCTGCCAGCCCTTCCGCTCCGTCCACGCAGAAGTCGTCGGTGGTGGTGACGTCTGGCTCCGCGGCGAAGCCCGCGGTCGTGGTCTCTGCTGTCGCCAAGCCGGTGGACTCGTCCCACCGTTCCAAGGCTGCGGTGGCGATGGCGATTCGCATCGCGGACAAGATCCGCGCTCTGCGATCCTCGGCTCCCGCTGGCGCTCCTCGCTCGGCGATGACGAAGGCGGAGAACGACGTCCGGCAGATCGCGCTGCTCATGCCGCTCAGGCGCATGACCATCACGCAAGCGTTCGTCGCGGTGAGCGAGGCGCAGCGCAACGTCGTTCAAGGTCAGCTGCCTGCGGAGACTCGCAAAAAGCTGCTTTCGATGCTTCAGGCGCTTCGGTCGAGCCTCGCCCCGCCCGTCCGGTCCAAGGTCACCGTGGTCCCGACGGTGTCGGTCAAGGTGACGGCTACGCAGGCGACGACGATTCAGGCGGCGACCGACGCGGCGATCTCGAAGCTGGCTGCTACGGGCACGCCCGTGACCGAGGCGACGGTCAAGCAGACGGCGGTGGAGATCATCAGAGAGGTGGCCCCCGACTCGTCGGAGGCTTCCAAGATGGAGCAGGCCCTCAAGGGCTCCCCGCTGGTGGTCTCCGGCGAGGCCAAGACGGACGAGACGAGGCTGACCGAAACGCTGACCTCGACGCCGCTGTCGTTGCAGTCGGTCGCGTCGCTCGTGGAGTCGTCGGACAAGGCTCCCCCGGCTCCTGAGCCGGAAGCCGAGAAGAAGGACGAGCCTGCTGCGCCCCCGCCGACGCCGGACGATCTGGTCGCTGCGCCTCCCCCGGCCGACAAGAAGGCCGACGAGGTGACGTCGCTCGTGGCATCCGCCGAGCCTGCCGCCAAGGAGGGCCTCTTCGGCATCCCGTGGCTCTACGTCGGGCTGGGTGCTGGCGCGATGGTGATCGGTGGCATCATCATGTCGCGCCGTCCGGCTCCCACGCCGAACCGTCGCAAGCGGAGGTCGCGATGAGCGTGCAAGCAGACATCGGTCAGAAGATCCGCGAAGCGATCGACCATCATCGGATGGAGTCGAGCTATCACGGCGATCAGGCGGATTCGATTCACGATGCATGGGGAGAGCGAGACTACCAGTGGCTCGCTGACGCTCGTGTCATCACGCAGCGCGAGGCCGACACCATGCTCGGCGTGAGCCCCAACCGTCGCAAGCGCGTGTCGCGCAACAGCAAGAAGAGGACGAGCCGTCGGGCTCGATGAAGGAGATCGACCATGAGCCTGGAATCATTCACTGATGCCTACATCGAAGCCGCCCTTTTCAGCGCCACTGACGACGAGGGTGAGCCTCTCGATTCGCGCTTCGACAGGAGCGACATCGCTACTTCGACCGTCTCCGCGATGGAGCTAGACTGCGCCGACTTCTACGAGGAGTTCAAGCCCGTCTGGTCTGGCAAGTGCCTCACGAATGTGAGGGAAGACGAGCAGGCCGGTCACGACTTCTGGTTCACGCGGAATGGACACGGTGTCGGGTTCTGGGAGAAGTCGGACTGGAAGCCCTCCGCGGGTGCAAAGCTGACCGAAGGTGCCGACTCGTTCGGTGGGTTCGATCTTTACGTTGGCGACGACGGGATGATTCACGGCCAGGGAAGCTCACGCCGCAGGGTCAAGCGAAGCAGCCGCAAGCCGAAGCGAAGTAGCCGCAAGCCGAAGCGCACCTCGCGCAACCCGAAGAAGAGGACGAGCCGTCGGGCTCGATGAAGGAGAGCATCATGCCTGGACTGTTCACGAACGATCTGTTCAACGGAGAGGCGCTCGGCGGCCCCTGGATCGAGAGCGACCGCGGAATCTTCCGCGCCAACCTCTTCGACGCCCAGCCGCTGGGTCAGACCACGCCGGATGCACCGGCTGCGAGCGGCGGCAAGACTGCCGCTGCTACCACCGGCACGGCCCCGTCCGGCGGCAAGACCGGGAGCACGGCTCCGTCCGGCGGCAAGACCGGGAGCACGGCTCCGTCCGGCGGCAAGACCGCAGGCACGTCGCTGGTCACGGACGGAACCTCGACCATGCCCGCCGCGTTCATCGACGGCGGAGCGACGGAGGGGGAGTTCCCCTGGGTTCCCGTCGCACTCGTTGGTGGCGGCATCGTTCTGACCGTGGGAGCGATCCTGCTCTTCTCGGGTAAGAAGTCGGCTCCCGTCACCAGCAATCGGCGTCGGCGTCGGCGTCGCTGAGACGAGGGGTTCATGGACGAGTTCGATCAGATCGAGAGCGAGTACCTTCAGCGCTACGAGGATCGGCACCCTCCGGTGCCGCAGCAGTACCCGCTCGTTCCGGTGGCCGCTCCGCTTCCGCAGCCCGCCGCGATTCCGCTCTACGACATCTCGCTGGCCCAGGCCCCCGAGCAGCCGTCGCAGGAGAACCTGCTGACCCGCCGCGTGGCCGGGCTGCCGGTATGGGGGTGGGGCCTGATCGGAACCGCTGCCGTCGGCGCGGGGTGGTACTTGTGGAAGCAGGGCAAGGTCACAGAGAATCCGACCGAGCCCGCTCCGGCCGCCCCGCGTCTGCCCGAGGCCCCCGAGGCGTGGAGCCCGTCGCGCACGAGGTTCGGTGAGTCCCTGGGCTCGTGGATGGCGCGACGCTCCATCCCCGGTCGCGACGTCACCGTCTACACCGACGCAGACGATGCCAAGCGGCATGTCAAGCCGGTGAGCCCTCTGGTGACGGTCAAGTGCGCGGCCTCGGTGAAGATGCCGATGGAAGAGCTTCAGAAGTTCTGCGCGGAGGAAGGTCTCTGCGCGACCGACCACGGTGAAGGCGTGATCGGGTTCTACCCGGCCGAGTCCGGCAACAGGGCGCGCGAGTGGGAGTCGTACATCGACGCGCTTCGCGACGAAGGTCAAACGGTCTGAGGAGGATTCGATGAGCTACCGCGGAATGGGTCAGACGATTGCTGCGGTTTCGGCCAGCGCGCCGAACTGGGCAGGCATCGCACGGTTCGCGAGCAACGCAGCTGGCGGTGTGGGCGAGCGCTTCGCTGGCGTGTTTTCCGCGGCGGCTCGGTCGAACGCGCAGGCGCGCTACACCGCGTCACTGCGAGCTTTGGCGGACACGATCGCCGTTCGTCCGATGGCGATGATGTGGCTCGCGCAGCCGTCCGGCCGCCACCGCGATGGTCTGCTCGCCATCGCGCGCTTCGCGTCGTCCCAGGCGCGCTCCGGCGGGCAGGTCGCTCCGGCCTCGACGGTTCGCGTGGCTGCGCCTCCGACGTCGGCTGAGTACCGCATCGTCGGGCTCTCGGTTCGTGGTCCCGACCCCGCTCGCGCGGCTGCGTTGGACGCGCAGTTGGATCGTGAGGGCATCTCCAAGGCCGACATCATTCGCCGCCAGAATCGGCTTCAGGAGATTCTGACCTCGACGGTTCGCGTGGCTGCGCCTCCGACGTCGTCGGTTCGCGTCGGCGGCCCCGTGGCGGCCGTTCGCTTGGCTGCGCCCCCTGTCGCCGCGATCTCGAACACCGGCAACTCCGAGGCGCTTCTCGCTCAGGTCCGCGCCGAGCTTCAGAAGCCGCGAGAGCAGTGGCACCGGGATCTCGTTCAGATCGTGAGCGCTGTGGAAGCTGCGAAGGCGTCGCCGGAAGCGTCCATCGCGATGCTCAAGCGTCTGCTGTCCTCTACCACGGGCGACGCGCGTCTCATGCTCGCGGTGCAGATCGTGAGCATCGAGCAGGGGCTCGCCATGATGCAGGCCATGCAGTCGATGATGTCTTCGGCTCCCTCCCAGCCGATGGCTCCGGCCTCCTCCGAGCCGATGGCTCCGAGCAATCTGACCCCTGGGCGGAGCGTGCTCTCGACGCTCGGCCCGACGGCAGATAACGTCATTCGCGGCGAGTCCTCTCCGGCCGCGGTTTCCGTGGGCAACTACACTTACTGAGGCTCGACCATGCCGATCTTCCGCCCATCTGCGACCCGGACCAACGTCTTCGTCACGCAGCTTCGTCCCTACGGGGTTCTCGAATCCGATCGGGCTCCCGAGCGCGTGGCTGCTGCCCTGAACAGCGTCTTTGGCAACCATGCCGCAGCAGGCTGGGGGACGAGCGAGGCGACTCGCGGTCGGGTCTGGGTGCAGTGGACGGCGTTCTCGTCGCTGGCGGGAGCTTCTCGCCTGACCGACGCGCAGATCGAGGACGGTTTGCGCCGCGCCGTGCGGAGCGCGGAGGCGCAGATCGGCGGCGGCAAGCGCCTGCTGTTCCCCGGAGAGGCCGCTCCGTCTGGGGCGACTCCCACGCCTCCTCCTGCCGCCCCTCCCGCGCCAGCCTCCGCGGGCACCCCTACGCCTGCGACGCCCGAGACCTCGACGCGCCGTCCTGCGCGGCGTCGCCGCAGCGCCACTCCTCCCGCGAGCGCTGCCGAGGCCGAGTTCATCGCAGAGGGCGGCGAGTCTGCGTCGAGCGCGCTGCCGGACTGGGTGGTGCCGGTGGCCGTCATCGGCGGCGTGACGGTGGTCGGCGCGATCGGGATCCTGATCTGGGCCAACCGCTCCCCGGCCAAGATCTCGGCCAACCGCCGTCGCCGTCGTCGCCGCAGGCTGAAGTCGAACACCCATCGGTCGATCAAGCTCGACCGAATCGAGGGTGACACCTGGGTCGTTCGCTCTTCCGACGCGGCCGTCCAGCGGCTGCTGACCTCGATGCTCGGGGCTGGCAAGTCGCTCTCGGCCCCCGGAGGCGAGACCACCGAGCAGTGGATGCTCGACCGCCCCCATCGCGACATGATCTGGAACGCGCTCCGCTCCCGCCTCACGGACGAGCGCGCCGCTTTCGCGCACCTCGGAGCCTCGCACGGCGGCCTCGTTCCGTGGGCCGAGCAGCGCGTCTACGACTTCTTCAGCCCCGAGCACGACTGAAGGTGGTAGGCTAGGACGCCATGACGTACTCACCCGGCAGACGGTTCGTTCCGTCGCACACCCAGGTGGTGTCCCTTGGTTGCCCGTGCGGCATCGCTGGCCTCGGTGAGGTCGCTGGCGAGATCGGCGGCATCCGAGCGCTCGAAGTGGACATTCGTCGCAGCGCCGCGACGGCGCAGCGCGTCTTCGGCACGACCGTCGGCAACCCCGCTGCGTTCAGCGCGCTGATGGAGCGGGCTCGCGCCGGGAATCTTACCACGATGACCCGCGAGGAGACGAAGCAGTTCGTTCTCGGCGCGCTGGACAAGGTGGCGTCGCTCATCGCGAAGATGAAGCAGCTTGCCCAGCTGAACGTGCCCGACGCGGCAGGTCGGGAGCGAGTGCAGTCCACGCAGGCCCAGCTTCTTCGGACGGCGCGGGATCTGTGGAGCAAGACGGTCGATGCGATGCGGAACGCTCGACCGGCCGGATCTGGCACATCGGGGCTCGGTGAGCCGATCAGCATCACTACGGCGATCTTGATCGGAGTCGTCATCGTCGCCCTGACTGCTGGCGGAACGTACTACTACACCACCGTCGCGCAGGCGGACGCTGACCTTCGCACCGCAGACCATGTCTGCGAGACCTACAACTCCGGCCGCCCGTGCAGCCCGGAGGACTTCGTTCGCATCCGCAACAGCCTCGTCCGGCCCGACGCGGCGTCGGTGCTGGCTGACCGACTTGGGACTCCGGTGGGCATCGGCGTTGGTGTCGGTGCTGGCCTGCTCATCTTCGGGATGGGCGTTTGGTTCTGGACCAAGACGCGCCGTCGCCGTCTGGCTTACGTCGATTGAACATGACCCACGCACTTCAAGCATACCTTGGGCGCGTGCCCGCCACGATCCCCGACCGGAACACCGACGAGGCGCGGAACTGGTCCGTCGGAACCTACGTCCGTCCCGGCCACATTCCATGGCTCGACGCGGCCCTCGAAGTTCGTGGCATCACCGAAGCCCAGGCTCCTCGCGCTCTTGAGGCGGTTCGGGCGATCCTGACCCAGAACAACTCCGACGTAGACACCGTGCGTTGGGGTTCGGGTCCGATTCGAGGTCGGATCTACGTCAGATGGACTCCGCGCCGCGAGGACAACGCCGTCAACTACGCCAACCAGATCTCTCGCGCCTTCCTTGCGGCAGCGCAGCGGGAGTTCTCGCCTTCGTCGGCGTTCATCATGCGCCGATTCCATGTCATTCGCCTACTCAACTGGCCCGACGTCTACGTCTACCCGGAGACCGACTTCTCCACCGTGACGCGCGAGACGCTTCCGTCGGAAGTGGTGGACGCGAGGGGAAGGACTGTGCCGGTCGAGGAAGTCGGTCGCGATCAAAGCGGCAGCTTGTCACCGGTGGCGCAGACGGCGCTGATCGTTGGAGGAGCCGCAGCGGGCGTGCTGGCGATCGGCGGGCTTGGGTTCTACCTTGTCGGCCGCCGTTCGGGCGTGAAGAGCAACAAGAGCAACAAGAGGAAGAGGTCGTCGCGATGAGCTACCGCAGCAAGAACTCCCTTGGACTGGGCCAGCCCGGCTACGCGGCGGAGCGCTACGTTCCGACGAACCTGGGTCAGGCGAACTACGCGGCCGAGCGCTACCTGCCCGTGAGCCTTGGTCAGCCGGGCTACGCGGCCGAGCGCTACCTGCCCGTGAGCCTTGGTCAGCCGGGCTACGCGGCCGAGCGCTACGTCCTCGGACGCGCTCCCTACGCAGAGGAGCGGTACATTCCGGCGAGCCTTGGTCAGCCCGGCTACGCGGCCGAGCGCTACGTCCCCATGTCGGGCCTCGGCCAGACGAAGACCGGCACCACCACGACGTCCAAGACGGGCACCACGAGCGGGTCCACCTCGACCACCAAGAGTGGCACCACTGGCGAGGACACCACGGCTCGTGACTTCCGAACGGCTGCCGACGTGGGCGGCTCCCTGATCGGCGGCATCGTCCGCGGATTCACCGGAGGCTCGACCACGACGCCTGCGACGACGCCGGATACGACGGCGATGACGACCACCATCGAACCCGCGCCGAGCGGCGGAATGGACTGGTACTGGCCGGTCGTGATCAGCGGCGGCCTGATCCTCATCGGCGGCATCGGCTACTTCGCGCTCAAGGGCAAGAAGTCGGCTCCGACCCCGAACCGCCGCAAGCGCGTCAGCCGGAACGCTGGCGGCACGACGTACATCGTCGGCGGCAAGAGCAAGCAGGCGAAGAGGACGAGCCGGAACCCGCGCCGCGGGAGCACGGTGGAGTTTGTGGTCGATCTTTCCCACGCTCCGCACATCGAGGACGTGAAGTTCACGGATGCGACCGGCGCGGAGGCGATTCTCTTCCGCGGGTTGAGCCCGGTGGCGCAGTTCAATCCGACGGACGGGCAGGTGAAGAAGATCCTCTCTGGCAAGGGGAAGATCCAGATCACC
>Ga0172364_10005034_pt1 | contig 10516 bp, 18 predicted proteins | sample LakKivSesite10cm_FD_114545 | JGI IMG/M metagenome (GOLD analysis project Ga0172364, IMG submission 114545) | Sediment microbial communities from Lake Kivu, Rwanda - Sediment site 10cm | ecosystem: Environmental > Aquatic > Freshwater > Lake > Sediment | place: Rwanda: Western Province, Lake... | reverse complement strand
TTGAACGGATTGTTCATCCGCAGTCATGACACGTATGGTGGTACTGGAGGTGCGAACACACACACACCGGCTAATCAGACCGTTACTACTGGAGGGCCGTCAGGAGCCACTCAATATACCTATGGTGGAGTTGATGCAGGCGCCAATAATCACACTCACGACATGACGGTTTCGTTTACTGAAGGCGACAACACACCGCCCTACATCGATGTGATATTCGCAAAATATATCACCATTGTGCCGTATTGCGATGTCCCGCGATTCATAGCTGCAGGCATGCTTTAACTAGCTACTTCGATAGCTTCTTCTGCTTCTCCTTTGTGCGTTCGCGGAACGGATACACGTCAGGATGCGTCTCCAGATACGCGGCCTGCTCCTCTGCAGACATCTCCGCGAACGTTTGCTCGTCAACGCCCGCGGGCTCGAACTCCTTGAGCGTACGGTTTGTCGGCTCCAATTTAAATCGGAAGCCTTCACGAAGCCGGAAGTCCGCGATATCCAGCTTCTCGCTCGATATGATCTTCAATACATACTGTGGCGCTCGTTCGGGATTTGATCGCATCACAGCAGAATACACATCTTTGATTCCGCCGTGTTTGCGATCGAGTTTCTGGCTGCTACCATGACCTTCCACTCTCAATTCGATTTCTTCAATCATAATTCATCACCACCACCATAGATGACCGCACGGGCAGCGGTGTGGTAAGGTAAGGTGAGCCATGGGGAAACCAGACAAGCTGCCCGTGCGTTTGGTTGCCGGGGGAGGTACCCAGCGCGTGAGATGAGCACGGAGTTATGGCGACTGATGCGGGTAACATCGTTTTCGTGCTCACCTCACTACTATACTACCGTATAGACCATATATAAGGTTTTCGATCATACTGAATAATGCGGCAGGCGCGAAAGAAACGACTCGGCAAATGGTTTGGTATTGCTCGCATCAAAACATTGCGGCTGAAGCAGCCCGGTGACATACGTATACGCGAGGATGACAAAGTACACGGCAAGCAAGATCGTCATAACCACGTATACCAGTGGCCGCTCACGATCGGTGTACCAGATCATGACCAGCGCGGTTGCCCAGCTGAATAATGAAGTGGTGGCGAGCAACAACAACGGAAGTACGCTAACCATCTTTGTCTCACCGTGCCAACCAGCTCAAGCCTGCCACAGTGAAGATGCCCGCCGCGAACCCGGTGAGTGTGGCTTCAAACGACTGCAGTACAAGCACGCCCGCAACGAGCATGAGCAGACCCAAGCAGATACACATAACACCATCCCATACGCGTCTCATTTCAGTTTCAGCTCCAAAAATCGCGTTATCTTGTCCAGCTTCACACCGCCAATGCCAGGCACGTCAAGCAGCTTGTCTGGATAATCAACCACTTCGCCCAGGCTGTACCGGGTTGCGATCTCGAGTGCCAGATTATACCCGATGCCCGGAAAGGATTGCCATAGCGCAAGCAGTCGCGTGCGGCTATCCGTCTTATCGTACCAGAGCGGATGGTGGTATGGTTTCGCAAGGTAATCTGGCAGGTGTGCCAGCCACCATATACTCTCCTGGAGCCCCGCAGTATGGATTACGGGGATGGATTTGAGCAGGAGCGAAGTGAGGTAGCCATGGTAGCTCGTGATGCTCATACGGGTAGGCGTGTACTGCGTGCCTTCTTTGCGGCTGATCTGGCCGGTTGTAGCATCGAATGACGGATGGCCTTCGACCAGCAGTATCGGCAGGTCTGCGAGCTCGTGCATGCGTGCGAGCTTCGTGGACAGATCGCTGGACATCGAGTGTATGAGGTCGTTCAGCTGCTTGCGTTCGACTATACAGGAATACTCATCGGTTCCCACGTAGTAATCGCCCACTTCCAGCTTCATCCGGGTGGGTTGCTCGCCGCGGATCGATGCGATCTTCTGCGCGATCACCTCTTTGTAATGCTCGCGCGTATCAACCAGTATCGAGGTCGGCATGCTAGTGTGCAACCCCGTACGAGCCGATCAGTATAAGTGCCCCTATGGTTGCAATGAGCACGTAGGAATGCAGCTGCAACATAATGATGACCACATTGGTCGCTGTCGCGTAGCTCAGCAGTAACGCACCGAAGAACCGTGTCCAGGAGGTCATGTGTAGGTTTTGTAGAGCCGCGCGTACCGCCCGCACCAATCGCAGTTGCCTGACCACTCTGACATAACTACCAGCCCCTGCTTGAGCTTCACCGGCAAGCAGTTCCAGCAGACGTAGTGTGGCGCGGCAGTTGTGTTGCTATTTAGTGGCATAGGCCCGTAACGCTCGCACGAGCTCCTCCTTTGGCACAACTAGCTGATCGTAATCACGTGACCCGATATTCGCAAGCCAGTCTCGAGGTACTGCTATCAGGTTGGTATATGCTTCGTGTGTGAGATACATGCTTTCATAACCGGTGACACCACCGCTCAGTTTCAGAACAATCGCTCCTACCGAATCGCCCGGGGCAATCTCGAGCCACAAGTCTGTGTCGCTCGTTTCGCCTGTATCGCAGCACGTTCTCCGACCGCGTATCTGTATCATCATAGCAGATGGTAATAGAGCGAGTTGTAATTGTCTTTATCGTCCCACTTGATGCCCGGCTGGTTGAATAGGGTTGCGTGATCGAGCTCGAACATCCCACGTGGCGATTTCGTGACCGTTGCGGTATATTCCAGCTTCTTCTTGTTCTTCTGCAGCTCCACAATGTACTGCACCTGGAACGCGAGCCAGTCCTTAACGCCCAGCTCCTCACCAACTATCTGGCTGACTCCGGTTCGTTTATCAATGACCTCGTACCGGTCGATGATCGCTGCGGTAATAATGACATCTACATGCTCACGCAGTTTCGCAATGTTCGTTAACGGGAATACAATCTCGCGTACCTTATCGTTGATCTGCTTCCATGCGTCCGGCGACATCGCCTTCTTGCCTGCTTCGTGCTCCCATTCGTACTCGCAGAATGGTGTGCGCAGACCGACCATAGAATCGAATATGATCAGCCCGACTTCACCACGCAGGCCAAGTTTGATCGCTTTACGCACTTCATCCCGGATTGCATTCAGTGTCTTGATGAGGTTGAGGTTCACAATGCCCTTGTCCACATCCACATCAAACTCCTGGCACTGCACGATTTCAACAGGCATATCTTTGAAGTGCGTGTCATACGTCAAATCCGCTTTGTATTCCGTATCGATCAGTACCGCGGGCTTGCTGTCCTCGTGCATGGTTCGCATGCCCGCGTAGTAATTGAGCGTTTCGTACGTCTTCCCGCAGCCTTCTCGGGCTGCAATCATAATGATCTTGCCCATCTTACATGCCCAGTACTTTCAGCTCATCTTCCGTTGCAAATCCTAACTGTGCGAGATATAGAAGTATAGCGTGGCGTATGAATGCGGATCGCGTGGTGCGTTGCAACTTCGCTACCGTATCTACCCGGCTCAGCAGGTCCGGATCGATTGCCGCAACGATTAGCTGGCTCTTCGTCATAACCCCGCTATCCCCTGCTCGTTTGCGCACTGCTGGCAGACAAGCTCGTAGCCATGGTCCGGATCAAAATAGTACACGGGTTTTGAAAGCCCCTCAATTGCTTTGACGGTGCCGTAGCTCACCCGGACTGCAGCATCACCATCCTCAAATTTGTGGCTGCAAAGCGAGCAACAGGCTTGTAAAGGCGGCATAGCTGGTGAAGCGCCGGGGTGCGTTACGCACCCCGTGCCTTCTTGCCTTTTGTGGGCACCATGCCGCTCGCCTGTGCCGCTTTGGTTGTTAGCACGCCATTGATGTCACGAAGCTCGCCGGTATCGACGAGTGACTTGAGCAGCGACTCGCATTTCGGGATCAGCTTGTTCTCCCGGCGCTCGATCAGTACCGTCACGAGATCATCGACCTCTTTCACCAGCCCGCCCAGCGCGTCGTTAATGATGTTCAGCAGCTTTATCTCCGGTGTTGCTACCGCTTTGGTGCTTGCTCCTCCCGCGCCGCCCGTTGCCTGTGCTAAATTCAGCTGTGCGCCACTACGTGGTGCGATCGAGTCTTTGACCAATCGCGAATACCTGCCTGTCTGCTTGTCCATAGTGGTAGCGAACTGCACCGGCTGGTTGGACAATAGCTTCCGGATCTGCCCGACTGTTACCTTCTCGTTGCCAGACTCGAACCGTTCCTGCGCGTACCCGAAGTTCTGCAGCACTTTGCCCAGCATCGAACCGGCAGAGAGCTGCAACGGCACGTCGAACCACAGCGTCATCATGGGCGCTTCGTCCGGCAGCACATCCATGTGCACATAGGTCGCCTTGCCCGAGCCATCGCTTTTATCGACCAGCCGCAACTTGAGCTCGGTCGTCTTGCCTGTGTGCGTGCCTGGAGTCAATCGCTTCGCAGGCGTTAACGGCACTTCGATCCGGTCCTCTTCCTCTTGCGACAGACCCGTACCGCCCTCTTCTAGCCCTTCGTACTCTTCATCTTCGTCCGTCATCCTTTCTTCCTCCTTATTTCTATACAGCCATTCACGGCAAATATCTGGAGCTCATCGCCCGTTTTGAACCCGCTAGCACGCAGGACGGGCTCACTGAGCGTCACTGTATTGTCCGACTTCAACTTCTTCCAATCCACTTCACTCGGGTTCTCCATCTCAGGTGATACAGGATGTTGATCAGCGCCTTCTTCCGAACCGCCGCCACAACATCCTCCTGCCCCTGTTGTATATTACGGCGCGGAGTATATAAAGGTTCATTAATACATCAGGTACTTGCGCCGACTCGATTCCGCCCGTTTCTCCTGCCGCTCACGTTGCGCGTCCTTCTTCTCCGCGGCTAGGCGCGCTTCTTGCGCCAGATTGTCCGCGGAGTTCGGCACGGTAAGATCTGCAAGATCGTGCGCAAACCACTGTTGGTAATCACGCCATTGATCCGTTAACGCGTACTTCTCACGCTCGCCCAGCCGCTCTATTATACCTAACGCGTAGAGCGCGCGCAGATGCCGGTACGCGGTGCTCACACCCACACGCAGATACTCCGATAGCTCCTGTGGTCGCAGATCCTCGCTCCGATAAAGGTGCAGCAGCGTCTGGTACCGAATGTTGCTCGCATTGGATTTCGCCACGTGCGCAATCAGATCCAACGCGTGGTCCGGCGTCATGCTCGCGATATTCATGAGCCCTGAATAGAGCTTATCAAAGTTCTTCTTCGCCCTACCCACACCTTCCTTATCAACGATCGCCGAGACTTCATTCCGGTACGTATCGAACTGGACGAACGTGCGCAGGGTTGTAACGATCTTAACAAGCGTCTGCAGCCGCGCTTCCGTTTTGTCATCTGCACGAACCCACTCCGGGCTGTAATCCTCGAAGGTCGATCGCACCACTTCAGCCATCTGGTACCGCATCATATCCTCGTTCCCGAGCTGGTTCCGAATATGCTGGAATACCGACTCCGAGGTTGGCGGCATCGTCTTCACAATCAGGTGCCGTGTGCCCAGCGCCTGCTGCTCCGCAAACGTCTCTTCAAACCTGGGTGTCGCAGCAGCGATGAACGAGGTGTAAATGCGCTCATCTACCGTCTTCGCCGTACCGTAGCCCGCGGTGAGATGGCCATCATACAGGTCTCGCATCTGCGCAAAGACCATCTTGCGATCCTGCGGGTACAGTGCGAGTATGTTCGAGATGTCAAACACCGCCCAGATACGATTGTTCATTCGCTTCATGAACAGCGATGAGGCGCCGTCGGTACGACCACTGATGATTGTCCGCGCCGTCACCTTGTTCATCACCACCGTGTTATGCACGCTGAACGCACGCAGCAGCTCCGTTTTGGCATCTGACGACGGCCCAACCAGAATGAACCACACGGGGTCCGAGGGCAATTGATGCGCCAACCAGAAGCCCGCAAGTAGCTCCACCACCGTGTCTTCCCGCACCGCGAGCCAGCGCCGGAAGACCGCTAACAGAGGTTCAAGATCAACGGTCATGGTAGTGAATAAGGCGGTTTGGGCATAAAAACCTATCGCTAGTTTGGTGGTGCAGTTCGGTAACATAGCATTAATCTCCGGGGGGTATATCACTACGTTTATGGAGCACTCGGGTAGTGCAGCCTCCTTACTCACACAAAACACTGCAAAAATGTTTTGCTCATATAAGTATGAGGCAACGGGAAAAGTAGGGAGTGATTTGGAGGGGGGTTCTCCTACCTAGATTGACGGTAAGCACACATTTGGTATATTGAGGGTATGCGGTATATTCTATAATGTTTTTTGGCTTGGTTCCCTTATACCCTCCCCCCCTCTCTCCCCTCTTATTATAGCTCATTTATATAAGGATGTATAATGTTTGGAGTGAACGGAAAAAAACCAACGGAAAAAAGTATTTAAATAACCATGTCCAATATGGATCTATGATGGCTGAGGATGTGATTAAAATCGTACGCGCGCAGCTGATCGATACCGTGCTGGGTGAAGGGCAGCTGGTGATTGTGAACGTGGATGAAGAGGGGATCACGTACGCAACGAACCGCAAAGGCGTGCTCGGGCTGGCTGTTGCGCTATGGGTGCCGCCAGATGACGGAGAATAAAGACCCGCTTGCGGATGTATCGTTTGACTACCCGCTTTACAACGATCCGTTGCGGGGGCCGCCGCAGTCAATGGGCACGATCGCTACCCGCAGGTACCAGTACCGTAAGAAAGCAGGGCTGGTTGGCACCGCGAAGCCAGGCCGCAAGCCCGGTACGAAGTTGAAAGAGGGCGAGTTCGTGCAGGTGCAGCTGTACCTGTCTGATAGCAAGGAACGGGTCGTGAATGCGTACTGCCGCGCGCATGGCATTACGATGTCGCAGTTCCTGGATGGCGTGGTAGAGAAAGCAGTTGAACGTGCTGAGAACCTGGTTGCGGGTCTCGGGCTGAACCGGCGCGGCGAGCGGAGGTATTGAGTGCATGCCCACGTATACAATATCGATTAAAAGCGAGGACCAGGTAGTGTTGGAGAAAGCCGCGCAGGCGAGACGGACAACGCTGAAGGAGCTGCTGAAGGAGCAGATGAATAAATGCGTGGAGAACGTCCGACCCGGCTTGTAACGCGTAACAAGAGGCCACGCACGCCGCCACAAGTATGGATGGTGCTATAATGTGGATAAGTTTAAATGGAGGAACACATAAAACTAACCACATGGTAGGCGAAATTAACAACGCGGATATCCCGCACGTCGCGAAGAAGATCGGGTATTTCATAGATGAGATGAACGCATCGCAGTCTGCACTGCTTGCGGAAGGGTTCTTGCCGTTTGATGCAGAACGGCTCGCAGTTTATCTCGAGCAGATCGCTGCGTTCATCCGCCACGCGAAGGTTGCGGATCGTCCAGAGACGCACCCACATCAAGAAGTAACGGCGTAGGGTTTGCGAACTCAACAGGGATAATTCGTGCCATCTACCGTGAGCGCGGCACAGGTCGGCACGGACGATAAGCTCACACTGGCTTGCGTGCTCACACCGCCGCTCTTCTCCAGCCAGTACGCTTTGCCCGGCTCCAAAACCAGTATGCCTTCTGTGCGTGTGCCGTCGGGCGCATCGTAGGTCGCCGTGTACCCAGTATTAACGAGAGACAACGCGGTTGCACCCACACCAACCAGATTCCAGCCGGTTTTGAGGCCCGCAATGAGCGCATCAACCGATACGGTATATACCGGCCCGTAAAGTGGAACGACCAACGCAGCATCAGCCGGAACGACGTAGCCAATACCCGGCTCCGGCGTGACGGCACTACCAACAGGCGCCCAGTTTTGCGCGGTCGCATCCCATCTGGTTACTTGCACAGCACCAAATACCTGCGTTACGGTACGGGCTTCGTAGACCGGCAAGCTCAGGAAGTTCGAGCCCGGCTGGAGCGTGAGCGTGAAGGAAGGCGCGGCGCCATACGGCAATGCTGCAAGGCTAGCTAATGCGGCGAGTTTGGGAAAGGTGGCTCCCCATACACCATTCACACGGAACTTAATTGCCGCCATGCTCGTCGGCGGGTTCGCAGCTGCTAAGTTGGTGATGAGTATGTAAGTCGTATCTGATTCCTGCCATCTGATGTCATTTACCATATTGCCCTGCTTGCCCACTATGCACCATGCGTGTAACGGGCAGGTTTGACCTGCTACGGTATCTGGTAAGCTGGCTGGATTGATACCGCCCGTAATAGCAGTTAGATATTCCGTCTGGTTCATGTTCAGTGCCACACCCAGCTTAGCTAGTGCGGCCAGGCAGCATTCGTCCGGCAGCGACTCAGACCCGCCAACGACACCATCATAAAAGAATAGCTGGTCGGTCGATGTGGGTGGGTTAGCACCGGAATATAAATATGAAATCGTGATGTGGCGGGTTGCTGTGCAGTTAAATCTGATATTCTCAATCTCGTTGTTCATCTTCGATATAACGCCCCAGACACCCTGCTCGGTGCTCGTATACGGCATACCAGCACCACTTATCGGGCTGGTTATGTACGATAAGAACGTGGCTCTATCCATACAGCTACGGTTGGCTGATCTTACATATTAACTTTTCGGCACACCGCTGGTTTTATAAGCGGCTGTATCATACATACAAGCAAGCATTATGCGGTCGGAGTTCCCGTGGTTCGCGTACGGCTTGGGCTGGGCTATACTGGTTGCGGGTGTCCTGCTAGCGTACTGGCTGCAGTCGCTTCTGGTACTGCTCTGTATCGCATTTGGCGTGCTGCTTTCGCTCGTGCCGTTAACAATCACGCTCAGCTCTATTATCCGCTATGAACTGGCTGAATGGCGCCGCCGTCACCGTACATGCACAACTGTCACCGTTGGCGGCACACCCACAAGCACTCATAAAAGGCACGTGCCGCGGCAGCTCCGAGTCACCCATGGCGTGCGTGTCGAACCCATCACCCGCCGCAAACCCAGCCATGCGCGTGCTCATGTGCAACCCGTTCCTGTGCCGGTTAGAGTTACAATCTCGCACACGACTCGCACGCCACTCCATGCCCTGCTCGAGCTGGTACAGCAGGACGGGTGTGTCTGCATTTCATCGCAGACCCATATCGGTAAGTTACGGGGTGATGACGTTGGTCGCGCCGCACTCAAGCTCGCGCATCGGCTCAATATCCCGATTACCGTTACACATCACGCGCGCAATACCGTTATCTGTGCTGTGCGTGCAGCCGATAACCGCAGCGCGAATTTCTCGGGCTGAGCCGTAAGTTACTATTACCCACCACATAATATTGCGTCCTGCGTGCACGACGCCACGGGTTGTAGCCATCATATACAACTGCATTTAAACCTATATGACCATAATATACAATATTGGCTGGATGGATGCCTAAGAAGAAAAGAATGAGAGTGAGAGAAGAGGAGAGAGAGAGAAGAGGAGAGTGAGAGAAGAAGACGCCCCTATCTCCTTAATAACATTGGGTATTTGATTATAACCCGCCCTGCGCTGCTGATCTAACCTGACTCTTATCTACATCTAATCTATCACATTTCTGGTCTTATTTGTACTCCATCCTCATCTTATCCGCCCCGCCCCACGGGCAGCGCCGTCATTATCCGCTGGTAGCTCATAAAGGAAATAACACCTCGTGTTACGAAGTCGCCCGCTCGTATGTCAGGCACGCATAGAGCGATCCCTAATCGTATGCACCGCTGGCATACATCTGGCCCGATTAGTGTGCGCCGCTGACATACGATTGTGCTAAAAGGTAACACAAACTGCTGAAAGACTTATATATATACTTTACGGTTAACACCAAGTAACACGGTTTTAAAGAAAAGTAACACAACCAGCACACGAAAAAGGCGGGTATTTAAGGGTAGTAACACGAAACCGTAAGGTATTTATTTAGGTTTTTTTCGGCAGATTTAAATAGGTGTTACGCCTTGGGGGGGTTGCCGGTCAGGTGGCCGGTGAGGTGTGTGGAGATGTGCGCAAAAGTTGTGCAAGTGGTGAAGAAGGTTCGGCCAACAAATAGCTCGGCCAATAAGGTGCAGACCCAAAAGAAGGGTAAGGTGCAGAAGAAGCCGTTCATACAGGCATATGAGCACGCATTAAAGGACGCGCGTAACGGTAAGCTTGAGGACGCGCTGCGCTACTATGCAATAGGTAGCATGAGGCTACGAGCCGAGATCGTAGCAAAGAAGATTAGTGCAGACCGCGCGGTAAAGGGCGCAAAGGAGGTACGAGCGAAGATCAGTGATGCAATAATCCTCAGCGTGCTTGAAGAGCGAGCGAAGCGCGAGAAGATCGCAGCCCAGGTTAAGGCCGCGAATAAGGCCACGGGAAAGCCGGTTCGACAAAAGAAGCCGCGAAAAGCCGCCGCAAAATCCTCCCTCTCTGAAGAGGGGAAGTGGAACCTTACTAGCTGGTAAAGAAGTACACGCGAAAGAGCAGCAGTAAGAGAGGCGCAAAAACGAAAAGAAGCACGGAGAGGGGTGCGTTTTAAGCCCCTTTTCCGCACATATTGTACGTGATGGTAAGAAGAGGTGAGCGAAAGCTATGAGGGAAGAGAGGGATAAGG
>Ga0172364_10005032_pt1 | contig 10517 bp, 6 predicted proteins | sample LakKivSesite10cm_FD_114545 | JGI IMG/M metagenome (GOLD analysis project Ga0172364, IMG submission 114545) | Sediment microbial communities from Lake Kivu, Rwanda - Sediment site 10cm | ecosystem: Environmental > Aquatic > Freshwater > Lake > Sediment | place: Rwanda: Western Province, Lake Kivu... | reverse complement strand
CAATGGGCAGGCACGTTCTGGAGGTGGCCGGCTCGCGGGTGGTGATCGAGGACGGGAGAATAGTCAGCATCAGCAAGCCTCGCACCACCCGATGCCCGCTTCGATCAGGCCTCTACGGAATCGAGAAGGAGACGGTTGGATCCGTCCGGAAGACCGTTGAGTTCTACATAAACAAGTGGGGCATGTTCACGGGGCATCGCGTCATAAGAACGGAGTCCCAACCCATCAGCTTCGGCGTATCGGAGATCTTTGCGTCCGGCCTCAAGCAAGGGGTCTTGGATGCCGTGGTCTCGGTGTGCGAGGGCGCAGGGACGGTGATCTCGAACCAGCCGGACATCGTTGAGGGGATAGGAGCCCACATGACCGGGCTCATCAGCACCAACCCCGAAGCCTCCATCATCGACAAGCTTGTCGACAACGGCGTGACCGTGCTTTCGCCCGAGGATGCAAGAATCGACCAAGTCGGGGGCGTGGCCAAAGGAATCGAGATGGGATATAGGAGAATCGGCGTCACGGTCACGGGCGGGAAGCCCTCCGATGGCCCGAAGATAAGGAGGACATCAGGCAAGCTGGACTGCGCGATCGCGTGCGTGCACAACACGGGGATGTCCCGGAACGCTGCCCGGAAGGTGGCGTCTAGCTGTGACCTGGTGACGTCGTGTGCATCCAAGTGGGCAAGGGAGATCGTCGCAAAAAGGTCGATCATGCAGCTGGGATTACGCATCCCGGTATTCGTGCTCACGCCGCTTGGCAAGGAGCTTGCGCTCGCAAGGCTAAGGGATTTCCCCAAACCCATCATCGTGGGTGCTGGATCCATTCCAGTTCTGGCCGAGACCCAGCCCCATCCCCTTCGGTAGCGTACGTCCTTCCTCGGAGGAAAGGTCTGGATTCCCGGCAGAGGCCGTGTTGGAGGCGTAGCGAGAGCGTGCCGGGATGGGAGAGCCGGCAGTTCTGACGGTTGATCGCCCGAGTTCTCCGAATTCGACTATACTCCCTCAAAGCCCCACGATAAGAGATATATATGGCCCTGCCAATCCTCGCGCCAGCCGATCGCGACCTGTTAGGGGTCCGAGTTCTTCCACTGAAACGCGGCAGGGATAGGATGAGCGAGGATATTGACCAGATACTTGAGAGGCTGAAGAAGGAAGGCGAAGCGAGGGAGCCCGAAACCAAGGAGGGCCTGGGCCCCTCCGAAGGCGTGGATGAGGAACTGGAGGAAGTGCTCAGGCAGACCATGGCCGAGATCCTCGTCGTCGGCGTTGGGGGAGCCGGCGGGAACACCGTCACAAGGCTGCTCGACATCGGTTTGGAGGGCGTTGAGTCCGTGGCGATGAACACGGATGCCCAAGCCCTGATATACGCGGATGCCAGCCGGAAGATGCTGCTGGGCAAGAACACCACCGGGGGAATGGGTGCCGGCAACATCCCAGAGGTCGGCGAGCAATCCGCCATCGAGAGCACCCCACAGATTAGGGAGCTGGTCAAGGGCAAGGACCTCGTCTTCGTGACCGCAGGGATGGGGGGAGGAACGGGGACCGGGGCGATTCCGGTGGTTGCCAAGGAGGCTCGCGAAGCCGGCGCGCTTACTGTTGGCGTGGTGACATTCCCGTTCAAGATGGAAGGCAGGCTGAGGTCCGAGAACTCCAAGGTCGGCATAGCCAAGCTCATGGACGCCTGCGACAGCGTCATAGTTGTGCCAAACGACAAGCTTCTGGAGCTGGCCCCGGGAGTACCGATCAACACCGCGTTCAAGATATCGGACGAAGTCCTCTTGAAGATCATCGTCGGCATGTCCGAGCTCATAGTCAAGCCAGGGCTCGTGAACCTGGACCTCGCTGACCTAAGGAAGATTCTCAAGAACAGCGGGGCAGCGCTGATCGGCCTGGGCGAGGCAGCCGGGAGGGATAAGGCGGTGAAGGCGGCCCTCGATGTTCTGAACAGCCCGCTTCTTGACGTGGACATAACCAACGGCAGGGGGGCCATAGTGAACGTCGTCTCGAGCATGGACGTAACGCTGTTGGACGTCGAGCAGATCGTCAAGATGGTCGCGAACAAGCTGAGTCCCGAGGCGGAGATAATCTGGGGGGCTCAGATCGACGAGGAGATGAAGGACACGATCAGGGTGCTTATCGTGATCTCGGGCCTGCGTCTGTCGGACAAGTTCCTCCGAACCACGATGGCGGCCCATGCCGAGGGCGAGGCGCCGGAGGTCGGGGGCGTTCCGGGATCGCCGGAAGCAAAGAAGCTTCTTGGGTCTGTATCCTCGCTGGACTGGAAGGCCTAGGCCACCCGCAAGGCTACTTGTTACCCTGTCCGCGGAGGAGGACCGGGCAGGTCAGATCGGGGCTGTACAGCCATCGCCGCCCGCAATCCTGACAGGCATAGTAGTCCGCCTTCTGTAGGTGGTTCCACCTGCTGTCCTTGATCTCCAGCTTGTCCAGCTTTCCGCCGCATATCAAGCAGGCCCTTCTCGCGATGGTCAGACCCTCCCTGGGTTACCTCCTTCGGAACCCGGCATTTCTTAAGTTTGTCCTCCGGCAGCGGCCTCACGGAGACATACGGGCCATTCCACCAGGAGAGGCAAGCCCCAGCCTTCATTTAATAGAAGAACGTCCCGTATCCGCTCCCGATGAGGGTGTGCATCGTCGACTGCTATAGCGACGAGCCAGCCGGCTTGGGAGTTCCTCCGTACCTGGGCACAACGCCCAGATACGTCTTCGGCGCGGCGATGGTCTCTGGTTCTGAGCCCTTGTACGTCAACGTCGATGATGTGAGGGCGTCATGGAATCAGCGTTATGACGCGATAAACCTCACAAGGCGCCCGGATGAAACGCGCAGGATGCTGCAAAGCGCCGATATGTTGGTGGTCCTGGGCGGCTCTCACACGCCGGGCAAGTACCTGCGGGCCAACCCTGGAGTGCCAAGGGAGATACGGCGCATCGTGGAGACGTCCGGGGCACCGGTCTTCGTCGGGGGACCCATTGCCGAGGGGACCATGGGCGGGGGAAGGTCGCTCCGGTCGGATCGAGAAGCCCTGGGAAGTCCTGCAGGCATCATCGACGGGGATCCTGAGGCGTTCGTCCACGAGCTTCTTTCCGAGGGCGGCCAGCCCAGCATGCCGGTTCACAGGTCCTACGAGCAGCTGGACCGTTACGCAATAGCCGGAGCTTCGTTGCTGGCCCAGACGGGTGCTGGACCCGATCTGGTCTGTGAGGTCGAGACCTCGAGGGGATGCGCAAGGGCTGTCGTGGGAGGATGCTCGTTCTGCTCCGAATGCTCCCGCTTTGGCCTTCCGCAGTTCAGGGACGCGCGCGGGATTGTGTCGGAGATCAGAAGCTTGAGCGTCCATGGCGCAAGGAACGTCCGCCTCGGAAGGCAGTCCTGCTTCTTCTCCTACCAGGCGAGCGGCATCGGGGAAGTTGAGGTGCCAATCCCCAATCCCATCGCCATCGAATCGCTTCTCTCAGCCTGTGCGGAGATGGGGCTCAACTCGCTTCACATCGACAACGTCAACCCGGCGGTCGTGGCCAGCCACCCAGTTGAATCCGAGTGCATTGCCACCAGCATCGCGTGCCATTGCACCCCCGGGAACGTCGAAGCCCTGGGCGTCGAGAGTGCCGATCCGGAGGTCGTCAAGAGGAATAACCTGAAGGCATCCCCTGAGGAGGCCCTCTCGGCAGTCGAGCTGATATGCAAGCAGGGGTCCGGAATTGGGTGGAACGGGCAGCCGATGTTCCTGCCCGGCATCAACTTCGTACTTGGCCTGCCAGGGGAGACCAGTGACACCTACGCCCAAAACTTCGAGTTCCTTAGGTCAATATTGGATCGAGGACTGTCACTTCGCAGGACGAACATAAGGAAGGTCGTCCCGATCAGGGGCACCCCGCTGTGGGGGGCCAGATGGTCCCAGAAGGCGATGCGGAGGAACGCGAAACGCTTCATTGAAAGGGTTCGATCCGAGATCGACCGGCCAATGCTCAGACGCACATACCCATCGGGCACGGTACTCCGGGGGCTGGTTTCCGAACTCCCACAGGGGAACATCACATTCTGCAGGTTTCCGGGAAGCTATCCGGTCGTCGTCGGAGTGGAGGAGAGGTTGGGACCCAGGCAGATCCTTGACGGGACCGTGGTGGGGCACGGCTTTCGATCGCTCACCGCGCTGAGGTTTCCGCTAGATATCAACAGCTGTCGCGGTGCGACGCTGGCCGCGTTCCCTGAAATCGGCCCCAGAAGGGCGGCCAAAATCCTCCTCTCGCGTCCCATCGGATCCCGAAGGGATCTGGAGAAGGCCTTGGCGCCTGACCCGCCGAGCCAGGCGGCCGTTGACCTCATTTGCAGGGCGACTCTGCTCCTATGAGGCCGCCGCGCGCGATATATGGGCAGGTATGATTGCATCATACCATCACGCCGCTGCGAGGTCAGTCATACCAAGTATGTCACAGCTCTTGGAGCGAAAGGCATGCCGGCTTCTCTTTCGCGGGCGTCGACGCCTTCTGGTCGCCCAGCTGTCTGGGCGGGTATGACGCTATCCGCCTATCACGCTTTATCAGAGAGGGTTTCCCTAGGGTGAGAGGTGATGATGCGGCGGAGCCTCTCGGGCGTCACGTGGGTGTATATCTGGGTCGTGGCGAGTGAGGAGTGCCCCAGGAGCTCTTGTATGGCTCTTATGTCTACATTGCTGTCGAGCATGTGGGTAGCGAAGGTGTGCCTCAGGACATGCGGCGTCACGGTCTTGGATATGCGTGCCTTTCTCGCATACCGGGCGATCATCTTCTCGACGTATCGGGGACTCAGCCTACCCCCTGACCGATTGGGAAATAGGTGCTCTGATGGCGTCGTCCGCTTCTTCAGGTAATGGGAAATGTCCTGGCAGGCATGCTCTGACATGATGACGAGGCGATCCTTGTCGCCTTTTCCTGACTTGACCAGGGCGGTCTTCTCCTTCAGGTTGATGGAATCGACCTTCATCGCCACTGCCTCGGAAAGGCGAACCCCGGTTGCGTAGATGAACTCAAGCAAGCAGTGATCCCGGGGCTTGGATTCGCACGCGTGCAGGAGTGTGAGAAGCTCGTCCGATGTGAGGTACGTGGGAAGCTTCCTCGATCTCTTGGGCAGGGGGAGCGGGTCGGCAGGATTCGTCGTGATGACTCCGTTGTCGACAAGGGCTTTGAAGAATGCCCTTATTGCGTTCACCTGGCTGTACACGGCCGAATTGCTGAGCGACTTCTGACGCTTTGTTGATACAAGATGGCGCTTCAGGTCAGCAGTCGTCACGGCCTCGGGCGCGAGGTGGAGGTTGCGCGCCATCGCTGAGATCTGGAGGGAGTACCTCGCCCTGGTCCGTGCCGAATAGCCCATTAGTTCCCAGGCGCCTTGGGCTATGTCCAAGGCTTCTTCGAAGTCCAAAAATCCAGCCTCTTATGTCCCCTAGAAAGGTTCGCTAAGTCACAGCTTAGCGAACTTGATATGTGTTTCGCTTGTAGCCAGGCCCGGATTCTTGCCAAATCTCAACCAGATAGCCTAGCTAATCGAATCAGAAATGCCACTTTCCTTAGGAATCCGGTCAAGGCAGAGACCACGCCTACGCCGACGGCTTCGCCTTTCCGGTCAATTCCTCGATCTCGGCCATCATCCACCAGGAGTAGTCGAAACCGTCCTTGCTTCTGAAGTAGCGAAAGAGGGGCCGTCCCAGGAGCTCCTGGGATCTCGTATTGAGGGAGTTCAGCTTGTCCCGCACGCCCTCGCTCCGGGAATATCCCAGATCGCCCACCAGCTTCTTGGTGCTCTCATGCGTCCTTTCGAGCATGAGACGTATGATCTTTTCGTCCTTCTCATCAGCTATCAGCTGGCTCAGCGGTCCGAGGTCCCGTTCCGCCCGTTTCGAAGGCGCCTCCTCCTTGGGGACCTTCGGCTCACCCCTACCCCCGGACGCCAACGCTAGCAGCTTCTTGACATCGCGCCTTATCTCGTACACGGCGATGTCGCTGCTCCCGATATCCAGGGTCAGGTAGTAGTCTATTGCATCCCTCACGATCTTGGACACGTTCCGCGACCTCGCTTTGAGATCCTCCACCTGGTCGCGCCTCAGGGTGATGCAGGTCTTTCTGAAGCTACCCTCCGCCATATACGGGCACCGGTAGTATCTGGTATGACCCAATGATAAATGTTGCGATGCAGGCCGTGGGTATGATAGGGTAATACTAAGTACTACTTTCCGGCGTCGCCCCCGCCGAGGCCTAGAGTCGGATCAGGTATGATCGACAATTGGGTATGGCAGGGGCATACCGAGCACCCATGTTGGGCCGGGTACCGCAAAAGCCGAATCTGGCGGGTTGTCGGGCCAAGCGTCCCCTCGGGGGTATCGGAGCGGTGAGACCATTCCCCTAATTGGCGGGGGCCGACGCAACAGGATCAAAGATATTAGCTCCGGATCCAACGCAGGGCCGGTTCCCGGTCATGAAGCGTTTTCGTAATACTCCGGCGGACACCGTGAAGATCGTCGACACGACGCTCCGGGACGGAGAGCAAACCGCGGGCGTGGTCTTCTCCAACGAGGAGAAGATCCAGATAGCTGAGATGCTCGACGAGGTGGGGGTCCACCAGATCGAGGCAGGGATCCCGGCAATGGGGGGCGATGAGAAGGCGGTGATAGCACGGATTGCCCGCCTTGGCCTGGGCGCATCCGTCCTTGCGTGGAACAGAGCCGTGGTCGCGGACATCGACAATTCGATTGATTGTGGGGTGGACGCCGTGGCCATATCGATCTCCACCTCCGACATACACATCCAGTACAAGCTTCAGAAGGACCGGGAGTGGGTGATTGAGAAGATGACCGAGGCGACGCGGCACGCAAAGGACCACGGTCTCTACGCCTCGGTGAATGCTGAGGATGCTTCCAGAACCCAACCCGATTTCCTCGCCAGGTTTGCGAAGGCTGCCAAGGATGCCGGCGCGGATCGCCTTCGGTACTGTGACACGGTGGGCACCCTCGAGCCTTTCCAAGTGTACGAGAATATCCGTAGCCTTGCCAAAGAGGTCAAGATACCCGTGGAGATGCACATGCACAACGACTTCGGCCTCGCGACCGCCAACTCCCTGGCCGGGGTGAAGGCGGGCGCCACCTTCGTCAACGTTACCGTGAACGGCCTTGGGGAAAGGGCTGGCAACGCGGCCCTGGAGGAAGTTGCCATGGCCCTCAAGCATATCATGAAGCAGGACATGACCCTTGAAACGGGCAAGTTCCGCAAGCTCTCGGAAATGGTCGCCAAGGCATCGGCGAGGGACCTTCCAAAGTGGAAGGCGATAGTCGGAAGGTCGGTCTTCGCCGCGGAGTCGGGAATCCACGCGGATGGCCTTCTGAAGAACCCCATAACCTACGAGGCCTTCCCGCCCGAGGAAGTGGGCTTGACCAGACAGATAATCATCGGCAAGCACTCAGGCAGCCACTCGATCAGGAACAAGTTCAAGGAGTACGGCATAGAGTTGGACGACGCCCTGACGGAGAAGATCCTCGCCCGCGTCAGGTCCGAGGCGGTAAGGCGGAAGCGCCACCTCTTTGACAAGGAACTCATGCTGATCTACGAGGAGCTCGTTGGCTAGGACGAGCACGCCTCAGGTGCGCGGGCCCACGATGTCATCGGTGCCGGGGCGCGGCACGGAGTGTCTCGACGGCCTGCGCCGGGCACATCTGACGCATATGGATAGCGCAGCGTCAAAGCAGGACGGACAGCAGAGCGCTCCGCACAAGGCGCAGGTCCTGCTGCGAATGGTCGGCCTCCCACACAAGGAGCAAAGAGAGGCCCTGGTTCCCATCGTCTCTCCCTAGGCCGAGGAGCCCGCGGGGCAGAAAAATGCTCCCATTGAAGGCGGCCCCACCTTGTCGACCCAGCCGGTGAACAATTTAACAATAGCCGATGACACCCCGTACCGCATCAAAGAAGGTCAAGCTATGCCCGACGTACTCATCATCGGCGCTGGCCCGTCCGGTCTGTTTGCGGCCAGCGAGCTGGTTAACTCGGGCCTCGACGTTCTCATCGTGGAGAAGGGCAAAGAGGTCGAGAAGCGTAGTTGCCCGCTCACGACCACAACTGCCTGTATGAAGTGCAAACCCTGCAACGTCATGAGCGGGGTCGGAGGGGCGGGGGGCCTGTCTGATGGGAAGCTCAACCTGCGGCCCGACATCGGCGGGAATCTCGTGGACTTCACCGCCAATGAGGAGTCTGCCTGGGAGCTCGTCAACAAGGTCGACAGGATGTTCCTTGCCCACGGCGTTCCCGAGGACGGATACGGAACCGGGGAGGACGCAGAGGAGCTCAGACGTAGGGCGGCATCCGTGGGCATAAACTTCATCCCGATCCACCAGCGCCACGTTGGATCCGACAAACTGCCCAAGGTGATCGCATCCATCAAGGATTGGCTGGTCTCCAGCGGCATCAAGTTCATGGTCCGCACCGAGGTCAAGGGCATCACGACCGAGGGCGGCAGGGTCCGCGGGGTGATGGTCAAGACCAAGAACGGATTGAGGGAGCTTCGTTGCCCCCAGATCATTGCCTGCCCCGGCAGGTCGGGCGCGATCTGGTTTGCAGGGGAGGGGGAGAGGCTGGGCGTGAAGACACGCCACGCGCCCGTCGACGTGGGCGTCCGCGTCGAGGTGAGGTCAATGGTGATGGATCCCGTCACTCGCATCAATTGGGACCCCAAATTCCACATATACACAAAAACCTACGATGACTTCGTCCGCACCTTCTGCACATGTCCCTACGGCTTCGTGGCAAAAGAGGACTACGGCGACTTCGTGGGGGTCAACGGCTACTCGATGATCGGGAAGAGATCCGAGAACACCAACTTCGCCTTCGTCACATCGGTCGCGCTGACGGAGCCCGTCGAGGACACGACCGCGTATGCGGAGAGCATAGCTAGGCTCTCGACGACGATCGGCGGGGGGAAGCCGATCATCCAGAGGCTCGGGGACCTCTGGAAGGGGCGTAGAAGCACCTGGAGCAGGGTGAGGAAGAGCTACGTCAAGCCAACGCTTCTGGACGTCACCCCGGGCGACATATCGATGGCGATGCCACAGCGGCTTGTGACCGACATTGTCGAAGGCCTGGGGAAGCTCAACGATGTGATACCGGGCGTCGCAAGCGAGAGTACCCTGCTGTACTGCCCTGAGCTGAAGATGTACAGCATGCGCTTCCTGACCGATCAGAACATGCAAACGAACCTTGAGGGCCTCTTCGTGGCGGGCGACGGGGCTGGGCTCGCCAGGGGCATCGTGGGCTCGGCTGCGACCGGCATCCTCGCGGCCAGGGGCGTCCTTAGGAAGAGGGGCCTTCCGATCTCAGGCTAGCTCCACCTCTTCGATGCGATCGAGGGAGCGCTTGACCATCAGTTCGATGTCCAGGCCCGCTTCCGCCTCCTCAATCTCCTTCCTAGTGGGCGCGGTACGGGGATAGCGAGGGGTCGCCGTGCAGGTTACCGCGACGCCCGTGCTCTCACCGTAGGTCCCGATCCTCCTTGCGATCTCGACGATCTCTTCCTTGTCAAACCCCACGAGCGGCATGAGGACGGGGATGCAGGACGCCGACACGGTCAAGGCCAGGTTCTGCATCGTCTGGGAACACACTTGGGCTAGAGAGGACCCGCTCACGATCGCAGTGCAACCGTGCAGGTTCGCCACCCTCTCGGCAATCCTCGTCATCATCCTCTTGCAGAGGGTGCAGGTGAGTCCTCTTGGACAGTCGTCGATGAATGACGAGAGGCAATGGCCAAGCGGCGCGATCAGGAGCTTCATCCTCGATCCGCATGCATAGCTGGCTAGCACCCTTGCGACCTTGACGGTCCTATCCCTCGACCTGGCAGGGCAGAAAGGGGCGTTGTCGAAGTGAAGCAGTACGACTTCGCATCCCCTCTTCATGATGAGGTAGGTCGCAACAGGGGAGTCGATTCCGCCGGAGAAGAGCGAGATAGCCTTGCCCGCGGTGCCGAGCGGAAGCCCGCCAGGGCCCTTGAGTACTTGGTCGAAGATGAAGGCCTTGTGCCTTACGTCGATGCCGATGGTGATCGAGGGGCTCTCGAGGTTAACCTTCCCGCCGGTCTCGCGCCTGATCTCCTCGCCCACCTCTACGTTGACCTGCTGGCTACTCATGGGAAAGGATTTGTCGCCGCGGTTGGTGTCCACGCGGAAGAAGGTGTGCTGGACGATCCTCTGTTTTGCGAGCTGAAGGGCAGCCTCCTTGATCGCCTCGATCTTCGGCGGCACGCTGACTGTGGGTGAGGCCGAAACCACGCCGAAGACCTTCGACACCAACTCCGAGGCACGCATCGGCTGGGAAGTCCCCACTACGATCCGGCCTCTTGTCCTCGAGATGACATGGTCCACCTCTGCGCGTTTCAGGCAATCGCCAATGTTGGCGGCCAATCGCAGCTCGAACTTCCTGCGTACCAAAGGCCCTTTGAGCGAGAGCTCCCCATAGCGTACCAATACGCTGTCGTAGGCCGGGGCCACGGTCGTTGAT
>Ga0172364_10005031_pt1 | contig 10519 bp, 7 predicted proteins | sample LakKivSesite10cm_FD_114545 | JGI IMG/M metagenome (GOLD analysis project Ga0172364, IMG submission 114545) | Sediment microbial communities from Lake Kivu, Rwanda - Sediment site 10cm | ecosystem: Environmental > Aquatic > Freshwater > Lake > Sediment | place: Rwanda: Western Province, Lake Kivu... | reverse complement strand
CCCCCGCCGACCCGAGCGTTTGATGCCACTGATCTGCCAATTTTCTAATAAACAAGATAGTCCGCGATGGGGCGCCGGGGGTGAACCGCGACAGGACCCGCCCCTCTCACGGAAATAGAGATGCAATCCCAAGCGCCTTTTAAATTGACAAATCTGCGTTTTTATCCTATTTTTAAGGCAAATGCCTTTGACGCTCAATCAGTTCTTGTTTCTTGTCTTGACTTTTGCCGCCGTCGTGGCGGTGACTTTTGTGGTCATCTTTCTGATTCAGCTCCGCCGGACAGCGGCGGAAGGGGAAAAGACTCTGTCCGAAATCAGAAAATTGGCTGAGAATCTCAATGAGCTCAGCGGCGTCGCTAAAGATAAGATAGAAGATTTGGGCCAGATTCTGGAGGCTTCCAAAAGAACTGTTTTCTATCTCTCGGAGGCCTCTTTTCTCTTGACAACCCGGCTGCTCAAGCCGGCCTCAAGATATTGGCCTTTCATCTACCCGTTTATCAGACTTCTCTGGAAGCAACGTCAAAAAAGAAAGGAGAAAAAAAATGGCAAATAACAAAGGCTCCAGCGCCTTGGAAGTTGCAGTGTCCTTCCTGATTGGTGCGGCAACGGGTTTCGTCCTGGGCATTCTCTTCGCGCCGGCCAGCGGCAAAGAGACCCGGCAGAAAATCAAGACTCAAGCTGCAAAAACAGGAGAGAAAGCCAAAGAGAGCTACGAAAAGATCTCCCGGGAAGCAGAAAAGGGAATCCAAGTCGTCAAATAAAAAGCTCAAGAAGGAATCGAAGCTATAAAAGATTTTATCGAAAAGAAAAAGGAAGAATTCGCCAAAAAACCGCCTGAAGGATACCACTCCGAAGACGTCAAAGAGTAATCCTGCGGCAGACCCGTCAAAACTCTTGATACGATAGGAAGGCAAAAGTGCGGATGAAAAAAACAAGCATTGCTCACGTGCGGGCCAGGGAAATCCTCGATTCCCGCGGACACCCCACTATCAGGACAAGGATTATTCTCCACGGCGGAGCTGAGGGAGTCGCCTCTGTGCCATCCGGCGCTTCCACCGGAACTCATGAGGCGCTTGAGCTCCGTGATGGCGACCCCGGCCGTTACCTTGGCAAAGGCGTCCTGAAGGCCGTGGCCAACGTCAACGAAATCATCGCGCCCGGGGTCGTCGGGATGGACGCCCTCGAGCAGGAGGATCTTGACCATCGCCTGATCGAACTCGACGGCACTCCAGCCAAGAACAAACTTGGCGCCAACGCTATCCTTTCTGTCTCCATGGCCGCCGCTTGCGCCGCCTCAGCGGCCCTCAAAACTCCTCTTTACGACTACCTAGGAAAAAAACGAGCTTACATCCTGCCCGTCCCTCTGATCAACATCCTCAACGGCGGAACTCACGCCGACAACAACCTGAACATCCAGGAATTTCTGATCATGCCCGCGGGAAGCGCGAGTTTTGAGGAAGCCATCCGTAAAGCCGCCGACGTTTTTCACCACCTCAAGAAACTCCTCAAGAAGAAGGGTTACAGCACTGCCGTGGGAGACGAGGGTGGGTTTGCTCCCAATCTCAAGGCCGACGAGGAAGCCCTCGAGCTCATCATGGAAAGCATCGTCCAGGCCGGTTACCGGGCAGGCGGAGACATCTTTCTGGCGCTCGACGTGGCAGCCTCCGAACTTTTTGAGGAAACAATTTATGCCTTCAAGAAATCCGATGGATCCAAACGGTCTTCTGAGGAAATGATCGAGCTCTACGAAAGACTTGTCCGGACATATCCTATTATCTCCATCGAGGACGGATTGGCCGAGGATGACTGGGCCGGCTGGGTTAGGCTCACCGCTAGGCTGGGGAAGAAAATCCAGCTCATCGGTGATGACATTTTTGTCACCAATCCGGACAGGCTCAAGGACGGCATTCAGATGGGAATCGCTAACTCCATCCTGATCAAGCTCAACCAGATAGGCACGCTCACCGAGACCATCGAGACCGTCAGCTACGCGCAGAGCCAAGGTTACTCCACAGTCATCTCCCACCGGTCCGGAGAGACTGAGGACACATTCATCGCCGACCTGAGCGTCGCTCTGAACACAGGCCAGATCAAAACAGGCTCTGTCAGCCGAAGCGAGCGGGTGGCCAAGTACAACCGTCTCCTGGAAATCGAGGAGGAACTCAAGGAACGAGGATCGTTCGCCGGGAAACGGGCATTCGCTCAGTATATCGCCTGAGAAGAGAGTCCTGCCTGTCGGCTTACTGAAATGGCGCCTCATAAGAAACGGAAAGGCGAATTTGAAACTTCATCAGGGATTAAAATCAAGGCTGTTTATGACGGCTCTGATTTGAGCCGTTTCAACCTAGAGAAGGAGCTGGGAGCTCCCGGTTTTTTCCCCTTCACTCGCGGCATCTACCCGACGATGTACCGGGCAAAACTCTGGACGATGCGTCAGTACGCCGGGTTCGGGACGGCTGAGGAGTCCAACCGGCGATATCGCTTTCTCCTCGCTCAAGGCCAGACCGGGCTGAGCGTTGCCTTCGACCTTCCCACCCAGGTTGGGCTTGACTCCGATCATCCTCAGGCTAAGGGAGAAGTCGGCAAAGTCGGCGTGGCCATCGACTCCATTCATGACATGGAAACTCTGTTCCGGGGGATCCCCCTGGATAAGGTCAGCGTCTCGATGACCATCAATGCCACGGCCGCTATCATCCTGGCCATGTACCTGGCTGTAGCCAGGCAGAAGCGTATTCCCTGGACGAAGATCTCTGGGACGATCCAGAACGACCTCCTCAAGGAATACATCGCCCGGGGAACGTATATTTTTCCGCCGCAAGCTTCCCTAAAAATCATCACCCAGATCCTGTCTTTTTGCCACAAAAGAGTCCCCCGCTGGAACACCATGAGCATCAGCGGCTATCACATCAGGGAAGCCGGAGCCAACGCTGTCCAGGAGCTGGCCTTCACTTTCGCTAACGCGATAGCCTATATCGAGGCAGCCGTAAGCGACGGCCTGGATGTCGACGCTTTTGCTCCACGCCTGTCCTTTTTCCTGGCCTCACACAATCAATTTTTTGAGGAAATCGCCAAGTTCAGGGCCGCCAGGCGAATCTGGGCGAAGCTGATGAAAGAACGATTCAAGGCCAGAAACCCGCTCTCCTGGGCGTTTCGCTTCCACACCCAGACAAGCGGGGTCACCCTCACCGCCCAGCAGCCCGAAAACAACGTCATCAGAGTTGCTCTTCAGGCCCTGGCCGCCGTCCTTGGCGGCACCCAGTCCCTGCACACTAACTCCAGGGATGAAGCTCTGGCTCTACCAAGCGAGGAATCGGTCCGGATCGCCCTGCGCACTCAGCAGATCATCGCCCACGAAAGCGGCGTGGCCAACACCGTGGACCCGCTCGGTGGTTCTTATTTCCTCGAAGTCCTGACCAACGCGATCGAAGAAAGGGTCTGGGATTACCTCAGGAAGATCGACAGCCTGGGCGGCCTGCTCAGAGCGATCGAAGCCGGGTACGTTCAAAGGGAGATCCAGGAGAGCGCCTACAGATGTCAGCAAAAGGTCGAGAGGAAAGAGCAGGTAGTCGTCGGCCTGAACGAGTATGTCAACCCAGAGGAAAAAATCCGCTTCGACCTCTGTGCCCCGCCCCGGAGAGTCGAGAAAGCCCAGGTTGTCAAGCTGTGTCGCCTCAAGAAGGAGAGGTCTTGCCGGAAAGTCGAAAAAAGTCTTCAAGCTCTGAGAGAAGCAGCAGAGACGCAGCGCAACCTCATGCCATCTCTCATCGCCGCCGCAGAGGCTGAAGCCACGCTGGGGGAAATTTCCGCCGTCCTGAAAGAAGTGTTCGGAGTTTACGAAGAAGCTACAGTCGTCTGATGCCGTTTCCTTTCCTCTTCCTGACTATTTCGTTATCTTCAGGCATTCTTTTTGCCTCCCAGGCTCCGATCCCTCTCCTTTTCCTCGTTTTTCTTCTTCTTGCTTCTCTTATCGCTTCCTGGCTGGGTTTCGCCCTCCGGCATAACAGACTCGCCTTCGCTTTTATCCTGGCCGCGACATGTTTCTTGGGGATGACTCTTTACACAGAGCGGGACCATGGTTATGAAGACAACGCGCTGCGCCGATTTGGCCAGGCCGGTTATGTCGATTTCTCCGGCCGACTGTACAAGTCCCCATCCTCCGGCCAGGGGAGGACTTTTCTCTACCTGAGGGTTGAAAAGATCCGCCGCCTCAACCGTGAAGAAAAGTTCGAAGGCAACCTGAGAGTTTCCGTTCTCCATCCAGACCGGCATCCTTCCCCACTGAAGCTTCTGGCTGGGGACAGAATTAGTCTCTCAGCCCAAATCCTGCCCGTCCGCGATTTCCGGAACTTCGGCCAGCCTCGCCTGGCCAACCTGCGCAAGAATCAAAATATCCATAATCACGCCGTCTCGAAGAGTCCGCTTCTCGTCGAAAAGCAAGATGATCAAAGCGGGTTTTCCGTTTTTACTCTGATCTCTTCGATCCGGCAAAAGCTTCAGCAACGCATCGAAGAACACTTTTCTTCCCCCGAGCGAACCTCGCTGTCCCAGGAAGGAGCTGTCCTCGAGGCCATGCTTCTGGGCGAGAGGGGCAGACTGGATGAAGAGACAACCCGAGCCCTTCAGAAATCCGGGCTTTTCCACCTGATCGCCATCTCCGGCGCCCATGTTGCCATCCTCTCTTTCCTCCTCTTCTCCATCCTTAAGATTATCCGAGTCCGCCAGCGTCCTTCGTATCTCATCCTGATCTCTGTCCTTCTCTTCTATGCATTTCTTGTTGAAGGAAGGGCCTCGGTCTTCCGCGCCGTCATCATGGCTTTGGCCTACATCGTGGGCAAGCTTTTCTGGAAAAATGTCAACCTTATCAACACCATTTCGTTCAGCGCCTTTTTTCTTCTCTTTTCCAACCCCTTCTTTTTATTCGATATGGGTTTTGAGCTCACCTTTGCGGCCACATTTTCCATCATCCTCTTCCTGCCCAGAGTGCTCAAACACCTTCCCCGCTTGCCGCTTCAGATCAGCGAACTCTTCGGCCTTTCTCTAACGGCCCAGATGGGCATCTTCCCCTTCTTAGTGCGCTCCTTTAACCGGGTGACCTTCTCCGCTCTGCTTCTGAACCTGGCCGCCGTTCCGCTGACCGGCCTGATTATGGCTCTGGGCTTCTTATTCCTGTTGCTCTCTTCTCTGAGTTTTTCCCTCGGCCAACTCATCAGCCAGGCTCTCGCTTTTTTGATCCGCACTTTTCTCTTTGTTGCCCATCTCTTTGATCCTCTGTCTATTCTTTCCTACAGGATTCCCACGCCTCATCTGGCGACGGTTATCGGTTACTTTCTTTTCCTCTTCCTTCTTCTCCTTCCACCAAAGATCAAACGTCTGAAGCTCGCGATCTTTGTCTGTTTCGCCATCTGCCTGGCTGTTCTCATAACCTATCCCTTTCCTGCATCATCCTCTAAGACGCTTAAACTCAGCTTCCTCGATGTCGGGCAGGGCGATTCCATCCTGGTCGAATTCCCCGGCCGCAAAAAAATGCTCGTTGATGGTGGCGGCGTGCCCGACACAAGCTTTGACATCGGCGAGCACGTGGTCAGCCCTTTTCTCTGGAGAAAAGGCATCAAAACGATCGATTACCTGGTCTTAACCCATGCCCACCCGGATCATCTGAACGGCCTCAAAGCCGTGGCCACTAATTTTCGCGTGGCCAACTTTTGGGAATCATTCAGTCCGCCTCAAAACGCGGTCTACCAAGAGCTCCTGGCTTCACTCAAGCCTGGTACGCGAAAAGCTAGAGTTTTTCGCGGGTTTATCCAGGAGGAGGCAGGAGTCAGAATAGAAGCCCTTCATCCTCAAGACAGTCCTCCCTATATCCGGGAGGCCTCAAATGAAGAATCGCTTGTCCTCCTGCTTTCTCAGGGAGAGGCATCTTTCCTCCTGGCTGCTGACGTGGGGTCAGAGTCCGAGCTTGCAATCACCCGGAATTTCGCTGACCTCAGAGCTCTGGTCCTCAAGTCTGCCCACCACGGCAGCCGGACATCAAGCTCTCTTCCTTTCCTGGAAAAAATTCAGCCGGAAGTCGTCGTCATCTCAGCCGGTAGAGGAAATGTTTATGGGGTTCCTCATCCAGATGTCCTGGAACGGTACGAAAGACTCGGCCTGCGTATCTTAAGGACAGACATGGAGGGTGCGGTCGAGATCTCCGCCGACGGCCGCAACCTCGCCATCCGCACAGCCGGTCAGGAATCGCCCAGCTCATTGACACCTCGAAGATGATGAGCTACGATAAGCCCAGAACGATGGGCATAAAAAAAATCGTCCTTATTATTTCCTTGTTCTCCTTTTTTGGATCGCTTCTCTGCCCCCAGACTCTGACAGAGATCGCCAAAAAGGAAAAGGAGAGGAGGGAAGGTCTTAAAGGGAAAAAGGCCGTTGTCGTCACCAACGCCGACCTGGCCAGACTCAAAAAGAAGCCGGCCTTGGAGATACCGCCGGCTCCTCCGGAGCCGCAGCCCGAGGAACAGACTGCGCTGACGACTCCGTCATCTGCTGCAGAGACGCTGGGATTGTCTGGGCCAACCGGGTCGCCGCAAGGAGGAGAAAGCGAGGCCACACTCAAAGCTCTCCAGGAAAAAGGGGAAAAAGCCAAGGAGTACGTGGAGCTTTTGACCTTAAAAATGAGTGCCCTCTGGCAACAATTCTATGGCCTGGACAACCTGAGCTCCAAAGAAGCTGTCCAGCAGGCCATCGCTGAGACCTTTATCAAGCTGCAGGATGCTCAGACAGAAGAAACCAAAGCCCGGCAGGAACTGGAAAAATTCCTCAGCCAGCTAAAAAAGGAATCTGCCCCTTCTCTTTGGATTCGGTAGAAGAAAGGTCCGTCTACCTGAAATAAATAAGGGAAACCTGAATCCCAAGCTCTCGATCGTCCTTTGAGGGCGGAAAGTCCTTACTCGGCACAAACGTCTGGTCACAGGTAATGGCCAGATAGAATTCATCTTCGTCGCCGAGCATCTCCTTCGTGATCGTGTAGCTCTTTTCAAAATAGCCGTCAACCGCGATGAGCTCGTCAAAAGCCTGGTCGTTGATTTTAAATGTTACTTTCTGATTGGGTGTGGCCTCTTTGTTCACCTGGCCTCTAATTACCAGCCGAGCGTCGCGGTGAGGATTATCAACCAGGCACCTGGTTTCTCTCGATGTCCACCGCCATTGCTTGAGATTAGATTCCGGGTCAATTTCCAGGTCGTACCAGCCGCTCTCGTAGATGATTTCAGGCGTATCCGGAGCAGGGGGAAGGACTTTTAGCTTCTTGATCAGAATCTCGCGTTTTGATTCGCCGCTTCGGTCGTAGGGACTGTAAAACCCCACGACCATCTTGAGCGTCTCTTCACCCTTGAAGGAAGGGTCAAACTCGTCAATAAAAGATGGAATATAAATCTTCCGTTCGTACGTGTAGACTTTTCCCGGCTCCCATTTTGAGGTCGGCACGCTGGGCAAGTGGTCGTCCTGGAAGAGCAGGTTATTCCCGTGCCAGAAATGGACATAGGCGTAATAGTCCTTGCTAACCCTCAGGAATTCGGCCGAGGTTTTCCAAGTGTACCGGAGGTCGGTCATCAGGTTGTCTGTCAAGGGACTCTCCGAAAAGTCCAGGGCGAGCTCAACGCCTTTGACTTGGGCTTTTTTCTGGCAGGAAAGAGTGAAAAAAACGAGCAACCCGGCCAAAAGCACAGGCCAAACTCTTCTGCGCATCATCTTCCTCCTCGATGTGTTTATGATGTTCAAATTATAGACAATCTTCCTGTCAAAGTAAAGAAAGCTTGGCTGAGAGTTGGGGGACGGTCCTCCGGGAGGACCGTCCCCTGACGGCGTCAATTCGAGACCTCAAGTTAACTTGATTTTCGGAACCGGCAGCAGATGGGGGATGTTATTTTCGTTCATCAGCTTGTTCAAGCGGGGGATCACCTCGTCTACGATCTTGTTGATTCGTTCGACGAGGGCCATGAGCTTTCCTTCATTCACGGCGATCTCCTTGAGCTGCCTTTCCGAAGGCGCTCCCGTGTAGCCGCTGATCGACCGGCCGACAAAAAGCAGCCGTCCCCGGACTGTTGACATCATTCCCATGAAACCCGCAGACGGGTCTCCGACGAGCTCCTTCCGGATGTCCTCCACATCTTTGAGTGCGGCTTTCAGGGCCTCGGTCAGCGAAGCGGGCGCGCCGGGAACCTTCTTCAGAGTCCCCTCAGCATCCCTGAATTGTTTTTGCAGCGCATCCAACGTTCGCTGCGCTTGGCCCAAGAGAGGAGTCAGCTTGTAAAGACGCATCAGGGCATCATGCTGGGCTTTTCTTTCGGCCAGAGAGACATCGATCCTTGGGTCTCCCTGTACTTTGAGCATCTTGGCCGTCTCAGCACCCGCTGCTACGAGCGTCACCCTGTACTCGCCGGGAAGGACAAAAGGTCCCAGCGACGGGGCAAACCGGCCCATCGTCCCGGCCTCCGCATCAGCCGCAGGAGGATACCTCAGGTCCCAGCTGATCCGGTGGATTCCTGCTTCCTTGGCGCCCTTCAATTCTCGAACGGTCTTTCCTTCGGCATCAGCGATGACAATTTTCACGTCCTCTGTGACCTTGTCCTTGAGATAATAGGTGATTAGAGATCCGTAGGGCGGGTTGGAGGCGACAAAAAATTTGTGGCCGAGATCTCCCTTATGATAGTAGGGATTGAAAATCACAGCCGGGCGAACGTCGAAAAGATAGCCGGCTGCCGCCAGGATGTCCGGCTTCAACTGCTCGAGCGGTGTGATTTCATCGAGAATCCAGATGCTCCGGCCATGAGTGCCGAAAATCAGGTCGTTCTCCCGGGGGTGGATGGCGATATCATCGACTGGAACGAGGGGCAGGTTGCTTTTGATGCGGGTCCAGTCCAGACCGCGATCCAGCGAGAGATAAGCTCCGCGCTCCGTCCCCGCAAAAAGAAGATCAGGGTTGCGGTGATGCTCACGAATGACGCTAAGGCTGCCGCCAGCGGGAAGGTTATCGGAGATATTTTTCCAAGTCTCGCCGAAATCGTCGGTCATGAAGACGTACGGCTTGAAGTCGTCGCTGCGATGCCCGTCGAACGTGACAAAGGCCCTTCCTTCGGCATGGTGGGAAGCCTCGACGCGGCTGACATAGGTGTTCTTGGGAACAGCCGGGGGAAGAGGCGTCACGTTCTTCCAGGTTTTCCCGTCGTCCCTGGAAACCTGGACCAGTCCGTCGTCGGTCCCGACATAAAACACACCCTCTTTGAGAGGCGACTCGGAAATCGTCGTGATAGTCCCGTAAAAGCTGACGCCGTCGTGGCGCGAAAGTGTATTGGCATCAGGCACGACACCCATGATTGGCAATTTGTCCCGCTCAGTCTGGGTGGTCAGGTCGATCGTCGCTTCCCAGTTATCCCCTCTGTCCCGTGAGATAAAGAGCTTATTACCGCCGTAGAAGACTTTTTTCGGGTTGTGCGGCGAGATCAGGATCGGGCTGTTCCAATTGAAACGGTATCGTTCGCCTTCCTGTTCAGGTTGAGGCCGGAGGGATTTGCTCTCTCCGGAGCGGAGGTCAAACCGGAAGATATTTCCGTCCTGCGACTCCGCGTAAACGGTCGTGTGGTCTGTCGGGTCGGCTTGGGTGTAGAAGCCGTCGCCGCCGCCGATGCGGACCCACTCGTCGTTGGTGATACCAATTCTGGTCCAGGTGGCGCTTGGACCACCCCAGCTGCCGTTGTCCTGGAGACCCCCGTAGACATAATAAGGCTTACGCATATCAAACCCAACTTCGTAAAACTGGCCGAGGGGGATGGTATTGACAAAGTCCCAGGACTGGCCGCGGTCATAGGAGAAATAGATGCCGCCGTCCGAGCCGACGATCATATGGCCGGAATCAGCCGGGTTAATCCACATGGCATGATGGTCGCCGTGGATCTCCTGGACGTAGTCGGTGCGGAAGGTTTTGCCGCCATCCTCGGAGAAGTACATGGCCGCGCCCAGCGCCCAGATCCGCTGGTCGTTATTCGGGTCGATGCGGATCTGGCTGTAGTACATCGGCCTCGGGTTGGTCGAGGACATCTTCTTCCAGGTCAGGCCTTTGTCTTCCGAGCGGAAAACGCCGCCGTTTTTGTTCTCGATAATGGCATAGACAATGCTGGGGTTGCTCCGGTAGATGTCGATGCCGATGCGGCCCGTCGGCCCGTCCGGGAGCCCGCTCGTAAGCCGAGCCCAAGTCTCGCCACCATCGGTGGTCTTGTAAAGACCGCTTCCCGGGCCTCCGCCGCTGAAGCCGTAAGCTGTCCGCTGTCGCTGGTAAGCGGCGGCGTAAAGTGTCGACGGGTTTTCGAGATCGATGGCGACATCGACGAACCCGGTCGTCTCGTCGATGAATTTGGTGTTAACCCACGTTTTCCCGCCGTCGGTCGTCCGGTATAACCCTCTTTCCTTGTTCGGACCCCAGAGGTGTCCGAGAGCAGCCACGTAGACGATATCAGGGTTGGTCGGATGGATG
>Ga0172364_10005025_pt1 | contig 10523 bp, 12 predicted proteins | sample LakKivSesite10cm_FD_114545 | JGI IMG/M metagenome (GOLD analysis project Ga0172364, IMG submission 114545) | Sediment microbial communities from Lake Kivu, Rwanda - Sediment site 10cm | ecosystem: Environmental > Aquatic > Freshwater > Lake > Sediment | place: Rwanda: Western Province, Lake... | reverse complement strand
TGCCCTTGAACGCAGGCGTGTCCCCTTGATCCAGCAATCCCGTCCCCCTTTCGGACATCCTCCTCACAAGGTCAACGTAGTCCGAGGTGTGGAAGAGATGGAGCTCGTCAACGGTCGCAGCCCGAGGCTTCACCACCTTCACCCTTGGGTCGCGCAGAAGTCCGACTTCTCCGAGTCGCCTGTAGAACCCAGCCACTCTCCCTGACCTCATGGGGTGACCCGGACCGAAGTCGTACCTGAGAAGATCATCGCCGACTGCGATAGCTAGGTTCACGTCCTTCAGCATGAAGACTGAACTGATTCACGATTTCTTTATATCCGTGAGGTCGCTTTGGCGCCGCATGGACCACGTCACCGCACTTATGACCGGCCCGGAGTTCAGGTATCGTTTGAAGCAGGCATCGGTCGGGTTGATACAGGTTGGGGGATTCAGAGATCACGGACCACACATATCATCGGGAGCCGAGTGGGCACTCCTCGACGAGTATGTGACAAGGGCAGTTCAACGCCTTCACCCCTACATCCTGAGAGAACAGCCGATAGTGCAGTCCGTGGGCGAAAGGGCCATCCTCGGTTCGTCACCTGAGACCCTGAAGGCCTCCATTGGCGACCTGCTGACCAAGACAGCGGAGCTCGGAGTTCCCAGGGCCGTCGTGCTCTCAGCCTCAGCTCAGGAGCATGAAGTCGCGCAAACCGCGGTGGAGGGCGCCAAGCTGAAGGCGAAGGTCCTGGCCCTATTCGAGATGTACCCCAAGGTTCAGCAGCTCGAGGGAGAGGAAACCAAGGGCACCGGGAACGCCTACCTGACCGCTCAGCTCATGCACATCAGGCCCGAGATGGTCAAGCCCGACATGATGCAGTACGCCAACGCCTCGTTCGGCGTTTCGGGGGATCCCAAGAGGGCCACTCCTGAGGTCGGGAAGCTGATATTTGATCAGACCTTCGAGGCCTTGGTGGCGGCGTTGGACAGCTTCATGCGTGAGTGAACTCTCAGCCTGACAGGGGCAACTACCTGAAGCACGCCGTTCGAGTAGGTTGCCTTCATCTTGCGCCAGACGAGCGGCAGTCCCAAGAAGAAGGAGAGCTGCTTGCCCTTGACAGTGTAGACCCTTAGCCAGTTCCCGTCGTAACTAAGGCTGTCCAGCGCCACGAGATCGGGCGGGGTGGTCAGCAGCAACCTGGCCTGGTCTCTCACTATCCAGACCTCCTCAAGGCTTATGGGATCCCTGCGCCTGTCCTTGGCCTTTGGCATGGCTGGAACGAACATCTTGATCCTCAGGATATACCCGGGCCGATTCCTCCTAATGGCCTTGCTCGCGTAGTAGTCTCCGTCGATCTTGCCCTCGTCTATCTTCCTCAGAAGGCTGCCAAGGTCGGCATTGCCCCTGAAGAACCTAAAGAAGTGCTCCTCGTAATCGTCCGGCATCAGGACTGAGGCTCGGTAGGGTCGGCCCTTTAAAAACCTACCTTGGCGTCTTGCAGCTGGAAGCAAGGCGAGCCCCGTCCAGACAAGTGGAAACCCCAGTGGGCCTCCATCCTCAGTCCTCAGGTTGACCTAGTTGTGCGCGCGTCTCAGTACGGGAGCGACGCGAGCCAGGGATACAGCTCCCTCAGCTTCCGCATGGCCTCCTCCACCTTCTCCGCCGGGTACTCATAGGGAGGCAGTTCGCCCCTGAGGAAGTCGTCGTACGCCTGCATGTCGAAGTGGCCGTGGCCGGAGAGCAGGAACAGTATCGTCTTCTCCTCTCCTGTTTGCTTGCACCTGAGCGCCTCGTCAACGGTCGCCTTGATCGCGTGGGCTGGCTCTGGGGCGGGTACGATGCCCTCTGCCTTGGCGAACAGGCTCGCGGCCTCGAATACCTCGACCTGGTTGTAGGCGCGCGTCTCTACCTTGTTCTCCAACGCCAGCACGCATAGAGTCGGGGCCTTGCCGTGATACCTGAGCCCTCCAGCGTGGATGGGGGGCGGTATGAACTCGTGGCCCAGCGTGTGCATCTTCACTAGCGGGGTCAGCCTCGCAGTGTCGCCATGGTCGTAAGCGTACTCGCCCCTTGTGATGGATGGACAGGCGGTCGGCTCGACCGCGACCAGCCTGGCGTCCTTGCGCGCCTTGCCGGAGGCCTTGTCGTAGTAGTAGGGCCAGAACAGCCCCGAGAAGCTGCTGCCGCCGCCTATGCAGCCCAGTATCACGTCGGGGTACTCGTCGATCAGGTCCATCTGCTTCTGGGTCTCTAGGCCGATGACCGTCTGATGCATGAGAACGTGGTTGAAAACGCTGCCTATGGAGTAGTTCACGCCGTCGTGGGTGAGGGCGTCCTCGATGGCCTCACTTATGGAAATGCCGAGGCTGCCCGGGGTGTCCGGATCCTTCTCGAGTATCCTCCTGCCTGCCTCTGTGCGCTGGCTCGGGCTGGGCGTTACGTCAGCCCCCCAAAGTTCCATGAGAACGCGCCTGTAGGGCTTGTGGTGGTAGCTAGTGCTCACCATGTAGACCGTACATCCCACGCCGAAGACGGAACACCCGAAGGCAAGCGCTGAGCCCCACTGACCGGCGCCAGTTTCCGTTGCCAGGCGTGAGACGCCCTCCTTCATGTTGTAGTAGGCCTGCGCTATCGCTGTGTTCGCCTTGTGGCTGCCGGGCGGGCTTACCCCCTCGTACTTGTAGTAGATCTTGGCGGGAGTCTTGAGCGCCCTCTCAAGCCCCGTTGCCCTGTAGAGCGGGGTGGGCCTCCACATGGCGTACGCTTCTCTGACCTCGTCCGGGATATCGACCCAGCGGTCTTGGGTGAACTCCTGAGCAAGGATGGACTTGGGGAATATCTTCGGGACTATGCCCGGTCCGGGGCCCTTCGTATTGGGATCTATGATCGGCGGGAGCTTCCTGGGGAGATCCGGCAGAATGGAGTACCACCTCCTAGGGAGGTCTTCCTCGGTCAGAACCACCTTCCGATGCCGATTTCGGTGCATCCGTGTATTCATCTGTGCGTCCGCGCACCAAAAGATGCAATATAAGCGTTCGGACCTCTGCCAGCCCAGAGAACCGTCGAACCACGACCTCTAGGGCTCGTTCGTTGTCCAGGCAATCATCGTCGCGTCCACATCTCTGCGACGAGCCCCACGGCAAGGGTCGGCTCTACTCGTGATCCACCCATTGCAGCTGTGAGATGGGTCGCCGCTCTCCTCGGTAGGAAGCGGTTGGCGGCCTTGGTCTTCGTAGCACCAAGAATGCGGCCCCAGCGGCGAGGACCAGCACGCCTCCTCCGATAGCCCCGACGATCGCTAGGTTCTGCTCGACCCTACGGCTCGTCGTCAGCCCATCGGTCGCGTGACTGCGAAAGAGTAGCTGGCCGATGTAGGCAGGATTGTCCCGTCTTCCTTCCAACCCTCGAATGTCTCCTTGGTCATGAAGTCCTTGTCGAAGGAGGCGGGGGCTACGGGGATCGAGGCGGCTGACCCGGCAGAGTACCAGTCGCCTCCTGGGGCGGCCCCCTTTCGCTTGAAACCTGAACGAGGCACTCAGTAGTCCAGTGCGCAATCAAGGCAGTCGGTTCGGAGATTCGACGGCGTCCTGTCCTTGTACCATCCGGAGAACATACGCCTTTGGTTGCAGAATAGTGCTAGAATCATGAGCGCAGGAAGAAAACACATCGGTCTGCCACGAATCCGAATCGAAATCTATGCGCCTCGACCGCACCTTTCTCTCCTGCGGACTTAACGCATTCATCCGCCCGAACACGCTTGGTATTGCCAATGGCTTTGAGGCTAGTGCAACGTATGGCTAACATGGAGGTTTGGGACCGGAGCCGCTGAGCCGCACAGGACGGCATATGACCGTGAGGTGTGTGGCAATCACCCAGGTCTGAGGCTGTGAACGATTCCGCGTCGCCCTCTGATCGAGACAAGGGACTAGGTCTTATAAGGTCAGTTTGGACAGGTCTCAACAAGAGGGCAGCTTGTGGAGCACGGTCAGAGCGAAACTGGAGAAATACCCCAGCAGGGAGAAAGTAGCGAGGCTCATGGTGGAACTGGGGATGTCGATAGATGATAAGGGAAAGATCTACTTTGGACCGGTGGAGGTCCCTCATTCCAAGGTGGCTGCGGCGGCCGGGGTCGATAGGCGAGTGGTCAAAGAAACGGCTGAGTTCATGAGAAGGGATCCAGATATCAGCCGGATATTCAAGAGGATGAGGCCTATCGGTCCATCATTGGTCGGGATTGCGAACACGCTCGGAATGGGAGTGCTGGAGGTCAGAGCTGATCCAAGCAAGCCAGGAATCGTCGCCGAGGTATCAAGGGCCATATCGAGGGAAGGCATCAATATTAGGCAGATCATAGCCGATGATCCGGAGCTTGTGCCAGATCCCAGGCTCCATGTCGTTACGGAGAGAAAGGTTCCCGGGAAGGTGATTGAGGAGATCCTGAATCTACCCCACATCCAGTCAGTCTCCGCAATGTGATAGTCTATGAGCGGGCCTGTCAAGGTGGCCCTCTGCTGCATCAACAAGGGGTTAGGTCACATCGTCTCGAGCCTTGACGTGAGCACTGAGACCGCAATGATTCTGCTTCCAGCGAGAGAGGCAGTGCGAACCGTCAAGTTCAACCCAGAGGACACGCAACGAAAGTTGGGAAAGGTCCAGAGGCTGAGGGCGGAGCACCCGTCTGTGGTCATCACGTCCTCGGTAGATCCATACTCGCTGGTTGCGCTTTCGGCAAAGGGGGTAGAGGTCAGGCTGGTGGCAGAAGGCACTGGGATCAATGATGCACTTGGCATGTACCTGGATGGACAGGCGAAGCTTGCGTGCAACGTGATAGGAGGTCAGAGAGACTGAAGCTCCTCGAACAGCTCGGGCCTGACAAACCTTGACATTGCCAACAGAACGGCATCCTCGTATGCCCGAGTCCTCGTCAGGCGTCCTCGAGTCAGAACTCCGACCGCCCCGATCGTGTGCTTGACGCCGCGAGAGCGCGTCACCTGGTCCATCACGTCGCCTAGCTCCTGCCCAGATCTGAGCCTATTCACGAGCCCCCTTGGGGCGAGCAAGAGCGCTGTGGTCGATAACCCCTCTCTCCCCTGGCGATCGGCAACGCAGCAGACGGCCCCCAAGTACTGAGATCCCAGCAGATCCAAAAGTCCTCCTTCTATTCCTACCCCCAAGTCAGCGCGAATAGCCTCGAGAGCCACCCTCGCCCTGTTCCTAGCCCCTGCCAAGGATTCCATACCTAAGGGTTGGTCTCCGACGCCGGACATTGCATCGACCGACCTGACACTCCAGCTCATCCCGAGACGACGAACGGCCCCCAGAGTCGCGTTGAGCTTGACCTTGGAGAGCGAACCCACGGCAATCAGCATGAGGGCGGTGGACTCCTATGTACAAATAAACTTCCCCCGAAGCCGACAAACCGCGATGTCGAGAGATACCGCGGAACTCCTGAAAGGGAGGAGGACTGTCAGAAGATTCAGGGACGAGACTGTGGGCGGATCAGCCGTGAAGGCTATATTGGAGGCAGGCACCTGGGCGCCCTCAGCGCACAACGCGCAGCCCTGGAGGTTCGCAGTCGTAGTCAGCCAGGCCAGGAAGGGTGAACTAGTCCGAAGGATGGGCGAGAAATGGAGGGCAGACCTGGAGAGGGACGGGGTCAGCGAGTGCCAGATCGAGTCCTTGCTCGATGAGGCCAAGACCACCATGATGAGCGCGCCTGTCCTCATCGTGGTCTGCGTTACCATGGAAGATATGGATGTGTATCAGGACGACGTGCGGAACAGGGCTGAGTGGGTCATGGCGGTTCAGAGTGCGGCGGCCTGCATAGAGAACATGCTCCTCATGACACACGCGCTCAAGCTTGGGGCTTGTTGGAACTGCGGGCCCCTCTTCGCACCGGATGAGGCCAAGGGCGCGTTGGGGCTGAACTCGAACTGGCAGCCCACGGCCATGATTGCAATCGGGTTTCCCGCAGAGTCCCCAGAAGCTCCGCAGAGAAAGACCTCGGACGAGGTGAGCATCTGGATATGAGTTGGCCCGAAACCGTCACCGTGCTCTCAGGCGGGGTGGGGGGCTCCAAGTTCCTGAGAGGGCTCGCGGATGTACTTCCACCCGAGAAGATCACGGCAGTCGTGAACACCGGCGACGACATAACGCTCCATGGCCTGCACATCTCGCCAGACGTTGACATCGTCCTCTACTCCTTGGCCGGGATCGTGGACGAGCAGAAGGGGTGGGGCGTAGACGGAGATAGCTTCAGGTGCCTGGGGGCGATGAAGCGCCTGGGCATGGAGACTTGGTTTATGCTCGGTGACGCCGACCTCGCCACGCACATACGCAGGACGCAATTGCTCGACCAAGGGCTGACGCTCTCAGAGGTCACGCGGAGAATGGGGGAATCGCTGGGAGTTGGGGTCAAGGTGATTCCGATGTCCGATGACAAGTTCGAGACCCATGTGAGAACAGCCGCCGGGTGGATCCACTTCCAGGAGTACCTCGTCAAGAGGCAGATGCGCGACGAGGTCCTTGGCATCGACTTCGTTGGCAAGGAATCGGCGAGGCCCTCCCCAGGGGTGCTCGACTCCGTCGCAGACTCGGATGTCCTCATCTTCGCGCCCAGCAACCCGCTCGTGAGCACGGGTACGATCCTCTCCCTTCACGGCGTCAGAGAAACCATCATGAGAAGGAGTGGGCCGACCGTAGCGGTATCCCCGGTGATCGGCAACAGAGTAGTCAGAGGGCCGTTGCTGGAGATGATGAAGGCGATGAAGATGGAGCCGACGAGCCTGTCCGTCGCTCGCATGTACCGAGGCCTCGTTGAAGGGTTTGTCGTAGATCGCGCTGATGCCCATCTCACCGACAAGTTGCGAGAGATCGGCGTGTCGCCGCTCATGACCAACATACTGATGACCGACAGGCATGAACGAAGGAGGCTGGCGAAAGAGGTCTTGGGTTTCGCGAGGACGCTCCGACGAGGGTCAGAGGCAGAGCGGCAACGTTAAATCAGTGGGGATGAGGGCCAATCTCATGAGGGCAAGGCCCATCGCGTTCATAGCCTTGATGGGAGCGCTCGGAAACGTGTTCGGGTTCTTCCCGATACCCATCCCTACGGGCGGGCTTCCAGTGAGCATCGTCATGAATTTCTCCCAGCTTCCTGCGTTGCTGACCGCCGTCGGCGTCGGACCTGTCGAAGGCGGACTCGTGGGGTTTCTCTCCATGTTGGCCACGACTGTGCTCTACATCAAGAACCCGTTGGTGCCGTTTGGCAATTTCATCCTGGGCTACGCGGTCGGGTACTTCTCCAAGAGGTTACGCCCTCTCGTCTCATGCCTGCTCGGAGAGGCCGTTGAGAGCCCGTTTCTATGGGTGTCAATGGTAGTGTGGTCAGGGATGATAATGGGCATCCCGCTTGAGGCACTCATTCCGATCATCGCGACTGTGAACATCAAGGCGTTCGTTGAGGTTTTCTTGGACAGCCTAGTCGTCGAGCTATTGGTCAGCAGGGAGGATATGAGAAAGTCCCTGAAGTCGTTCACCCTAAGTTGAGACGATGGCCAACATGGCTCTTCTTCCAATAAGGGAGTTGCAGACATCGAAGGCTAGGCTCGGACCCGCGTTGGACAGCGTGAACAGGGCACTACTATCGAAGGCAATGCTTCTTGACACCCTCGAGGCCGTGACCTCATCTCAGGTCTTCCAAAAGGTGATCCTGCTCACCCCAGAGCCGGTGATCTGGTCATCCCTTGTTCCTCATGGAGTGGAAGTCGAGAAAGCCACGGTCCGGGGCCTTAATGAGAGCATTCAGGCCGATGTGGAAGGCCGAGGATGGAAAGACGGGGACAGCCTCAGCGTGATACTGTCTGATCTGCCGGCGTCGACCAGCAACGATTTCTCTAGTCTCGCGGACGAATTGGGTCGCAAGGGTCGCGTGGTCGTCGTGCCCGACAAGCGGATGAGTGGCACGAATCTCCTTGCCGGGCACCCTCGGTTCACAGTCCCGTCCTGGTTCGGGCCCGACAGCCTGCGGAGGCACGTGGACGCAGCACTGGGCAGAGGGGCGACCCCGCTACTGTTGTGCAGGGAAGGACTCATGTGCGACGTCGACACCATCCAAGAACTCTTAGACCTGCACGCGGAACAGAGACTGGGGCCTAGGACCTCGGACTTCGTGAGGGAGAACGTCCACACTTGATGGACGATTCACTGACAGCCCCACTGGCTACCCGCCCGAGTCAAGCGCTGTAAGGGGGCACGGGGTAGTATTGCGGAGGGGGAGGAGGCAATGGTCTTTGCCTCCTTGGGAAGAGTCTGATGAGCAGGAAACCGGCCACGAACCCCCCAATATGCGCCCAATACGCCACGCCTGAGATCGCTGGGGTCGCTACGTACAGTATCTGATATAGGAACCAGAACCCTATGAAGAACATGGCCGGAACTCGAGAAATCGTCCAGAAGAATCCCAGTGCCACAATAGTCCTGATTCTGGCGTACGGGTACATCACGAAGTAAGCGGCCAAGACGCCCGATATGGCTCCGGATGCGCCGATGGCCACTATGGTGGAGTATGGGTCCGATACGAAGTGCGCCGCCGTCGCGGCCAACCCGCACAGGATGTAGAAGAACAGGTACTGGATATGTCCGAGAGCGTCCTCGATGTTGTCACCGAAGATGTACAAGTACAACATGTTGCCCAAGATGTGCAGGATATCGGCGTGGATGAACATCGACGAGAACACAGTCATCAACACGTAGAGGCTAGGGGAAGACAGGAAGTCGACGAACCTCGCCGGGATGAACCCATAGCTTAGGATGAACTGGCTCTCAGCTCTTGGGGTGAGGGCCATCTGGAACAGGAAGACGAGCACGTTGGCCGCGATTATCGCGTAGCTCACGAACGGAGTGGAGCGTGAGCGCATTTCGTCTCCGAGGGGTAGCATCCGGCGTTCCTCGTTTCCCCCATCGCTTAAAAACGTATTTTCAATCGCGTTGCCAATGGATCGCAGGATTGCCCTCGTTGTGAATGACGATGGGATTGAGTCTGAGGGGCTTAGGGTCATGGCGAAGGTTTCGGCTACCTTATGGGACACTTACATCGTAGCCCCCAAGGAGGAACGTAGCGGAGTCGGGAAGGCGATAACGCTTGGAGCAATCGCCGTGGAAGAATGCGAGGTCCTCAGTGGCGTGCAATCCTATGCCATAGGCGGAACCCCGGCGGATGCAGTGCTTCTGGGAATGGACTACCTTCTACCGAGGGATCCCGACATAGTCCTCTCAGGGATAAATCTGGGTCCGAACTTGGGCATCGAGGACTACCTCGATTCCGGAACTCTCGGCGCGGCTCTTGAGGCGTCAATCCACGGAATCCCTTCGGTCGCAGCTTCATTATGCATATCAAAGAGTGACAAACTCAAGGGGGAGTATGACCTGCAACGGGCCGAGTTGCTGCTGCGGGCCTTGTTCCGCGTGATGGACTCAGAGAACCATCTCGCACAGGGTCAGATAGTAGCCGTGAACATCCCCCACCCCGTATTCCTAGGAGTTTCCCCATGTAGCATCAGCCCAAGGGCAATGAGGAAGGTCCACGACAAGGTGGGCGAGGGCTATGCCATGAAGTCCTGGGAGATGTCGCTTTACGGTGAGGGGGAGCCAGGCACTGACATACACGCAGTTGTGAGGGAGAGGAAGGCGTCGATCTGTGTGACAACACTGGAACTGAAGTCCCGGTACGATTTGGCCAGCAGCCTCTCGGAACGCTTGAAGCTCGAGGCCTCGGACAAGCCTTAACCCCATGTGCGAGCGACCTAGAGGGGAATCGGTTCACCTAGCGAGGGGATGTACACTTTCACTGGCAAGTCTCTGAAGTACCTCATCACCATTTCCGGATGCTCCCCGTGTATCGGGACTACTATCTCCGGCCTCACCTCGGAAATCATGTCCTTCAGATCTATCGGCATTGCGTGACCTGAAGCATGTACCTTATAGACAGGAACGCCCATCGCGTCGAGCCAGTTCATCAATCGGTCGTAATCTAGCTCCATCTCTTCATTGAATGGTTCTGAACTGGAGAACAGGAAGACACTCCCTGACTTGGGAGAGATCTTCAGCGCACTCTGCATTTCGGCCGGGGGTATGACCAATGTGTACTTGCGTTGTTGCGAATGGATCTCGGCGGCGGAGACCGTCCCCCACTTGTCGCAGATCGAGTCCTCCCATTTCTGTGGCCTGGATACTTCCCTTTCCATGACGCGCACGCCATCGTCACGATCTGGAAGAGTAATCCTCGGATCAGCCATGAGTGAGTCCATCACATATGCCCTCTTCGGGGTGATCACCATCTGCCTTCCGTTCTCGGTGGTGGCCGCGTAGAATGACTTGTACCTGTCTACGTCGGCAAGCGCGAAGTCGCCCATCACCAGGCCGGGTGTCATCTTCATGACAGAGGAGAGTTTGGACTGGACCTCGGACTCAGTTGAGACCTCGCCCTCCAGTATGTTCGTGTGTTCCATCAGCAAGACATTAGGCCTGTCAGACTTCATACGCTCG
>Ga0172364_10005021_pt1 | contig 10528 bp, 13 predicted proteins | sample LakKivSesite10cm_FD_114545 | JGI IMG/M metagenome (GOLD analysis project Ga0172364, IMG submission 114545) | Sediment microbial communities from Lake Kivu, Rwanda - Sediment site 10cm | ecosystem: Environmental > Aquatic > Freshwater > Lake > Sediment | place: Rwanda: Western Province, Lake... | reverse complement strand
TTTTACCAATATCTTCAAGTCGACATATACCGAAATCAACCTTGTTGACATTGCCAAGCTGGCCTCCAAACAGGTCGGGCCGGAAGAGCTTCGCGCGGCCGGGTTGATCAAAAAAGAAACGGAGCGAGTGAAGATTCTGGGGCGGGGTGAGATCTCCAGCGCCAAGGTCGTCCAGGCTCATCGGTTCTCCCGGTCGGCTCAGGAGAAAATCGAGAAGGCAGGCGGCCAGGCTGTCGCCATCGGGAATCGCTCATGTTAAACAGCATCAGAAACATATTCAGTATTCCGGAGCTCCGGAGACGAGTCCTCTTCGCCCTTTTCCTTCTAGCCGTCTACCGGATTGGGGCCCAGATCCCGAATCCTGGCATCAGCGCCGATGCCCTGGCCGAGTTCTGGCAGACTCAAAAGGGTACGATCTTCGGTTTTATCGACCTATTCTCCGGACGGGCGATGTCCCGGATGACGATTTTTGCTTTGGGCATCATGCCCTATATCAGCGCTTCGATCATCCTCCAGCTCCTCCAGGTTGTTTGGCCGTTTCTCGAGAGGCTGTCCAAGGAGGGAGAGCTCGGCCGGAGGAAGATCACTCAGTATACACGGTACGGCACGCTCCTCATTTGCTTCATCCAGGCCATGGGCATTGGCGTATTCCTGCAGAGCTTGCGAAGTCCCGGTGGAGCCAGAATCGTCCCCAACCCCGGGATTGGCTTCCAGCTTCTCACCGTTCTCACCTTGACGACGGGAACGATATTCATCATGTGGCTGGGTGAGCAGATCTCCGAGCGGGGGATCGGCAACGGGATATCGCTCATTATTTTCGCGGGCATCGTGGTCGACATGCCGAGGGGTCTCCAGAGTATCATCAACGGCCTCCGGACGGGGAACATGGACCCGCTGCGGCTCATCTTCCTTCTTGTGCTGATGCTGGCGGTCATCGCCATCATCGTCTTCGTGGAGAGAGGCCAGCGACGGATCCCCGTATCCTACGCTAAAAGAGTCATCGGCCGACGGGTCTACGGGGGTCAGAGCACGCATCTGCCGCTGCGGGTCAACACCGGCGGTGTCATCCCGATCATCTTTGCCGCCTCGATCATCACCATCCCTCAGACGATTGCCCAGCTGATCAAGGTTCCCATCTTCCAGACCATCTCTCAACAGTTCAACATCGGTATGCCTCTTTACAACCTTCTGTACATCGCCGCCATTATCTTCTTTACCTACTTCTACGTGTCCATCGTCTTCAACCCAGTTGATGTGGCCGATAACCTGAGGAAATACGGCGGGTTTATCCCCGGTATCCGGCCAGGGAAGAACACCTCGGACTATATCGATACCACGCTGTCCCGGATCACTCTGGTCGGAGCCGTCTACCTGGCAGCCATCGCCATCCTGCCCGAGTTTCTGATCACGGGGATCAAGGTCCAGGCCCTGCCTTTCATCGGCGACTTTTTGGAGGCGAATCTTCCGCGCTGGTTCACTCAGGGACTGAACGTGGACTTCTATTTCGGCGGCACCTCCATTTTGATCGTCGTCGGCGTGGCCATGGATACGATGCAGCAAATCGAGGCCCAGCTGGTTATGAGACACTATGACGGCTTCATGCGGAGAAGCCGGATTCGGGGAAGAAGGGGATAGACGATGAGGGTCATCCTGTTCGGGCCTCCCGGAAGCGGCAAGGGAACGCAGGCAGATCTTGTCGAGCGCCATTATGGCTTTCCCAAGATCTCAACCGGAGACCTTCTGCGACGGGCGGTCCAGGATAGGACTCCTCTCGGGATCAGGGCTGAGGAGATGATGAACCGGGGAGAACTCGTGGCTGACGATATCGTCAACGGGCTCGTCCGGGAAAGAATCATAAGCCCAGACGCTGAGAGGGGATATGTCCTCGACGGCTTCCCGCGAAACCTGGCCCAGGTGCACAGCCTCGAGTCCATGGATGGGGAGCGGTCTGAGGTTGTGATCGAGATCGATGTCGACCGGGAAACCCTGGTGGAGCGCATGCAGGGCCGGCTGACCTGCCGGAATTGCGGGGCGGTCACCAACCGGCGTCTCCGGAAGCCCCGAACCGAAGGACGGTGCGACGTCTGCGGCGGAGAGCTCTATCAGCGCGATGATGACCGTCCTGAAGTCATCAGCGAGCGTCTCAGAGTCTATCGCGAGACGACCGAAAAAGTCAGGGCCCATTACCAGGCCAAGGGCGTGTTCCACCGAGTGGACGGGGCCGCGTCCGTGGATGAGGTCTTCGGCCGCATCCGGGCGGTTCTCGACGGAATTCTGGCCCTCCGGAAAAAGGAACGGGCGGAGACATGATCATCTACAAGACGCCGCAGGAAATTGCCGTCATGAAACAGAGCAACCAGATTGTGGCTCAGGTCTTGTCCGAGCTGAAGGCCATGATCCGGCCGGGGGTCCGCACGCGCGATCTCGACGCCTATGCGGAGGCCAGGGCCCACGAGTTGGGGGCCGTGCCTGCATTCAAAGGATACCGGGGGTACCCGAGCGCACTCTGCACGTCGGTCAACGAGGAGATCATTCACGGCATTCCGTCCGAGCGCATCCTTAAAGAAGGCGACATTATTGGCCTCGATTTTGGCGTCCTCTTCGAGGGCTTCTACGGCGACGCGGCCGTAACCGTTCCCGTCGGCTCCGTCGCCCCGGAAGCTCTCCGGTTGATCGCCGTCGCCGAAGCGGCCTTCTTTGCGGGCATCGAGCAGATGAAGACGGGCAACCGCATTTCCGATATTTCGCACGCCATCCAGGTCTATGTCGAGTCCGAGGGGTTTTCCGTCATCCGCTCTTTTGTTGGCCACGGAATCGGCCACTCCCCGCATGAGGAACCCCAAGTGCCGAACTTCGGGCCTCCCGGCCGGGGGCCCAAGATCAAGGAAGGGCTGACCCTGGCCATCGAACCCATGATTGCGGCCGGAAACTGGGAGGAAGAAATTCTTGAGGACGGCTGGACCGCCGTCACAAAGGATAGGAGCCTCTCGGCTCACTATGAGCATACGGTAGCCATGACCGACCACGGCGTGGAAATCTTAAGTCTCAGAGAAAAGGAAAGCCTCCCGCTTTTTTCTCCCGAGGTGAAACGATATGCCTAAACCCGACGTCTACGAAGCGGAAGGCACGGTCATCGAAACTCTTCCCAATGCGATGTTCCGGGTGGAGCTGACCAACAAGCATCGGATTCTGGCCCACATCTCTGGGAAAATGAGGAAGCACTTCATCCGGATTCTTCCCGGTGACCGGGTTCTGGTCGAGCTCTCCGCATACGACCTCACCAAGGGAAGAATCACTTACCGGTTCAAATAAAGGAACGGCCCATGAAAGTCAGAGCATCGGTGAAAAAAATTTGCCGCAAATGCAAGGTTGTCAGGCGGAAAGGCACCGTCCGGGTGATCTGCATCAACCCGAGACATAAACAAAAACAGGGCTAGACGAGGGACACCATGGCAAGAATCGCCGGCATCACGCTACCGCCCGAGAAACGGGTCGAGATTGGCCTGACTTATATTTTCGGGATCGGCCGCTCCAAGTCCAACCAGATCCTGGAGCAGGCCAAGATTGACCGGAATAAAAAGGTCAAAGCGCTCACCGAGGACGAGATCAACAAGATCCGTCAAATCATTGAAAAGCGCGAGAAAATCGAGGGCGACCTCCGGAAAGAAATCAGCACCAACATCAAGCGGCTGATTGACATCGGCTGTTACCGGGGGATGCGCCATAAAAGGAAGCTTCCCGTCCGCGGACAGAGAACGCGGACAAACGCCCGCACCCGCAAGGGACCGCACGGCCATACCATCAAGAAGCTGAAGGCCTGAGGAGCGAAGGAGGGACAGGATTCATGGCGAACACGACGGGCAAAAAGAAGAAGGTGAGAAAAGAGATCGGGTTCGGGGTGGCGCACATCCAATCGACATTCAATAACACCATCATTACCATCACGGACCGCGAGGGCAACACCATATGCAGTGCGAGCTCCGGTACGGCCGGGTTCAAGGGCGCCCGCAAGGGAACCCCGTTCGCTGCTCAACTGGCCGGCAAGGAGGCCTCCACCAAGGCCAGAGACCTTGGTGTGAAGTACGTGGATGTCCGGATCTCGGGACCGGGTGCGGGCCGGGAATCGGCCATCCGGGCCCTCCAGTCTTCCGGACTGGAAATCAAGTCCATCCGGGACGTGACGCCCATTCCGCACAATGGGTGCCGGGTTCCGCGCCGGCGACGGGTCTGAGCGGATGATGCGGCAAGGAGAGAGAGATGTCGAGACACGGTGATCCTGTTTGCCGACAGTGTCGGGTGGAGAAAACCAAGCTCTTCCTGAAGGGAGACAAATGCCTGTCCAAGAGGTGTCCTGTCGAACGCCGCGGTTATGCGCCCGGACAGCACGGCCGGGCCAGAAAGCGCATCCTTGGCTACGGTCTCCAGCTCCGGGAGAAACAGAAGCTCAAGAGGTTCTACGGGATGACTGAGAGGCAGTTCCGGCTGTTCTTCAGGCGGGCCGAGCGGCAGAAGGGGATTACCGGAGAAAACCTCCTGTCCATGCTGGAGAGGCGACTCGACAATGTGGTCTTTATTTCGGGCTTCGCTCGCTCCCGTTCCCACGGCCGTCAGCTCATCAGCCATGGCCACTTCATGGTCAACCAGAGGAAGGTCACTGTCCCTTCCTTTGTCGTCAAGGAGGGAGACGAGGTCAAAATCCGGCCTCGTTCGGCCCAGTGCCAGGATATCCAGCGAATAGTGGAGCAGAACAGAAACAAGACCGTGCCCAGCTGGCTGGCGGTAGATTGGGAACGCATGAGCGCTCGGGTTGCGGCGCTGCCCGCCCGCCAGGACATTACGCTCCCGGTGGAGGAGCACCTGGTTGTTGAACTCTATTCCAAGTAGTGGGAGGGCCGGGGTGTGGTTCCAAAAGGAGGGATCATGATCGAGATCGGTTTTCAGAGACCAAAGTTTCTCGAATGCGATTATGACACGCTGACAGAGAGATACGGTCGATTCTGGGCCCAGCCCTTTGAGCGGGGGTACGGAGTCACCGTGGGAAACGCGCTGCGGAGAATCTTACTCTCTTCCATCACCGGCGCCGCCATCACGGCCGTGCGCATCCAGGGCGTCTTGCATGAATTCTCGACGCTCCCGGGTGTCGTAGAGGACGTGACCGACATCATCCTGAACATCAAGAGCATCCCCCTCAAGCTCAAAGGAAACCTAACCAAACAGATGACCCTCAAGGTCGTAGGGCCCGTTGAGGCGAAATCATCGGATATCGCCCATGACGGAGATATCGAGATTCTGGACCCAGACATCCACATCGCTTCTCTTGACCGGGATGGCAAACTGGACATCGACATGGTCGTTAAAATCGGCCGGGGCTATATCTCAGCGGACCAGAATTTCGATGAGACTCTGGGCGTCGACTACATCCCGCTCGATTCTTCGCATTCGCCCATCCAGAAAGTGAACTACCGGGTCGAGCCGGCCCGAGTGGGCAAGAGGATCGATTTTGAGAGTCTCACTCTGGAAATTTGGACAACCGGGGCAATCTCTCCGCATGAAGCACTTTCCCAGGCGGCCAAAATCATGCGCGACCACCTGGCCATCTTTCTGAACATCGTCGACGAGCCGCTGGAGCGGGAGCCGATTATCGCCAAGAAGGAGATCCCGTACCTTTCCCAGATCGATGTCTTGCTCAAGCCCATCGAGCACCTCGAGCTGACGGTCCGGTCGTCCAATTGTCTGAAAGCAGCCGGGATCGAACGGATTTATGAGCTCGTCCGCAAGAGCGAAGAAGAGCTCCTCAAGACCAAGAACTTCGGGCGGAAGTCGCTGGCCGAGATTAAGCAAGTCTTGACCAACCTGAATCTGGGCTTGAGCCTGGACCTCCATCCCAAGCTCCTCGAGCGGATACAGGCCGAACTCCAGCAGGAAAAGAAGAGAAAGGAGCTTGGTGAATGAGGCACCAGGTTAAGGGTCGAAAGCTGCGGCGGCCCACCGCCCATCGGCTGGCGTTGCTGCGCAACCTTGTCACCTCCTTTTTGGAGAAAGAGCGGGTCAAGACAACTCTGGCCAAGGCCAAGGAAGCTAGACCGCTGGCGGAAAAAATGATTACCTTGGGAAAGACAGGGACACTTCATGCTCGTCGCCAAGCGATGGCCTTTGTCCGAAAAGAGGCGGTCGTGGCCAAAATTTTTGATGACCTTGGGGCACGTTTCGGCCAGAGACCCGGGGGGTACACCCGGATCATTAAGCTCGGCCGCCGTCTGGGCGATGGTGCCCAATTGGCCATGCTCGAGCTCATCGGTGCCGAATACAAGAAAAAAGAGAAAAAGAAAAAGGAAAAAGGCAAGCCCGGAAGTAAACCCAAATAACGGCGCCGATTAGTAGCCGGAAGAGCCCAGGGCAGCCTCTGGAAGGGCGGTTGTCTTAGGGCTCCTCTTCCGTTGGGGAAAGGGCCGCTATTCCCCCCCGGCCTGGGATTTTCAGACGCTGTCCCGGTTTGATAAAGTGGACGCTGCGGAGTCCGTTGAGACGGGCGATGGCGCTGACGCTCGTATGGTAACGGGCGGCGATTGTCGATAGAGTCTCGCCTCTGCGGACAGAATGCCAGGTGTACTGCGCTTCCGGGGGGATCCATTTGGGAAGGCTAGCCGCTAGAGCAGAGATTTTTTCTCCGCGTCCCGGTGGAACGCGCAGCATATATCCATAAGAAGGGGTAGAGTCATACCGCAGCTCCGGGTTGAGAGCGGCGAGCTCGGCGGCGTCCACCCCGAGCGCCGCTGCCAGGGTGGAGAGCTTGAAGGGTTTATCGACGGCCACCGATTCAAACCGCAAGGGAGGATCGGGCGAGGGAAGGTCAAAGCCGTATTTTTCGGGGTTGCCGATGATCAGAAGTGTCGCTAAAAAACGCGGGACAAACCGCGCAGTTTCCCAGGGTAGCTGTCGATAGAGATCCCAGAAGTTGTCCAGGTAGTCGATCCGCTGCGTGCGGATGACGTTTTGCACCCGGATCTCACCGCAGTTGTATGCGGCGAGAGCGGTTGACCAATCGCCGAAGAAGTTGTGGAGCTCGATGAGGTAGCGGATGGCTGCGCGAGTGGACTTGACAAAGTCCATCCGCTCGTCGATGAAGCGGTCTCTCTTGAGACCGAAGCGATAGCCGGTAGAGGAGATGAACTGCCAGAGTCCCAGGGCCCGGGCCGAGGAAAGGGCCCTCACCTTGAACCCGCTCTCGATGAGCGGCAGCCAAGAAAGCTCCTCAGGCAGGCCCTCTTTCCGCAACTCCTCCACGATCATATCGCGATAGAGACCCGACCTCCGGTAGGCTTCGAGGAAGAGGCTCCTTTCTTTGGTCTGGAATGACCGGATCTCGTCCAGGACCTCTTTGTTCTCCTCGCGAGGAATGGTTTTGTGATTGTCTCCGATGGTGACCGGCCGGGAGGCATAGATCTGCTGGATGCGCTGGGCGATGAGAAGCCGGAGGTCGTTTTTTATCTGGATTAGAGGAGAATCCGGAGCCGGCTCCACCTTGAGGATCAGGGAATAAGCCTCATCCAGCGCCTGGAAGGCCGAATCCTGCTCGCCCCTTTCCCAAGCCGTCAGGGCTTCCTGGTAGGTTTCGAGCGCCGCTTCTAGGATGGCCGAAGGGTCTTCCTTCACGGCAACAGCTTCTGCTTCCTGGTTCTGGGCTTCCGGAGAGGCATTCTCTTGCGCCTGAGAAGCAACCGGTTGTGCCTGGAGCTCCGGCGGGGGAGAGGGTTCGGCGGGCTGCTTATCATCCATTGGGGCTGGCTTCGGCAGTGGCGCGATTTTTGTGGGGACCTTGGATGTGGAGCAGGCCCAGGAGAGAAATAACGCCAGGCCCAAGACAATAAATCCACTCTGCGTTTGCTTTTTCAGCATGATCGGTCTTTCTTTATAGCACTTCATGCCTGTATGGTCAATCATTTTTGTCGGCGATTAGCCGGAGATATGAATATTGTACTCAATTTGAGTACAATATTTTGCTATTATTTTTCGGCCCTTTTATGCCATTTCCAGGCTGTTTCGATGATTGTCTCGAGACTTGAAAAACGGGGCTTCCAGCCAAGCTTCAATTCGGCTTTCTCCTTGGAGGCCAGAAGAACAGGCACGTCTCCCAGGCGCCTGGGCCTCGTCCTAAACAGCACTTTCCGTCCAGTGAGTTCTTCCGCTTTTTTGACCACCTCTAAAACTGAAAAACCCTGACTGGCCCCCAGGTTGATGGAATCGCTCTCCGCCGAGGCCAGGAGTCTTCTGAGCGCCCGGACATGGGCATCGGCCAGGTCGGTTACGTGGATGTAATCGCGGATGGCGGTGCCGTCCGGAGTCGGGAAGTCGGTGCCGTAGATTTCGAAGCGCTCTTTTTTGCCGAGCAGAAAGAGAAGGATGCTCGGTATCAGGTGGGTTTCCGGGTCATGGAGCTCTCCGAGCTCGGTGTCCGGGTCCGCACCGGCGGCGTTAAAGTAGCGGAGGGAGATGGACTTCAGGCCGTAGGCTCGATCATAGTCCTGGAGGATTCTCTCCACGAACAATTTGGTATGACCGTAAGGATTGATCGGGTTTAGAGGATGGGCTTCCGTGATCGGGACCTCCTGGGGGGCTCCGTAAACCGCTGCGCTCGAGGAAAAGATGATCTTTTTAACGCCGGCCTCCAGCATAGCTTCAAACAGGTTCAGGCTGGTGCTCAGGTTGTGGGTATAGTATCTCTGGGGGTTGAGGAAGGATTCGCCGACCTGGATGAGGGAGGCGAAATGGAGGACGGCGTCGATTTTCCGGCTGGCGAAAACCCGACGAATCGGCTCCCTGTCGTCCAGGTCTCCGCGGACGACTTCCCCGCCGATGACCAGCTCCTCTTTGCCGGAAGAGAAATTGTCGAAAATGACGACTTCAAATCCCTCTCGCAGAAGCGCCTTGACGGTGTGAGAGCCGATGTACCCAGCGCCGCCGCAGACGAGGACTCTCATTTTTTTTTGCCCTTGATCAAACCTTGAGCCACTCGGATTCCTTGGGACTTTGTCTCGAAGGCGCTGTCGAGCTGCAACTCATACAACCGTTTGAGGATTTTGCCCATGCCCGGACCGGGCTGGACACCCAGGCGGATTAGGTCCCGGCCCAGAATCAGAGGCTTAATAGTCTCCCGGCTGACATTGAGCTCTTCAAAGCGGCGGAGGAGCCATCTGGCCTGACGGTCCAAAGACCTGACCAGCCGTTCCCTCCGTCCCGCCCGGTCGGCGGCATCAAGATAGACTAGGAGCTCAATCTCGCCCTGAGTCTCCGCGGCCAGCCGGTTAAAGGCTTTTTTGGTGACGCTTCCGCGGTTCTGCCAGAGCTCAGATAGACGGTGATGGGAGCGGATGAGAAGGGGGACCATCTTCCTGAGGTTGCAGCCGCTCCAGGAATAGATCCTGAACCGGGCCAGAACTTTTTTGACGATCCGCTCGCTGGCCAGGTCATGGCCGTTATTGGTGATCACCATCCGGCCTCGTTTATATTCCCAGTGGGCCGTTGCGGGTTTGCCGACATCATGATAGAGCGCTGCCAGAAGCAGGCCCAGCAATTTCCCCGGACCGAGACCGGAGAATCCCCCGATGGCTTTGGCCTGGTCGACCGTAAGTCGAGTGTGGTGCCAGACGCTGTGATGGCCAAAATCATCCTTCTCGGGATGGAAAAGAGAGTCCTGGATGGAGAGGGTGAGGCGGTAGAGCTCAGGGAAGAGCTGGTTGAGGGCTCCCAGCTTGAACAGTTCCTCCAGGCCGGCCGACGGGCACCGGGAGTAAAGAAGAAGCTTGAACACTTCTTCGTTCACTCTTTCTACACTCAGGCCGCTGAGGTCGATTTCCCGGGCGATTTCGTAGATCTCCGGGTCGATGGAGAAACCCAGGATAGAGGAGAAACGGGCCGCCCGGAGCACCCGCAGTGGGTCCTCGGGGAAGGCTTGGCGATTGGTCATCCGGATCCGCCGGGCTTCGATGTCCTCCCGGCCCCCGAAGGGGTCAATGAGGGCCCCGTCCGCAAGCCTTAAGGCCATGCTGTTCAAGCGAAAATCCCGGCGCTCGAGGTCCTTTTCTATGGGCAGGGAGGGGTCGGACTCGACCAGGAAATCCCGGTGCCGGCCCGCGCGGTTTGCGGCCGGAGCCTCCGTTCTCGGCAGGGCGATGTCATAGGTTTTTTCCCCGACGGTGAACTTGACGATGCCGAAGCTCCGCCCCACGAGGTTGACTTTGCCGTGGGGCTTGATCCTCCGGATAATCTCCTCCAAGGGAAAGCCGGTGACGAGAATATCCACCTCATCGGACGGCGTCCCCATTACCAGGTTTCGAACGAAGCCCCCCACTGCGTAGACGTTCTGGCCGAACAGCCGAACAAAGAGGTGCTTGTCCCGGAAGTCCACTTCATATTTTGACATAGCCGCTGTCTCGATGGTCTATTCTACCACTCTTTTCGCCTGTTGTTGAGAGGACGCATCGCGCCGGCTATAATCTTACCGAGAGGCCTATCGTCTTGCCATTTAAGA
>Ga0172364_10005020_pt1 | contig 10529 bp, 9 predicted proteins | sample LakKivSesite10cm_FD_114545 | JGI IMG/M metagenome (GOLD analysis project Ga0172364, IMG submission 114545) | Sediment microbial communities from Lake Kivu, Rwanda - Sediment site 10cm | ecosystem: Environmental > Aquatic > Freshwater > Lake > Sediment | place: Rwanda: Western Province, Lake Kivu... | reverse complement strand
CTTCATCCTTGTATGTGCCATCTGAATATGCATAAATCACAATATCAGTATTTTCGGGAATATTAGTGACGTTACCGCGTATCGCTCCTGCCTGGTTTTCCACAACAAGCCTTATGACCGGGCGCAGGATATATCTGGAGCTTGCCGATCCTGTTTTATGCACAGATTTCCTTACATCAAAATCGGCAGTAATTTCGACTGTTCCATTGACAGGCACTGTGAAACTTCCAACTCCCTTGAATCCGGATTGCGAACCGCTGGGAACGAACAATGGTTCGGTGGTCCCATCAGTAAATTCAATGTAACATCCGGGGCTTACAGGTTTCGGCATACCGGTTTCAGGAGCATCAAGCATGAACCTGATCTGGGTGTATTTTCCTCCTTCGAGCTCTACACTTCCAAGTAGGCTGGACTCGCCCCTTGTAAGATCAAGAAGGTTGAACGTTTCCGAACCTTCAAAACCATCCATCGTCATCCAGCCACTGTCGGGAGTATGGACCTGGATCTCGTTGATTGTTATAAATACGCCGGTAACATTATCACCATCGATCGGAGCATCTGTGATTGACAGAGTAAGTGTTCCTGATCCCGATTGCTCTTCACATGAAGTAAATAATAACGGGAGAACTGCTGCTGCCAGGATAAATAGTAACTTTTTCATGATTTCTGAGTTTTATATAATTATTATTGAATTCTGCAGGTCAAAAATATTTACGTGAAAATGAATAATTCATGAATTTCTTACAGTAATCAGAAAATTTTAAATACTCCTGTCAATAGAATTACAAATCCTTTCGGACCGGGGAAATAATCGTCGGAATAAGCTGGTAATAAATAGCTCGCTTCTGCTTCAATTGTCAGCCGTCGGAAATTAAAAGAAACAGGCAAGCCGAACTCAACATCAATCATTTTAAAGGTTTCGTCGTAAGATGTATTTGTTATTATTACAGGCGTTACTGTTGTTGTTGTGCCTGATGTGGTCCCTGATCCCGAGGCTGAGCCTGATCCTGCACCCTGTCCGTATCCCTGGCCGCCCCCTGAATTCTTTCCGCTTTGTGCACCCGACGACCATGGATTGATAATTTGCTGAGTCATGGTTATGAGTGAGGTCGAAGTAGTGATCTCAGTCTTGAGAACTGGCCCTAAAAGCAAGTTAATATACGGATCGAATGATATGCTGATTTTTTTCCTGAAGAATTCCGGAGTTTCAAAATACCGGGAGTTCCTTACCTGAAGGTAGTACTGCTGACCTGAGCTCATAAGCCGGCCGGCAGATATTTTCGAATACAGCAGCCGCCAGTCAATACCCAGGGTAGCGTCAGCATATGTAAAACTGCCGAAAAGAGAATCTGCAAATGCCCTGGAGAACTGATATCTGTAAAGTCCGGCTGACAAGTCAAACCATGAATTAAATGAATGGTTCCAGGAGAGTGAACAATTGCTAAATGCAATAAAAGGTACTATATCAGAAAGATGAACGGAAGATATTGTTATAAATAATTCATTATTAAAGCCATAGGATAGTGCGCCATATTCAAAGGGCTGGTTTTCCGACATAGTCGATCCCAGGTATATCATATTGCTCCCATATCCCAAACCTCCATATAATGAGTGCTTCCGTGCTTTCTGAATAGTCATATCTTTTGCCGGTAATGTGTCAGCATAAGGCAGCTCCTGAGGGAAAGAAACAGATGGCAGGAAAATAAAAATCAGGCTGGCAAGAAGAATAGCTGCTATAGTCCGGTGCTGTCCCATTTTTCTATTAAAGAGGATTCTTCTTTTACTAATTACCGGATTAAAATATTCATTCCATTATGAAGAAAAGATGAAACATAATATTCAGGTAAGATATCTCTTGAATTTTTTTTTTATTTTAGACACTGTAAAATTGTGAATTATGAATAAGCTGACCATCACCTTCGTTATTATTGTCATTCTTTCCGCTTCATGTAAAAGCGGGAGCCGGAAACCAGCAGATCAGGATAGTCAGATCAGACATTTTGAAATTGTTGAAGCCTGGAGAACAGATACAACTTTGATGACACCTGAATCTGTCATTTACGACAAGTCACGGGATGTATTATACGTTACTAACCTGAATCTCGAACCCCGGAAAAAAGACGGAAATGGTTTCATTTCAATTCTGTCAAAGGAAGGTAAAATCCTTAACCTCCGCTGGATAGAAGGCCTCAGCTCACCAAAGGGAATGGCAATAACCGGCGATACCCTTTTTGCAGCCGATGTCGATGAAGTGGTGGTTATGGACATAAACAAGGGACAGATCATCAGGAAAATGCCGATACCTGGCGCCGGGATGCTGAATGACATCACCTCTGACGGAGAAGGTAAACTCTATGTATCTGACACTGATTCAAATAAAATCTATGTTTACAGCAACGGCCGGATCAGCGAATGGCTGACTGAAGGATTGAATGGTCCCAATGGATTACTTTCGGAAAGCGGCCGTCTCCTCATTGCATCGCAGGGAAGTTCGGATTTTACCGGAATCGATCTGAAGACAAATACCCGCACATTGCTGGCAGACAGCATAGGCCGCGGCGACGGCATAGCTTACACCGGGATCCCGGGGTATTATATTGTAACTGACTGGTCAGGCGAGATCTTCATGATCAATCCTGATAAAACAAAAGTCTCTTTACTAAATACAAAGGAGCAGCAGAGCAATACTGCCGATATTGAATATCTCCAGGAAACGAATCTTCTGCTGGTGCCGACTTTCTTTAAGAATTGTGTAGTTGCATATAAACTGATTGCGAAATAATAATTTCACCATAAATAAAAGGGCATAAATATTTGATGGATCACCTTTTCTTTTTGATGAATGATTCACAATTATCGGAAAAAATCCATCATCTTGTGAGCCTGAATTTTCTTAGCAGCAGGTTACTGATTATAAGTTGTACTTTCATTAAAAACGATGAAAGAATTATTCATTGAAGCGACTTCAAAAACGCCGCAGATCGATTTTAACCATCTGTCAGGAGAACTTGTACTGTTCGGTAAATCAATTCCCGAAAATGCGGCAAAAGTCTATGAGCCCCTCCTGGACTGGATCAATGAATATATTAAATCCCCATGCCATATTACAAATCTCCGCCTCCATCTTGATTATTTCAATTCTGCATCAATGCTCTGGCATGCCAAAATGATTAAAGCTCTGGGCAGAATCAAAAAGGAAGATTCCGTTTTTTTCATACATGTTTATTTTGACATGGATGATTTCGAAAATATGGATACTCAAGAACTTAAGGAGTTAGTGAGCTCACTGGTCGATAATATCGGAGAAGTAACGCTCAGCATCGGAGTGAAATTCTATGGAACCGATAACGACGGTAAAGTAGTTAAAGAAACAACAATCTTAATCTGATAACAGAATCCTTAATCATCTCATAATCCCGTATAACAAAGAATAACAAAGTCCTCCTGTCCTGGCAAATTTTCTGTCCGGGATATAGTGAACAAAATGACTGATTTTTTCCTGCAAACAGAAGAAAATGTTGACCAGATCATTCATTTCAATACTGATAGCAATATTAAATCCGGTTCTGCTGTCTCAGGACCTGACTCAGACTGTAAGGGGTAAAATAGTTGATTCGCAAACAGAAGCGCCGCTGGCCGGGGTTGTAGTAATAATCAGGAACTCAGATCCGGTTCTGGGCACCAGGTCAGATATTGAAGGGAGTTTTGTAATTAACAAAGTCCCTATCGGAAGACAGAGTGTCGAATTCAGTCATATCGGATATTTATCTCACTCCGAGGAAAACATCTTCATTATATCAAACAGGGAGACATATCTGAATATAAAACTTGAAGAATCAGTAACTTCATTAAGCGAAGTAGTTGTAACTCACAGGCTGAAAAAAGAGGATCCGATCAACCCTGTTGCTACAGTCTCAGCCCGTGCTTTTTCAATTGAAGAGACTGAAAGATATTCCGGAAGCATTGGCGATCCGGCAAGAATGGCTTCTAATTTTGCAGGGATAGCCACGATATGCGATCAGCGCAATGATATAGTGATCCGGGGAAATTCACCCCTTGGCGTACTCTGGAGACTTGACGGGATTGATATACCCAATCCGAATCACTTTTCATCCTTCGGAGCCAGCGGAGGCCCGATAAGCATCCTTAACAATAACCTGCTTACAAATTCAGACTTTCTCACAGGGGCCTTCCCTGCTGAATACGGGAACGCTCTGAGCGGTGTATTCGACCTGAAAATGCGCTCCGGCAATAACCTTAAATATGAATTTGTCACCCAGGTAGGGATGAACGGTTTTGAGATAGGTGCAGAGGGACCAATCAGGCAAAATCATTCTTCATTCCTGATAAACTACAGGTATTCGACGCTTGCTGTCGTTGACGCTCTCGGTTTTAACGTCGGGATTGATGCTATCCCATATTTCCAGGATGCATCATTTAAACTGACGTCCAATAATACAAAGTTCGGCAAGTTCTCACTGATCGGAATAGGAGGTTACAGCTACGACAAAGAATTTGATTCTGAAAGGGATCCTGTACAACTGAAGAATGGCAGAGGAGAGGATTTCATCTTCGGTTCCGGGATGGGTTCGGTCGGATTGACACAGAAGTTGCTTATAAATAACAAGTTCAATATTGAAAACATCATCTCGCTTTCTTATACCCTGAGCCATATTTCAGAAGATGACTTTACCGCTCAGCTTCCTGTTCCCAGAGCATACTACCGCCAGAAATCTGACGAAAAAGGATTGAATTTCTCTTCAAACATAAAATACAAGCCAAATCCGAAAAATGTATTCCAGTACGGCATCAGTTTCCATATACTTAACTTTCAGTTTACAGACAGTATAAGATCAGGGAATGATTTTGTGGTCAATCTCGACCGGAATGGAAACTACGGGCTTTTAAAATCTTATGTTCAATGGCAGCACAAATTCACAGATAATCTGCTTATCTACAATGGCCTGCATTTTCTGCTTTTCACCTTTAACAACGCTTCTTCTGCTGAACCAAGAACGGGACTTAAATGGAGTTTCAATTCCAGCCATTCTCTCAATTTCGGGATGGGCTTGCACAGCCAGCTTGTTCCAAGGATGTTCTATGTAGTCGAAAGTGAGGCATATCCCGGGGAATTTGATCCTTTGAACCGGAAACTTGGATTTTCAAAAAGTTTACACTCAGTTATAGGTTACAACTGGCTTATCGCACGGAATCTGCGCCTGAAAATTGAAACATACTTTCAGCACTTATATAATATACCAGTTAAAGAAGGGAATCCGGCATATTCTATCCTGAATTTCGGCGACAGTTTTTTTGACCAGCTCCCGATCATCGACAGCCTTGTCAATAAGGGAACCGGGAAGAATTACGGAATTGAACTGACACTTGAGAAATTCCTCGATAAAGGATATTATAGCCTGCTGACTGCTTCGCTGTACGAATCAAAATACAAAGGATTTGACGGAATTGAAAGAAATACTGCCTTCAACGGCAATTTCATCGTGAATGCACTGGCGGGGAAGGAATTCAAGATAGGGAAAAATGATTTCCTCAGCCTTAACCTGAAGGTGACCTGTGCCGGAAGCCTTAGATATGTGCCTTTTACTGTTGAACAGATTGCACTGAATCGATATGTACAGAATTTTGACTGGGATAATGCATATAATGACCGCAGGAACGATTACTTCAGGCTAAACGGACGTTTCGGTTACAAGCTGATCAGGCAGAAATTCAGTGCGGAGCTGGCCATTGATTTCATGAACATGACCAATCATAAAGATATTTTCACGGAATATTTTAATTCAAAAACCGGTAAGGTTGAATATTCCTATCAATTCCCTTTTCTTCCGATCGGATTTTTAAGATTTCAATTCTGAGAGGGCCTTAACAAGCACATAAGATCTACCTGAACAGCAGGGGGGCAAATTCATTCAGGCATCTCCGCCAGGTGTGCCATTCATGAAAAGTGCCCTTTGATTCATAATAAGTTGAGCTGATCCCGAGGTCCGAGAGCTTTTTTCTTGAATCTGCGGCCATTTTAACAAACTGGGATTCTCCCGATCCCGCGCCGAACCAGAATACCTTTATATTGCCGTTGAATTTCTTCGAATCGGCGAACACTCCGTTAAATGCTGTTTTCGGATCATCCAGAATATTTCCCATAATTGCAGCGCTGAATAATCCGAATGAAGAAAACAGGTCGGTATGGCTGAGTCCTATTACCAGCGTCTGAAAACCTCCCATTGACAGACCGGCCATTGCACGGTTCTCCCTGCCCGGCTTTACCCTGTAAAATGACTCAAAGGACGGGATGATCTCTTTGATATAAACCTGTTCAAGTGTCTCCGCCATTCTCGACATGCCTCCTCCCGCTCCCGGTCTTGCAGCAGATCCGGGCGGAACAGCCGGAGCATCTTTTGCAACCGCAGTTCCGTTATCCATAACAATTATCATGGGTACTGCCCTGCCTGAAGCAATCAGATTATCCATAATAAAATTCGCGTGTCCCTGCAATGACCATCCTCTTTCATTTTCACCTGCTCCGTGAAGCAGGTAAAGGACCGGATATTGTTTTGTCGTGTTTTTCTCATAATCCGGCGGAGTATATACAAATGCCCTTCGCCATTTACCTGTTATTTCAGAGAAATACCAGTGTTCTCTGACCTCTCCGTGTGGGACACTGGCAGGCAGATAGAAATCCTCTCCCGGGGTTGGGATCTCAATACCTCCCGTAGGTCTGTTGTACCCGAAGTAAGTATCGCTTCCCTGGTCGTTTACCCTCACCCCGTCAACGATAAACCAGTAATAGTGAAAACCGGGAGTGGCAGTAGGAAGGATCACATTCCAGTTACCTGCAGAATCTTTCACCATATCCACCGGTTTCGGACACAAACCATCACCTCCCTGGATCTGCACTTTAACCGCATCCGGAGCTCTCAGCCGGACGCTGACACGTGAATCTGAAGAGACCTTCGGATACTGGGAACCAGGCAGATTCGATGAAGCAGGATAAAAATCATCAGGACTTTGTGAATCAGCTGACTGCACAAAGAAATTCAGCAGTACCAAGCTGAAGGATAGTTTAACCAGGTTATTCATGAATATTGATTTTTAATAAGAAGATTGTCAGGAATATTCTCAAAATTACTGATAACTTTATAATTCTTACAATAATGTCCGACCAAAATCAGGAGATTCTTCGCTTCGCTCAGAATGACAATTAATTAATGTGTGTTATGGGAACTACTCTTTATACACATCTTCTTATTATACAGATATACAGATTGCTGAAAATTGCAATTTCATGTCACCAGACAGGTCGCTCCCCGCTGATGCGGGGCAGGCTCTACGGAGCTTTTAATAATAATATTGATACTTACTACAAACAGATCGTCCCTACGGGACTGCCCTGTAAGGGCATTCTGTTTGTAGAAAAGATGGTATTTAAAATTATGCAAACCCCAAAGGGGTGGCCTGTTAAAATACCATAAATTAACAATGTATCTTTAAATGTGTATAAAGATTAGGTTATGGAAGGAAATTAATATATCTTTGTAGAATATGTGAACAATTGTTCATGTATGATGATAAATGAACAGGAGAGAATTAAAAACCAGGAAAAAATCCTATCTTGAGAAAGACAAGGTCAGATCGGTGAAGAAAAAGATGAAAACCGAAAAGTGTTTTCATTACCTGGCAGAGACATTCAGGGCAATGAGCGATCCGACAAGAATAAAGATAATATACTCTTTGAGCCAGGAAAAAGAATTATGCGTTCGCGATATTGCTTCCATTATCGGAACGACCAATTCCGCAATCTCCCATCAGCTCAGGAGTCTGAGGAATATGAAACTGGTCAGGTATAACAAAGTTGGAAAAGTAACGTACTACTCCCTGGATGATATACATATCAACAATCTATTTGCTGAGGGATTGAGGCACGTTGAGGAGAAGTAGTTTTTTTAATATAACAATTGAATATATGTTCATGCATCGACATAACAGACATGAAAGTTTCAGGAGAAAAGAAGCAGCCAGACTGATTGACATGGAAGGCGGGCAGGAAGGAATTATAATTTCAGTCCTTGGCGGGAAAAATATAACAAAAAGGCTGGCGGATCTCGGACTGACAGCGGGAACAGAAATAAAAATCATCGGAAGCACATTGTTCTCCGGTCCTGTCCAGGTTGAAGTAAGCGGCTCAAGACTGGTACTGGGGAGGGGACTGGCATCAAAAATAACTGTTGAGATGAAATGACAGATGAAAACAAGATCAATATAGTACTTGCAGGCCAGGGTAACTCGGGAAAATCAACTGTTTTCAATTACCTCACAGGACTTCATCAGCATATAGGAAACTGGGCGGGAAAGACTATCGAAAAACGTGAAGGCACTCTGTTCTATAAAGGTTATACTGTTGATGTTCTTGATCTGCCCGGTATATATTCATTAACAACATACTCCGTAGAGGAAGTAATTTCCAGGGAATATATTGTCAGGCAGAAACCCGACTTTGTAATAAACATAATCGATTCAACGAATCTCGAAAGAAACCTCATCTTCACGCTTCAGCTCCTCGAGCTTGAATGTCCTGTCATCCTGGTTCTGAACATGACCGACCTGGCCAAAAAGAAAGGGATCACTATCAGTACGCGAAAACTTGGGAATATCTTAAGGGTGTCTGTGATTCAGGCAGTTGCCTCACATGGATCAGGACTTACCGAGATTATTGACGAGGTCATAAAACTTAAGAATGGGAAAAGCAATTATGAAGCCCCCCGTTACGGGAAAGAAATAGAAAATTGCATTTCACAGCTGTCCGGGATGCTCCATAATATTAACCTGCCTTATCCTGAAAGATGGATTGCAATCAAGCTTCTTGAAAAAGACAACGAAATTGTCAGATTGGTCAGGGAAAACAATCCTTCAATCCTGAAAACAGCGGAGGAGCTGGGCAGGAATCTGGAAGAAATCCATGGTCATGATTCCTCCATAGTCATTGCTGATGAAAGGAGCCATCTTGCCGCTCAGATAACCAGGGAAATAGTTGAGATTGCGCCACGCAGGAAGATATCCCTGAACGACCGCCTGGACGCTTTAACAACTCATAAATTCACTGGTTACCTGGTTATGATATTAATCCTTGGAGGGATGTTCTTTACCGTTTTCAGTCTTGGCAACTGGCTCTCATCAAGGGTTGATATTCTTTTCAGCAACTGGCACGACTGGTGGAACATCAATGCAGGGACCACTTTCCCGGCCACTCTCGGCTGGGCGGCAGTTGAAGGCGTCCTTGCTCTTATCCAGATTGCCCTCCCTTATATTCTGCCTTTCTACATCATGCTGTATATTCTGGAGGACTGGGGGTATATTGCCCGCATCTCGTTCCTGATGGATAATTTGATGCACAGGATAGGCATTCACGGCAAAGGTTGTATTTCATTCATTATCGGACTGGGATGCAATGTCCCCGGCTGTCTCTCCTGCCGGATCATGGAAACAAGACGAGAGAGGTTCATCACTGCAGTGCTTGTAACACTGGTACCGTGCTCGGCAGTATCCGTTATCATTTTCGGACTTGTGGGTAAATATGTCGGCCTGCTGTGGGCTCTCGGATTATATCTTTTTGCCATGATAATAATCTTCATCGCAGGCAGATTGTCCACAAAACTTGTACCCGGCGAACCTGTGGAACTTATTATGCCGATGCCCGACTATAAAACACCTCAACTAAGAACAATTTTATACCAGACCTGGCTTGCCCTTAAAGAGTTTATTTATATCGCAGCACCGATTGTGGTGGTTACCGGAGTAATTATCCAGGCTATCAATATTGCGGGATGGATGCCGGCTATCTCCCGGTTTCTGAACCCTGTAACTGAAACGTGGCTGGGACTTCCTTCAATTACAGGCATCCTGCTCATTTTCGGGATATTACGTAAGGAATTGATACTTGTCATGCTGGCTGCATACCTTGGTACGGCACACTTTTCAGATGCACTTACCCCGCAGCAGATGATCACCCTGGCAGTTGTCAGCATGTTTTATGTTCCCTGCATCGCGACCATATCCGTCTTATGGAAGGACTATGGCTGGAAAAAAGCACTGGCTGTATGCATCCTCGAAATACTGTTTGCTATACTGCTGGCAGGAATCGTAAAAAGATTACTCGATTTTATTAACCTGTAAACTGATTTGTACTTTTTGTCAATCAATATCTTATCGGTTCAATACTTTTTTCTTAAATTGGGTAAAATATAAGACCTGACATTCCAATTTAGAACCTGACCATGCTTAAAAATTTTTTTATTTCAGCTTACAGGAGCATTCTGAAGAATAAATTCTATTCTCTCCTTAATATTTTCGGGCCTGCAATAGGCATCACCTGCGCGATACTTATCCTGCTGTATGTAAAAGAAGAACTCACATTTGACAAACATAGCAGGAACTATGACCGCATTTACCGGCTCGAAAGTGATTTCAATATTTCCGGTAAAGCTACACTTGCAGCGCTGGTTCCGATACCAATG
>Ga0172364_10005019_pt1 | contig 10532 bp, 13 predicted proteins | sample LakKivSesite10cm_FD_114545 | JGI IMG/M metagenome (GOLD analysis project Ga0172364, IMG submission 114545) | Sediment microbial communities from Lake Kivu, Rwanda - Sediment site 10cm | ecosystem: Environmental > Aquatic > Freshwater > Lake > Sediment | place: Rwanda: Western Province, Lake... | reverse complement strand
TCCCCCCCATGCGCCGGATCCGGGGGGGTGGGGGGGTTTAGCGGGTTTCCGCAAGGGGGTAGTGAAATATATAATATAATTATACAAGCCGGTTTTATTATATATAATACCGTGCGGGAAACAATTACACTATATAATTTCCTGCCATAGTGTACCAAAGTCCAGCCACCGGCCGGTTGCCTATAAATTGTGCAATTTTCCGGCATCTTCTCGAGGTTTCCCCCTTGCAATTTTTGCTGCGACTATATTGCAACGCATCCCCGCAAGCGCTTAGGTTGTCCGCTGTCACGCATGGGGCGTGACGAACTTCACTTCCCGGAGGCTTGCGAATGTCAGCCGCGTTTTTCATTGCGTGGGGCGCTGAACAGGGCATCAACGATTCTCTGCAGCGCTACCCCGGACTCTGTTTCACCCTTGTTGTCAGTCCTGGCGCTCCTGACCTAGTGTTGGGGCAACTGTTCAACGCCACGACGTTTGACGCTGTCGTCGTTGGGACACGGGCGGACAGTCCGGAATACTGGCTGGACTCTGGCTTGGTCGACGGTCAGCTGCTGTCCGAACTCGTTGACGGGACGCAGGAGGAACTTCGCGTCGAACAGACGATCGTGGACGGATCCCGCGTTTGGCGCACGATTGGAACGCCAGCGGACGAACCAAACCCGGCGTTCGAAGAGTAGGCTTCCGCATGCGAACTGCAGACCTGAACCAATTGCTAGGGGAGTGTTTCATCGTGGACGTGAAAAACCGTTATACAGTCCGTGCTACGTTTGCCATTTTCGAGTATGGCGACGATTTTGACGGGCCGCGCTTGGTCAGTTCGGTGGACGTTTACACGCACGGAGGGGAAATCGAAGTCGAGAATGGCGAGGTCACCCTAACGCCCGCGTTGGAACGTCTGATTGCCAAGGGTGCCGATGATGTCCGTCACGTTTCCAAGTGGCTGAAGCCATTCCACGACGACGCGGAAGCGGCGTTCCGTCAACTGTCCGAACAAGATAGCGCCCCGGTTCCTGACGCGGTGGCGTGACGTTCAGCGTCCAGGTCAGCGGTTCACTGTCCCCGCCTGACCTGTTTGACGCGGCCCGGTGCGGGTGTTCCCCGATATCCGCCCGGGCCTTTTCTTCTGTTTACCGTGGTCCGGTTGGCTTCCCGGACGGCAAGTCCACCAACTGGCACGGAGGTTTTCCAGTGAGAGGGTTTGACGATGGACGAGTACGCACGGATGGACGAACTGAACGGCGCAATGGCAACGACGCAGCCGCCTGCGGGTATTGCAGGAGCGCGGGCGCTGAGTGCGGTTTCGCCCGCATCGTATTCGGTGCACGGGGAGTTGATTCCCGCGAAACGGACCGGGGCGGACATGATTGCAGCCATCGGGCAGGAAGTCGGGTTCCACGTCGGTGACGTTGCAGACAACTACCCCGAAGATCCGACGACGCGTTGGCGTTTGGATAACTTGTCCACCACGGGGGCAAGTCAACCGCTGGACGAGTTCGTTGGTCAGGAAATCGAGGTTCAGTTCTGGCGCGTCAGTGCGGTTGACATTGCTGACCCGAAAAACGGGGAAGTTACCCGCGTGCCGCGTACGGTGTTGGTCACGCGCGACGGCAAGCTACTACACGCCGCGTCAATCGGGGTGTTCCAGGTAGTGGCCTCGTTGGCCCGGACGTTTGGTCGTGAACCATTGCCGGAGGGTTTCAAGCTGCGGGTGGCTGAACTGAAAACCCGCATGGGCTATCGCATGCTGACGCTGCAAGCGGCGTGACGCGTTGGCGTGCGGTTTCGGTCCCCGCGTGGCAATTGCTGCGCGGGGGCCTTTTCTTCTTGGGCCGGCTTAGGGGGTAACGCATGCCGGAAAAGCAACCGCAACCACCGCGCGGGTTCGTGGATTGTGGCGAGGACTTGAACAACTATCGGACGGAACAGTGGCTGGCCGAACTGGCGCGCAAACAGTGGGTTTACCTGCAACGGCTGGAATCGGCTGCGCTGGGTTCTGACGACGACAACGCGTGGACCAAACACGAATTGTTCCAGGTACGTTGTCGATTGCGGACGATTGATTGGCTTCGGACTCTGAACATTCAACGCAGGGGGTGACACGATGCCCGGGGGTTTGAACTTAGGCCCGGAACTGGAAGCGGCATTGTCTAGGGGGTTGGACTTGGCGTTAGCACGATTCATTCAGCAATACGGCAGCTTGCAAGCGTTGGAACAGGAAATCCAACGGCGTGTTCCAGACATGCCGCCACCCGCACGCATCACACTAGCGAACCACGTTTCGCGGGCGTCGGAAGCAGCTGCGGCAATGGCTGCAGAACCTGACCAACCGTTTGACCGTCCGGAATTGATTCCGGTCAACGAGTTCGTGGGGGCCAGGTTTGATCCTACTGACCGATTCGTTTATGTCACCACGGTTTCAGCGGAACCAACTGCAGACGTTGTCATTCAGTCCGTTTCGGTGGACGTGGCAAGTCCGATAGCGTTGTCGCTGAACGAGGTTTCGGACATTGCCGGTCAGGAACTGGAACGCCGTAAGGAGAAGAGTCCAGAGAAGTTTACCAAGGCCCAAACGGACAGCGGCTACTTTTTGCATGTCGTGGACGTGAACGGCGTTTTCAGGGTTTATTAGTCATGAATGACGACGAACTGCGGCAATTTTGGGATGACGTTTCTGAGTCCCTGACCAACGCACGCCGCGCCCTGGAACAGGCGGCGCAAGCGCTGCGGAAGTCGGAACAAGCGGGCCATCGGTTCGACCAAGTCGAACAATTGCTTGGCGCTCATTCGCGGGGAATTAGGGGCCTGGAATGTCTGTTCGAAGTCCAGCGCCGATATCACGGCTGAAGTATTCCGACGGACATCCTAGGCGCGTCATGTTTCTGGCAACCGATACCGTTGGCGACGGGTCAGCGTCGTCGGCGGTCGGTTGTCGTCACTGGCTGCGGTTGGCGCGGGTTTCGCGTTGGGTTTGGGTTGGGTATGAAACCAACCAACCGAAACACCGTGACGAACTCGTACGGGTTGGGCCGTATTCATGCCGGGAACGGCTGACGATTGGTGACGCGGACGAACTTGTTCAATGGATTGAATCTGGGACGGTTTCACGCATGGACAGCTGGCTAGTCTCGCACCGCTTAGGGTTCGATGCCCAAGTGGGCGGCATGCTGGACGCAATCCGTGCGAACCGTTGGCGGTTTGATTCCCGCATCAAGCAAACACCGGATGACGTTGACGCGGACGAGTTCGCCGAATCGTCGCCCGGGGTTCAGGTGTTGTTGGACCCGCCAACCATTTTGTCTTTGCGGGTCAATGTCACGAACCGATTGATTGCCATTGATTCCCGCAATTACTGGCGCAACACCATTGACGAACTGGCTGAAAGCGTAGGCGTTCGGCTGCGTCCGCGTCCAGGGTGCGCAGCGTTGGACCGTGACGTGGCGCAATACCTTGACGGGGAATTGGCGACCGTGGAACGTGCGTTCCTTGGCCTTGTTCAGTGGCTGGACGCGAAGCGGTTCGGGCGGCTGCGTTTTTCGGCTGCAGGTGTCGCCATGCAAGCGTTCAGGACGGCGCACTTGCCGCAGCCGTTGTATCCAACAACCGATGTCATCGTGCGTCAAGCTGAACGCCGCATCAACTATGCGGGGGAAGTTCGGACGTTCCGCCTTGGGCGGGTCAACGGTCCGGTTTATCAGGTTGACGTAGCGTCGTTGTATCCTGCCGTGATGCGTGAAGGGCGGTTTCCCGTAGAAGCGGTGGCGAAACGCTTCGGGGGTTCGTGGCGAATCGGGGTTCCGGACGTGGACCTTGAATCGTGCGCGGCTGAAGTATTCATCCGGGATTACCGTGAAGCATGGCCCTGCAAGTCCAACGTGGGAACCGTGTTTTTACGGGGTACGTTTTGCACTTGGTTGGCGGGTCCGGAGTTGGCTGAAGCGGCTGCGGCTGGAATCGTGCTTGGTCACCGAAGCGTAGTGGTTTACGATTGCGCGAACTTGTTCCGGAGTTGGGTCGACGATTTATGGCAAGAGCGCCTGGAAGCAAAACGCACCGGGGACAAGGTACGCGACGAGTTCGCCAAATTGCTGTTGAACTCGTTGTATGGCAAGTTCGGACAGCGCGGTCCGGATATGGTGCAACGCACCGATTTTCTAGCGCCGCAGGATTGGGGACGCTGGGTTAGCGTTTCGCTATCCACGGGCAAGCGCCGCGCGTTCCAGTGTTTGAACGGGCAACCGTGGGAAGAGGTTGACCGAAAAGAACTTGTTCGGGCGCTTCCTGCAATATCGGCCTGGGTGACAGCCTATGGTCGACGCAGGATGCGTCAGCTGCGAACGATTGCCGGTGCGGCAAACGTGGTATATCAGGGAGTGGACGCGTTGATTGTGACGCGGCGTGGACTGCAGCGGCTTGAATTGGCGGGCGAGGTTCAGCAAAACACCTTGGGCAAGCTGCGTCTTCAGAACGAGGCGCCATTTTGCCACGTGCGCGGGTACGGGGATTATCAGTTGGGGACCAAACGCGTCGTCACCGGCGTGCGCCCTGACGCCCGGGCATTGTCAGCGCGGCGTTTCGAGTTCAGCGTTTTTGACGGACTAAAGCGCCATTTATTCCTTCCCGGTCCCCGGGCCGTGAACGAACAGAAGCGGTTGGTTGAATTGCCGGAAGAGGCAATCATCGGCACCAAGGACGAACTCGGTTTTGTCCGTGCACCCTTGCGGCGCGAACCAATCCCGGACGAATTACAGGTTCGGTTGTAGGGTGTCCGCGGTAGCGTCGACTTGAACCGCCAGCAATTCCACGACGGTTGACAAGTCGGGTTCCTCGTTGGCGATTGCCCATTCAACGCTTCGGACAACGATTCGCACCGCGCTGGCTGCTTCCAGCTGGTTCGTTCCAACGAGTTCGTCCGTCAAGCCGCGCAGCGTCGCGCTTGCAGCTTCGAACGGTTGACCCGTGAACGTAGCCCACTTGACCGCAGCCGCTTCCAGGGCCAGCGCCAAGCGTTCCGCTTCAGTTCTTGCCTTGCGGGCCGTCTTGAATTGCTTTTCGGCTGCAGCTGCGGCGCGGGCGTTGGCCCGTTCCGCTGCGGCACGGTCCCGGGCAATTTGACGTTCCCGGTCACGGACCGCCTTTTCCAATTGCTTGCCAAGTTCCAAGCGCCGCTGTTCCACGGCTTGGGCCAGGAAGCGGTCAATGTCCGCGTCAGGAAAGCGCAGCCGGCGCATCCGTTGCCGGAAGTCTGCAGCGTTGATGACGCCCAATTCCGCCCACGCCAGCAATTGACGCACGGTGGGAAGGCGGTCCGAAACGGCAAGTTCGCACTTCCAACCGTTGACAATTTCACCGGCTGCAAACGCTGACCAACCAAACCCGCGCAGTTCCTTGGTCGCCTCGTCCGCGTCCAGTTCGCCCCATAGGAAACGCGTTTTCGCCGCTTCCGTGCAAGTACCACGGAAACGCACCCGGGCCAACCGTTTGGCGCTGTCAACGAGTTCGTCGACCTGCGATGGATTGAAAAACCGTTCCGTAAGCGCGTCACGAAGTTCCGGTTCGTCCAACGTGCCGCTGACGAACTCCGTGAACTCTGGCAACGCCCGGGCCGAACGCATCTTCCCGCGGGTTTCCCGGGCCATGAATCGGTCGATGGCGCCAGCGTCAAACCCTAAGTCGGTCAGTTCGATGCGGGTTTCATCTTCACTGGCCAGCATGCTGATAAACAGCTTGGCGGGTTCGCTGTTCCGTACGCCAAGGTTCTTTTCCTTGTGGGCGAACTCAGTCAACACCAACGCATCGGGTTCGCGGTATCCGCCTTGAATCAACGACTCGTAAATGTCGTTGATTCCCAAAACCCCGATATCGTAGGCCCTGCGGGCGTCAACCCGGGTCAATGGGTTGAACTGAATCGCTCTGAACTTCTCCCGCCAAAACGGCAAGATGTCTTGTTGGGCCAGCGCTTGGTCAATTTGGTCGCTGGTAACTTGCAATTCAGCGTTCGCCCGCGGGGACCACGACGGAATTTCATCCGTCAATCCGATGCGTGCGGCGCGGTCAGCGGGGAGTGGATCCCCGGGCCGTAATCGTTTCCAGAACTCGCTAAGCTGGGTTGGGCTTGGTATCGACCAGTGAGCGCGCCAAAAGTATTTGAGAACCTCCCGCGTAACCCCGTAGGCGTCGGCGAATTCTCTTCCGGGTCCGTCAACGGGGAACTTGGCGTCGAACTCGTCGTCAAGTCGGAACTCGCGCACGACTCCCGCCTCGTCGAACGCATCCCGGACAAGAAACCGGACGAGGTCTGACGGTCCCGGAATAAACCTCGTCGTGGCGAGATACGTTTCGAGCGCGTCCGTTCGGAGGTAACCTCGCGCTCTAAGTTCGGTCTCAGCACGCCCGCGGTCAATTGCTCCGCGACGATAGGCGTCCACGATTTCACCGGGCGCCAATCTGGCCTGACCTGCGGCAAGCAAAGCAAGAGTAGTATCATCGCACCTACCATTGAAACGCCCAAGATTGACAGCAGTCTTTTCATCGATCACCCCTGCACTATAAAGGGCCTGAACTTCACCCGCGGAAGGAAGTAGCCACGGGCACAAAAACGCTTCCGCGTACTGCAACGCCGCAGTAGCGCGGGGAGGCGGGTTTCCAATCCACTTAGAAGCAATACTAAGAATCATATTGACCGTACTTATGGGCCCGACAACGTCATTGTCGCAACCCACGCCAGCGGCCACTTGATTGCCAGAATCAAACAGGCTTCCGCCTAGAAAACGCAGTCCCTTGGCGAACGCATCCCGTGCCGCATCGGACATAAACCAAGGGAACAGCCAATCCACAATCGTGGACGCGCCGTCAGCTACCTTGCCAGCCGGGTCAACGCCCTGAATTGCTTGCTGCGAGAATTGCGCCCATAGGCTGGAAAGCTGTTCCAGGAACTCAGTATTGTTCCAAGTGTTGGCGTCACAAAACGCCCCCGGAGGCGTTCCGGGACTCGTTCCGGGTTGTGGGCCGGTTGTTTTGCCGAATTGGTCGCAAAGCCGTTTCGCAGCTGCGTCCGCCTCGTCACGGGTTTTGTGACAAGTGGCCTTCTTGTAACCCGCGTCGGGCGGTTCCTTTTGTTCAGCCGCAAGGACAACGCAGTCCAGCGGGTCCAGACGATACCAAACGCAGTATTCATCTTTGGGCGGTTCCGGTTCCGGTGCGGGGCAAACGGGAACGCAGGACGGTGGGGGACAGCCAAACGGGGGCACCGTGGGCGGCTGCGGCTGCGGTGCGGGCGGTTCAGGTTCGCCGCACGGATTGCGCGGGAAGTTGGCAACGTGATTGCGTCCCCAATCCAGCGCCGCTTGAATGTCGTTGAATACAGGTCCACCAACGTATCCAACGGGCGGGTTGACGGGTTGTCCATCCACGTAGGGCACCACCTGCGTCAGCGCAATGGTAAACCCGTCCGGACCGCACGTTTCCCGAATCATGACAACCCACGCACGCCCGCCCGGCTGAACCACGGGCGGAATACCACCCACGGGCGGAACAGGTTCAGGAATGGGGGGAATACCACCGGGGACCACGGGCGCGCCCGGTCCGATTCGAAGTCCCGCAGGCTGAAGCGGCGCGGGTTCTGCCAGCGGACGAACGGCGCGTTCAATGTCACGCAGCTGGTCACCGGCTGCGGTTGTGGCGCGGGCAATTAGGGGTTGCAGACGTTCCCGCATCCCGGCAAGCGTAGAACGAACTGTTCGGTCAGCTTGCGCTTGCAACGCCCCCACGTCTTGCGCAATGTCAAGGAACTGCGCAGCAGCCAACGACAACGGGTCAACGTCAAACCCTAGGTCAAACCCGTCGTCATTGTTCACGTTTCACCATCCATCATTCCCGGGGGCGTGACAAAAAACCGCTGCAGCAATTCCTTGCAAGTTCCAGCCAAAGCGCGGCAATCGCCCGCCAATTCTCGCGCTTGCCCCGTGGCGTCGTCGAATGATTCAACCGCCCGGGCGAGTTCGTCCAGACGCGTCAAGCTGCGTTCCAGCGTTTCGCTGTCCTTGGCGGTATAGCCAAGCGCTTTCCCTTCTCCGTTTGGCCTTGCCATGGATTACCACTTTCCTGTAGCGGCTAGACGATTGAGAGACTCGGGATCGGTCGGGAGCTTGTATTCGACAACCGTTACAAACGCGTTAGCTGACGGACGCAACCAAATAGAATTGGTGATTTCCAATCCAATAGTAAATAGGGAAAAATACCGATTCGGCATTGTGGTAGAGGTGCCCAACAATCCGCACGATGAATCGCCACCGATCGAACCAAAGTTTACCTCTAAACTGCCGGTACTTGGCCCGAGAATCAAAACGCCAATCCTGTCATTTTCTGGCAAGTAGGCTTGTATCCAAACACCAATCGCCAAGGAAAACTGAAGGCGTTCACGTAATACGCCGCGCGCTAGTTGGTAGTCCTGCAAACACATATGGGGGCCCTCACCTAATACGGGGTTGGAAACGGAAAGTGTACACGCCCAACGCGTAAATCGTGCCCGGTCCGCTGGCCACAATGGAAGCGTTCCACTGTTGGCTGACCAACGGGCCGTAATCCTGGAACCTAAACAGCAAACGGGGGTTTGACGCGTTCAACACCCAACCGCGGTCAGTGGGGGGCGTTTGGCCCGGGAAGATTCGCCATTCATGATTGATGACGACACCCGCAGGCGGCTGGAAAACGAACGCAATACACGCCCGGTCACCGTCCTGCGGTGCAACGGTCCTAGTCGTGCCCGCAAGACCCGTATAGAACTGCAAGTTCCAGGGCATTGACGGGATGATTTTGCCGGGGGGCGTGCGAATGGCCATTGTCGCGCCATGGTAAAGAAGTAGGGGCCCGGGGATGAAACGCCCTAGGGGTGGCGAATCGTCCCGGGCCCCTGACCGGCTTCAGCTTCCCGAACCGCCCAAGTATAGGGGAAGCGTCCGCGGGAATCAACGAACCTTGACAACAGACATCAAAATGTCGTGGGCGTTGTCAGCCGCTCCGCACAACACCTGGACCGACGGAAACGAGTCTGATTCGAACTTCAGGTACTCGCCCAACACGCCCGGTTCAAAAATGGGGTCTTGACGCCACGAATTGGCCCGCACCGAAACACTTCCGGGGCGTTCGACTTGGTACTGGCCAATTAGGCGGGCGGCGTGCGCGTTCGCGGACGAATGTCGCAAACCCACCACCTGATAGAACCCGCCTTCCAGGTCGTTTTCCCACGTCGTGGTAATCGATGTCCAAGCGTTCGCGGTTGCAGCTGTCGTGCTGGTTCCGCGAATCGTGAACACGTCACCGGGGACATTCGGAACGAGACGCTGACCGATCCCAAGAACCAACGTCACCTGTTCGGCGCCTGCGCCCGATTGCAACGCCTGCGCGGCCAAGTATTCCTTGTCCGGCAAGCGCAGCGGCTGACGCAAATAGGAAGTGACGTTGGGCTGCGGCACACCAACCGCGGGGCGATTGATGAATCGGAACCAAGGGTAAGCAATCGGATTGAAACTAGGCATTGCAATGCGGGACCGTTCCAGGTTCGCCGAATTACCAAACGCCCAATATGCCGAATAACCGCCCTGAGTGAGAAAACGCCCGCTGTTGATTGACATCACGTCATCGGTGATTGCGTCAATCTGCAAGACGCTGTTTTGCGCAATGGAAGCGCTGAAAGCAATTGTGTGCATGAAACACCTGCGAGGATGATAGGACGAACTGGAAACCGCTCAAAATCCAAGGGAAAACGGAATGTCAACGGGGCATTGACAATCAGCGCTTCCGCTTGTATTGGGCGATGTCCCGGGCGTTCTGCATCATCCGTTGCAGGTTCTGTTCCATGTCACCACGGGGCGGCAAGCTGGCGCGGACGCTGTCGACGAACGGCAGGAAGTCGGTCATAAATTGCGCCATCTTTCCTTGGGCCTGACGTGCGCCAGACGCCAAGCGTTCGGCGCCCTTTTCTTTGGCGGCCCGTTGCCATTCGGCCAACGAAACGCTTCGCATGCTCTGGGCGAGTTCTCCCGAATCACGGAGGGCCTGCAGCTTGGCAATCATGCGGTCAACGGCTTGCGCGGCCGATTCACCCGGCGCAACGCGTACGCTGTCAATGCCGGTTTTGTAGTCGCTGACGGCAGCTGCGGTTCGTGTCGCCCACTTCGCGGCTACTTCCGACGGGTTGGTCTTGGCCATTTTCGTACCTTTTCACCTTGGTTTGCGGACAAGGGGGGTAGGGTGCCCACCACCGAACGCCCGAACTTCACCCAAAATCCGCTGTCATTTTCTTCCGGGAACCAGTTCCCCGGACGGGGGAAGTGTAGAAAAACCGGGCAAATTGTCAAGGGCGCTTGCCAGGAAAACGGGCATGATGGAACTCCCCTGGAATGGTGGAATATATAGTGTATTTTTGGGGAATTATATATAGTATATTTTCGGGCAAATTATAGTATATAAATTGTATATAGTATAATTTGTTTTTTTGTTGCGGAAACCCGCTAAACCCCCCCACCCCCCCGGAT
>Ga0172364_10005016_pt1 | contig 10535 bp, 11 predicted proteins | sample LakKivSesite10cm_FD_114545 | JGI IMG/M metagenome (GOLD analysis project Ga0172364, IMG submission 114545) | Sediment microbial communities from Lake Kivu, Rwanda - Sediment site 10cm | ecosystem: Environmental > Aquatic > Freshwater > Lake > Sediment | place: Rwanda: Western Province, Lake... | reverse complement strand
TGGAAATCAGAAACGCACTGCTTCTTCAAAGAGTTAAGTACGGAGCGGATGCGATTAGTACAAGAGAAGCATTGCGAATTGCAACAACGGGTGGAGCTAGTGTTTTGCACATTGAAAAAGAGGCGGGCTCTTTAGAGAAGGGCAAGGCTGCAGATTTGATTGGCTTTAAGTTGGAAAACCGCCTTGAGTTTGCAGGAGGACTTGTAGATCCTGTAGGGAGCCTTGTTTTGTGTGATACAAAATCTGTTGATTTCTCAATGATAAATGGGGAAATAGTAATATCAGACGGCCAGTTTATAAAAATTGACATTAAATCAATAATTGAAAGGCAGAATAAGATTTCAAGAAAACTACTTAGCTGAATTTTCTCTTTGCTTCTGCAGATCAAATAACTTTTTAAGTTTATCGGGGGGAATAGTTTTTATACCTCCCATTATTTTTGCGACAAAAATCATTTTGCAAAGATTTTCCAGTTCCTCCATTCTTCTGAATGCCTTCTCAAGGTTTTCCGCAACAGTTATAGCTCCATGGTTTGAAAGAAGAACTGCGTTGCATTTTTGAAGATTCTCAGAAACTTCCTCAGCAAGACTTATTGAAGAAGTAACCTCGTAAGGAAGAACAGGTATTTTTCCAAGGATTATTGAGGATTCTTCGTTAATATTGTTTCCTATATCAATTCCTGCTATTGAGAAGCCGGTTGCAAATGGAGGATGTGCATGTATGATTGCCTTTATGTTTTCCCTTTTTTTGTAGGTCATTATATGAAAAAGTACTTCTGTCGAGGGCTTTCCTTCTCCCTCTAAAACTGCGCCTTTAAAGTCTATGACCAATATATCTGTATATTCAAGAATATCTTTAGGGAGCCCTGCGGGGGTAATATAAATATAGTCTTCATCCCTTACGGAAAAATTACCGCCGTAACTTCCATTAAGGCTTGCTTCATAGAGCCTTTTGCCAATAGCAACTATGTCTTCTTTGATATTTCTCTTCATATTCATACACCTCAGAAATATTATATCAAAACTTTCAAAATGGGTAACTTAGAATTTTCAGCAGATTAGCCCTGTTCATAATTTACCAATTTTTTGTAAGTAACTCTATAAGTTTTTTTCTTTTTTGGTAAAATATTTATGTTCAGGAGGAAAAAATGATTATAGTAACAGATATAGGCAATACAAACATTGTAGTTGGTTTTATGGAAGGTCATGAGCCCAAAAGCGTTTTAAGAATTGCAACAGATAGCGCAAGAACTTCTGATGAATATAAAATTCTTATCAGTAATTTTATTTGTGATGAAGAAATCCCAAAATCATCTGTCGATGATTTTATTATATCTTCTGTTGTGCCCCCGCTCACGCCTATTTTTAAAGCAGTATCAAAGAAACTTATCGATAAAGACCCTATAATTGTAAGTTCCGAAATGAATCTTGGAATAAAATTCGAAGTAGAAGAACCCAGGCTTACCGGCACGGATAGGATTTCAAACATTATTGAAGCGCGCAGAATGTTCCCGCTTGAGAACGCCTGTGTAATTGATTTTGGAACTGCAACCACGTTTAGTGTAATAACAAAAGAGGGTGCTTTTTTAGGTGGACCTATTTGTACTGGTATAATTTCTTCATCAACTGAACTTTTTAGAAAAACTGCCCAGCTTCCAAGAATTGAGTTATCTGTCCCGAAAAGTGCAATAGGTAAGAACACTGTTGAAGAAATGCAGTCAGGAATACTTTTCGGTTTTGGCGGGATGATTGACAGGCTCATTGAACTTATAGAAAAGGAATTGGGTGAACCGGTAAGAGTGATTGCTACTGGTGGAATCTCTCATCTGATGGAGGGGATTTCGCTGAGAATTGAGGTTTACGACAAGCTTCTTACGCTGAGAGGCCTTTACAGTATTTATGAGCTGCTTAAAGGGATTTAAAGTTCAGAGTGCTTTTATTGATCCTCCCGTCGTGCTTGCTCCTTTAGCTGGTTTCACTGACTCTCCTTTTAGAAGAATTGTTAAGGAATTTTCAGCTGGACTTACTTATACTGAGATGGTAAGTTCAATGGGTGTATATTTTAAGGATAAAAAGACTCTTGAGCTTCTCAATTTCGAAGAAGAAGAAAGGCCAATTGCAGCCCAAATATTCGGACATGATCCCGATTCAATGGCCTATGCTGCAAAGTATGTAGAGGAATCAGGTTTCGATATTCTGGATATCAATGTCGGATGCCCTACTCCTAAAATAGTCAACAGCGGGGCAGGAGGAGCGCTTCTTAAGAATCTAAATCTCCTTGAAGCGATTTTTGTAAAAGTGAAGCGTGCGGTTAAAATTCCGGTTACAATAAAAACAAGGAAAGGCTTTGCTCGAGATGAAAATGTCCTTTCTGAAATATTGAAAATTGCAGAAGGAAGTGGCATCGATGCAATTACAATCCATGGAATAACTGTTGAAGAGAGCTTTAAGAAAAACTGTGAAGATTGGTCATCAATTAGAGAAATTGCTTCGAAGGCAAGGATTCCTATTGTTGCAAATGGAGGTGTGGCTAAAGAGGAAGATGTGGAAAAAATGTTCATTGAGACTGGGGCTTCTGGTGTTATGGTAGGAAGGCCTGTTCTTCAAAGGCCATGGTTCATAAAATCATCAGTTGAATATATTGAAAAAAAATCACTTTTTGATATTTCATTAGAAGCAAAAATGAATATAATATTGAGACATACAGAACTTGAAATGGAACAAAAAGGAGAAGAAAGAGCTATAATAGAGATGAGAAAATTTGTTATTCATTATGTAAGTGGGTTGAGAAACGCCTCTTATGTTAAGCAGAAAATAAATAAAATCAAAACTTACAGAGAACTTGAAAGCCTCATAAGGGCTTTTTTTGTTTGCTAGGGAGGAAATTATGAGAGAAGAAACTGATGGCAAAATCCTTATTTCCAAGCATGGCTATGAGGAGATGATTAAGAAGCTTGAGTATTTGAAAAACATAAAGCGTCAGGAAATTTCTGAGAAGATTAAGCAGGCAATTGCATTCGGAGATCTTGCTGAAAATGCTGAGTACGATGCGGCAAAACAGGAGCAGGCTTACGTTGAGAGTGAAATCGCTGACCTTGAAGCGCAGCTGGCGAGGGCGGAAATAATCGAAGAGGATTCAATTGAGACTGATAAAGTGAACATTGGTTGCAAAATTAAGGTCAGGGATATGGACACTAAGGAAGAAATGATGTTCTATATTAAAAGCCCGCTTGAGGCAGATCCAATTAATTACAAAATTTCGTGGAGCTCACCCGTAGGTCAGGGACTTATGGGACATAGAAAAAACGATGTAGTTGAAATTAGGATTCCGAAGGGAGTTGTCAGGTATAAGATCCTGAAAATTGAAAGAGGAAATTAATAATAATGGAAAAAAAGCCTTTCAATGAAATTGAGGAGAAGCGGAAAGAGCTCGTCCTTTACCTTAAGGCTTCTGGAGGCAACCCTTTTGGAAAAAGATTTTCAACAAAGAATTCAAATAGAGAAATAAAAGAAAATTTTGAAAAGTTGAAAGCAGGCTTAGTTCAGGCAAAGGGGAGGATTACGGCTATTCGTGGACATGGAAAAGCAAGCTTTCTTTCAATAAGAGACTTTTCCGGAGACCTTCAGGTCTATTTAAGATATGATGTTTTAGGTGAAGAAAAGTACACTTTTTTCAAAAAGATAATCGACATTGGCGATTTTATTGGTATTAGCGGAACACTTTTCAAGACTCATACGGGTGAAATTACAATTGAGGCTAATAGTTTTGAATTGCTTACGAAGTCAATCAGGGTTTTACCTGAAAAGTGGCATGGGTTGAAGGATCCCGAGTTAAGGTACAGAAGGCGCTACCTTGATCTAATTGCAAACAGAGAAGTAATGGAAGTCTTTGTGAAGAGAAGCATTGCAATTACTGAAATGAGGAATTTTTTTAACAGCAGGGGTTTCATAGAGGTCGAAACACCGATGCTTCAACCAATACCGGGTGGTGCAAATGCAAAACCTTTTGTAACTCACTATAACGCCCTTGACCAGGATATGTACCTGAGAATTGCTCCTGAGCTTTACCTTAAGAGGCTTGTAATAGGCGGCTTCGAAAAAGTATATGAAATTAACAGGAATTTCAGAAATGAGGGAATATCAGCAAAACATAATCCTGAATTTACAATGCTTGAGGCATACTGGGCATACACAGACTATAATGATATAATGGAGTTGACAGAAGAGGCCATTTATTATGTCACGAAAGCAGTTAACGGCACTCCAGGTGCAGAATTCAAAGGCAATGTGATTGATTTCACTCCTCCTTTCAAAAGAATAAAATTTAATGACGCTCTTAAGGAATATGCCGGGATCACTGTTGATGATTTAAGGGATACTGAGAAAGCAATGAATATTATTAACTCCTTTGGAATAAAAATGGAAAAATCCTTTACAATTGGGAATGTGATAAATGAAGTTTTTGATAAAAGAGTTGAAGTTAACTTCATTCAGCCAACTTTTGTTTATGAATTTCCTCTTGAGACTTCTCCTCTTGCAAAAAGAACTGAACATGACCCTAACATGGTGGATAGGTTTGAGCTTTATATCTGTGGAATGGAACTTGCAAATGCTTTCTCTGAGTTAAATGACCCTATTGACCAGAATGAGCGATTTGAAGAGCAGATTAAAGCAAAAAAAGCAGGTGATGCTGAAGCTCATGAAATGGATGCTGACTATGTTGAGGCAATGGAATATGGACTTCCTCCAACTGGAGGTCTGGGCATAGGAATCGACAGGCTTGTTATGATTCTCACAGGCAAAGAATCTATTAGAGAAGTAATTCTTTTCCCTCAGTTAAAGAAGAAAGAGGTAAATGAAGAAGAAGAGTAGAGGTTTTGTTTGTACTGCGTGCGGACATAAGTCTCCAGTGAAACTTGGTAAGTGTCCTGAATGTGGAAGCTGGAATAGTTTTGTTGAAGTAGAGGTTGAAGAAGAAATAAATGGTGATATAAACCTTCTTTCAATTAACGCTCCATCCGTGAAACTCAGCGAATCTCGGGTACAGGCAGGTATTGAGGAATTTGACAGAGTACTTGGCGGAGGGATTGTTAAAGGGTCCATTACTCTTGTTGGCGGGGAACCTGGAATTGGAAAATCAACGCTGCTTTTACAGGTTGCAGGCACTATTTCGGAAGATAAAAAAGCGAAAATTCTATATGTTTCAGGTGAAGAATCATACTTTCAGATAAGAATGAGAGCAGAGCGCCTTAATATACACTCAGATAATCTGCTGATACTTATTGAACAGGACGTCATAAAGATTAGAGACGTTATTCTAAGAGAAAACCCACAACTTGTAATTGTTGATTCCATTCAGGCAATGAATATTAGCGATATTGAGGGAAGTGCTGGCAATGTTGCACAGGTGAAGGAATGCACGCGTGTATTAACCGAAGTTGCTAAAAAGCATGAGATACCAATTATTCTTGTTGGACATGTCACAAAAGAGGGAACAATTGCAGGTCCTAAAACTATTGAGCATATTGTGGACGGTGTTTTTTATGTTGAAGGATCCAGAAATGACATTATGCGGTTTTTTAGAAGTGTCAAAAATAGGTTTGGAACGACTAATGAAGCAGGGTTATTTGAAATGCGTGAGCAGGGTCTTTTTGGTGTAAAAGACCCTATGCTTGAGTTTGTAACTGAGAATAATACTCTTCCTTTAGGTTCTGTTATTACTGCTTCCCTTGAAGGTAGTTTGCCTTTATTTTTTGAGGTTCAATCACTCGTTACTCCTACAGTGTTTCCAATCCCAAGAAGAGTTGCAAGTGGAGTTGAATACAACAGGCTTCTTGTAATAATAGCTATTCTGGAGAAGAGCCTTAAAGTGAAACTTGGCACTTTTGATATTTATGCAAATACTGTTGGCGGTTTTAAAACAGATGACCGTTCAATGGACCTTGCCCTTGCAATGGCAATAATGTCATCATATCTTGAAAAGGAAGTTCCTGCAAAAACTGTAATTATGGGAGAGCCAGGGCTTGCAGGTGAAGTTCGCCCTACCGTCGGTATAGAAAGGAAAATTATTCAGGGAGTTAGATTAGGTTTTGAAACTTTCCTTATACCTTCTTTTTTTAGAGGGAAGATAAAGACTCCGAAAGCAAATATACTGTATGCGTCAAGCATTAAAGAGGCAAGGGAGATTCTATTTTAATGGAAATTAGCGGAATTATTGTTGGGGCAGGAGAGGGTAAACGTATCGGAAATAGAAATAAGTCATTCTTGAAAATACTTGATAAAGACATATTAGCTTATTCATTTGAAGTTCTAAAAAGTATTCCTGAAATCAAGGAAATAGTAATTGTGTTAAATGAAGACAATATAAAAAGTGGTTTTGAGTACCTTACAAACACGAATACAAAGGTTGTTCAGGGTGGCAGAGAGCGCTGGCAAAGTGTTCAAAATGGTATTAGAAATGTACAACATCAGTTCGTTTTAATCCATGATGCAGCTCGTCCAATCATAAACAGAAATTTCATTTATAGAATCATAGACGGAATGTCTGAAAAGGTATCGGGCGTTATTCCTGCAGTTCCAGTTAAGGCAACTATTAAACAGGTAAGCGGTGATTTTTTTGTAGAAAAAACTGTTCCTCGTGATTGTTTATTCGAGGTGCAAACTCCCCAGCTTTTTAGGAAAGAAGTCCTATTGGAAGCTTATGATAAGGTATGTTTAACTGGAATTACTGATGAGTCTGTTCTTCTTGAGAGGCTCAAAGTTCCAGTAAAAGTAGTTGAAGGACTTGAGGAAAATATTAAGATTACAACACCTTTTGATTTAATCGTTGCGGAGGGTATTTTGAAACAATGGAAATAAGAATAGGTATTGGTTATGATTCGCACAAATTTGTCAAAGGAAAGAAACTTTTTATTGGGGGGATTGAGATTCCTTTTGATTTTGGCTTGCTTGGGCATTCAGACGGTGATGTTGCAATTCATGCACTGATTGACTCTGTTCTTGGAGCCGCACACCTTCCAAATCTTGGAGTTCTTTTCCCTGATGATTCTCTTGAATACAAAGATGTTGATAGTAAAAAGCTTTTAAAGGTTGCCTGTAAGTTATTGGCAGAAAAAGGTTTTCAAATTGTAAATATTGACGGGGTATTGATCCTTGAATTACCAAAGCTTTCACAGTATTTTGATTTGATGAACACCACCTTAGCAGAAATAATGGGCATAAATCCGGAGCAGGTTAATTTTAAGGCAAAGACAAACGAAGGAATGGGGTTTGTTGGAAGAGGGGAAGGTGTTGCTTGTATTGTAGTTTCTCTTGTTGCAGAAACTAAACAAGACCTCTCACTATAACTATTGGAGTTCCCTGATCTTCATTTCCTGAAGGATTATCCGAAAGAGCAATTTCAAGCATGTTTTTATTTATTTTTTCAGTATATCCAACCGCCCAGGCGTTTCCCAGATCGTTAGCATCAATAATTGCAGCCTCGCATCCAGTCCTCTCTTTAATTTTCTTTGCAAGTCCAAATGAATTGGTTGGTCCCGGAATGATACAGTAATCATATGGAGGAATAGATGCTGGAGGGTCATCGATAAGCGCAGATTGGGGACCCGCAACTTTATAGAAAACTCCATTTTTTCCCAGAAGCTTTCCAACCGCTCCCAATAAAACTGCAAGTATTATTTTGAAATTACCGGCTTCCTCGATTGCAACTTGCATTGCGTATGGATTTGCAAGAGGAGCAGCCCCTCCAAACGGAACGCTTTTTTGGGATACAAGGTGCGAAGCACAACGGGCAAGCAGCGAGGGTTTGATAATGTCTACCGGGATTACTCTCTCTTCTGCTATTGCTGCGACGCAAGATGAAATTGTTATAATATCTCCTGGTTTTCTAATTCTTTTTGTTGCTTCATCTATTTCTTTAATTAAATCATGCCCTTCCCTGAAAAGTTTTGTTTTAACAGTGATTTTTTCTATGTGGTCAATTTTACCTTTATTTTTTTTCTCCCTGAAGGTAAATTGTTCTTTAGGAAACTGAGCAGCTGCAAAGTCGAAAAGTAACTTTTCTCCAGGGTGTGTATCAATACCGGTTTTCAATATTTTTAAAGCCTTTTCGGGCTCTCCTAAGTTCATTAGCAAGTCCGAGTATTTAATGAAATCGCTTCCATAAAAGTCAGAAGGTTCGATTTCAAAAAATTTCTCATAGTAGTAATTCGCTTTTTGATATTCTTTCTCCTTGTAATAATAGCTTGAAAGCCTTTTTAAAACATATCTGTAAGGGGACATTGTGCTTTTTACCGGAAATTTGAATTTAGAATAAATCTCTTCATAGATTTCTACAGCCCTCTTTTCTTTATAAAGGTCATAGAAAAGGATATCTCCAAGGAAAAGTTTGAGCCAGAGGTTATCAGGATTATTTTTTACTCCTTTTTCCAAAGTTTCTAAGGCTTTTTCATCTAAACCTTTTCTAATATAAAGGATTGAGAGATATCTGTGGGCTCCCTCATGCTCGTTTGGATGTTTTTTAGTAAAGTCCTCGAGTATTGAAATTGCTTGGTCAATTAAACCTGCTTTGGATAAATTTATAACTTTTTCGATGAGCCTCAAAGGTCTATCTCCTTATGAATTTCTTTCATTTTAGATAGGGCAATTTCAAGGAACTCATCAAGAGAAAAACCAATGTCTTTACAGCTTGTGATCATATCCCTATTGGCTCCTGCTGCAAAACGTTTCTCGGCGAAACGTTTTAAAACGAAATCAAGAGTAACATTTTCAAGCTTTTTCCCTTGCACAAGTGCGCAGGCAGTAATTAATCCTGCTGCAGGATCTGCAACCCACAGAGCTTTGTCGAGGAGAGTCTTTCTTTCGAATGCATTGACGGGATTGTGCGCTTTTGTTGCATAAATGATTTCTTGAGGAACTCCAAGATTTTCAAGTATTTTTGCTCCCTGAATACCGTGAAACTTCAATGATTTCTTTGTTTTGTCGTAATCTATGTCGTGCACAAGTCCGCTTATTCCCCAGATTTCTTCATCCTGGTTGAGCCTTTTAGCTAATCCTATCATGACTGCCTCAACTGCGAGCATATGCTTAATTACGTTTTCTTCCTTAACAAGTTTTTTTATTTCATTAAGAAGCATATTTCTATCCATTTGGTCTTCGCCCGTTTAATTATAATGAACTTACTTATTAATTCAATAAGCTTCTTATTTAAATCTTTTTTCTTATAATTTTCTTATGCCGGTATTTTATTTGGACAAACCTCCAGCTCTGCAGGAGGAGTTTGAGATAAAAGACGTGGAGCTTGTTAATCACTTAAATGTGTTCAGGATGAAAGAGAAAGAAATAGTCAAATTTTTTTCTCAGGGGCAAATCTATGTATGTGAGGTTAAATCCTTCTCCAAAAAAGGAATCAAAATATTTGTTCAGAAATCATTTGCTGCTTCCTATCCAAAACTCAGAATTTCAATTGTCCAGGGACTTATTGATAAAATCTGTTTAGAGGAAACAATACGCCTAAATATTCCACTTTACGCGCAGAGGTTTATTTTTTTCAGGGGAGAGAGAAGTAACTTTACATTAAATGATAAGATTGAAAGAAGGCTTAGTATAGTTGCACGTTCTACAGCGGAGCAATCCGAAGTGTGTTTTCTTCCGGAAATTGCTTTTGCAGATTCTTTAGACGGCATATTTGATATTCTATCTAAAGATGACATAATTCTGGTGATGGATCCTTCATCCATTCGTACTCTTTCGGACTATACGGAAAAAATAAAGGTGTCAGGTTCAGTTGCATTTATTGTGGGTCCTGAGGGGGGCTTTTCCGAGAGAGAGATGATGTTGATAAAAGAGAATCAGGTTAGCAGTTTTTCTCTGAAGACAGGAATTTTTCGCTCTGAGCTTGCAGGTTTTGCAGCTTCTTTGCTAGCAAGAGAACTTATTCCTGGTTAAGTTTGCTTTTTACTTGAGGAATTATCTTTTCTATCCTGCTTTTAATGTTTTTCTTTCCAAGAATAAGAAATAGTTTCCAGAGTTCAGGGCCGCTTCTCTTTCCGAAAAGCGCTACTCTTAGAGGATGGTAAATCTTTTTTGCTGGAAATGATAGATTCTCTTTAAGCCCTTCAATATATTTTTCTATTTCTTCTTTTGTGAATTCCAAATTTGAAATTGTATTGTATACATATTCAAAAGTTTTTAATGCTTCTTCGTTCGAAATCGTTTTAATATCCTCCGAATCTTCAGGAAAATTCAATTCCTCATAAAGGGGTCTTGCAAGAGGAATGACATCGTTCAGGGTTTCCATGTTTCCCTTTACTGCGTCAATAACAAGAAGTGTTTTTTCTTCGCATTTTTTTGCCCAGCCATTTTCTTCAAGCTTTTTAATAACTTCTTTGCAGATTCTTCCGGTTGGCATTTCAACAATATACCTGTGGTTCATCCATTTGAGCTTGTTGATGTCAAATACTGCAGGTGCCTTGTTCACTGATTCAATAGTAAACAGTTCAATAAGCTCTTCTTTGGAGAAAAACTCTCTGTTGTCCT
>Ga0172364_10005015_pt1 | contig 10535 bp, 5 predicted proteins | sample LakKivSesite10cm_FD_114545 | JGI IMG/M metagenome (GOLD analysis project Ga0172364, IMG submission 114545) | Sediment microbial communities from Lake Kivu, Rwanda - Sediment site 10cm | ecosystem: Environmental > Aquatic > Freshwater > Lake > Sediment | place: Rwanda: Western Province, Lake Kivu... | reverse complement strand
CTACCAGGTAGAGAAGCGGTACTTCCCAAAGCTCGGTCATGTGGTATGGGTCATGTTGAGCCGCTCGGTGGTGCACGACGTGCACGACAATCCGATCTACTTCATTGCACAGAGCGAAGACATCACCGAGCGCAAGAAGGCTGAAGAGACGCTGCGGGAAAGCGAAGAGCGCTTCCGAAGCGCGTTCGAGTCGGCCCCTATCGGGATAGCGCTGATCTCGCACGAGGGTCGTTTCTTGAGGGTGAACCGTTCATTGTGCGAGATCACCGGGTATTCCGAAGAGGAATTGTGCGCGAGGGACTTCCAATCCATCACCCATCCCGACGACCTGGAGGCCAATCTCGCCTACATGCGCAGGATGCTGAACAAAGAGATCCGCACCTACCAGATGGAGAAGAGGTACCTCCACAAGCGCGGTCACGTGGTATGGGTCATGTTGAACCGCTCGATGGTGTGCGATGTGCACGACAATCCGATCTACTTCATTGCCCAGATCGAAGACATCACCGAGCGGAAGGCGGCAGAGGAGAGGATCGGGCGGCTCAACAGAGAACTCGAGCAGCGCGTCGCCGAACTTACCGTGCTCAACAAGGAGTTGGAAGCGTTCAGCTACTCCGTCTCGCACGACCTGCGCGCCCCACTCAGAAGTATTGACGGCTTCAGCCAGGCGCTGCTGGAGGATCACGCCGACACGCTGAATGCCGAGGGGAAGAGTGATCTTCAACGGGTGCGCGCGGCCAGTCAGAACATGGCGCGCCTCATTGACGATATGCTGATCCTCGCACGCGTCACGCGCAGCGAGATGCGTCGTGAGACGGTTGACCTCACTGCACTGGCGCGGACGATTGCGGCGGAATTGCAGAAAGCCGAGCCGGGGCGCGAGGTGGAGTTCGTCATCGCCGAAGGAGCGACCGCGACGGGCGACAGGCGGCTGCTCACGACCGTACTTGAGAACCTGCTGGACAACGCATGGAAGTTCACCGGCAAGCACGCCCGCGCCAGGATAGACTTCGGCGTGGCGGAGAACGAAGGCAGGCAAGCCTTCTTCGTGCGCGACGACGGCGCAGGCTTCGACATGACGTACGCCGGGAAGCTCTTCGGCGCGTTTCAACGGCTGCATCCTTCCGATCAATTTAAAGGTACTGGCATCGGTCTGGCCACCGTTCAACGCATCATCCACCGCCATGGGGGGAAGGTCTGGGCCGAAGGCGCGGTGGAGAAGGGCGCAACGTTCTACTTCACGCTTGGAAGGTAGGAAGATGGGAGAGAAAGCGATCCTGTTGGTGGAAGACAATCCTGACGACGTGGACCTGACCATGCGTGCGTTGAAGAAGAGCAACATCAGGAATAACCTGGTCGTGGCGCGGGACGGGGTTGAGGCGCTCGATTATCTTTTCGGTACCGGTGCATACGCAGGGCACGATCCGAGCGAGATGCCGCAGGTTGTCCTATTGGACCTGAAGTTGCCGAAGCTGGATGGCCTGGAGGTATTGCAGCGCATACGAGCCGACAAACGGACGAAGCTTCTCCCTGTGGTTATCCTTACTTCATCGAAGGAAGAAAAGGACCTCGTGAACGGCTATGCCCTCGGCGCGAACAGCTATGTCCGCAAGCCGGTGGATTTCATCCAATTCGCTGAAGCCGTACGCCAACTGGGGCTTTACTGGCTGCTCCTGAACGAGCCGCCGCCGAAAACAGGAGAGGCGTAGATGGGCATCCCGCTTCGCGTGCTCATCGTCGAGGATTCGGAAGACGACACGACGCTGGTGCTGCGCGTGCTGCGGCGCGGCGGCTACGATCCGACTTCCGAGCGGGTGGACACAGCGGAAACCATGTGTGCCGCGCTCGAAGAGAGGGCGTGGGACATCGTCATCTCCGATTACACAATGCCGCGCTTCAGCGCGCGCGCCGCGCTCGCGATAGTGAGAGAAAGGGAGCCTGACCTGCCCTTCATCATCGTGTCGGGCACGATCGGCGAGGCGACCGCCGTTGAGGCGATGAAAGCCGGTGCGCACGATTACCTCATGAAAAACAACCTGCCGCGTCTTGTCCCGGCGGTCGAGCGGGAGCTGCGCGAGGCGGAGGTGCGACGAGAACGCAGACGAGCGGAAGAGGCGCTGCGCCAGGAGCATGACCTCCTAGACCGCATCATGGAAACCAGCCCCGCAGGCATCACGATGGTGGATCGGGGAGGGATGATCACGTTTGCGAACGCCCAGGCAGAGCGGGTGCTGGGCCTCTCGAAGGACGAGATCACCCAGCGCACCTACAACTCCCCTGCCTGGAAGATCACCGATTACGAGGGCAACCCTTTCCCCGACGAGTATCTGCCCTTCCGGCGAGTGATGACGACCGGTCAGCCGGTGTACGACGTGCGTTACGCCATCGAATGGCCCGACGGGAAGCGCGTGCTGCTCTCGGTCAATGCGGCCCCCCTGCTCGATGAATCGGGGCAGGTGGACGGCATGGTTTCCACCATTGAGGACATCACCGAGCAGGTGCACGCGGAGCGAAGGCTGCGCGAGTCCGAGCGTCGCTTCCGCGAGATGCTTGAAGGAATCCGCCTTGTGGGGGTGATGCTCGACATTGAGGGGAACATCACCTTCTGCAACGACTTCCTGCTGGAGTTGACGGGGTGGCAGCGAGAAGAACTCATCGGAAAGAACTGGTTCGATGTGTTCCTTCCCTCCGATGCGCGGGAACGTGCGCGAACGACGCACCTGGAAAGGGTCTCAACCGGCAGCCCGGAAATCCATTACGAAAATGAAATCCTCACGCGGGCGAACGAACAGCGCACGATCCTCTGGAACAATACCATCCTGCGGGACCACCGGGGCGAGATCGTCGGCACGGCGAGCATCGGCGAAGACATCAGCGAGCGCAAGGCGATGGAAGAGCAGCTCATTCACATCAATCGCCTTTTCTCCGTATTGAGCAGCATCAACCGGATGATCGTGAGAACCCGCGACCGGCAGCGGCTCTTCGACGAAGCGTGTCACATCGTCGTGGAGGAAGGCCTGTTCCGGATGGCGTGGATCGGCATCGTGGATGAGGAAAGCGGATCGGTGAAACCTGTCGCCTGCAACGGATTCGAGGAGGGCTATCTCGATGGCATTGTCATCCTCCTCGGCGATGCCCTGGAAAGCCGTGGTCCGACAGGAAAGGCCATACAGACGGGAAAGCATGTGATCTGCAACGACATCGAGCACGACCCCTCCATGATACCCTGGCGCGAGAAAGCCCTGGAGCGGGGGTATCGCTCCTCCGGGGTGTTTCCGTTGCGCATGGGGGGAAAGGTGGTTGGCGTGCTCAGCGCCTACGCAGAGGAGCGGGACTATTTCAGCGAGGAGGAAATCCTCCTCCTCGATCAACTGGCGGACGACCTCTCGTTTGCCGTCAACTACATCGAACTGGAGGCTCAGCGCAGAGAAGCCGAACTGGCGCTGAGCGAGAGCGAGGAACGCTTCCGCTCCGTGGCGGAAAGCGCCAGCGATGCCATCATCTCCGTTGACGACGCTGGAAAGATCATCTTCTGGAACACTGCGGCGGAAAAGGTATTCGGGTACTCGGCGGAGGAGACTCTTGGGAGATCGCCGACCTTCATAATCCCCGAACGCTTCCGTGAAGCTCATCACCGCGCGTCCATGCGGGCGCTTTCAACGGGGGAGTCGAGCATCAGCGGTAGAATAGTTGAGATGTTCGGGATCAAGAAGGACGGCAGTGAATTTCCGCTTGAGCTTTCCGTTGCAGGCTGGGGGACGAAAGAAGGCAGGTTCTTCACCGGCGTCATTCGTGACATCACCGAACGCAAACGGACGCACAACCTTCTCATGCGGAGGCTGGAGTTCGAGAAGATAGCCGCTACTATGTCGTCCCGCTTTGTCGGTGTTTCGGATATGGACGCCGCGATTCATGCTTCGCTTGCCGATATGGGCGGCTTCAGTGGGGCAAGCCGTTGCTCCGTCTTTCTTCTCAGTGGGGACGGGACGGTCTTGAGCAATACCCATGAATGGTGCGACGAGGGGGTAGCCGGAGAACGTGAGAATTCCCAGAATATCCCTGTGGAAACGAGGCCGTGGTTGATGGAGAGGCTTCGCAACAGGGAGATCATCCATGTCTTCGATGTGACCGAGCTGCCGGAGGAGGCACGTGCTGAGCGGGAGATACTGGAAGCGCGTGGAGTGAAATCCTTTCTGGTGCAGCCCCTCCAGATCGGGGGGAAGCTCAACGGATTCCTCGCACTTGGCGATGTTGTGGAGACCGGGGCGTGGCGAGATGACGATCTGGGAATCCTTCGCATGGCCTCCGAGATCATCGGGAACGCGCTTGAGCGCAAACGGGCAGAGGAAGAAGTGAGGCGGATCGCCAGCGACCTGAGGCAGCTGATTGACACCGCAAACGCTCCGATCATCGGCATCAACACCGAGGGATTGGTCAACGAGTGGAACCAGATGGCGGAACGGATCACCGGGTACACGAAGGCGGAGGTTTTGGGGCGGCACTTTGTCGAGGAATTGCTCGCACAGGACAAGAGGGCGGCGGTTGGGGCCGTGCTGACGAAAGCCCTCGACGGGCAGGGGACCGAGAATTTCGAAGTTCCGTTTGAGACGAAGGACAGTCGGCGGGTGACAATACTCTTGAACGCCACCCCCCGACGCGATGCCGAGGGACACATTGTCGGCGTCATCGGCGTCGGACAGGACATCACCGAACTGAGCGAATACCGCGAGAACCTTGAGCACAGGGTAGAGGAACGAACCCGTGAACTTGCGGAATCCCTCAAACGGGAAAAAGCGCTCACGAAGGAACTCCAGGTCTCCCTTCAAAAAGAAAAAGAACTTGCGACCATGAAGACGCGCTTTGTCTCGATGGCTTCTCACGAGTTCCGTACCCCCTTGTCGGCAATCCTGTCCTCAACCGACATCCTGGCTCGCTACAGCGACCGCATGACCCCGGAGCAACAGGCGGAGCGGTTCATGAAGATTCGGCAGCAGGTCCATAATATGACCATGCTGTTGGACGAGGTGCTGATCATCGGAAGAGCGGACGCCGGACGCCTGGAGTTTCACCCCATGCCCGTGGACTTGCAGGCCTTTTGCCGGGAAATCGTGCAGGAAATCCGGGATACCGAGGGCGCGGGACACATTATCCGTTTCACAGACACGATCTCATCACCCGACGCGACCTTCCTGCTCGATGAGAAGCTTGCGCGTCACATCGTCGCGAATCTGCTTTCCAACGCCGTCAAATACTCTTCGAAAGGGAGCACCGTATTTGTGGACCTGACGTGCGACGAGCACCAGGCGACGCTCCGCGTTCAGGATCAGGGGATCGGCATTCCTGAGGAGGACCTCCCTCATCTTTTCGAGCCGTTCCATCGTGCGAGCAACGTCGGCGATACTCACGGCACCGGTCTCGGCCTGGCCATTCTCCAGCGTGCGGTGGACCTGCACCGTGGGCGGGTCGCCGTCGAGAGCGAGGTCGGGCGCGGTACCACGTTCACGGTAGTGCTTCCGCGCCAGAAGGAGCAGAATTCATGACCAAAATCCTTGTCATCGAGGATACCCCGGAGGTCCGTCAGGACATTGTGGACATCCTGAAGTTCGAGGGATACGAGGTGGTTGACGCGCAAGACGGCACGGCAGGCGTGCAGCAGGCACGCGATCATCACCCGGACCTGATTATCTGCGACATCATGATGCCGGGCCTCGATGGATACGGTGTCCTCGATGAGCTCCGCAAAGACCAGGCGACGGCAATGATCCCCATCGTCTTCCTCACGGCTCTGGCAGGACGGGAGGACATGCGGAAGGGAATGGGGATGGGCGCGGATGACTACATCACGAAGCCGTTCACCGCAGAGGAGGTCGTCGAAGCCGTACGAATGCGCCTCGAGCGCAAGGCCCTCATGGCGAAACCCCTTGATGAACTCCGGCAGAACCTCAGCATCATGCTTCCGCACGAATTGCGCACTCCGCTTGCGAGCATTATCGGGCTTTCCGCGTTGCTGGCCGACAGCGGCATAACCCCCACGCTGGAGGAAAGAGTGCAGATAGGCCGCGCTATCCATAGGAACGGCCTTCGCCTCGAACGTTTGATCGGGAACTATCTCCTCTACGCTCACCTTGAACTCATGAGCACGGACCCGTATCGCGCCGAGTCGGCCAGAAGCATTCCCGTCATAAGCCCCGCAGAACTCATCAGGGACGCCGTCAGCGAGAAAACAGCCCACACGTTGCGCGCAAACGATGTGGAGATGGAGATCGCGGAGGGAACCGTGCGGATCGCAGAAGGCGCACTGAGGAAGGTCGTGGAGGAGTTGGTGGACAACGCGGTCAAATTCTCTCAGGTGGGGACGCCGATCCGCGTTGCAGTGCACTACAGCGAGAGCGCGCTTTCTCTGCACGTCAGCGACCAGGGACGCGGCATGACAGGCGAGCAGATCGCCAGCATCGGGGCATACGTGCAGTTCGACCGCAGGCTGTACGAACAGCAAGGCTCAGGCCTGGGGCTTATCATCGTCAAGCGACTCACCGAGCTACACGGTGGGAAATTCTCCCTCACCAGTGCCCCGAATCAGGGCACGACCGTGACCGTCGTGCTGAATCGCAACCTGGAGAGGCCGAAGGCATCCCCTGACCCTATAGCTCCCTGAGTGAGCATTCTCTCTCCGCCGCATGGCCTGTCCTTACGTGACGCGCCGCCGCGAACCTCACCGATTCCATTACCCTTACGCCTTTCTTGCTCTTGCGCGACGCTCTGATCGCGCTCATGATCCCTCTCCCTCGTGACGGGGGAGTACCACCGTGAACGTGGTGCCGCGCCCGACCTCGCTTTCGACGGTGATTGTGCCATGGTGTAGGTCCACCGCTCGCTGAAGGATTGCCAGGCCAAGCCCGGTGCCTTGGATATTTCCGACGTTGCTCGCTCGGTGAAACGGTTCGAATAGGTGGGGCAGGTGTTCCTTCGGAATGCCGATTCCTTCATCTCGGACGCGGAGCGTCGCGGAGGATTCGTCGCACGCGAGGTCCATGTACACGGTACTGCCTTCCGGCGAGTACTTGACGGCGTTGGAGAGCAGGTTGGTGACAATGCGCCGTGCGAGCTTCTCATCCAATAGGAACACTCCCATGGGAGATGGTGTCTCGCACACAAACTGGAACCTGTGTTTCCCCCCGTCAGCCTCTTGAATCTCCTGCATGATCTCCCGGCAGAACGCGGGCAGGTTCAACAGCGCAAGGCGAAACTCCAATCGTTCGGCGTCCGCTCTGCCGATGATCAGCACTTCATCCAATAGCATGGTCATGTTGTAGACCTGCTGCTGGATTTTCTGGAGCCGCTCGAGTCGTTGCTCCGGCGTCATTCGGCTGCTGTAGCGCGTGAGGATGTCGGTAGAGGAGAGAATCGCCGAGAGGGGGGTGCGGAACTCGTGGGAGGCCATCGAGACGAAACGGGACTTAAGCTGCACCAGCTCTTTCTGCTTTTCAAGAGATACCTGAAGCTCTCTGGTGAGTTCTTTTTCCCGTTCGAGCGCTTCCGCAAGCTCACGCGTTCGTCCGGCAACGCTACGCTCCAGGCTCTTCCGGTATTCGCTCAACTCGGTGGTGTCCTGCCCGACGCCGATGACGCCGACGATGTGTCCCTCGGCATTGCGCCGGGGCGTGGCGCTCAACAGGAGGATCACACGCCGACCGTCCTTCGTACCCAGGGCGAACTCAGCGCTCCTCGACCCCTGGCCGTCGAGGGCTTTCATCAAGACGGCCTGCACCGCCGCTCTCTTGTTTTGCGTGAGCAATTCCTTGACCAGAGGCCGCCCGAGGACTTCCGCCTTGGAATATCCGGTGACAAGCTCCATCATCTGGTTCCATTCGTTGACCAGCCCCTGCGCGTTGATGCCGAAGATCGGGGCATTTGCGGTGTCAATCAGTTGCCGCAGGTCCTCGGCGATCAGGCTCGCCTCCTCTTCCGCTCGTCTCCGTTCGGTGATGTTCTCGACCACGCACTCGGCGAATGCGGGCTTGCCTTCCGCGTCGCGCACGAGAGAAGCCGTCAGATGCCCCCATACAACCCCGCCGTCCTTCCGGCGATAGCGTTTTTCGAGTTCGTAGGAATCCCGTTTGCCTTCGAACAACTCGGTGAACAGCTCCCTATTGGCGGACGCATCATCGGGATGGGTGAACTCGATAAATGACATCGTGTACAGTTCCTCTGCCGCATAGCCGAGCATCTTCTGAAATGCCGGGTTGGCAGCGATGGGGTAGCCACGTTTGTCAATGAGGACGATGCCGAGGGCCGCTCGTTCGAAGATCTCCCGGAATCGAGCTTCGCTTTCGCGCAGGGCCTCCTCTGCCTGCTCTCGGCGCTCCTGCTGTTCGATGAAGTGGGCTGCGAAGCCGATGTCGCCCGCCAGTTCGTCGAGGAGGCGGACCACCTTATCGTTGAAATAGCCCGGCTCACCTGAGTAGACGTTGAGGGAACCGATCACCTCGTCCCCCACGCGGAGGGGAAACGCCGCAGAGGAGCGATACCCTCGCTTCAGGGCCTCCTCGCGCCAGGGCGTCATGCGCGGGTCGTGTTCGATGTCCTGGCAGATAACGTGTTCGCCCCGTTGGATCGCCTGTCCGGTCGGCCCACGGCCGTTGGGAAGGTCGCGTACGGAAATGCTGATTCTGTCGAGATAACCTTCCTCGAATCCACGCCACACAACGGGCTTTACCTGTTGAGTTTCCTGGTCAACGAGGCCGACCCATGCCATCCGGAACAGGCCTGCCTCGACGGGAATGCGACATGCTTCCTCGAAGAGCTTCGTCTGGTCGTGCGTCCTGACTATCATCTGGTTGATCGCGCTCAGCACGGAAAGGAACCGATTGAGGTCAACGAGCTTCTCCTCCGCCTGCTTGCGTTCGGTGATGTCTTGAAACGTGACCACAAACTGCCCTTTTGCCGGGCTGAACGCGAGGACCTCATAGTATCTTCCAAGTGCCTGGGCGTAGCTCTCGAAATGGGCAGGTTCGCCCGTGAGGGCGACCTCGCCGTACCTCTCGATCCACAAGGACTCGGTACCCGGCAGGACTTCGCGCACGGTCTTTCCGATGACCTTCTCCCGTTGAAGCCCCGTCATCCGTTCAAAGGCCGGGTTCACTTCCAGGAAGCGATAGTCCCAGGGCTTCCCGTTCTCATCGCATATGATCTCATGGAGAGCAAAGCCACTGATCATCTTTTCAAAAAGGGAACGATGCTTCTCCTCGCACTCTTGCTCCAGTTCCCGTTCACGCGAGTATCGGACCAGGTTTTGTACCATACGCCGCATCTTCGCTGCGGGGCTGTTGCCGTCCGGAAGCTCTGCCGGAGGGAGGTAATAGAGGCTCTTGCAGGGCACAGCACCGATAATCGCGAGAGGATGGGTGTGGAGCGCGCTTATCAGCACTTCCGGGGCAACTCGCCGTGAGTCGTACTGGCACAACATGGTGCATTTGCTGCTAGTGAGGAACTTGTCCAACTTCGATTCGTAGCTGGTGAGCTGATCCCAATCGAGCAGCCCCCGAAGCGCCCATGTCATCTCGATGCTCACGCGCACTCCGGAATACCTCTCGTCAATGGCTCTCTGCGTCTCGCTGCGAAGCCGCGACATCATCGCGTCCGGGTCAATGCAGTCCCCCTGGAGGCCGACATCCTCACCGGTGAGCATGGTGATCTTTCCGGCGGCAAGGCAAGCGTTCACGTCTACCCCATCGTTTTGCAGGTACCCCAAGACGGTCTCGGCGGTGCAGGTATCCATGATACAGATCGCCCTCTCGCCTTGGTCCAGCCCCTGACGCAGAAAAGACGTGATCGCTGATCTATGATCGGCGTCATCCTCATAGATCAGGCAGAGGTGGTTCTCCACGTTCGATCCTCCTCGTGACTCTGGCGACGGAGGTTGGTGCTCCGCCGACTTCCCTCCCATAGACAAGTCTGGGCCATCCCGGACGCCCCACGTCTGCACCGACGCTCCGTGTATACGAGAAGAGGATGGCCCAACCGGCAACCCTCGGACGGAAAGCCGAAGCGACCTGGGACCACACCGGGGCAGCCGAGGAGACACCGGCAAAGCCCACGTGCTCCGGCCCGTTCCCCGGAGGCCGGTGAATCAGTGCACTCCTAGGTCGCTTCAAAACATATATTTATCTTCATCTTCCAGTGTACTATTCTCTTTTGAGAGAGGGCGGTCTATCGCCACTGATAATTATAATATAAATGTAATGAAAACGCTTGATAATTGCGCGATGAATTTACGATTCTGTATCCTAGTATAATAAAATCAAGTGCTTAAGTGCGCACATGTGTCCCTGACTTCCGGGACCAGCAACGTCAGCGACAACACCCTGAGGAAAATGAGAGGCACCGGGTGAGCCGATTCGCCCACGTCTTGGCGCACCCTCCTTGCGTCCGGCACAGGTCATGACGACGTTTCTCCGTAACCATGCCGTGACCAACGTAACCGCGGCAATCACTATGTGCAGACTCAAGAGTATCCCATGCTGTTGACGAAGGAT
>Ga0172364_10005012_pt1 | contig 10538 bp, 8 predicted proteins | sample LakKivSesite10cm_FD_114545 | JGI IMG/M metagenome (GOLD analysis project Ga0172364, IMG submission 114545) | Sediment microbial communities from Lake Kivu, Rwanda - Sediment site 10cm | ecosystem: Environmental > Aquatic > Freshwater > Lake > Sediment | place: Rwanda: Western Province, Lake Kivu... | reverse complement strand
TGGACTTGGTCGTTCCGGAGTATTCCCCTATTTTGGACCGCTGAACACCACCGGGTTAGGTAGTGCATGTGCCGGCAATCTCCCGAATGCTGATACACATCACAATTTTGCGTTGAACTAGCGGCTCTTCAAGAGTCATACTTTCTGGACGATTGTTTAATGTGAAACGAAAACTATGCTTTGGTTTCTTGCTATCACCCAGATATTTAGGCAATTCCCATCCATTATGCATTGGCAGGCAAAAACTTTAATGCCTGCTAAGAGTAAGCTAGATACAAGGGAAAACGGCAATGTTTGTTTCCGCGCATACTATCCGTTATATACCCAGCCCGGCGGTCAGATTTTGACAATCAAATTCTTCGGGGATGAACCCCAATGGCTTACCTTCATTTCTAATCACGCTCCTTACGTAGTACCGTAATCCACTCCTCTTTTATGATGCCAGCATCATGGTTTCTATTTGGGGGCAATGCGTGATCCTTGATTCGATCTGTGCCTATTTCTGCAATTCTGAAACCTATATCTTCCGCCATCTTGGTGAGAATCGCATATGAGGGGACCTTAATCCCACAAATAGTATTGACTCCTGTGATTAAGCAGAGGTATCCATCCTTTCTTAATACCTGGTGACATTGCTCAAGGACAATTCTCATGTTCTGAAAGTAGTTGTAAACAACTACTGATTTTGAAATGCTCTTCTCCGAAATCTCATCACACGTTACATTAAGTAGGTAGTTATTATCCATCCTAGGAGGACTATTATTGCCTCTGTTAGTCGTTTCAGTTCCTATTGCTTGTCGTCGTAGGTGTCTCACCTCTTCAGGAGTAGCTAATCCCAACCACCAAAGTTCGAGTTTATAACTTCTAAAGTAGTCTTGTGCATTGATATATGGTGGAGAGGTGATAATGAAATCGACCTTCTTGCTGTCGTTATGTTCCGATACCATCGGAAGCGCTCTAGCATCTCCTTGAATAATCTCTGCATAGCCGTCAGAGGTCATCATCTCTGAAAGGGTCTTTACCCTGTCGGAATTTCTGATGACTGCCTCCTCAAAATATTGAATTGGTGTCGGTATCCATCCATTTCTGCTTTTTTGAATCATTCTCTTCGATTTATATATCTTTGCAATTCTAGGGTCAGCATATGAACACCTTCTTATTATCGAAGAAAAACACAATTGCAGGAATTTGTACATAGAGTGGTCTATGTTACCATTCAGTCTTTCAATGACAGTTCTGATTGTTTGCAATCCGTTCTGCGCTTCTTTGCAAAACCAGTAATCCTTATTAGGGAATTCTACAACTACCTGGGGCTCTGCACTCTTTTGAAGCTGTTGCTTTATCAACTGTACTGCGCAGTCCAGCCTGGCAGTGCTGATAGGTGTAGTCTTGACCTCCGATATTAGAATAGCCAAGGGATTAATGTCGATACCTATCGCATTCCTCCCCATAACTCTTGCCTCCAGAAGTGTTGTGCCAGATCCACAAAAGGGGTCGAGAACAGTATCACCCTTTCTGGTATACTCGCCTATGAAGTAGTGGGGAATGTGCGGAATGAGCTTAGCAGTGTAGGAGTGAATTCCATGTGTAGCGTAATCTGTACTTGGTATGATGCTATTCATCCTATTCTTAAAACCATATTCCTGTACAACAACATCCGTGCTGTTTAGCGATATTCCCATATTCTTCCTATCTTTTTTGAAAAATATTCCTCTTCATGAAACTTGGGGATTGCATACACGATTTGAACATCTGGGTATCTTCTGACCGATAGGTAACAGCCTATGACTTGAGGTTTTGGGCCTAGAGGAGAAACAGAGATATTGAACCTATCTGAATGATGTTCGATCAAGTTGTCCAAGTTCTTACTCACTTCGAACGGATCCAGCGTATGGAAATAGCAAACAGCGTCTTCAGGTAACTTAGAAAGCAGCTTTCGATTAAATTCTTCTACTCTTCCCTCCCAATATTTCCTGAAGCTTGGTCGTCCAACTGCCACGATAGTCTTATGGGGGGTAAATCTCTCCCATATTCCGTAGGCACGGTCTCCTTCATAACCTAGCATCAAGATTAGCAAGCTTTCTTTCTCGACAGAGAAATGGCCACCATAAGATGGGATGGAGACTATGTCAATTAGGCCATAAGAGAGAGGTTTATCCCATTTTATTGCGTAGTCCTCCGGCTCGGTGTAAAACAGTCTAATAGATTTGGGCGCTTGCTTTTCTATGAATTTGAGAAGTACGAGCAAATACTGTTTAGTAAACGTAGTTATGTCAATCGTAATATTCCGACCTTGTAGAGCTATTCCCTTTGCCTTAGATAGGTCACGAATTTTGGAGATACCATCAATCGGGTCATGATGATCACAAATAATAGGCAATACATTTTTGCTGTGTGGAACAAGAGTGTTAACAAGCCTTTCAAAGTTCTGCTCTCTGAGGGCTGTCCTATTCCTTTCATCGTACTTGAGAACAAGAGAAGTCGTTATCTGGTAACTTAGAGAGAGTTTGCTAGCTACAGCGGTTGTCCTGTCTTCGAAGCTGGCACATGCAATGAAGATCTCATCTGTGCCTTCCTCGACAAGTTGAATGTTGCTGGAAACTTGACTAGTGGTTCCCTTTAATATGTTGTCCTGCATTATCTACTGTGGTACTCCAAATATATTCTAGCCAATTCATATCTTTCAGCTAAATCGTTAACAATGTCTTGGTTTATTCCCAACGGTAGAGAGCTGCTAGTAGCTACCTCAACAGTACAAACAAACATCAAACTCATTATCAGGTCGCTGACTTCATTGGGCATGCTCTCTGTCGCCCAGAAGTTTATTGGATACCCATCCGCTATAAGGTTCACCTCTCTGCCAGTGTTTCTTATCTTGTATTTCGTTCCTATCTTGTCAGTGCCATAGCATAGGTCACACTTTTCAGAGCTCAAGGCGTCCAATTCAGGAATGCAGAATTCCCATTGCTCAGAGGAAGCACTTACCAAGCATACGTTATGCTCCATAGCCAATATCTCACTCCTTGCAACCACTGTCTCCCCTGTTGCTCCAACTACGACCAGTTTGCCCTTTATCCCCTCTATCAAGTTCGCTTGGATGTTAAAACCATACTGTTGAGCCTTAATCAACTTCGCGTCATCAGAGTCATGGACACTAACGTTCATCCTCAGACTATCTCTAAGCTGAAGTGCGATTTGCTCGCCTATACTTCCGTAGCCAACTACAAGTGCGCTCTTACCACTGAAGTTCTTATCAGGCAGTAGTCTTTGAATATTATCGACTACTGCTCTCGCAACATGAGGAGGTTCAAAAGTATCTTTGAGCTTAGACCCTGGTATTGCTATGATAGGAAAAGCGTGCATCTTAATCAACCGGTCATTACGGATACCTCTTGTAGTCTGTTCCACTGCACCAAGAGTCACTGCTCCCAGCTTCCTAAATGTTGCGTGTAGTCTCGGAACTATGGTTCCTCCGTCTTCAATGATAATCAAATTCCGGCCTTCCTTAATAGAGAGTTGCCCTAGAGCATTGTCAATCTCACTAATAGGGTAGACTTTATGCCCACCCTTTGTAAGGTTGTTTTCGATACTTTCTCTATTGGGATATCGATAATCCTTGTAAAAGATCGCAGTTCCAGATGGCGATGCTCCTGCCTTTTTGCAAGCTTCTATGAACGGGATGAGGTCTCTGAGGAAATGTAATAGAATGAGAAGAGTCTTCCCCCTAAGAGGCTGGTTCGTAACCTTGTTGCCCAAGTAAGTGAGGACAGGCATAGTGTCGGATAGTTGAGATAGTGGTAGAGCTAGTTGATTCTTTGGAACAGGTGCTACTTTTTCCTCTTCTTTCGACTCCCGCTTCTGTCTCCTTTTCTTGCCAAAAACCTCACTTTTGAATTCATTATCGCTAACTTGCAAAATCTTGTTGAGCACGTCAGCCTTGATTTTGGTCCGCCATCGAGGGCGTGGGCTTATCTTCAAATATGGCGCCAATACCCTGTTTAAGATATAGGTTGGAGGTCTTATGCCACCAATGTGTTGAGGCATATAAGGGTTACCTTCTTGGAAAACTGATATTGCTAGTGTAGTGTTAAACATTTCATGAATCGGATTATTTGCACTTTTGTCTAGCGCCCCCAACCCTTCTGGTATTTCTAGTCTTGCTGCTTCCGGCTCAACAAAGCTCATTAATTTTTCTCGAAATATCCCTCCTATTACTGAAACGACATATTGTATCCTGTCGCCAAATTCCATATCGATGGGAGAATCTTTTAGTGATTCGGCCCTACCCCTTATTTCACGATAAAAATCTTCAGACACACTATGGGCTGCTTCATCTTGAGTTTCGACCGGCAAAGGAGTTCTCCGAAACGAGGGCTGGCCTGATTTGTTCCGCACAATATCTTTTCCAAAGGAAAGGTTGAACGTATTACGGCATAGCTCTAAGAAATGCACCATTATGCCAGATGAAAGCATCGCAAAGGTATCAAACCCAGCATATTTCTTTCTTACCCCTGTTTTCCTTAAGATTTGAAAACCCGCTGCAACCTTGAAATCCTTGAGTACGGTATGGAATCTTGCCTGATCCGATGTTCGACCTTTGACCGGGTAGTTCTCCTTGAGATAAGTTACCAGTCGCTCTCCTCCGACCTCTTCTTCTATTGTGTACTTTCCTAGAATCTTACTTATATCTGTAACCTCGTAACCGGACTTCTCTAGCCGTTTTTTAGCAACCGCTCTACATAACTCCTTGAACGAGGCAGACGTCGGAGTATATTCTTTATCCAGATAAAGATGTTTACATTCCCTATCTGTAAGGCCAATTCCTACATCTATAGTCTCTGGGGTGTGGATGTCAGGCGGCCGTGTAGCAAGTTTGAATACCAGAGTGGTTAGTCTTTGCTTAATAATTGTATTAATTACCCTCTGTTGTCCCTTGCTAAATTGCTCACATTCATCCAGTAGTATATAGAACCGCTTTCCAACAAAATTGGGTATGGAACCTCTAATGTCTCTGGCGACTTCGTCCAAGAATGTCTTAGTATCAGTTGGAGCAATACTCAATTTGGCTGAATAGGAAAGGTCACTTTCCAAGTCGCGGGTATTCAGAAATGTCTCAATTTCACGCCTATAGCTTACAACTTCCTGCCTTATACTCGGTAAATCACGAGGCTCGCCTTTACCCCTTCTAAACCCGATACTTGGTATCGACTGGCAAAACGAAAACTTAGACATGATCCCTTCACACAAATTGTTTTCTCTCTTTGTGGAGATATCGAATACTCCTTTGTCTCTACCATACATAATCAATAGGATGAGTTTTTCCAAGACAACTAGGTTAAAGTAGTGCCCAAATAGGATCTGTCCGCTTTCCTTGAACTCACCACCTGGCTTGAGGAAAGGCTTAAATGCTCCCCTCCCCGGTTTGAGATAGACACCGACAAAATCTGCGTCTCTTACGTTAGTTACTCCAACATCCTCAATTTGTGTTTCTAACGCGAGATACTTTAGAAGCATGGTTTTCCCGGACCCCCACCCCCCCACTATTACATAGTTTTCCCTGCCGATTAGCTTCCCATAGATGGCTGGCTTAGGCCTTGCAAACAAATATGCAATTAAACTATAGTCATCATTGAATTGCTCTACTGTCACTTTTTCAAAAGGATTCTCTATTTCTAGCCGGTCCAAGGTCATTTTTCCCTTTTTAGTCATTTTCCTCTCGCCTTGTTTCAGCAGATTCTACCGCCCCACCCCCAGGAGGTCAACAGGCCAACCTTGCAGCTTTGGTTTTAGATTTTCCTCTGCACAAAACAAGCTTTTGTATGAACAGGACTTGGTTCAGCACCTAAGCAACCTATGTGAAACCCCAGTAGCCTTCCCACCAATTGCATTCCTCAATATTCCCATGCGCACGGATGAATAGATAAATATTCTTATAGAGGTGGTCATACCCGTCATAGTAGTTCTCCCAGCCGGGGATGAGTGAGTCATCTTTATATACAACGCCAGGTGTCCTCAGTAGGAATAAGTCCAGAAACTTATATCCGCCAGTTAATGCTGTTGCTTCGATTGCTACGTTGTAATCGGTTGTATATACGATAACCCAAGCATGGTAGCCAGAGCTCGGGCCCCAAGGTGTAGGCCCTGTAGCAATATAGGCATCGAACCCGGCATTTTCTAAAGCCCATTCAAGATATGCTGCTGACTCGCTGCAATCAAAGACATCTCTTTCATAACCCCTTGGCAACTCAAAATCCCAAATTAAGAACGAACTTAGTTCTTCATATGTGTTAGCATGTCGGGAAAAGGTCCCTATTGAATAATAGTTGTGAGGCACTTTCTCATACTGCTCTAAAAGCCCTCTCAAGTATTCGTTCTCAGCCTCCAGTTCATCATAATTACTTTGTAATTCAGACATCCTTCCTTGCAGGGTATCGTAATCTGACCGCAATGAATTATAGCTAGAGTGTAATGAATCGTAGTCAGATTGAAGCCCAGCATACTCCGATTCAAGCTCATTCACTTTAATTGTGAGATTATTTATCTTAACCCCTGAAAAGACACCTCCGACAACTAACACCACAATTAGCGCTATACCAACCCAACGCCACGCTTGTATTGATTTCCCCACTTGCGGAGCTGGTCTTGGTGTAACGTGTTCTTGCTCACCAAGTTTTGCTCCGCAGGAGTGACAGTGCTTATCCTCAGATTCTACTGGAGCACCACACTGAGGACAAAAATGCGCCATTTTTAACTCCTTTGAGCGTAATTGCACCAGTTGCAGTATTGGTCAAAAACCGGTTCACTTTGCCACCTATACCTCCACGCATCTTACCAGTAGTGATATTAATTAACCCTCTCGCTTCCTCTTCAGAACCAGAGCTAAAGCTTTATGTTCGTCAATGGTGAAAATTCTTTCTTACTCACGGCAGTAAATATGATTGCGAGCAGGCCTAGAGGCCAGAGACAGATAAATGAGCAGATTGAGCCAACCAGAGCAAAGCCCCAGAATTTTCTCGTAAGTGCGCAGATGCCACCCCCTATAGCCATTATCCCGAATACTAATTGAATACCGAATGCTGATTCCGGAACCACCACGAGTGTGCTTCCAGGCAAAAACTCTGTTGGTTCTCCATACCACCCGCTATATGTAATTAAGAGCCTGACAAGAAATATCCCAATGATCGCAGCTAAAATGGTTAAGATTCCCGCGGTAGTTGACTTCCATGTTCTCTGAGTTCTAGCGGGTACAGTGTGTTCAGATTCACCGAGTTTTGCCCCGCAAGCTCTGCAGTGCTTATCGCCAGATTTTATTGGAGCACCACATTGAGGACATAAATCCGCCATTTCTTAACCTCCCTCGCCCGACTTCTCTAAATTATGGATTGGTGGGATTTTAACCAGTAACAGCCAGTAAAGTCAACCAGTAGTTGATAGTTCGCTCATCTCACCTGGTTGTTGCTAATCTTATTACGTAAATTTAGAGAGGCAGAAACAATGAGCATAGGAAAAAGAATCAGAATAAGAAGGCAGACTCTAGAAATGACCCAGGAAGAACTCGCTAAGGCTATTGAGGTAACGCCCCAACACATTTCAGCTATAGAGCAAAGTAAACGAGAACCTTCTTTGTCTTCTCTAGCGAGGTTAGCAGAGGAGTTAGGAGTGACTGTTGACTACCTTGTGGCCGGTAAGGAAGGGGCTATCACAGGTGCAATACCAGCAATCAAAGGCGATAAAAAGTTGAACCTCAGGGCTAAGAAGGCGCTGATAGCCTTAATACAAGAACTATACGATACCGGCGGGAATGAAAGTAAATAACAAGACCACAATTTAGTTTTACTTCAGTTAAGTCTTAAAGAATTGTTGTAACCGTCTCCAAAAGGGGTCATCATGTCCCCGCCTACGCCTTTTATCTTCAATCCCCATCTGCACAATCTAATATCATCCGCTGCCCTATCCATAGTTCTGGTTCTTGTAAGTTAATTAGTATACAAATGCAACATAGCGATGACTATTAGAGAATGCGGAGATTGTCTGACTTCTTATTACCTAGCGACGTGTATAAACCTGTCAAGCAAGAAATCCCGGATTATAGAAGGGTATTTAAGACTCGAACTGGACAGGAAAGGATTAGTTTCTTTGGTTCTCAAGATTAGCTGATCTTCTTCTCGATGGTTCCCAGGCTCCTTAAGGTCTAGTACCTTAATATTCCCAGGTAAGAGCTGGTTTCCAACGACGATATCTAACGCAGGAGTATATGATATTGGCAGACCTGTTGTCCTAACAATGTCTCTCACAGCTATTGGATAGTGGATGAATATCTCTATCATTTGATCCCGTTCAGTATTGTTTCTACCCGGTACCAAGAAGACCTGGAAGAAAAGGACCTTGTCAACACCGAAGCGTAGTAGAGCCAGCGCCTCGTCCAATCCTTCGTAGAACTTGATGTTGGTTCTATTGTTACGAAGGTAGACTGCCTTAGCTTCCACCGCGATAATGAGAGGATGTGTGCTCGAGACCCTGGGGACCAGGAGAAAGTCTATATCAGGACATAAAACCACTGACTTAGGCAGGGTTTTTCTCAGTTTCGCGTATTTCCATAGTCCTATCCGCTTGCCAACCACTCTGACTTGGTCAGCGTAGTGTTGATTCAGATAATCTTCAACTTTTTCGACGATACTCGTCTCGAATCTTTTTGCTACCACTTTTTGCGAACCCATCCACTCCTCGTATGGGAATTTCCATCTACATATTCGTACAGCAGTACATACCTACTGAACACACTTCGTCCGATTATACATTATTAATTGGTGTGGAATCCAGATGATGCTAGACATGACGATTTACACAAGCCGCCCTTTTGTTTTAGGCACACCATACATCATTCGGAGGGTCGGCAAAGTTACTGACATCAACGAGCAATTTGGACGGACGTGAACGGGAGCCAGCAACTCGATGTTCTGCAACGATGCGGGAGTGAATTTCGATTAACAACGGTCTTCTCCTTCAACGCTTTGGGCAAGTAGCTCATCGAGAAACTCTATGAAGGCACGAATGGGAGCCTGCGCTTCTTGTGGCCAGTCTCCCGTGAAGTCTCGGACCGCTCTCTGAAACGTTGCTTGTGCGAGAGAAAGCGCTTCCCGGCTCATAGTAAAGTCAATAGTAATGAGCCCCGTAACCCACATCAATAACGACGCTAACAGAGCTTGAATTCCATATCCCGTCACAAGTCTATAGTATTGCTGAGACATGTTGGCTCCCTTATAGTTGTACTCATACGTAATGGTGTCCATGTTGATTGTCGCGGCGTGATAGGTTGGATGGGTATAGTGTGATAACTCTTTGTAGACAGTGCCATGGAACTGCGTTATTTTATCGTCGTCAAGTGAAGCGCCCCTCCGCACTTTGTGGGGCTCGATTATGTCCCCTTTAATCCACCTCTCAAGGTCTATGAGTGCTTCATTCTCCGCTAGGTCGAAATACTCGAATAACCATTGGGTCTCAAAGATTGACCTAATTAGGATCGCCGCTTCAGCCACATTGCCCACTTCAAGCAACCTGAGTAATGCGTAACCGTGTGTTATAATACGACCCATCAGCACGTAGGCAGCATGCAGCTTGGGCTCTGGTTCTGGCGACTTCAAGAGTTCTTGCCTCATCTCTATGTGTATAATGGTCAGGGTGTCGAGTATGTCCTGCATAGTAGAAAGTGCATCCCGTGAGTATCGGTTCATTACCGTACTAATTTGCTGGAAAAGAGCTTTTTCCCGTAACAGAGCTTTTCTAAGGGCTAGAGCACAATCTTCACTGCATAACATGAAGATTAGATCAGTACCCTTACGTTTAGCTTCTGAATCTTCTGTTACTACTATCGCATCAACCGTTTTATCAGGCATGGTAAGGAGCACTGGTACTAATATTCCTTCTTTCTCCTTTAACTCCTTTTTATAAATTGGATTTGCCACTGCTTCCAATCCAAATACTTCTTGTTCATCTGATATACGTTTCCCACACCATGTACACTTTTTGGTAAATGTCCGCATAGACTGGCGCTTAGATGTTTTTTTTCTTTTGACCATCTTCATAACCTTTTCAAAGATAGCTCCCTGTGGTTTAGGTCACTTTCTGACGACTAGGTTTGGTCGGCATTTGCTATAAGGTGATGCTTGCCCACTTGATGAGTACTGGCGCAGAACATTCCTGAACTTTGCGAATTTAGGAACTTCAATCTCAGAATTCATATCAAAACACTATAGTCAACTCCAGAATTGTCCCTGCAACAGCAAATTCCGCTTTGGCTTGTCAAATTTTAGCATCTAGCGTGAAGGCTATCAAGCTCATTGCGGGATTTTTCAGATACGTCACAGGATAGACTAAGAAAAGAAACGGAAATTCCCTGGCTATGACGTCGCACAATCCGCTACTTTGTGCGGTGAGAGAGCGTGCAGATGTTCAGTTTGTTGCGAATGAAAGTTCAGACGACTCAAATGCCAGGCGATTTGGTATAATAGGTTTGGGATGTTTGGCGGGTGACTAGGTGA
>Ga0172364_10005010_pt1 | contig 10538 bp, 12 predicted proteins | sample LakKivSesite10cm_FD_114545 | JGI IMG/M metagenome (GOLD analysis project Ga0172364, IMG submission 114545) | Sediment microbial communities from Lake Kivu, Rwanda - Sediment site 10cm | ecosystem: Environmental > Aquatic > Freshwater > Lake > Sediment | place: Rwanda: Western Province, Lake... | reverse complement strand
GATGCTGTTATGGAGAAGGTAAGAGTCATATCCATAAAAATATCTGAAGATGTCTACAAAGAAATGCTTTTACGTGTTCCAGAGGGCGAAAGAAGCAACTTTATCCGAGATGCAATACGTGAAAAACTGCAAAAAACACCTAAACCAGACAAAATCCTGGAGTTAGAGCAAAGAATGAGCAAGATGGAAAGTGCGTTTTCGGAAATAAGGAAGTATCTTGCAGATTTAGAACTCTTAACATATGAGCGTGGGAAAATAAACCCTCACATGTTTTGCATAGACGAAATAGATCATAAAATATTAGATTACCTCGTCCACTACAAAGGTGCAACCACGCCAGAACTAGCAGAATACATGAAAACAAACAGATGGCTAGTTCTGAATAGGCTCAGAAGGATACAAAAAGTATCGAGAAAGCAGCTTGGAAAATCCATAATAGAGTATTATCCTGGAGAAAAATCAGGTAAGAAAAAGGCTTGGTGGATAAACGAAGAACTAATCGAAACATAGCGGAGAAGGGCTTCCTCTGTGAGGGCTAGACCCCTCCCTTATATATAGGTTGAACCAGATCGAGAAGTTTGGTTTGATACCGCAACAATTAATTTCGATTATTGCTTAACTCTGTTTTGAAAGGGCCCGTAGCCCAGTATGGATTAAGGCGCCGAACCGCGGCGAAAAGAAGCGATGCGTAAGCCTCCGGGCACTTCCATGTGGAGGAAAGCCGGAGAACAGGGGTTCAAATCCCCTCGGGCCCGCTATGCCTTATTTTGTATTTTGGCAATTTTTCGGACTCTTTTTCCTAAAAGGAGCCTAAACTCGAAATTGTAGTTTTTGCTAATCATGTGGCATGGGATTTACATCTCGGGATTGCACCTAAAGCCGATGTTTTATTTATCCGACGTTTCTGTGATGAAATCTTTTAACACCTCTTTCACAGGCATCTCAAAACGCTGACGCAATCGATTCAATAGTTTTGTTCCATTTTTGGTTGCTGAATAGTATTTGATGCGTCGTCCACCCTTTTGTGTCCACTCGCCAGCTATAAAACCCTTTTTTTCTAACTCATATAGAAGAGGGTATATTATTCCTGGATGAAATTTTTGTCCGGTTAATCTCTTCATCTCTTTGACAATCGCGTAGCCGGACAGGGGCTTCTGGCTTACAAGCCATAGGATAATAGCTCTGCTGAAACCCCTTACTGTGGCTCTAATTAATGCTCTTTCTGCTTCAGCCATAGGGTGGATTCCTCAATGTGCTTCTTCTTTGTTATGTTCCGCATTCTTATTAACTTCTTCCAGCAAAGCTACAAAAGGTTGATATATCAAAATTTAAACTATTGTATTGGGCAACGTCTATGGTTGATGTTATTAATGCATTTATGCGTGGTCTCGATAGACCGCTTATACTTTGGCTCATATCCCAAGGGCCTAGACATGGATATGAACTTATCAAGGAGGTTAAAAGATTAACTGGGCAGAAGTTGAAGCCTGGTGCGTTGTATCCTCTTCTTTACTGGTTAGAAGATGAGGGGTTTCTGGTGAGCGAATGGATAAAAAAAGGTCGCCGAGACTTGAGGTATTACCGTTTAACCGAGAAAGGAAAAGCTCTTCTTGTGAAAGTGTGCGGTTTTTTCAGTGAGCCAATTAGAGGGGTAATTGCTGATTTGCTAAGCGAGCCTAAAAAGAAACGAGTTTACAAGCCGAGTATTTTTCCCACTAGCACGTAACACCCTGCCACTGCAATTATGATAATTCCATATTTTCTTGCAGCTTTTTGTAGGCTTACAACATTTTCTGTTGTCGGATTCTTAATCGTGATTATGTAGCGCTTAGCAATTGGCATGCAAAAGGGAAGCGGTAAGAAAAAGAGGGGAAAATAGATAGAGGGCAACACTAAGCCAAAAGCTGCATAGACAAAGGGCAAAAGACCAGTTGTCAGGGATAGAAGTCCCATGACAACAATACCTTTCTTTCTTCCATACTTGACAACGATTGTTTGAACTCCATTCTTACGGTCTGCTTCATAGTCTCCAAGAGCTTGCAAAATGTGGCCACTAGAGTGGGCTAACATTAAGGGTATGGCACTTATCAAAATAAGTGAGATGCTGACGTTAGATTGGGAAGACGTACTAACTCCTATTAGAAACGGGAGGAAACCAGCGCCTATACCTGAGGTAATGAAATCCACTATTGGTACACTTTTGAGTCGAAAAGGTGGAATGGAATAGGCAGTCCAAAGGGCGAGGTAAAGAAGAAACAATGTGGTAAGGCTCGCAGCGACTATAGACACTAAGAGTAAACATAAAACTATCAAGGAAAGCGAGAGGACTAGTGCCACTCGTGGCGCAATCTTTCCAGAGGCAACGGGAAGATTTGATTTTAAGATGTTTCGCCGATCTTCTTCTCGATCGAAGTATTGATTCAAAATAAAGATGCTGGCTGTGGCGAATAAGAAAGCGGAAAAGACTGCCATAAAGCGTTCAGGGGAAGGTAAACCCAAGAAAATGCTTCCGAAACAAAAACAGAAAATCCATCCAAGCCAGTTGTCAATTCTGCTAATTTCAAAGTACTGTTTGAGGAACTTCATAAGCTTTGTCCCTTTTTTATCGAAAATCGAAAACCGTTAAAGGGTCTTATGCAAGTCAACCGAACTAAATGCCAAAGAGAGCAACAGTAGGGGTTGACCATGCGTCACTTTCTATGTCGCCTCCTTGGGTTGTGACATTTGAGTTTCTTCGTAGGATACGATCTCTCCTGTGTCTGTGTTTACTTTGACCTTAAAAGATCTCGTGGCAAGGAAGAAATATGCCCGTTTGAAGCTCACTTCTCCATGTAGCACCCATGCATTTTCCTCTCTATACATTGTTCTGAAAAAGATTCGCTCTACTCTGGAGTGTCTTTGTTTGATGAACTGTTTGGCTCTTTCTTCTGCCTCTCCAGAGTTCAATGTTTCTCTCCCATTCAAGCCTAAAGCATAAAATTCCATGAACTATTTCGCAGTTCTTTCTTCCATTTCCGTCTCAGGAGGAACATACTCAATCTTTCCAGTTACAGGTACAACGCCCATTTCTGTGCCGCCAATCACAATCTTCAAGTTCGTGTCAACATTCCATGTTCTCTTTTTCGCCAGCAAAATCTCGATAAGATCCACAAAGGTTTTTTGTGTCATATACTCACCGTCCAAGAGATAGAGATATATCAAAATTTAAATGTTTAGGAAAATAAAATATATTAACATCATTGACTTTCAATTGACGCATTAGGGACAAAGAGGGAAGAAGTTGGTAGAGAAAGCGGGCGAAGGTTACAAGATTGTTTTAACTGCTGATCGAACCCTTATGAGCGAGTATAATGGAGGCATCTTTCTAGGCTTCAGCGCCTGCGTGCCACGCGGGTTAATCCCTGATCCGCTCTATTTCTCTCTTTTTTGCCCTTCGGCTGAGGTAAATGAGGACGGTTCCGTCAAGTACGCTCCATGTGGAACTAGAAAAATAGAGGCTGCCCTGTTGAACCATGGTTTCAAAAGAGAAGATGTAATCGTTGCTCACCCCGAACACCTCGAAAAAGTCGTAGGTTCAAACACAAACGTCATCGGAGTTACAGAGAATGACCCCTTAGGGATGGGACCAGCCACATCCACCTTCACGCAGCTGTTCGGCGGGGAAGCATATATGGCAGTAAAGTTCAAAGAGTTGCTAAATAATCCCGCCATCCAAAGGTATAAGCCAAAAATTGTGGTTGGCGGAGCCGGAGCTTGGCAACTTGAAGATAGAGAAATCCGAAACAGATTGGGAATAGATTGCGTGGTTATTGGAGAAGGCGAGAAGGTTGTCAGCTCAATTTTCGAGAAAGCATTGAATGGCGAGCCGCTGCCTGAAGTTGTGTACGGAGAGGTGGTTCCAGAGAATGATATACCCTTAATTAGAGAGCCAACCATAGACGGAATAATAGAGATCGCTCGAGGATGTGGGCGTGGCTGCGATTTTTGTGTTCCCACCCTTCAGCGTTATCGTTGCCTTCCCATTGACCACATTTTGAGAGAGGTTGAAGTCAATTTGAGGGCTGGAAGAAGACCATTACTACATGCGGAAGACGTGCTCAGATATAAGGCAAAAGGCTTAGAAGTGAATAAAGAAGCAGTCATCAACCTTTTTAAGACCGTGAAAAATTATCCGGGTGTTGACTCGGTGGGGATCAGCCACTTTGCTCTTTCTTCAGTTGCTAGCGCACCAGACCTTGTTGAGGAAATATCAAACATTCTTGACGTAGGCAAGGACTGTGGATGGCTGAGCGGTCAAACAGGTATAGAGACTGGCAGTCCTAGACTGTTTAAGGATCATATGATGGGGAAATGCAAGCCGTTTAAACCAGAAGACTGGCCACAAGTCGTTGTAGATGCCTTTGAAATCTTATCCAAGAACTCTTGGGTTCCATGCGCAACCTTAATCATCGGACTTCCCAGAGAAACTGAAAAAGATATCAATCTAACCATTGATCTGATTGAGGAATTAAGGGTTTTCAAGAGTTTGATAGTTCCTCTCTTCCTTGTTTCAGAGGGAGGACTGAAAGATAAGGTAGAATCATTCTCTGCGGAGAAAATGACGCCTAAGTACTCTGAACTTTTCTTAAAATGTTGGGAGCACAACTTAGACTGGGGCGAGACCTTCCTCAAAGAGTATTTCATCACAAAAGGCGGAGGGAAAGGATACGGATTAAGAGTTGTCTTTTCCTACGCAATCAAACAAGGCAAAAGACTGATTCATATGCGTCAGAACGATTACGAATATAACTTGCCAGCCATGATCAATGATGCTAGAAACGGCAAAATAAACGTAGCTCCTCTACCCATCCGTATCATTTACCGATTGCTATGTTCAAAATCTAGTTAAGATTAATGGACAAACGAAATCATAACTAAAGGTTCGAAATGGCTAATGATGCAATGATGCCAGAAGGGAAAGAAAGTTAACGCCTACTCAGCGGTCACACAACCGCCAATCCCAGAGTTCCCAAACATATGTCTCGCTAATCCTTGTTCTAATTTTCTTCGCAACACTACTGGAGTACACGCGAATCAAAGTACAAGTGATTTTAAGGGACTACACGATAAAGCGAGGCTCGTTTAATCCAGACTTCATCAAACTAGGATTGTTTTTATCTCTGAACACCTATTTCTCACGATCTCATATAACGACTGTCTGAGCTGTTCATCTGAGAGGTTTTGCCCCTTTAGGAGACTTGTCTTCTTGGCTAGTTCTCTATCGCCAATAAATTCAAACCACCTTTCAAAGTCACCTCTTGAAAAATGAAATCTGACCGATCGTTTATCAATTGTTTGAATTTTTTCGCAGAAATCTTGCAGGCTCGTTGCGAATGTTCCCGTGTAGTTTCCGATTCCTGTGAAAAAGTGAAAGGCTTTCTCCAATGGGAGAGGCGAAACAATCTTTTTAGCGAACCCCACAGTTAACAATGGGAACCCTAGGGCCTCCCTTCCCGGCTGCGTTATACTGTAATAACCTTTTTGTGTAGACTCGACATAACCCATCTTCTCTAATTCAACGATATGCATCATTACAAGTTGGTACTTTGAGTTTAGCCTTTTAGAAGGATCTGTAGCCCGGAGAGGAGCAGATTCTTTCCACAACTCCTCCAAGATATCCCTCTTAACCTTACCTAAAGACATCAAGCAAACCTCTAGAAGAATCTTCTATCTTCAAACTATTTTAGCCTTATTTTTCGAGAGATAAATTAAAAATGGTTAATAATATTCTACTTGTAAAGGCGGCGAATTATGAAAAAAGCTGTGGGAATAATTGGATGTGGAGCAATAGGCACCGTAATTGCAAAGGCTATGGACAACAAGATCGTGGATTGCGATGGGGTCATTCTCTATGATGTTGTAGGCGAGAAGGCTGAAAAAGTGAGAAAATCCCTCTCAATGAAAACAGTCACAGTCAAAAACGTTGATGAGATGATTAAGCTTAATCCTAAGGTTATAATTGAAGCAGCCTCCCAACAAGCTGTAAAAGAATACGCAAACAAAATCTTAAGCTGCAACATCCACTTAATTGTCCTGAGTGTAGGCGCACTACTAGATCTAGAAGTGAAAAGCAATAAAATTCACATACCATCAGGCGCCATAGGAGGTTTAGATGCAATTTCAAGTGCCGCTTTAGCTGGAATAAACGAAGCAATTTTAACTACACGGAAGAATCCGCGTTCGCTTGGAAGAAGCGACAAAAAGGAAACAATTGTTTACGAAGGCCCTGCAGATGAAGCAGTCAAAATCTATCCAAAGAACATTAATGTGGCAGCCACACTAGCCCTAGCAGTGCGACCAGCAAAACTAAAAGTTAGAATAATCTCCGACCCAAAAGTTACACGGAATGTTCACGAAATCAAAATCAAATGGAAACACGGCGAAATGCACTTCAAACTCACAAATGAAACGCATCCCGAAAACCCAAAAACAAGCGCACTCGCAGCATGGTCCGCCATAAACCTGCTCAAAAACCTACTGGAAGAAAACTAATGGTTTCAAATATCCTGACATTACCGCAAATCAATTTTAAAGCAATACAATGTCAGATGAGCGAACTCGTCTATTTCCCGAAAAAAGAAAATCAGAAAAGAAGTTCTAATATTTTATGTGCCTATTCTACGCGAAGGACATATCATATTTTAACCATAAAACTTTTTGGTTTTCTTCATAATGAAAGCATAACATGATTTGCAAAGGAAATATTCTACTATAGGCTTTAACTCGCCTGTTTCACGGTTCAAGACTTCTTTATAAACCGGGGTAGCTTCATCTTCCGAAATTTCTTTTCCACATCTAAAACATACTCGATATTTTTTCTTTTCTCTCGCGCCCGCGCCTACCTTCTCTTATTCAAAGAGTCCTTGATACGATTACAGGAAACCTTTTTCATTTTTGTCCAACTCTCGCACGAGTCAAATGTGCTTCTGACACAATCGTCTTCTCCAGAAGCAAACTTGCCTTCACAAAAGATTTTATCAGGATACTCGTAAGGTGCGTGCCAGTTGCAATTTCCACAAACTCTGTTTGGTGAAACCACCCAGTCATTTTCCCACCTATTCCTTCTCTTCACAGCTATACGTAATATGTTATCCAATTGTATTCGTCAAGTAGCTTAGCTAATGGTCGGTCTATCGCTTCTATAGCATCTTTTCTGCTGCATCTTTTTTCTCTCATGTATGACTCTATGACATCATTGGCTTTTGGTTTCATTATTGGCAAGAACTCGGCACTGAGCGAACAGATTTTTTCTGCGGTCGCTTTCATCTCTTCAGAAGTTTTTGATGTTTTTTCCAGTATGAGAGATACAGTGAGCATTTCATTTTGTCCCTGCATTTTTTGCATGCAGGTCGGAGGCTAGTCCAATTTCTTTGGCAAGGCAAAGTGGTTGAGGCGTTCATTTATTTTTCCCTTATTTTCACTTTTTGTGTTTTCTCATGCATTATTTGCCGGAATTCATAAAAATTGACAGATTTCTCAAGACCAATCAATTTTACCCCAGTTATAGCGGAGACATCAACGGTCAAAGCTCGCAAATCTTCCCTGGTCAATTTATGAACATCATCTTTGCCAGCTAACATGGTAAGCGTTTTCAACTCTTCAGTGACTGCCATAAGATAGTTTGCAACCCTTTGTGCGCCTTCGTCGATATTCAGATTTTTCCTCAACTCTGGCCTCTGCGTTGCAATACCCCATTTGCACTCGCCTGCAGCACACTGCCCACATACATGGCAACCTAAAGCTATCATTATGCCTGTGGCAATTCCAACAGCCTTCGCGCCAAGCGCCAACGCTTTGGCTACGTCTGCGCCATTTCGTATTCCACCTGACAAAATTATGTCAACCTTATCATCCATTCCAATCTCTTGCAATCCTTCCACGGCTTGTCGCATTACAGCAATTGTGGGGAGACCACCGTGCTGAATTGCAACAGCAGGCGCAGCTCCTGTTCCTCCCTGCATACCGTCCAACGTTATGGCGTCAGCACCAGCCTCTGCAGCCACCTGTACATCTTCTTTCACTCTGGCCGCAGCCAACTTAACTATAACTGGAACTTTGTAGTCCGTAACCTCTCGAATCAATTCAATGTGTTTTGCCAGGTCCTCGCCGTTTTGCATGTCTAAGTGCCTAGCTGGACTTAGAGAATCAATTCCCAAGGGTATTCTCCTAATTTCTGCGATGTCCTCTGTGATTTTTTTCGCCAATAAATGGCCACCCATTCCAGGCTTCGCGCCTTGCCCAATTTTTATTTCAATAGCATCAGCGGCACGCAGGTATTCGGAAGAAACTCCGAATCTGCCAGTTGAGTATTGGACTATTAGCTTCTGTGCACATTTCCTTTCTTCTGGAAGCATGCCTCCTTCACCAGTATTAGTGGCAGTCCTCACTATACTCGTTGCTCTGGCAATAGCAATCTTTGCTTCTTCACTTAAGGCGCCGTAGGACATCGCAGCAACCAAGATGGGAGTTTCCAGGTTCAAGGGCTTCTCAACGAGGGAGTTATCGCCTATTACAGTTTTTGTGTTGCAGCTTTCCCTATACTTGTCAAGTGGCGAAAAGAGCAGTTGGGCAGGAACTACAAGCAGGCCATCAAAGTTCGGTAGCCTCCTGTTACTACCGCAGCCTTGCACTGGGCCTTTGCCCGTGTTTGCGCGTTCGCGTATATCATCTATGACATCGAAAGTCCAAGGACCTTTTACGAATTCTTCTGGTTCTGCGGGCAGCACTTTGATTGCTTTTGTTGGACAAACATCTTGGCAGTTTCTACAACCTACGCATTTTTCTTCGTAGGCTGGATATGGTGAGGGATAAGGTTGTTTAAGCCTTGTATCTAACGCGTTAACAGGACATGACTGGACGCAGAGTAGACAGCCTATGCATTTGTAATGGTCAATCTTTATTTCGTAGGCGCCCTTGGCTGTTCTAACGTACATGTTAACTCGCCTCACATTAACCTCTTTTCTTGTGGAACCTACTTCAACGCCTTCTTTTTCTTTTTCTTGAGGTTTCTAGGCTTTCGTTGTCTATCTCTTTTTCTTCACCTGACGTGTTTAGATTTCATTAATGTCCCTCCTTGAAGCTCAACAATTTTCTTGAATCCAACCGTGCCCAAGCCAAGCTGATATTTCGCAAACAAGTCTCTGAGGAACTTCTCATCATCCTTTGTTAACTTGGTCTGCCGAAGGTTTTCTCCCATGGTCTCGTAGCCTCCCTTGATGTAGATTGTTCCTGATAGCATAGAAGCTCCTAGTTCTCGTCCAGCATCTCCTCCAATAATTATTGTGCCTGCAATCATGAAAGAACCTGCATAGTCTCCCACGTTACCGCATACGATTATTGTGCCTCCCTTCAGCAACTGCCCAACGTGATCTTTTGCACGCCCTTTCACGACTAAGGTTCCACCACACTGGGCAGTGCCTGCCCCTTCGTCTACATCACCCTCAATTATCACTTCACCGCCAGTCATTCCGTCAGCAGCATACTTACCCGCGCTGCCTTCGACTCGAATTGTCGCGCCATCATTTAAAGCTCCTATGAGGTCGCCCACGTCGTTCCTGATCACGATGTACACGTTTCTGTTTAAGCCTACTGCAATGTTGTCTAGCCCTGAAGCGTTGTGAACATAGATTTTGTCCTCGTTGTTCGGATTGATACTTTTCTTTATAGTGATGTTAACTTCTCGGCTTTCCACCATTTTTGCGTTTAATCTATCGTCCATTTTTTCATACCGCCTTCCTAATTTTGATCAGATGAACTGAACATGACACACATGGATCGTAGGCCCTAACAACCATCTCAATACTGTCTAGGTCTTCGCGAGTTACGTCTGCAAAGGATTTGCCGGCAAGACGTTGATGCCCCGCAGCGTCTGCGGACTTCTCAATTGCGAGGGCATTCTGAGTAGTCGGTGCAATTATCCTTGCATCCGTTACGATTCCATCGCGATCCGTCGAATACTGATGAAACAGAATCCCTCTTGGAGCTTCAACTATCCCGACCCCACGACCTGCTTTGGGTCTCACCATCTCTCTGGTGTGCTTGTCGATGCCTGAATCAAGAATATCTTCAATTCGGCGAAGGGCTTCTTCGAGCTCGATCACTCTGGCTATGTTGTATGCCAGTGTGGACTGAGATGGTCTGTGAAAGATGTTGTCAAATTTGGTTAGAAGGGGACTCTTCCAATCGCATCGGTTGACGCGAGCCAAAGGACCGACACGAATCAATCCATCCTCTGCTACTGTTCCCTCAAGATAGGGTTGCTTAGTGAAGGAATGTTCGACAACATGTTCTTTCACCAACTTTGCATAGAGCTGAGGCTTGATAACTGTAACTTGACCATCTTTGCCTAATAGTTCAAGATCCGCGTCGCATAAGGTCAAATGATGTTTCTGCCGCATGCAAAGGAAGGTCGATTCAATGCAACCGTATTTCTTAAACAGGTCTTCGTTGGCGTCCACAAGCTTCTCTATACGGCTTTTGATTGCTTGTACCAGAGTCTT
>Ga0172364_10005009_pt1 | contig 10541 bp, 10 predicted proteins | sample LakKivSesite10cm_FD_114545 | JGI IMG/M metagenome (GOLD analysis project Ga0172364, IMG submission 114545) | Sediment microbial communities from Lake Kivu, Rwanda - Sediment site 10cm | ecosystem: Environmental > Aquatic > Freshwater > Lake > Sediment | place: Rwanda: Western Province, Lake... | reverse complement strand
TTGTTAATGAACCGCATGAAACGACTATAGCCGTTTCTAAAGTAACTTTCTATATAGAGCTGCCTCACCTGGACTCCTTTTCATCACCTCACTCGGAGTCCAATATGTTTCTGAACTTTTGCACCAATACGCTGGAAGCGGATAATGCGTCAGACCTTTCATTAGCCACACTGATAGCGGCGAGGATTACGCGAAACAGTGCTCTGGGTGATGCGCTGAGTTAGAGTTGCACAATTCTGACTTTTGTTACCCATCATTCTTCTTGCTGTTTTTTTGATGCTTAGACTTCCCAATGAGCAGTGTCTGTTTTGGGATATTGACAAACCCTGATAAAGATGTACAATAAAGCCAGTAGAAGACCTTTACAATAAATATCAGGGTAGGGAAGGTGATGGGGATATAGAGGGCACTGGAACCACCAAGTAACGCGGTGGAGAGTGGTGCCCTTTTCTTTTAGAAAAAAATAGGCAAAGGAAATAATTTCGAAAACAGCCTGAAAAGGAGAAATAAAACTATGAACCTACGAGAAATACATTGCATTTGTCCGCCTTCTCCCGCACTAGAAGAGAGAATCATCCGGTCAAAGCAGAGAATTTCAGCTAGAATGAGCCTACCTTTAGAGAGCACAATAGACTTACTTGATATACACAGCTTCATGCTTATCGCAACCCGCCCGAAACGAACAAGGCCAGATACTTTTATTTCGCCAACACGGGATATTGTGTCTATAGTCGGCTCGAGAAAAGCACTCGTAATCCTGATTGACTTCCCCGATTATGCTGCTAACCGGAGTCAATCAGACATCAATAATATGTTGTTCTCGGACGGAACATATCCTACTGGCAGTATGAGGGACTTCTATCAAGAAATTTCCTACAACACGCTCGATGTAACCGGGACGGTAAGTGGAGCCGGTGGTGGCTGGTATCGGGCTCCTAATCCGAAGACGTACTATGCCAATGGCAACTTTGGCTTCGGGGATTACCCTCATAACGCGCAGAAACTTGTTGAAGACGCCATCGACCTTGCAGCTCCTTTTGTCAACTTCGCTGATTATGACAATGACAATGACGGGATTGTAGATGCCCTTATCGTCATCGCTGCCGGCTCTGGAGCGGAAGTAACCGGTAACGTCAACGACCTCTGGTCTCATAAGTGGAATATCTCTTCCCCTAAGACATTGAATGGTGTAATAATTCAGACTTATTTCATGGCACCGGAGGACGGTAAGGTTGGCGTAATGTCCCACGAGCTTGGACATTTACTGTGTAAGTGGCCGGATCTCTATGATACAGACTACAGCTCCAGAGGGACGGGGCAGTGGGACCTGATGGGTGGAGGTAGCTGGAATGGGAATGGAGATAGGCCGGCGCACCCGGTTTCTTGGTGCAAAGTCAGGGCTGGTTGGGTAAATCCGGTCACCATATTCAATTCGTCACAGAGCATCACTATACAGCCCTATAATACCCAGGGCCAGGTCTATAAACTACCCATCGGCGAAATCAGCGGCAAGGAATACTTCCTGCTGTCAAACCGCCAGAAGAAGGGTTTTGATGACCATTTACCCGGTGAGGGATTGATTATCGAGCATGTTGATGATAATCTGACGAGTAATACCGATGAAACTCATTACCTGGTTGATATTGAGCAGGCCGATGGTGCTCGTCATCTGAATATCAATGCGAATCCGGGAGATGCCAAGGACACATTCCCTTCTGGTGCTAATCATGAATTCACGGGAGCCAGTACTCCGAACAGCAATGCCTACAACGGTTCGGGCTCAAACATATCCGTAACCAATATCCAGCGCTCCGGAGCGAACATCACTGCAGATATCGGGAACGTTACTACCGGTACTACTGGCTGTTGGTTCTGGAGATGGATTAAAGGCATAATAAAATAATGTAACGCCGCACCAGATAAGGTTGCGCGCGACACGCGAATAGCGTAACAGTGGCCATCAATAGAGGAGGTGCCATGATTATTTCTGGTCGCGTTATCGCAGGCGGGGATACAACTCCGAAAGGACTTTTAGACGCTCCGAGAAAATTTGTATATCAGGTTGAAAAGGATGACGGCTCTATGGTGAACCTTACCTATACAGCCTTCCCCCCTTCCCCCTTTAGAGACCAGCAGGTAAGCAAGATAAAATTGGCTATGCGCGAGGGCAGAATTTCGCCTGGCCATTATATAAAAGCTAGCGGTAGCTATGACCCAGTGACAAATACGTTAACCGTCGCCGAAGAAGGAGACTTCATCGAGGCTTCTTCAGAGAAGTATTAAACGGAATAAAAAGAAATGAAGCAAAAAGCACATTCTTGGTTAGCTTTACGCGCGTTGAAGATTCGGGACAAGCACCCAAGCTAACTAAGCTACTTTTTACTACCTCGCGGATATCTGGCAGGGAGCCTGAATATTTGTCAAGCTTTGTTGTATTTGTCTTCAGGCAACAAAACTCGGGAATGTTACACCTTGTCTGGCCGTGCGCGTAGATGAGTGAGTTGTTATCGCGGAATAAGAGGTGTAATATGGAGGTGACAGGCCAGGGCCGAGACAAAGGAGGTGATTGTGGTGGCAGCGGCCCGAATACGTAGAGCGTTTGTTGTTCGCCTAAATCCTGGCGATCCCCATCAGGACGCCGTCCCCGAGGCAATGCGGACTAACGAGTTAATCTTGGGGTGGAGTGAAGCCGGAGGTCTGCTCAACCCTAAGTTGACTTGGGAAACATTTAGGCAGATCGTGAAGGAGACGTATAACCTAGATACTCGCCAAGCTGGAGGCCAAGCTCAGAGTTTGTGGATATTCTTAAGAGAAATGAAAAAAGGCGATTTGGTTGTGGTTCCATATGGTAACCAATTCTATTTGGCAGAAGTAGAGGGTGACGCCTACTACGCACCGCAAAAAGTCGCCCAAGACAGGGCTTACCGCCGACCCGTAAAATGGCTGAAGAACTATCACCCTTTCGAAAGAGCGGCCTCGCCGGGATTGCAGAAAGCATTGAGGGCTTGGCAAACCTGCACCAGCTGTGATGCTCAGTTGGCAGAGGTCGAAAAGCTAGCCCGTGACCCTTAATCTTCAGCTACCCGTTGTCGGAGCTCTTCTTAAAGGAGGGGATCCCGTCCGTCCAACGAGACTCTAAGCGGCCTAGGGTTCTGCTTTGTGCAGAAAATCGAACTCATTGCACAGAAACTCAGATTGTGTCCCATTTTTCCAAACGATTCACAAATAAAGAGTTGCAGGAATCCTGAGCAAAGTGAGCGAGGCTGGTTTTATTGAAGATAGCTCGCTACGGTGCGGGTTCATGGTACTCAGTGCTGTGGGATATAGAATTTGAGCCGCAGATTTAAATACCATATCTAGATCTAGCCTAAGTTCTGGGAGCCGGCCAGAAGTTCAGACAACCCCACCACATCCATCCACGGACTCTTGCAAATATCTATACAAACAAAGGTCTCAGACCTAGAAATGCTTGGATTTGGGAAGACATCTCTGTTCATGAAAGTTGAAAGCTCCTGAGGTGTGCGGAGCATAAGTATCATAATCAGGTCAAAACGCCCGGTAACAATCGCCACCCAATACACGTTCGGACTCTGCGCTAGTTTCTCCGCAACCTGTCTGCTATCTGATTGCTTAACCTGTAGCCCCACAATACATATGTAGGTGTATCCGAATTTCAATGGGTCCATTTTAGCAGCTACCTTTATCAGTCCCCTCCTGAGCAGCTTGCTGATCCTGTTTCGTACAGTGCTTTCAGGTACACCTAGCCCCTTGGCCAGACTGACATTGCTGTGGCGGCCATCATGCTCAAGCTCCTGGATGATTCTTTGGTCAAGGTCATCTAACATTTTGGTCCCTCCATTTAGTCTGCGTATAATACTGTAACATTATGCGCACTATTCTGCACCCTCATAGTTGCGCGTATCGCCAAATTATTAGGGCAAAAGATTGACAATTTGTCGATTTCGCAATACAATATATTAATTGTCGTTTCTCAGGTTAAATTGCCACCCATTTTCCCAAGTTAATTAACCACCCTGGTGCACCACTGAGCATAGTATTACACAGTTACCACCTCCTTCTCAAGGGCTTTGTCGGGACGGAGTAGCGCCCTGTAGCTCCTGCCAGTCAGGGTGACGATGTGGAAGCAGCTGATGAGGCTGTCAAGGGCGAGTCAAAGCTCGGGCAAAGCCTTTACCCTTGACAGCCCAAAGGCGAAGGATACAATCTGTACCCAGGTCAAGGTAGGCAGAATACTGGCCATCATTTGATAGTGTTACCACCCCCTCATAGTTGCGAGTATCGCCAAATTATTAGGGCAAAAGATTGACAATTTGTTGATTTCGCAATATAATGTATCAACTCGGTTTTGCTATCAAAGCGTGAGACCAAAATGTCTAAAATTGAAGCGAATACCAACCTTCAAACTAAAACCAAGAAGGACTCAGTAAAGCCCAGACCATTGTGAATGCGAATTAGCACGGTATAATTGTTTGAGCCCTTATTTTATTAGGACAGGTGCCAGAAGCCAAAGACTCTGAGAAAAAGGCAGGCAAAAGCAGCTAGCAAGGTATCAGCAACGGCGTTTGCTACTTTGACCAGGAGTAGCTGAGGAGAGCCGAGAGATTTTGGAGAGTAAGGGGGTGAGAGATGAGGTAGAAGGGCAAGCTTAGCAGACCGAAATGTAAAAGGAGGAGTTTTTATCCATGAAAAACAAAATATTGTTAATTTCGGTAGCAGTTATGCTGGTGATTGGCTTAGTGGTTGCCGGCTGTGCTAAACCAGCGCCGGCACCACCACCAGCAGGAGGGGAAGCGGCTCCTCCACCACCCAAGGCAGAACCAACTGTGATTAAGGCTGTTAGCTTCCTTCCCGTCGATTTTATTGACTCAGTTCATGCGAAGAAGTATGCGGAGCAGGTCAAGCTGCGCTCCGGCGGGCAGCTTATTATTGATATCGTCGGTGATGGCGAGGTAATCCCTACTGAGGACCAGATATTTGCCGTAAAGGAAGGCAGAATTGATATGATTTTCTCCTGTGGCGATGACATATCCCAGGGTTCGCCGGTAGGTTTCGCCATGGCTTTGACCGGCCCTATGAAGCCGTGGGAGGAGCGAGAGGCGGGGATTTGGGATTTTTACCGCGAAATTCTTGCCAGGGACTGCAATGTGTACTGGCTGGGTTCGCTCATGCATCCACAGTGGTGGGACCTTTTCACCAATGTTCGGGCAGAGCATCCTGAGGACTTGAAAGGGCTTAAGATACGTTGCGGGGCAACCCACTTTGGCTCGGTTGAGGCTGTCGGTGCTGTACCGGTGAGCACGACCATGATGGAGATATACACTGCCATGGAGCGGGGCATAGTTGATGGCTTCGTCTTCCCGCCTGCTGGATGGACTGAATTTGGCTGGCAAGAGGTAACCAAGTATTGGGTCGGACCCCAGATAGTGCGCATGCAGAATTCCTGCCCGCTAATAAACCTGGATGTATGGAATTCCCTCACCAAGCAGGAGCAAGACTTACTGACACAGACCGTTATTGACATGGAAGAGGACATGTATGCACTCCACTGGTGGATCTGGACTGGGGAAGAATATGGCGAGGCATCAATTGTAAACGCTGGAGTTGAACGCATTGAATGGACCGCGGAGGAGAATAAGTGGTTCCAGGAAACCTGGAAGAATGCACTCTGGGATTATGTCGAGAAGCAGATGAAACCAGATGATTTTGCCCGATTCGAGAAACTCGTCGGTCACTAAGAAAGCCGTCATAATAGGTGGTGAGGGTACTGCACGGGGGTCTTGATACCCCCGTGCAGTCTGTAATGAATATTGGTAAGGAGACAGGCTTGAAGCTACTGAGGAAAGCTGGTACCATCTTTGACCGCTTTCTGGGCGTCTTAATGTTTGTAGCATGTACCATCTTCATCTTTGCCATGTTGCTTGTCTGCACTGAAGTAATCACTAGGTATGCCCTGAACAAGCCAATAGGATGGGCAGAAGAGGTATGCGCATTCATTTTAGTGGGCATCGTCAGTCTGGGCATGGCCTGGCTGCTTAAGGAAGAGGGTCATGTCAAAGTAGACTTCGTGCTCAATCGGTTTAACCCGAAATCACAAGCCCTTATTGTTGGCATTACCTCGGCTTTAAGCGCATTGGCAGTGTTGATAATTACATCATATGGTCTGCTGGAGACCGTGAGCATTATGGAGATGGGTGGTACAGAGACCGGCGTACTACATATGCCAAAAGCTTATTTGCTCTTCCCTCTCAGTATCGGCTGCTTCCTGCTTTTCATCCAGCTGGTGAGAAGAAGCTATAAGCACCTTAGAGTCTGGAGAGCAAGCCAAGGTTAAGAGACTATAGCTATGAGTTTAGCTAGAGGTAAGCAACATTGGAATGGCAATTTGCACTGTTATTCATCTTTGGCGGGCTGATACTTCTGCTGCTGACTGGTTTGCCGGTGACTATCGCTTTCATGATAATTAATGTCATCGGACTATATTTTTTCTGGGGGGGAGCAGGGAGCTTCGGTCAGCTTATCCTGAGCATGAAGGAGTCAGTAAAAAGCTTTGCCCTGCTCCCATTTCCCCTCTTTATCTTTCTGGGTGAGATATTATACCAATCAGGAATGGCAAAGCGCGCTATTGATATCGTAGATGTGTGGGCGGGACGATTCCCAGGCAGATTAAGCCTACTCGCGGTGGCTTCAGGCGCTATTCTTGGTAGCGTGAGCGGCTCTGGGGTAGCCAGTGCTGCTATGCTGACGTCAACGCTCGTCCCGGAGATGGAGAAGCGTGGCTACAAGTCGCCGATGAGTGTGGGAGCAGTTATGGGCAGCGGGGGTCTTGCCATGATAATACCCCCCAGTGGCGATGTTGTCCTTTTAGCCAGCCTTGCCTTTGTCTCGGTGGGCAAGCTGCTGATAGCTGGTGTTCTGCCTGGCATACTAATGGCTATCAATTACGGAATTTACGTCATCGGCAGGTGCTACTTTCAACCCCATCTCGCACCCCCGTATGAGATACCGCCAACACCTCTATTTCAGAAGATTAAAACCACTGTGCTGAACCTCGTGCCAGTGGCCATTATCATCTTTCTGGTCACCGGGGTTATCGTCCTAGGCATTGCTACCCCGTCAGAGGCAGCAGCCATGGGTGCCCTTGGCGCTTTCGTCCTGGCTGCTGGCTACAGGTGTCTGAACTGGAAGATAGCCAAGGCTTCCATTCTGGCTGCGGGTCGGATTACAGTCATGCTGCTGGCTATCCTCCTCGGGGCGATAGCTTTCAGCCAGATATTAGCCTATACCGGGGCTCTTAAGGCTCTAGTTACATTAGTCGTCAGTCTCCCTCTACCCCCTGTTGTTATCCTTATAGGTATGCAGGTTGTGATCCTCATTTTGGGTTGTTTCATGGATGAGGTCGCCATTATGATGATGATGATCCCGATATATATGCCAATCGTTCATGCTGTAGGCTTCGATCCGATTTGGTTTCTGATCCTATACCTCATCAACTCGGAGGTGGCCTTGACCACCCCACCCTTTGGTCTGATCCTATTTGTGGTGAAGGGTATATTCCCAGACAGAGAGATGAGCGAACTCTATAAGGCTGCCGCACCTTACCTTGTCTGTGATGCAATAGCGATGACGTTGATTATAGCCTTTCCCCAGATAGCACTTTGGCTGCCCAGTATAATGATACGTGTGAGGTAAAATTAAATAGCCCAAGGTAAGAAGGAGGGATATTTTTATGACCAAGGAGAGGAAATATCACGTTGGAGGTGAGGGACGTAAAGTAATTGGCAGAATAATAAGCATAAAAGGGCACTGCACCTATGGTTTGAAGGTAGGAGATGAATTTGAGCTGAGTGCTCAATCTGCCGGCGCCCTTTGTGGCTATTTCTATTATAATCTCTACCCTTACATTATGACTTATCAATTTGGTGGAAAGTTTCCTGAAAGCTGGGGCGGTGAGCGCATGGAGTTTACTTGCTCTGATATCGTTAATCAGGTCAGAATACAGTTACGCCCCGAGGGTGTTGACGAGGCAAGGCATCCGGTCTATTTGGAGGAGGAAAGACGGCACAAAAAGTCAGGCAAAGTAGTGCAAGATTGAGAGTTTTCAATACCTACATTTCTACTAGGGAGGACAAATAATGATCCTTGGCAAAACAATTTATACCATAGATTCTCATACCGCAGGCATGCCAACGAGGATAATTGTGGGAGGTGTCCCCTATCTTCCTGGGGATACGGTGACAGAAAAAGCAGAATATTTTAGAGACAACTTTGATTACATACGGACTGCCCTCTTTCAAGAACCGAGAGGGCTATTACGAGGAGTAGGGGCATTGATTACTCCGCCTACTAATGCCGAGGCGCAGCTGGGTGTTTTCTTTATGGGTAGTAAATACCAGTTGATACACATGTGTGGTCACGGCAGTATAGGGGTAATTACAGCAGCCATTGAATTTGGCCTGGTAGAGGCGGTCGAACCAGTTACCACAGTCGTTTTAGATACCCCTGCCGGGCTGGTAACCGGGTATGCCAAGGTGCAGGGTGGCTGTGTTGAATCGGTCTCTATTCACAATGTTCCCTCTTTTCTATATAAATCAGCTGTGGTCAACATGCCCAACCTGGGCAGTATCCCGGTTGATGTGGCTTTCGGCGGAGAATTCTTTGCTATCATCCAGGCTGGTGATATAGGGGCTAACGTTGACCAAAAGAACGCATCTCGGTTATCAGAGCTAGCAATGGTTATTAAGGGTGCAGCCAACTCCCAAATTAAAGTAAAGCACCCCCAAGAGATGACTTCCACCATTGCTGCCGTTCGAATTTGCAATAAGCCCACGAGTCATGGCAGGCATATAAAAAACATAACGGTCCTTGAAGAAGGGGATAAAGGGATAGACCGCTCACCCTGTGGCACTGGCACTTCTGCACATCTGGCGACTCTATATGCCAAGGGACGGATTAAGTTAAACCAAGAATGTATTCATGAGAGTATAATTGGCACCACCTTTAAGAGCAGAGTAGTTTCCCAAACTAAAGTAGGCGAATTTGATGCCATTATCCCTGAGATTACAGGAAGTGCCTATACTATGGGGATAAATACAATTATCCTGTCTCCAAGTGATCCTCTGAAAAACGGCTTCCTAATTGAATAGGGTAAGGGGGAGGTTTGTATGTCTCGACTTTTAAAGCCTTTTGAGTACTTTGAGCCCAAGACAGTTCAGGAAGCGGTAGAGTTCTTATCTAAGTATGGCGATAAGGCGAAGGTGCTCGCTGGTGGCACCGATTTGCTCATCTCAATGAAGAAGAGGAAGATAAGCCCCCAATATGTAGTCTACATCAAGGGTATCCCCGAACTGGATTACATCAACTATAGCCAAGAAGCAGGACTAAAGATTGGAGCCTTAGCTACCCATAGCGCCATAGCCGATTCTCCCGTTGTAAGAGAGAAATTCGAGCTGCTAGCTACTGCCTGCGGTAAGGTGGGTACCCCCCAAGTGCGCAACATGGGCACCATAGGGGGCAATATCTGTGAAGGGGGGCCGTCGCAGGATTCAATTCCTTCCCTCCTCGTCCTGGGGGCTAAGCTCAAGCTTGTTAGCCTAAATGGTGAGCGGATAGTCCCTATTGATGAATTCTTCATTACCGCATTTAAGACTGCACTTCGGGAGGCAGAGCTACTCACTGAAATCCAGATACCAGCACCCCCACCCAGAAGTGCTGGCTGCTACAAGTGGTTTACCAAGATAACCACGGTTGATGAAACGCTGGTCGGAGTTGCTGTCCTCATGTCGCTCGATTCCAGCGATGATATATGTAATAACCTAAGAATAGGACTATGCTCAGTAGCACCTGCCCCCATTAGAGCCAGACGGGCTGAGGAAGTGCTTCGGGGTAAGAAGATAGATAATAAACTAATAGACCAAGCAGCTCGAGTTGCTGCTGAGGAAACAAGCCCCCGCTCCCGGGCTGATTACCGCCGAAGGATGACCGAGGTTTTGGTGAGAGAAGCCATAACTGACACTTGGCGAAAGATTAAATAAGTATGGTTAAGGGAGAAGGCATAATGAAACAGGTTGCCAGTTTCGTAGTTAACGGTAAGTCACATGAACTAGCCATAGAACCCCATATTCTTCTGGTCGAAGTTTTGAGAGATGAATTAGGTCTTACCGGGACAAAGCACAGTTGCGGCATCGGACACTGCGGAGCTTGCACCGTGTTAATCGATGGCACACCTACTCTTTCCTGCCTGACTCCAGCGCTAACGGTTAAAGGCAAGAATATTACCACCATAGAAGGGCTGGCGGAAGGCGCAACATTGCATCCCATTCAAAAGGCGTTTATAGAATATGGTGCTATACAGTGTGGCTATTGCACACCGGGTATGATTCTGTCAGCTAAAGCCCTGCTGGACAAAAATCCCAACCCTACTAAGGAAGAGGTTAAACAAGCCCTATCTGGGAATCTCTGCCGATGCACTGGCTATATAAAAATAGTTGACGCTGTGTTGGCGGCAGCAGAAGCAATGGGCA
>Ga0172364_10005008_pt1 | contig 10541 bp, 7 predicted proteins | sample LakKivSesite10cm_FD_114545 | JGI IMG/M metagenome (GOLD analysis project Ga0172364, IMG submission 114545) | Sediment microbial communities from Lake Kivu, Rwanda - Sediment site 10cm | ecosystem: Environmental > Aquatic > Freshwater > Lake > Sediment | place: Rwanda: Western Province, Lake Kivu... | reverse complement strand
TGTTTGCCGCCAAACATGGTTTACAATCTAACAGTCTATGAAGTGTTAAATGGTGAAACGCAGCTTTATAAGCCCATACATTCTATTTCTAACGCTGAAAGTTTAGGTGTAAGCTCTGATGCTTCCTCTTATCTGGTTGCTTCTTCTAACGTGACTTTTAACATAGTTCCAGAGAAAATTGGAGAACACGGCGGTGGAGGAACCTTGTATATATTGAATTGTAGCGACGCAAACGGATGGTGGATTACCGGATACACGGGTCAGGGCCTTGCGGGAGATCTGTATAAATTGCTCTCGCCATACTTCAAAATCACAATAATGGTGCAAACCACAGCACAACTTGGGCAGATATTAAATGGCACATCCCTTCAAGGCGAAACATTGCAGAACGCTGTAGTCATAAACACCTTCGGGGAAACGGTGCCAATACCATCTGGTTATTACGCCACTCAAGGTTACTCTGGAGGTTCATACGCAAAATACTGCTATATTTTAGGGCAAAAAGTGCGTCTCTACAACTGGACGTGGTCAAGCATAGTAGGTTGGCCATTCTACTATGTTAGCAACACTGGCTTGCTCTCTAGTAGCCAAAATGGTTGGGGAATTTATGGCATGGTAATGGTTTCCAGTTATGGTCTCCGAGCTTTTCTGCAAGGACTTGATAATCAACCGTATAGTTACTCTACGAGTTCGACTGGTAACCCTGGAGTTGTCTATCTTTCACAGGAAGCCATGTATTACTGCAACTATTATGGAATATACCCATCACCATATCAAACGTCTACAAGAGCCTTACCAGACTCGATATTAACCGCATACCATCTACCCCAATCTTCGGTTACATATATCTTTGACAAAGTAGGCAGTTGGATACCTGGAGCGGTTTATAGGCACATCGCCGCAGGGGACAATAAGATTACAGGATCACTTTTTGCTTTAGGCTTGACAAGAACTCCGGACATTAGGCTTACTGGTCTCGGCCTCCTATGCGCGTTTAAGCCTAAACTTTACAGGTCAGAATACACTGCTAGTGGGACTTCCAGACTTGTTGTTCTGCAACTTGGGCAGGCAGGAGGCGCATAGTTTGAACAATAGAGGTCAATTTTCGATTATCGCGGCTTTGCTTGTTGCGGTGGTCCTCATATCAACTGTCGTAGTCACTTACTCTACAATACGTAACAGCACAATACAAAGCCAACCGCAAGTTCTGAGTGCAATAGACGAAACCAACTTCGCTATAAAGCAGATTTTGGGTTTCACTATAGGCTATTATGGCTCAGTTTTGAAAGTTACAGGAAACTCGTCATACGCGAAAATGCTTGCCTTAAACTATCTTTACAGCGGATTAGAAAACATAGCAAACATGCACGCTGAATGGGGAACATCATTTAAAGTAAACGAAACAGAAACAGATCTTTTCACATACTGGTATTCAAAAATAAGTTACAGCACAGGAAACTTGGCAGTAATGTACAACTTGACAGGACTTGGAATATATGGAATAACTTATCAAACTTCATGCAAACTAAGCATACAAATTATAAAAACTAACTCAACGACTCAAGCGTGCTTAAACGTAAGTAAAGATGAAAATGAACCTCTCATAAACCTTGGAAAACAGAACTTCAAATTCTACTGCTACGAATATGCGAGCTCAACATGGCGACTAATAAATCCAAGTACAGATCCAGTAGCCTTCGCAAACGGCACGTATCTAATTGACATTCCATCTGGGGTGGATCCATACGCTTACATTATTCAGGTGGAGGATTCAAGGGGTATAATAGTTGCGGCTTCATCATTCAGCCGCTACACATGCACATTAGAATGGAACTCCACGTTGTATGCCGAAACTGGCGCAACCAACACAACACTGATTAATCAAGAATCTTTTGAAGGAATTTGGCCTCCGTCAGGGTGGACTGAAACTACAGGGTCAAATTGGAATAAAGAGAGTGATCAAGCCCATAATGGATTGTATTCAGCAGATTTTGATGGTCCAAGCTTTGGGAGTGCCTCAGGGTATTTAACAACTTTTGACCTTAATTGTTATGGTGCGAATTCAATTTATGTGGATTTTTGGTATAGAGATGAAGAATGCGATCCCAACGATTTTCAGCTTCAATATCGTGACGGAACCACTTGGGACACTATTGCTGATTTAGGATCAACCTCACCGGAAAGTACATGGCATCATTATCAACAGACGGTCACAGACAGCCAATATTTTAAATCAAACTTCAGAATTCGCTGGTACGCCAACCTTGGCTCTGGTGAACATGCTTATGTTGATTATGTAACAGTTATAGTGACTAAACAAGAGATTCCGATGACAATTGTTGTGGAGCTACTGCAAAATGGCACAATGCGATGGCTTGGACAAAACCTCAATTTGACAACACAAGCCAAACCCGTTCCACCTATACCAGTGAAGGCAATACATGTTAACCAAATCATAAATGGCGTAGAGCAAGAGGTGCCATTCCAAATAGAAGACTGGGCATCAGACTACAAAATCCCAGTAGGCCTAACCAACAACGCAAGCGTCTACAGCAGCAGAACTATGCTAGTTTTCCTAGTAAACTCCAAAGTTTCAAAAGTCACAATCTGGTGGAACGGAAGCGACACAGCAACTCAAACATCTTTAGCATACACCAACATTTACTTCAGCGATAGCATCTCTACCAGAACACTGAACAATGGTAGACAGACCCTTCAATTCTCAACCAGCGGTTTCACCCTAACATCAACAACCGGAAGCACAACAAGCACTGCAAGATTAATGCGCATAAACAATGAGGAAGACAACACAGACCCTGAGCTAACATACGTCATATATAACGGTGTCGTCAGAGACATTGTACTAGGAGAAGCGGAATGGTCTGGTGGCGCTGGCAGCTGCCCAAACGTATATTCACATATTGTGATAACCCTGCCCGCTAATGCCACATATTATACCTATCAGCTGAGATTAATGTTCGTAGAATCGCAGCAAAGCAGAACTATAACAGACCTATGCCCCATTAAAATAACAGTCTCGAGTGGTTCGCCGCAAACAGAGAACGGAATATCCGGTGGCTACCCAGTAGTCCAGAGCGGCACAGGAACATTCTACAATTCTTCTTCAGTTTGGCAACATCATTGGAGCCAAATTATTACGGGAACAAGAGGAGCTGGAATAATGTTTACAGATGAAGCAAACAAAATGCTCTACACATTTGATACTAGTACAATTAAGACTGGCGCTCTTAAAGTAGGTACACAAACAATTGAACTGTGCCCAATTACATCCTCAGTATCGTTTACATATGCCAAAGACGTAACGTGGTATGGCGCAGTTGTCACTTTTGACGGAACAACACCTATCTACGAAGACGGAAGCGGCTTATGGATAATCGCTGAACATCCACCAACAATCACAGTAACCACGGAAAGCTAGTGTAGAGAACATCTGCAACACTCACAACCTATTAGTATCCAAATAGAGGGGCCTAGCACCGTTGCACGCACACAAACCCACAGTTATTTTGAATGTGAATTTTAAGTTCATACAAGTTAAATAAGAAAAATGAAGATTTCCTAAACAACAAAAGGTGAAGACATGTCGATTAAAAATATGTTAAAATCGAAAAAAGCTATATCACCAATACTTGCCACACTATTATTGATTGTAATAGCAGTTGCTGCAATAGTCGTTACATACGCTTGGGTAATGACATACATGAGCAGCGCAGGACAGCAAGCAGGAGTGATGCTCAAAAAAGATGCACTTTGTCTTTGGCAAACAGGCAATGTCACAATATATGTTAGGAATATAGGAACGTCTAATGCCGAAATTGACAAAGTTTACATTAATTCCGCACCACTAGCCTTTACATGTACCCCCTCTAATATTGTCAGCAAAGACGGTGGAACCGTCACCATCGTAGTTAGTTACAATTGGCAAGCAAACACTAAATATACCTTCCAAATTTCCCCGAAACTTGGCGAATCTTTAAGTTTCGACGAAACATCACCTTAGCCTAAAACCGTGCAACGCATCAGTATCCCTTATCATTTAGCTTTTTGTTTTGAAAACTATTTTTAGTTCATCCACTAACAGAACTTCTATCGCATGAAATTTGGAGGTTATTGGATGAACGAAATATTGGAAGGTGCTCGCATCTCTCTATGTCTATCTTTTTTCATCTATGCTTCTTGGAGCGACTATAAAACTCGCGAAGTAAGCAACATGGTTTGGATTCTATTTGCACCACTAGCTTTTACGTTAACCTTTCTTGAAATTTACACAAGCAACGGGTTTTCACAACTACCTTCTTACGGAATATGTTTCGGTTTAACCGCGGTCTTTGCTGTAATACTTTTCTATTCTGGAGGTTTCGGAGGCGCGGACTCAAAAGCTTTAATGTGCTTAGCGCTTGCTTTGCCATTCTTTCCAGAAAGCTTGTTTAGGCCTTTATCAGGGGAAATTTCACTAATTTCACAGTTTTTTTTCCCAATAACTGTTTTCAGCAACGCTGTCCTACTGGCAGCGGCAACAGCAGTTTACATGTTTTTGCACAACGTGTTTTGGTATAAAGGAAGGGGCAGAAAACTCTTCGAAGATAAATATCAAAACGAATCTTTAGGAAAAAAAATTCTGATCCTGATGACAGGCTACAAGGTTTCTGTTAATAAATTGAAGGAAAAATGGCACTTATATCCACTAGAGGACACGGAAGAAAGCCCTGAAAATGGGTTTAAAAGAAAACTTGTTCTGATACCTAAAGATGAAGGCAGAAACGCAATAGTTGAGAGATTAACCAAGGCTGTTGAGGCTGGAAAGATTCAGGACACAGTTTGGGCAACTCCAGGCTTACCTATGCTTATCTTCATCGCGGTAGGTTTAATCATAGCCTTATTCTTCGGCGATATTGTCTGGACTTGCGTTCGCCTCTTGCTTAGATAAAAGTGTTATCTACGTTCAGCACCTATCTTGTTTTCAGGTGAATAGAGATTTGCGTAGTGACTTTTTCAAAGAGATACTAACCTTTCTTAAAAGCGATATTGGAGAAGTTGACGTTGTGATCATGCCTGACTTTTTCCTTGACCGCATAATAAACCTAAACTATGATGTGAAGGATTTTTCTGAAATCCTCGGAGATGTAACTAAACGAAAGGGCGGCAGCATAGACAAGATAGAACAGACAGAGCTTAGAGGAGGAAATTCGATTAACACAGCCTCTGCACTGGGTGCTTTAGGTGTAAAAGTTACTCCAATAGTGTGCACAAGCAAGTTTGGACTGCAACTCATAAAATTCTACCTCAAACCGCGAGTGGTTGACTTTTCCCACATTAAAATCTTTGAGAAGTTATCGATAACAACTGCATTGGAATTAGCAACTGAAAATGGAGAAGCCAACATCATGCTTAGGGACGTTGGAGCACTAGCCAATTTTGGACCACATAATCTAAATAACGATGATTTGGAAGCAATCAAAAATGCGGATTACGTTTGTGTTTTTAACTGGGCTGGAACAAGAAGCTTTGGAACAGAATTGGCTAAAAGTGTTTTTCGCCACGTAAAAACAAAAGGAAAAGGCAAAACATACTACGATACAGCAGATCCAACCCCTAATAAGAGAAAAATTCCAGAACTAGTGAAGAACGTTTTGCAGGGCAGACTCGTGGATATTTTAAGTGTTAATGAGAATGAAGCGATCTGTTATGCATCGCAGCTAAGCAACGAGATAGAAGAAGTAGGAAAGAGATTAAGGTTTGAAGAGTTAGCGAAAGAATCAGCGAGAATTTTGGCATCGCGTCTGTCAGCAAGAATTGACTTACATACGACAAGCTTCTCGATGACATTTACAAAAAAAGACGAAGCAATTGTTCCAGCCTTCAAAGTTCCAGTCTTAAGGGCAACGGGAGCTGGCGATGCTTGGAACGCGGGAAACATTTTAGGAGACGCCCTTGGGCTTTCAGATGGCAGTAGGCTGGCATTAGCCAACGCGGTTGCAGCCTATTACATCTCTGATCCAAATGGAATTCATCCTACACGAAAACAGGTGATAGAATTCTTTGAGAAGACGAAACGAAAAACTGCTCTTTCTCGTTAATGGTTTTTATTTTGCACTTCGATTCCTTCTGCACAAATGCGTGCAACAACATCGAATCCTACAAGTTTTGCTTTGCATAATTATTTAAATACATTCTTCACTTTAACCATGAAGACGAACATTTGGGGAAAGAGGTTTGAAGTCAAAACTCTTTAACAGTTTTTGCATGCAAGGCTTAGTTAATGTTGATTTGACGCCGATTTTGGTTAGAGCATCTAGCACTGAATCCTGTGTAAGGGTAATAGTGGAAGGTGAATTATTAAAAGCAGCAAAGGAAATAATGAAGAAGGGAGTGGCTCTCGTCAAGAAATTGGTTGGTGAAATGTGGAAATGAAGGCTGTAATTTTGGCTGCTGGAGAAGGAGTGAGACTTCAGCCAATCACGTCGACAAGACCAAAGCATTTGATAAAGGTTGGCGGAAAACCAATACTTGAATACTGTTTAGATGCTGTGAAAGCTTCTGGAATAGAAGAAGCGTTGATAGTTATTCATTACATGGGCGAAGCAATTCGCCAATATTTCGGTGATGGTAAAGAGTTTGGATTAAAGATTGAGTATGTTGAGCAAAAAGCGGTGCTTGGAACGGGCAATGCTGTAAGCCTTGTTGAACCATATGTAAAAGATGATTTCCTAATGGCTTATGGCGATTTGCTATTTTCTGCCGATGCAGTGAAAAAAGTTATTGGCTTGTATGAAAAAGAAAAACCAGCCGCAACTATGGCTGTTGTTTCTGTTAAAAATACGGAAGATTATGGTATAGTGGAGCTTGAGAATGAGAAGCAGGTTAAGCGGGTAGTTGAGAAGCCAAAACATGATGAAGCTCCGTCAGACTTGGCGAATGCGGGCATTTATGTTTTTTCAACAGAAATATTTGATAAAATAAGGGAAACTTCGGCTTCAGCGAGAGGTGAATGGGAGATAACAGACGCTGTTTCGCAATTGCTGAAAAAGAAGACGGTTTTAGCTGTTAAGGTTTCGCAGAGTGATTGGGTAGATATTGGAAGGCCTTGGGATTTGCTTGAGGCAAACCGTTGGGCTTTGGAGAGGATGAATCACAGAGTTTGTGGGCTTGTGGAAAATGGCGCGTATTTTGTTGGCCCAGTCAGTGTTGCTGAGACTGCGCGTGTGCGTTCAGGAGTTTATGTTGAAGGTCCGGCGTTTATTGGTGAAGAGTGTGACATAGGGCCTAATTGTTATATTCGTCCTTACACGAGCGTTGGCAAAAAAGTGCGGATTGGGAATGCTTGTGAAATTAAAAACAGTTTAATCATGGATCATGCGCATATTGGACATTTGTCTTATGTTGGTGATAGCGTATTGGGTGAGAATTGTAATTTGGGTGCTGGTACGGTGATGGCTAATTATCGGCTTGATAGTGGGACGATTAAGATGGCTGTTAGGGATAGGGTTGTGGATAGTGGGAGAAGGAAGCTTGGGGCGGTTTTGGGTGATGGTGTGAAGGCGGGGGTTAATGCGTTGTTTATGCCTGGTGTTAAGGTTGGGTGTAATAGTCAGGTTGGGCCTGGTGTTGTTGTTTATCGTGATGTGGCGGCTGATACGATTGTATTGTTGAAGCAGAACCTTGAAGAGAGAAAGCTGGGTTCATAGCGTCTGTGTGTGCGTGCAACAGCCTAGAGCCCCTATATTTGGAGCCAAATATGTTATGAAGTATAGGGAGTTTAGGTTTTTAGAGGGTTGTGTCCTTCTATGACAAAGACGAAGTTTACTATCATTTGTTGTGGGTATGGTACTATGAAGGTTAGGTCTATTGTCTGCATGAGGTACGTGTCGGTTCTGTAGTTGTCGCTGAGTAGGAGTTGAAGTAAAACGTTGCCTTGTTCGTTGTGTTGTGCTTGTATGAGCGGACATAGGTAGAGGTTTCCGTTGCTGTCTACTGCGTAGAGTTTCACTTGGTCGATTAGGGAGTGTGAATAGTTTAGCCCTTCCCATCCTTCTCTAAGTTTGAATTTGGCCTTGTAGCCAGCTAAGCTCACGTCTTCGGTTGATACAGATACTTCTCTAATAGCGTCGTTTTCGATGTCATGGATGTTTATGACGCCGTAGTTCACATAGTCGGTTCCGTTCCAAGCGAGAAGCGCTGGACAACCCGTACCACTAGGATGGATGAAATGTGCCTTTAACGTGTGGTTAGCGTCTATGGTGACAGTTATTGTCTGTGCGTATCCAATAATTTGTCCGTCAAGACTCCAGTACCTGAAGTAGTAATCTGTGTCAGGAGTAGCTGTGGCTTGCACCGATGTTTTTTGCGAATATTCGTAGGTTCCGGGTGATGGGTTAGTTGTTCCGCCTGAACCAGCCACGATAGTCAAAGCAACATTGTTAGTGATGGCGATATAATCGAATTGCGCATAATCTCCATCCTCGCCGTAGATTTTGATGCCTATCTTGTCTATTTCGCCAGTGTACCAGTCTGTGATGACCCATGTTTTTGTTTCTGCATCACTGATTAAGGGACCGTATAACCATGTGCCGTCTGAAGCCCTTCTTGCTATGAACCTCCACGCTACGCCCTCCCACAAATAGGTGCACCTGACCGTGGCGAATTCGAGAACTGCAGAGTTGAACCTCAATGATTTAGTCATTATGGCAGAGCTGCCCTCGAAGATCCACAGGGTGCCAATGTCACCGTTTGTGTCGAAAAAATCGCCTTTACTGCATGACCAGCCTTCCAGAAAGTTACCATCAAAAAAGTCGTTAACCCGACTGAAGTACGCTTTTAAAGTGTGGTCAGAATCCATCGTAACAGTTATCGGGTTATCATAAACTGTTGCTCCATCAAAAAGCCAATGACTGAACGCGTAGCCTGAATATGCAGACGCTGTAACAGTCACAGATTCACCATAATCATAATCGTAGATTCCGGGAGCAGGGTCTGTAGTGCCACCGGTATAAGTGGAGATGGATAAGCATTCTTTTGGAAGTTCATCAGGTTCACTGTTCCATGTAAAATTCAATGTGAACTCATCCGTGTCCCCAGTCCACCACGTAACCTTAAACTCAATGGGGATGGTTATTATTTCGCTCGGTGTAATTCCAGATATTAGTATGTAGACCTCGCCTGCAACTAGTTCAGGGGCGATAACCAAATTGGCTGGAGGAAACGTGTAGGTCGGCTGTGGCTCTGGACTACTTATAAGACCGTAAAATTCGGAGGTAAGATCCATCACATCGATAACTTGTCCCCCTGGAAACCAACTGAGGATTGTTTTCGCAACATCAGAGATGAATTGGCTAACTTTTGGAGCTTGTGGGTCGGGCTGGGTTAGGTTTACACCTGTGGGCTCGGGCCATGTAAGTGCTTGGGCATTGGGATTATCAACATAGACCTTAAGCGTCCCAGCACACACATCAAAGCCGCTTTTGGTGTGTTTATGACCTGCAATGGCAACTTTAAGCCATAAGCTGTATTTACCATCGGGGTTCAAGTGTTTATCCCAAGCAACTATGCTGCCAGAGACATAACCTCCATATTGCCTCCCAATCCATAGGATATGAATAGCATGTCAAAGTAGGTTCTGCATTGACCTGTTTGTCCGTTGCCTCCGTTGTCGAATCCTATCCATATCTTCGTTACGTACCAGTTTTCAGGGTCGCTCTCATATACAATAGACAAATCGAAACTAGCGAATTCCCATGAACCAATTGAGTCTACACAGCGGCATGCCGGATGAATCCGAACGCCGTTTTGATCCACAATATATTTGCCATCGTAATTGAAATCTCTAAGCGTCCAATGCTGCTTGGTCTTTACATTGTATATTTCAGCGTCAATCATGCAATCTGCGAGTTGATAGTGGTAATACCAAATGTTTATGAATGTTTGCGGCTTAATTTTAAAGGGCGGTCCATAATCGCTGTCTGGGGTATGGTCGAACAGGTCGAAGTAAGCATACGAATAGGAGGCACCGAAGTACCCAGCCGCCATCAAGAAACGACTTCCAAAGTTATAGCCAAAAAACGTGCCATCAGCAGGGGTCACAATAAATTCTGAAAGCTGAACAAAACATAAACCGTCAACCCAGAAACTGCCCGTGCCAGTGCCGCTGAACCAACAGTCAAAACGAATTATCTTTATCTGAGTCCAGTCGAAACCACTTTCAACATCCCAAATATCGGCGTTTTGAGCCCCAACCTTCAACTTTTGCTGGAACCATTCTGCCGCACCAACATTAAACATGTGTGCAGCCCCCCTATCTGCATTATCATAGAGAATCACGTTTACATATCCGCTGAACGCGCTTTCACGCATGATCCAAAAACTCAGGAGAGAATAGAGGTTTGTGTTAATCTCTTTGCCGCTGTCTAATACAAGTCTGCAAGATGCGTAGTAAAGGTTTTCAGCGTAGGTTTTGATGCTTCCATCACCTTTTTTCTTAGTTCCCGTGTCAAGGCTTATTTCGCCTGAAACTGCATACCAATCAC
>Ga0172364_10005004_pt1 | contig 10546 bp, 10 predicted proteins | sample LakKivSesite10cm_FD_114545 | JGI IMG/M metagenome (GOLD analysis project Ga0172364, IMG submission 114545) | Sediment microbial communities from Lake Kivu, Rwanda - Sediment site 10cm | ecosystem: Environmental > Aquatic > Freshwater > Lake > Sediment | place: Rwanda: Western Province, Lake... | reverse complement strand
TGGCCGCCGAGAAGAGGGCGATGAAGGCGACGAAGGAGGCCAGCTTGGCGGCGAAGACGGTCCTCAGCCGGACCGGCAGAGGCGTGAGGTTGACGAAATCGCGGCGGTCCGGGAAGAGCATCTCCCATTCGAGGAGCGTGACGATGCCGAAGAGGATCATCACCAGAAGAAAGACGTAGTTCTTGTCCTGCCAGGAGATGTTGGCGTCCGGGGAGAACTCGTACTTGAAGAAGACCAGGAAATAGGAGCTCCAGCCGACGATGACGGCCAGGATGGCCAGGACGGCGGCCAGGCGGGCCTTCATCTGGTCCTCGAAATCCACGATGTCGTTCCGGAAGAGGCGGGTGAAGAAGTGCCTGGTCAGGATGCCGATCTGGGCGCCCTCGTCGCAGAGTCCCGAACGGAGAGCGGACGCGACAGCCACGGCCCTCAGCTCCTCGCTTTCATCGTCTCGACGATCCGCCGGGCGGCTTGGCCCGTGTCCTCGTGGACGACGAGCTGGCTGAAGATCTGGGTCAGTGAGGGCAAATGCATCAGGTCGCGCAGATGGGCCACGGAGTCGTCGGCCACGACGTTCCCCTCGTGGAGGATGATGATCCGCGAGCAGACCTGCTCGGTCACCTCGAGCACGTGCGAGGAATAAACGATGGCCTTCCCCTCCCCGGCCAGCGTCTTGATCAGGTCCCGGATGACCAGGCTGGCCGTCACGTCCAGCCCGGAAAGCGGCTCGTCGAGGAGGAGAAGGTCGGGATCATGGAGGAGCGCGGCCGCGATCAGGACCTTCTGGCGCATGCCCTTCGAATAGGTCGCCAAGGGGCTGTCCATGTCGTGGCGCAGGCCGAAGATGTCCATGAACTCCATGATCTTGGCTTTGAGCGGCCGGTCCGGCAGGCGGCGGAGCCGTCCGACCATCAGGAGATAGTCATTGGCGCTGAGGTGGGGGTAGATCTCCGACTGTTCCGGAACATAACCCAGCCGTCTCTTGTACCCAGGGATGTCCTCCCGGATCGGGCGCCCCTCGAAGAGGATCTCGCCGCGGGTCGGCTCGAGCAGACCGGCCAGCATCCGGATCGTCGTGGTCTTGCCGGCCCCGTTCGGCCCGAGATATCCGAGGACCTCGCCCGGGCGGACGGTGAAGCTGACATCGTTGACGACCGTGAAGACCGAGAACTTCTTGGCCACTCCCCGGAGCTCGATCATGAAAGCACCATACTCCCTTCCCCGTCCCTCTTCAAGAGACCGCAACTTGTATTGACCGGGTGTCGCGAGTATAATCCTTCGCGAAATCGGGGCTTCGGAGAGCGTTTGCGGAGGTCTTTATGAGAGTCGGCATCCTGACGGGCGGGGGCGATTGCCCCGGGCTCAATGCGGTCATCCGGGCCGTGACCCGCAAGGGCATCGTCGTCTACGGCTACGACATCCTGGGCATCAAGAACGGCTGGCTGGGGCTCATCGAGGGCCGCATCCTGCCGCTCGACCTCGGCGCCATCTCGGGCATCCTGCCGCGCGGCGGGACCATCCTGGGCACCACCCGGACCAATCCCTTCAAGGTCGAGGACGGGGTCGGCAAGATCTTCGCCCAGGTCGAGAAGTTCGAGCTCGACGCGGTCATCGCCATCGGCGGCGAGGACACCCTGGGCGTCGCCAAGAAGCTCCACGACAAGGGCCTGCGCTGCGTCGGCGTCCCCAAGACCATCGATAACGACCTCTGCGGGACCGACTACACCTTCGGCTTCGACACGGCCGTCTCGATCGTCGCCGAGGCCCTGGACCGCCTCCACACGACGGCCGAGGCCCATCACCGGGTCATGGTCGTCGAGGTCATGGGCCGGGACGCCGGCTGGATCGCCGTCGAAGGCGGCCTCGCCGGCGGGGCGGACATCATCTTGATCCCCGAGTTCCCTTTCGATCTCGACGAGATCTGCGCCCAGATCCAGAGCCGACGGGAGCGCGGCAAGATGTTCAGCATCGTCGTCGTCGCCGAGGGGGCCCGGCCCAAAGACGCCCAAAAGATCACGTTGACGAGCGAAAAGGACGCCTTCGGGCACGCCCGCCTGGGCGGCATCGGCAATCTCATCGCCCGCGAGATCGAGATGCGCACGGCCATCGACACCCGGGTCACGGTCCTCGGCCACATCCAGAGGGGGGGCTCCCCGACGGCCCGCGACCGCATCCTGGCCACCCGGTTCGGCATCGCGGCCATCAACCTCGTCAAGCAGGAGAAGTTCGGCTTCATGGTCGGCCTCCGCGGGAACGAGATCGTCCCTGTCCCCTTCGAGGAGGCCCTGGCCGAGACGAAGACCGTCGACGCCGAGCTCTACGAGATCGCCAAGGTCTTCTTTGGTTGACCTCCGGCCTGAAAAGGCTTGATCTTAAAGGACTTGGGCGATTTGGGGGGTTGACTTTTCCGGAGGACCGTGCTAATCTTTTCCCCGCCAAGGAGGCGCCAAGTCCATGATCAGGAAGAGCCTGCCGTTCCTTCTTGTCTTTTCGCTGGCCGGGGCCCCCGCCGCTCTCAGGGCGGACCTTCGATTCGAGCTGGGATTCGGCTGGACCCTCGTCGGCCCGTCCCTGAACGCCCGGTACGTCAACCAGTACCAGCCGCCGCTCACCCCGCAGCCCAACTACATCGCCAGCTCGGCCGAACAGCACGTCAGCTTCAAGGGCAAGACGACCTACGGCATGAACGGCTTTTTCAACGTCTTCTTCACTGAGAACGTCGGCCTCCAGGTCCTGGCCGACTACCACCGCCCGGGCATCGGCGGGTCGACCGCCCCTTATGACGTCTCGGTCCAGTTCCAGGCCTTCCAGCCCGAGACTCACATCACTGAGCTCCCCGAGCTCGCCTCGAAGGGCAATCTGACCGAGACGGCCTTCAGCCTCAACGCCCTGGCCCGCTTCCGCGTCGCCGACAACCTGTCGATCGGCGCCTCGGCGGGACCGAGCGTCTTTCATTTCGAGGGCAAGGCCGGCTTCATCGACTACACCTCTTACGACCTCGTTTTTGACGCCGGGGTCTATACGCTGACCGGGAGGACCGTCCACATGGTGGCCGCGTTCGGCCCCCAGACGAAGTACGGGTTGAACGTCGGCGTCGAGGCGGCCTACGAGGCGACCCGGAACATCATCCTGGCCCTCGACCTCCGCTGGTACGGCGCGGCGAAGTCCAACCTCCAGATGCACCTCCTCGAGGACGAGCTCATCACCCAGCCCCTCGACGAGATCGAGGCCGCGATCGGCCTGGGGACGCTCGAGATCAACCCCTCCTACTTTCGGGCGGGACTCGCGCTGCGCTTCGTCTTCTAGAACCGTTCTCCGGATCCCTATCTTGGCCCTCTCGAGGCGGCGAGAGGATTTGCCTCGAAGATCCCCGTAGCGGAGGGGGACCGGCAGGGAGCGGAGTCTTCGAAGCGACCATCAGCGCCGCCCCGGAGATACACGCAGGGGCGGTGCTGGGAGGAAATATGAAAAAGAACTTTCTCCCGATATTTCGCAGAAGTCCTGTTCCGTGTATCTCCACTGGACTTCTGCCGTCCGCTCACATCCGTTCGCTTCCGTCGGATGGAGCGAGAGGCAAATCCCGAGCAAAGCCGGAGAGAGGGCCTAGATGCGGGCGCGGCGGAGCCGCAGGGAATTCGTCACGACCGAGACGGAGCTCATGGCCATGGCCGCCGAGGCGATCATGGGGTTGAGCAGGACCTTGAAGAGCGGATAGAGCGCCCCGGCCGCGATCGGGATGCCGACCACGTTGTAGACGAAGGCCCAGAACAGGTTCTGCCGGATCGTCCGGATGGCCTTCCGGCTGAGCTCGACCGCCGAGACCACCGCCCGGAGGTCCCCGGAGATGAGAGTGATCTCCGCCGAGGCCATGGCCACGTCGGTTCCCGTCCCCAGGGCCAGGCCCACGTCCGCCTGGGCCAGGGCCGGGGCATCGTTGATGCCGTCCCCGACCATGGCCACCCGCCGGCCCTCGCCTTGAAGCTTGCGGATGACCTCGGCTTTGTCGCCCGGCAAGACCTCGGCCCGGACGTCCTCGATCCCCGCCCCTTCGGCCAGGGCCCGGGCCGTCTGGGCGTTATCCCCCGTCAGCATGACCACCCGCCGGCCGGAACGGTGGAGCGCGTCGACGGCCTCGCGGGCGCCGGCTTTGAGCGTGTCGGCCAGGCCCAGGAGCCCCGCGGGGCGGCCGTCGACCGCGACGAAAGCGACGGTCTTGCCCGACTCGGCCAGCTTGCGCGCCGGCCCGGCCAGCTCCGACGCGTCGATGCCCTCGGACCCGGCCAGGCGAAGGCTGCCGATAAGGACGCGCTTCCCCGCCACGACGCCCTCGACCCCCATGCCTTCGAGGGCCCGGAAGTCCGCCGCCTGCTCGATCGCGGCGCCCTCGCTCCGGGCCAGGCGGACCACGGCCTGGCCGAGCGGGTGCTCGGACCCGTTCTCGACCGAGGCGGCCAGCGACAGCACCCCCGCGCGGTCGAAGCCGGCCGCGGCGATGACGTCGCTCGTCTCGGGGCGGCCGTTGGTCAGGGTGCCCGTCTTGTCGAAGACGAAAGTATCGACCCTATGGACGGTCTCCAGGCTCTCGCCGCTGCGGACGAGGATGCCCCGCTCCGCGCCCCGCCCCGTGGCGACCATGATGGCCGTCGGGGTCGCCAGGCCCATGGCGCAGGGGCAGGCGATGATCAGGACGGAGACGAAATTGAGGAGGGCAAAAACGATCCGCGGCTCCGGGCCGAAGAGGACCCAGACGAGGAAGGTCACGAGGGCGACGGCGATGACGGCGGGCACGAACCGGGCGGCGATGAGGTCGGCCAGGCGCTGGATCGGCGCCTTGGAGCCCTGGGCCTCCTCGACCAGCCGGATGATCCTGGCCAGGGCCGTGTCCTCGCCCACGCGGACCGCCCGGAACCGGAAGCTCCCCCATTTGTTGAGGGTCGCCCCGACGACCGCTTCGCCCGGGCCCTTGTCGACGGGCACGCTCTCGCCGGTGATCGTGGATTCGTCGACCGATGTTCTCCCGTCGACGATGACGCCGTCGACCGGGACCGTCTCGCCCGGGCGCACGATGAGGATGTCGCCGGCTTTGACCGCTTCGATCGGCACCTCGCGCTCGACGTTCCCGTCGAGAACACGGGCCGTCCGCGGCCGCAGGCCCATCAGCCGGCGCACGGCGTCGGACGTCTTGCCCTTGGCCCGGGCCTCGAGCATGCGCCCGAAGAGGATGAGGACGATGATCACCGCCGAAGTATCGAAATAGACCTGGGGCTCATCGACGACTTTGCTGAAGAACCCCGGGAAGACCGTCACGACCGCGCTGAACAGGTAGGCGGCCGTCGTCCCGACGGCGACGAGCGTGTTCATGTTGGCCGAGCCGTGCCGGAGGGCGCTCCAGGCGGCACGGTAGAACCGGAGGCCGAGGACGAACTGGACCGGCGTCGCCAGGGCCCAGAGGACGTAGAAATCCTGGAGGAACGCCGGCATCCAGGGGAACCAGTGGCGCATGCTGCCGAAAAAGATGAGCAGGGCCAGCGCCCCGCCCCAGAGGGCGGACGTCCGGAGCGACCGGTAGTCCTTGTCCGCCCCGGCCCCGGGCTCCTCGGGCTTGGCCGCGACGCCGTAGCCCGCGTCCCGGACGGCTTTGGCCAGCTCGCGCCGGCCGGCCAGGCGCTCGTCGTACAGAACGGTCGCCCGGCCGGTGGCCAGATTGACGACGGCCTCACGGACGCCGGGGACTTTCCGGAGGGCCCGTTCGATGGCGGCCGCGCAGCCCGCGCAGCTCATCCCCGTCACCGAGAACTCGAACCGGTCCGGCGGGCGTTCCTCGGCGGACATGATATTCTCCCGGGCTGGAGCTTTCATCTCCTCCTCCCCTTCGTGCGGGCCCCGTCTCCGGGGCCGCGGTCCCCTCAGCTCAGACGTCGATCCGCGACGTGCCGCCCTTCGCCTTGGGCTTGGTCGAAATGCCGAGAGGCGTGTAGAGCGGGCAGTAACCGGCAAAGGTCGTGATGACGAAGATCGCCGCGACGATGGCCATCACCACGGCGACCGTCCCCTTGAGCACGCCGGCGATGAGCAGTATGGCGATCGCCGCCGCGGCGACAAGCCGGAGCGTCTGGTCCAGCCGTCCCATGTTTCTCTTCATCGGAGCCTCCTCTTCGAAGCCGCAATTTCCGTATCCTCACCATTCTACCATAATCCCTACTGATCCTGTAGTGATTTCGCCGAGGTTGCGGAAAAGCCCCCTTTTGTGCTACACTTTTGGGGCTCTCGGAGACAAGGAGAAGACCATGTCCGGACATTCCAAGTGGGCCTCTATCAAGCATAAAAAGGCCGCGACCGACGCCAAGCGCGGCAAGATCTTCACCCGGCTCATCCGCGAGATCAGCCTGGCCGCCCGGGCCGGCGGCGGCGACCCCGACAAGAACGCCCGGCTGCGCAAGGCCATTAACGACGCCAAGGCCTCCAACATGCCCGCCGACAACGTCAAGCGGGCCATCATGAAGGGCACCGGGCAGCTCGAGGGCGCGACCTACGAAGAGGTGGCTTACGAGGGCTACGGCCCCGGCGGCGTGGCCATCTTCCTCCAGGCCGTCACCGACAACAAGAACCGGACGGTCTCCGAGATCCGCCACATCTTCCAGAAGAACGGCGGCACGCTGAGCGAAAAGGGCTCGGTCGCCTGGATGTTCAAGCGCATGGGCTACATCGACGTCGAGAAGGCCAAGGCGTCCGAGGACATCCTCATGGACGTGGCCCTCTCGGCCGGCGCCGAGGACCTCAAGGACGAGGAGTCCCTGTTCGAGGTCACGACGACACCCGAGGCCTACGAAGCCGTCCTCGAGGCCGTCAAGAAGGCCGAGATCGAGGTCGCCGCCTCCGAGGTCGGGTTCCTGCCCCAGAACTACGTCAAGGTCACGGGCAAGGAGGCCCAACAGGTCCTCCGGCTCGTCGAGGAGCTCGAGGACCACGACGACGTCCAGTCCGTCTCTTCCAACTTCGACATCTCGGAAGAGGAGATCGCCGCCTTCTCCCAGGCTGGGTGACGCCCCGGCGAAAGCCATGCGGGTCCTCGGGATCGATCCCAGCCTCCGGTCGACGGGGTTCGGGATCGTCGAGGAGAAGAACGGCGCCCTCTCCCCCGTCGCCTTCGGGATCATCAAGCCCACGGCCAAGCTCCCTCTCCACCTGAAGCTCGCCGAGATCAAGAGCGAGCTCGAGACGCTCATCCGGACGTATGAGCCGGCCGAGGCCGCCGTCGAGAACCCTTTCTACGCCCAGAACATGAAGACAGCCCTGCTGCTGGGCCAGGTCCGCGGCGCGGTGCTCGTCGCCGTCGCCGGGACCGGCTGCGGCCTGGCCGAGTATTCCGCCCTGGAGATCAAGAAGGCCGTCACCGGCTACGGCCAGGCGGACAAGGAGCAGGTCCTGACCATGGTCCGGTCGCTCCTCGGCCTCGACGACGAGAGCATCCCGCTCGACGCGTCGGACGCCCTAGCCACGGCGATCTGCCACCTCAACACGCGCCTCTACCAGCTCAAGGTCGACGGGAAGGAGACCCCATGATCGCCTACCTCAAGGGCACGCTCATCCACAAGACGCCCGGCCATGTCATCATCGAGACCGGCGGCGTCGGCTATGCTGCGGCCATCCCCGTCTCGGCGTTCGCCAGCCTCGGGGAGATCGGCGAGACGGTCGAGCTCTACGTCCACACCCACCTCTCCGACGACGCCCTGGCCCTGTACGGCTTCGCCACCGAGGACGAGAAGGCCATGTTCCTCAAGCTCATCGGCGTCTCCGGCATCGGCCCCAAGCTGGCCCTGAACATCCTCTCCGGGATAGCCCCCGGCGACCTCGAGGAGGCCATCCGCGCGAGCGACCTGGCCCGCATCTCGCTCGTTCCCGGCATCGGCAATAAGACCGCGCTGCGCATCACCATGGAGCTCCAGGACAAGCTCGAGCAGAAGGAGAAGCTCCTCGCGGCCAAGGGCTCGCCCGAGAAGGAGGACCTGCTTTCGGCCCTCCAGAACATGGGCTTCCGGCGGAAAGAGGCCGAGCGGGCCGCCGACCAGACGATCGCCGCGAACAAGCCTGGAACGGAGTTCGAGAAGCTCCTCAGGGATTGCCTCAAGCGCCTGGCCAAGATATAGTAGGTCCATGCCCGCGATCCTCAGCCCCATCCGGACCAAGGAGGACGTCCTTTTCGAGGACAGCCTCCGGCCGAGGACGTTCGACGAGTTCGTGGGACAAGAGAAGGTCAAGTCGAACCTCAAGGTCTTCATCGAGGCGGCCAAGAAGCGCGACGAGCACCTCGACCACGTCCTCCTCTACGGGCCGCCGGGCCTCGGCAAGACGAGCCTGGCCTACCTCATCGCCAAGGAGATGGGCGTCGGCATCAAGCCGACCGCGGGGCCGGTCATCGAGCGGACGGGCGACCTCTCGGCCATCCTCACCAACATGCAGACGAAAGAGGTCCTGTTCATCGACGAGATCCACCGGCTGCAGCCCTCGGTCGAGGAGATCCTCTACTCGGCCATGGAGGACTTCAGCCTCGACATCGTCATCGGCCAGGGGCCGGGCGCGCGGAGCCACAAGCTCAAGATCAAGAAATTCACGCTCATCGGCGCGACGACGAGGGCCGGCCGGATCACCGCCCCGCTGCGCGGCCGGTTCGGCATCATCCACCGCCTCGACTACTATCAGGACGAGGACCTGAAGAAGGTCATCCAGCGCTCGGCCAAGATCCTCAAGACGAAGATCGACGACGCCGGGGCCGGCGAGATCGCCCTCCGGTCGCGGGGCACGCCGCGCGTCGCCAACCGGCTGCTCAGGCGCGTCCGCGATTTCGTCGACGTCAAAGGCGGCGGGATCATCACGGCAAAAGAAGCGCAACGGGCCTTGGACATGATGGAGGTCGACGCGCTGGGGCTCGACGACGTCGACCGCAAGATCCTTTCGACCATCATCGAGAACTTCGGCGGCGGGCCGGTCGGCATCGGCACGATCGCCGCGGCCATCGACGAGGAGAAGGACACGATCGAGAGCATCTACGAACCCTTCCTCATGCGCATCGGCTTCCTCGACCGGACGATCCGCGGCAGGGTCATCACCCCGAAGGCCTATGCCCACCTGGGCTATGAGTATCGCGAGCCGGGTTCGCGCGGCAAGGCCAGGACTTCGGGTCAGAAAAAGCTGTTCAAGGACTGAAAGAGCCCGACGCCCGACCGGCCATGATCTCCGGCAAGCCCCTCCGCATTTCCGATTTCGACTACGAGCTCCCGCCGGATCTCATCGCCCAGCATCCCCTCCCCCGCCGCGACGACTCACGGATGATGGTCGTCGACCGGAAGGCGGGGACGATCAGCCACGCCCTGTTCAGGGATTTCGCCGAATTCCTCAGCGAAGGCGATCTCCTCGTCCTCAACGACACGCGGGTGCTGCCGGCGCGGCTGTGGGGCCGGAGCGGCGAGGCCAGGATCGAGTTCCTGTTCATCCGGGAGCTGGAACCGGGCGTTTGGGAGGTCCTGTGCCGGCCGGCAAAAAGGGTCCGTCCGAACGACACGATGCGCTTCCCCAAAGGGATCAAGGCCCGCGTCGTGGGCCTCGCGGAAGAGGGCCGACGGCGGCTCGACTTCGGCAAGACCGACGTCAGGGGTTTTCTGGCTCGGGCAGGCTACGCGCCGCTTCCTCCCTACATCAAGCGGGACAAAGAGGACGAAACGGCGCGGCCCGAGGACCTCGAGAGGTATCAGACGGTCTTCGCCAGGACAGAAGGCGCGATCGCCGCTCCAACCGCAGGCCTGCACTTCACCGAGAATGTTCTCTCAGGGCTCAAGGCGAAGGGCATCGATATCCGCCGGGTGACCCTCGAGGTGGGGCTGGCCACGTTCCAGCCTGTCCGGGCCGAGCTCGTGGCCGAACACCGGATGCTCGAGGAGACCTACTCCATAACGCCGGCGGCGGCCAAGGCCATCAATGCCGCAAAGGGCAAGGGCCGTCCCCTCACGGCCGTCGGGACGACCGTCGTCCGGACGCTCGAGAGCGCCTGGCGGGACGGCACCGTTCGCTCAGGCCGCCGGTCCTCGGCCCTTTTCATCACTCCGGGCTTCGAGTTCCACGTCGTCGACAGGCTGCTGACCAACTTTCACCTGCCCCAGTCGACGCTGCTGATGCTCGTCTCGGCCTTCGCCGGCTACGACCTGGTGATGAGAGCCTATGCTGAGGCGGTCAAAGAACGCTACCGCTTCTTCTCCTACGGCGACTGTATGCTCATCATCTGAACGGCAGGAGTCATCTCGCGGACATGAATCGGCCGGCTAGCTCATACGTTTGGCCCACCCGCGTATCGACTATAACGGACTTCCCCGCGTAACGGACCATGAGAGGGCTGCCTTTGTCCGACCTGATCCGGGCCTCGACGAGCTTGCCGTCCTGCCACGCCAGGTCGACCTCAAAGCCGCCGCGAGCCCTCAAGCCCTTCACCTCGCCGCTTGGCCAGGCCTTGGGCAGGGCCGGCAGGAGCTTCAGGACATACCTCTCCCCTTCCCGG
>Ga0172364_10005001_pt1 | contig 10550 bp, 7 predicted proteins | sample LakKivSesite10cm_FD_114545 | JGI IMG/M metagenome (GOLD analysis project Ga0172364, IMG submission 114545) | Sediment microbial communities from Lake Kivu, Rwanda - Sediment site 10cm | ecosystem: Environmental > Aquatic > Freshwater > Lake > Sediment | place: Rwanda: Western Province, Lake Kivu... | reverse complement strand
GTCTTTCACCACCACGTAAGAATATTTCTTGTGATAGTCCACTCCAATGTAGTGCATAGTGCCCTCCTTTAAGCTTTTGGCTCCATTTTAGCCTGGAGTTGCACTATGCTTTCATGTTACCTTCCAATTATTTTTGATGTCGTTTTGTTCTCCAATTATTACCTAGCAATAGCTCCGTAAATCAATCCAGCGGCGGTACAGCAGATAATAATGATTCCCATATACCAAAGAAGTCTCTTGTTCCCAATCATGGGGCGGATGACCAGTATACTGGGCAGAGAGATGACGGGGTCGGCCAGCAAATAAGCGACCAAGGGGCCCATACCTACGCCTACATCAAGGAAGAGTCGTGCCATTGGTACTTCTACCAGGGTGGGAAAGTAGGCGACCACACCGAAAAGCACTGCCGCCAGCGTTGCGCTCAGAGTGGTACCGCCGGAATTAGCGCCTTCTTCTCAAATAGAAGTTCGGGAACTGTCCACCAAGGTCCACCATGGGTAATATTATTACCATAAGTTAGATACGGATAATATCCCCTTTCCTACCCTTTGATTATCTTTCAGCTTCATTGGTTGGTAATTGAATTACCTGCTTTTTGTCCTCTAAGGTGGTATTCCTCTGAGCCAACAATCAAGTGCTTATTGACAATAAAGTCATCGGGGGCTATCCCCACTTATTCACCTTAAATGTTGACAAAAGGCCTCAGGGAGCTTAAATTGTAGCTGAAGCTAGCGAATAAACCAGGAGGTGACACCTCCGTGAAAAAACGACATCGGTTTAATAAATACCTTTTTCTGCTTACAGTTTGTATTCTGGTGGTCAGTTTACTATTGTCTGGCTGTGGTGGGGGAGGAGTAGTGACAAATAAGACTTATTATGTGAAAAACGGCGGCAACGATAACGCCAGCGGCCTCTCTGACGACGAAGCTTGGGCAACCTTAAGCAAGGTGCAAAATTCCAGTTTTAATCCCGGAGACAAAATCCTGCTCAAATGCGGCTCCACATGGAATGAAAGGCTGGAATTCCCATCGAGCGGTAACCCCGGCAATGACATTATCTTTTCTTCATACGGAACCGGGGACCAACCTAGAATGATGAAGTTGCATCTCTACGACAAACAATACATAACTATATCTAATATCTACATGCTTGCCGATAGAGATTATGAAGCTTTATTTGTTGACTACTCTAATGATATCACCGTCGACGGCGTTACCAACGACGGGCAGGAAATGATGGATAATAACAGGTTCCGTGTCACCCAAATCGACCATTCGTATAACATAATAATAAGGAACAGTACGATAAAGAACGGTGGGAATAATGTCGGGACGGTATGGGGTGGGGGTCTGGGAATCGAAGTAGGTTGCCACGATATTCTGGTGGAAAACAACCTCGTGTATAATCACGCAGAATTCTGCATACAAGCCGGCGTCTGTGACCAGAGTGATTGGGATTACGACATAATAATACGGGGCAATACCATCTACAATGAGGAAGGGTACTACGATGAATGCCGCGGCATAAACGTCGGGTGGCATGCACACAACGTGACCGTCGAGAAAAATACAGTCAGCAATACCAAGGTTTTTCTCATCGGAACCGATGCTGATGTGCATGATATTCTTATCAGGAACAACCTGCTGTTTTATACCCTGGACAACGGCTACGCCACTTTCGTTGATTTACTCTCAAACTCCTACGGCGAGAGCCATAATAATTCTGTTTACAACAACTCCATGTTCCACATATCAGGCGTCGCCGAGGGAGCCTTTATCGATATCAGTACTGAAGAGGGCGTGCCGAACACCGGGCATAGAATCTTCAACAACCTTTGTATTTCTTATAATCCCGATGTTGTCTTTGTTAACGACGCCTCGCATTTTACCGATGACTCCGACCTATATCCAAGCGAATTCACATCGGACTACAACCTGTTTTATACCGTGGGTATTCCGGGACCGTTCGTATATAGAAATGTGGGATGCAATACCGTTGAGGAATGGAGAGAAGTAAGCGGGCAAGATATGCATTCCCTCTACGCCAATCCCCTGTTAAAAGGCATTGAAAACTACGCTGACGGCACCGCCTTTACCACCACCGGTAATGAGCTGATATCTAATCCGTCCTTTGCTGAAAACACCAATGGCTGGGACAGCTATTTTCATACCGAGGGAGGAGCATCGGGGAGTATCAGCAGGACAACCGTTGCCGGTGAGTATGCCACTTCACCCGGCGGGCTAAAAGTAACCTGCAATACAAACGGAAATAATGTCTACGACATCCAACTATCTAATGCCGTCGGTATGCATGTCGAAAACAATAAATGGTATATCCTCTCGTTTAAGGCGAAGGCAAGCAGCGAGTTCGTAATGCACGATATCGGTTTTGGACAGATGCAGTCACCGTATGCCACATATTACTCACGAAAAGTGGGCGATAATCCCGTAATAACCACAGACTGGAAAACCTATCATGTGTTTATCTTAACCAATCAAGCCGCCAGCGATGCCAGAATAATCTGGTATCTCAGTAATTCTCTGTCTGATGGGGGAACGTTCTACATAGACGATGTTTCATTCAAAATGGCTGACGGCCTAAATAACGTCCCGTTGCCGGACATAGAGGACTTCGTTACCCCGGGTAATTCCCCCTGTGTAGATGCAGGTATAGCTCTAACCGATGTTACTGACGATTTCCTCGGCAACCACCGCCCCCAGGGAGCGGGCTACGATATCGGGGCGTATGAGTGCCAGTAATAGATAAAGTAAAAAGGTCTTTAGCATTGTATAGATATTCATCCTGGCAAATATCTTGTTGTTGGCAGATTGGGTCGTGTAGCGTGCAATAAAGCTGCACAATGTCATGCTTATGCTATAGTTAGATTCCTGTCAGTATCACTACAGTAATGAACGCGAGACAATCAACTGTTGTATCGCCGGAATCAGCTGTTTCTTCTCAAACAACAGTTCGGGAACTGTCCCCCAAGGCCCACCATAAAGGTAATGATATTACCTTAAATTAGCTACGAATAACCAGCTCTATTTGTCTGAAGACTACTATTCACGCTCATTAGTCGGTAATTGTATTACCCAATTGAGGGCCAAAGCGCGGTTGACATATCACGTACTATCATTCATTCGTCTCGTGCTTGCTCATTCAGGACGGATAGAAGCAACACTACTTTGCTAGGTAAAACTTCTTCACCACTTCCTCAGCAGGCTTACCCTGAGGATTTTCTGGCCATGGTGCTGAAGTAGCGGACCACTGCCACCAGAAGATTCCTTTCAGCCAGGGTTTTTCCCACAAGACCTCCAAGGCAGCCTGGTAGCAGTCAGCTTGCTCCTGCGAGTCTGTGGGTGTGTTTATACTAAAGTTGCCAGGTATCTTATTAGCTCCATCCTTGTTTACATAGCCTATTTCCGTGAAGATGATAGATTTGTTGAACCGTCTAGAAAGATCTTCCAACAATGCTATGTGACCATTCTTCACCCAGGCTTCCTTCAGTTCTTCAACCGTTGGGTCGTTCTTGCTGGTCAACTCGTAATAAGCGCTTACTCCAATATAGTCTACCGCGTCCCACCATTTAATACGATTCTCCTCTGAATGTGGAAAACCCCAAGATGCGGTGTTAAGGGCGGAGTAGGTGATAGGTCCCTTGTACCGTTCGCGGACTTCTTGAATTACTCGGCGCCAGTCTGCTTCTCGATGGGTTGTACCACCTGATTCTGCCCCGATGCACAACATGTCGACACCGGCCTCCTGGGCGAAAGCAGCGTAGTGGTTAATAGAGTTACGATATGAGGTGAACCAGTCTTGCCACTGGGCTTCACTGGTGAAGGTTGTACCGATTTCACCCCACCAATGCCCTCCAGGGTCATTAAACACAATTAGACCGGGCCAGAGCATAACCCTCATTCCTAGACTATGAGCAAGGTTAATCACGCGGAGGAGTTCAGAATCGGTAGCTGTCGCAGGCGTGTCATGGGAAATCGTTGTTGAGGCAATTGTTTCTTGACCACGAGTGACGACCAGAGAAATCCAGTTTGCCCCGGTAGCGGCGAGGTTCTTCAAAGATTGCTCTACTGCAGGTGGGCGGTAAAGCCCTCTCCATTGGTCCGGTGTATCAAAGGATTTCCAATCTGCAAAATGGATTCCTTTCATAAAAGCGTCCATATCAGGAAGGGGAGGTGTGGGAGGTTTGACAACGGGGGAAGGTGGTGGTGACTTAACCACAAAGGTGCCAGATTGACCATTGATACTGACCGAATATGCCTTGGCGGTGGACTTTGTCACGGTGAAGGTGACCTTCCGGCTGGCAGTGCCTTCCAGCGTGACCGTTTCCATGGACTCAACCGTGTCATCTATCTTGAGGGTGACGTCGTAAGTACCGGTTATGCCCCCCATGTTGGTAACGAGCACTTCAATAGTTACTGAAGAGCCTGCCGTTACTTCTTTCGGAGTAATTGTTAGACCGCTGATGCCGAAGCTGGCAGGTTTGGGTTCGGGTGTTGTCGGCGATGCAGCTGTTGTAGTTTCGGTCTTCGCTTCAGGTGGTGCCTCAGGCACATTTTGAGTGCAGGAACCTAGCACTAAGACTGCAGTTAGCAGGCAAGCTAAAACCAGCCACAAGACCCTTTTCACCTTCCTCGTCTCACCCTCTACAACACTAGAACTTAGGTCAGATACTCCAAAGTTTAGTTTTTCCTTAGAATCCTGTCAATTCAATAGCGCAGGTATAGGAAAGTCACCATGCGTTAAAGCCATTTTTGTAAACCTTAAACCAGATTGGAGAGGAGTTTATACTGAAGAACGAGCCTTTTCTGAAAGCCACCAAGACAAGAGGAATAGTACACCGGCTACAACTAATACTACTCCCACTCCCTTATACCAGGGATAATACCGGTAGACAAATACGCTTGTAACCAGCGTGACAGCAGTCAGTATGAATAATATGCCGGCCAGCCACTCCTGCCACCGTGACACGATACAGCCAGCCAGTGTGATTCCGAAGGATACGAGAACTAAGACATCACCAACTACGAGTTTTCCGTAATTCAGATTAATAAGCGAAGCGAGAAACAGGAAACCCGTCACACTCCATCCGATTACCTGTGCTATCCGTCTCATCACTTTCGCTAGACGTGAAGGGCTATATTTTGTCATTACTTTTCCTACAGTGGGTTGCGCTGCTGATTGTGGTAGAGGTGATATTGTTATCCCGCAAAAAGCCCAGGCTCACCTTATCACCTCTTCTACTAAGTAGACATTATTACCAAGTTGAGCAAAATAGTGTATCTTATCCGGTGAGTCAAAGAAAACTCTTGCCTTGGACTCGGTGTCTGTGTTGCGTCCCGGGCCATACATCCAATCATAGCGTTTGCCCTCAACACCGTCTACGACGACGAACCACTTTGTGTAGGCATCGCCATAAGCGACGTAAGCCACATGTTTGCTATCCGGGCTGAAAACAGGGCGTCCTACCACTCCACCGTACTTTTTACCCCTTTTTCCGTCCACGACTACCGAAGCATCACTGTCATCGCTTAAAAATGCACCACTCCATTTGACGTAGGCTACGTGTTTACCGTCTGGACTCAAAACTGGTGTTGACCAACATCGCGCTCCTCCCCGTCTACTACGATAACATAGCGGTTATCGAGCGTCTGGGCATAATAAGCTAGCCGCTGGCTATCGGGACTGAAAACAATATCCCCTCTCACAAATTGATATTGCTTGCCCTCTATTCCGTCTACTACTACGAAGCGATCACCCAGCCTATCTGGGCCCATTCCGGCCGAATAGGCAAGATGCTTGCTATCTGGACTGAAAATGACATGACCAAGAAAATCGTACTGTTTCCCCTGAATACCACCCGCCACCATCAAGAATCTGTTGTCTTGCCTAACCGGGAAAGCCCAGCGCTTACCATCAGGACTCAAAGCAAAACTGTTATATATTATGGTACCGTATTGTCCCCAAGGTATGTCTAGCTGATTACCATCAGGGCCGAGCATCAGGAAGTGGCCCCATGGAGTAACATTGAGAAGCCGCTCGGAGACTGTCCTCGTCGGCTTAGCGTCGCAGCCAAGAATAAAGACCGTTGTCAGTGTCAAAACCACAACTGCGCTGAAAAGTTTCAACGTTGACATTTTCTTATCATCTGTAGGATGTCTCTCTTCTCTTTGTCATAATGACTTTAATCCAACCGGTGCGCTAAGTCAATGTACACTTACGCGAGTATTGAATGGGAGACAAGCAACTGCTGCAGCGCTGGAATCAGCCCCTTCTTCTCAAATAGTAGTTCGGGAACTGTCCCGGCAAGTCCCCTCACCTAGGTAGTGAGGTAACAAAATCCTATTTCGTTTACGACGATAACCGAACTGATGAACCCGGTCAGTTCTGTTCGGAACGATAACCAGGCCCATCGCATGCTTTAGCCTTTAGCAGCCACCCGTTGCTTATCACAAGTCTTAACAGTTATAATTAGGTGAAAGATGACTTATTCAATTTCTGAGCTGCGTGTTCCTAGTTGGGAGACTTCAAAGTCGACATTCATCCACAACATGGGCCTTCCTGTGCATGGCTGGTACCGGTTTCCAGCTGGTTTCTCCGCTGAGTGGGTGGAAAGTATCATTCAAAATCGCAGAGAGCTACTTGATGGTCTTGGGTTATTAGACCCATTTGCGGGAGTTGGCACTGCTGTGCTAGCGGCGGAACAGGCTGGAGTGCGCGCCTACGGCGTTGAGGCACAGCCTCTTATTGCGAGGATTGCCCAAACTAAGTTGCTTTGGCACACGGACGGAAAACAATTCTTTGAGGTGGCCCAAGCCATTCTCAAGGAAGCACAGGCGTGTCAGGGACCGATTCCAACCTATCCCACTTTGATTCAGAGATGCTACACGGAAGAAGCTATTCGTGACCTACACAATCTTCGTTGGGCTTGGGAAGATGTGAACCGCCACGACCCTGTCTCTGAGCTAGCTTGGCTTGCGATTGTCAGCATCCTACGCACATGTTCCCACGCTGGAACAGCACCGTGGCAGTACGTCTTACCACGCAAAGTTAAAATCAAGACGCCTCCTCCTTATAAAGCATTCCAACTACAAGTGCAGCGAATGTTATCTGACATGGCGATTTGGCAGACCCTGGGAACAAGGCATGATGGTGTGGTTCTTCAGGGGGATGCTAGGTCATGCGTCGGGGTTAGCGATCGTTCCATCGGTCTGGTAATTACCTCACCACCGTATACAAACAACTATGATTATGCGGACGCAACGAGGCTAGAAATGACCTTCTTTGGTGAAGTCAAAGGTTGGGGCGATTTGCACGAGAAAGCGAGACGATGGTTGGTGAGATCTTGCTCCCAACATGTCTCGATCGATCAGGAGACGCTCAGTCCGTTGCTAGAGCATCTATTAGACGTCTCGTTTTATGGGGAGCTCGCTGATGTGTGTGAAAAGTTAGCACGAGAAAGACTCAGTCACGGGGGAAAGAAAGATTACCACCTCATGGTTGCGGCCTACTTCTTGGACATGAAGAATGTCTGGCAGTCCTTGCGGCGAGTTTGTGCTGACAAAAGCGAAGTCTGGTTCGTAGTGGGTGATTCGGCGCCTTATGGAATTTACGTGCCGGTAGACAAGTGGCTCGGCGAGCTTGCTCTTCTGGCAGGATTCAAGTCTTATAAATTCGACAAACTGCGGGACCGAAACGTCAAGTGGAAAAACCGGAAACATCGCGTGCCGCTACATGAAGGAATTTTATGGGTTCAAGGATAGAAAATGGCCATATCCCCATCACATAAGTTCGGGCAGATTATCGGTGATACATTAGAGGCCGCAATACTGCCTCTACTAGTAAAGTTCGCTGAGCGGCACGGGCTGTATCTTGATCGAAAAGGGCGCAGGCCGTGCCGGAAAGGTCTCAAATGTTCGTGGACTGATTTGCATGGCAACATTCATGACCTCGATTTTGTGTTAGAGCGAGGGGGAACACAGTTCGAGAAAGGTACACCAGTAGCATTCGTCGAAACAGCTTGGCGACGTTACACAAAGCACTCACGGAATAAAGCACAGGAGATACAGGGGGCGGTCGAGCCACTGGCAGAAACCTACCAGCATGCGGGCCCATTCAAGGGTGCCGTTTTGGCCGGCGTGTTCACCGAGGGTGCTCTCGAGCAACTGCGGTCACTTGGGTTTACCGTTCTTTTCTTCCCTTATGAAACAATAATCTCGGCATTTGAGCATGTTGGTATTAATGCTTTCTTTGATGAGAATACGCCTGATGCAGAATGCCAAAGTAAAGTGGAACAATGGAAGAATCTCTCTGAAGCAGACAAGAAAAAGGTATCAGAAGCGCTTCTGGAAAGCAATGAGGCAGGAGTACAAACTTTCATGGCTTCATTGACAGCCAGCGTGGCCAGGCAAATTGATAGGATTCTTATTTTGCCATTGCACGGTAGAACCTACGAGGCGCGAACGATCGATGATGCCATCAGGCTTATCGAGTCATACAACGAAGGCGCTGGGGTATCTGGATTCGAGAGGTATGAAATTCAAGTCCGGTTCAGCAATGGAAATGAGATCACAGGCAAATTCAACGACAAAGCCAGTGCCATCGAGTTCCTTCACATATATCAACCTCCTATCTCCGAACCTTCGTAGAATGTGTGTCTCCTATTCTAATTGAACCACCCGTCATGTTGCCTATTTCAATATTCAGTAAAGAAATTCATTGATTTGCCGCAGGCCACTCTTTATACTAGGATTAAGTGTTCTGTGGGCATGTCAGGAGACAAGTAGAGAGCAGGATAAAGTCATAAATGATGAGAAGTTTTTAGAAGCTCAGAAAACAATGCTAAAATACCTAAGAAAGGCGAGATGGAATAGCATACGGGAACGGTACAATGGATAAAATATTTCAGGCAATTGTGGTGGGAGGTGGTCTGTTTTGCAGGAGAAAGAGAGAGATACTCGAGAATTTCTAGAGAGAATAAAACAATTACCTTGCATGTGGACGCATATTCGTTTGCGTGCTGTGCTTGGCCGGGTTAACGAGGATTGGGTATTACTGGGACTTCATGGTGACCTGATATGTGAGGAGCCGCAAGAAATACTAGACGTCTCTGATGTCAATATTCCGGAGACAGTCAAACTTGTCGAAGATATACAACCTTTCGCTGACTTAGATAATATTCTCGCCGGCATTGAGAATGGTACGCTTCTTCTAAGTGAGACACCCGTGACATTAGGTAGCTTCAAGGGATCACGAACTATTCTTGTACGTGGTCATTATGAGGATCATCTTGTCCCCGTAGACGTTTCTGCCCGTTGGACTGACCGCTGGCCATCAATTGTGCTCTCAATAGGTGGGGGTTCAATGGCAAATATCGGATTCGACGAAAAAGCTGTTGACCGTGAATTATATAGTGGCGATTATGACCATCAAGCATTGTATGAGCTTACCAGAGATGCCATTGGCTTTCAATTAGGTGGTGCAATAATGCCCCATATATGCATGGTTGCCCCTCTATACCTAACTCTATCTTCAGGAATATCAACGCAGACTATTGCCGTGACGGTGAAATGCCATCAGGCTACGGTGGCCTCGGATATCCGCGTACGCATTTCTGAGTCTGGAGAGTCTGAACGTTTCAGAAAATCGATCCCTGCCGAGGTTATGGATTCAAAGGTACGTGGAATATGGAAGAATTATGCACAGAACATCAAAAGGCCAGAGGGCGTTAATAGTATCGCGATGAGGCTCATTTATCGCAATGAACATATCGACCGCAACTTTCAGAATCTGGGTAGGTCCACAGAAACTCCATACTTTGTTCAGCCTTGGCAAAATGTAAAATTTGCGGATAGCCTTTTTGGTATTGTTGAGTTGCGACACCCAACCTGGTCTGATACTTCTTGGATTGCTCAGCAGCTAGACGAAAAAGATGCGAGGTCCTTTACATGTCGGGTTTTAGCTCATCAAATTTTACAGCCTAATCTGGATGCGGCCTTGCTTCATGGCTTAGATAATGAAAGACTGACCTCTTTTGCTCAATTTTTTATTAGTGGAGTAAGTAAATCTATTTCAGAGTTTAAGAGAAGAAAAGGAAGGTCGTACTTTGATGATTTTCAACACTTCTTTAGGAAGCGGTTGCAATCTGTTCGGGAACGTACTGCCAATATTCAGAAGCTTATGGAGTCCCTAGCTACAAATCAAGTTTCGCAAATCGCAAGAGCAATATCTGAAGGCCCATTGAAACAAATCGCTGAAAGTGTGCAATTGCAGCAGGAGCAAATCCGCAAATTATTTTTACCAGCTTCTCAACTGGCGTTGTTTGGGGAATCGATGAGGACTGTTACGAGTCAATTAGCTTCAATTCAGGAATCCCTTCGACCTGCTGTGATTCCTTCTTATTACTTAAGCCCGCAGATGTTACCTAACCAAATTGCGGCCATTCCAGAAGGAAAAACCGAAGAATTGGAGGAAGACCTCTTAGACGAACTTCTCAGTAGTATTGACTCTAGTTTCACTAATATTAGAAAAGGGGC
>Ga0172364_10004999_pt1 | contig 10552 bp, 10 predicted proteins | sample LakKivSesite10cm_FD_114545 | JGI IMG/M metagenome (GOLD analysis project Ga0172364, IMG submission 114545) | Sediment microbial communities from Lake Kivu, Rwanda - Sediment site 10cm | ecosystem: Environmental > Aquatic > Freshwater > Lake > Sediment | place: Rwanda: Western Province, Lake... | reverse complement strand
CGGAATTCCCGGGCGAACGCCCGAGGGATTCCCAGGAAAGGCAGCAGGGAGGAGAAGCTTCAATGGCGCGTTTCAAGAGGTCGGAAGACGTCAAGGTCGGCGTCGTAGGGTACGGCGGGGCGTACGGCATGGGCAGGCATCATCTGGACGGCATGCGCGCGGCCGGCATGACGCCGGTCGCGGTGGCCGAGGTCGACCCCGCACGGCTGGCGGTGGCGCGGGCAGACTTCCCGGGCATCGGCACGTATGCGTCGGCGACCGAGATGCTCAAGAAGTCGGACGTCAACCGGTGACGATTATCACCCCGCACAACACGCACTCCGCGCTGGCGATCGAGTGCCTGAGGGCCGGGCGGCACGTCGTCTGCGAGAAGCCCATGGCCATCACGACGGACGAGTGCGACGCGATGATCACCGAGGCCGCCAAGGGCAACCTGGTCCTCTCCGCGTACCACAACCGCCACTGGGACGGCTGCATCATGAACGCGGTCGAGAAGATACGCTCCGGCGCCATCGGCGAGGTCGTCCGGATCGAGGCCCACATGGGCCGCTGGGGGAAGCCCGGCGAGACGTGGAGATCGAGCAGGTCGATCTCCGGCGGGATACTCTACGACTGGGGGGCGCACCTCCTGGAGTACTCGCTCCAGATAATCGACGACGACATCGTGGAGGTCTGCGGCTTCGCAAGGACCGGCTTCTGGGCCGGCCGGAGCGCCTGGAAGGACGACACAAACGAGGACGAGGCGTTCGCCGTCGTCCGCTTCGCCGGGGGCGCGTGGCTGACGCTATCCATGAGCAGCATAGACTCCAACCCCAAGCGGGGGATGCTCGAGATCACCGGGACGAAGGGGAGCTTCGTCTTTGGCGGTGGGCCGTGGGAGCTGACGACGAGCGACGGCGACGGGACGGTCGTAAGGAAGGGCGACGACCCTCCCGGCGAGGGCTGGCGGTACTACAAGAACGTGGCCGACCACTTGACGAAGGACGAGGCGCTTATCATCACGGCCGATTGGGCGCGCCGGCCGATCCACATCCTGGACCTGGCCGGCCGGAGCGCGAGGCAGGGCGCTGCGCTGAAGGCGAAATACGTCTAGGTTGGCGCGACAAGGAAAGGTGCTGCGCGATGAAGCCAATACCGATCTCGATCCAGCTTTACTCCCTCCGCGAGGAGGCTAAGAAGGACTTCCCGGGCGTCCTGAGGAAGGTCGCCGACATCGGCTACGCCGGAGTGGAGTTCGCCGGGCTGTATGGGATGTCGCCGGCAGAGGTGCGAAGGATCACGGACGACCTGGGGCTCGCGGCCAGCTCGACGCACTGCGCCTTCCCGACGAAGGACAATGTCGGCGAGCTCGTCGATACCGCCGAGGCCCTGGGCTACACGCGCCTCATCTCGGGCCTCGCCCCCGGCGAGTTCACGTCCGCCGAGAAGGCGCGCCGGGCCGGCGCTAAAATGCAGGAGGCGGCCGGGCTTCTTGAGGACGCCGGCCTCAGCTTCGGCTACCACAACCACGGGTGGGAGTTCGAAAATATCTTCGACGGGAAGACCGCTCACCGGATCATGATGGACGAGGCGCCCGGCATTTTCGCGCAGGTGGATACGTACTGGGCCGCCGTTGCCGGCGGCGACCCCGCCGCGATCGTCCGGGACCTCGGCGAGCGCGTGCCGACGCTGCACATCAAGGACGGCCCGCTCGACCGCGAGAAGGCAATGACCGCCGTCGGCGCCGGGAAGATGGACTGGCGGGCCATAATAGGCGCGTGCCCGGATTCCACCGAGTGGCTCGTCGTAGAGCTCGACCGCTGCGACACCGACATGACCGAGGCCGTCGCCGAGAGCTACGCGTACCTCACGTCGAAGGGGTTCGCCAGGGGACGGAAGTAGCGGACTTGCGCGCGTGCGTCCTGGTTCTGCGCGCTGGTGCGTTGGGCGACTTCGTCCTGACGCTGCCCGTCCTGCGGGCGCTGCGCGATGGCTTCCCCGGTGCGAGGATCGTCTTCGCGGGCAGAACCGGCTTCGGCGGCCTCGCGGCGGCCGCGGGACTCGTCGACGAGGTCCTCTCCGACGACAGGCGCGAGGTGATCTCCCTCTACTCGCGCGAGGCCGGGGCCGCGGACGGCATATGCCGCTCGCTCGGCCCGATCCTTCTGGCGGCGAGCTTCGTGCCTTCGGCCGAGGTGACCCGCAACCTGCTCGCGGCAGGCGCGGGCGAGGTCTGTTGCCTCTCGCCCGTGCCCAGGGAACCCTCCAGGGCCCATGCGGCCGACCATCTGGCGTCGATCCTCCGCGGGAGGATCGATATCCAGCCGCCCGCCGTGCCGCGGCTCGCCGTCCCAGATGAGGCCCGCGAGCGGGCGCGCGGGCACCTGCGGGCGCGCGGCGTCGGCGGCCGGTGCATCGTCCTCCATCCGGGCAGCGGCGGAAGGCTCAAGAACTGGCCCGCCGATCGGTTCGTGGGCCTCGCCGCGCGCGCAAGGGAAGAGCTCGGCCTCCAGGTGGTGGCCGTCGCTGGCCCCGCCGAGGCCGAGCCGGCGGATGCCTGTCTGGAGATCGTCGGCGCAGCCGCGGACGCGCTGATCGTCAATCCGCCGCTCGACCTCCTGGCGGGGATGCTGGCCGGCGCGGCGGCCTGCGTCGGGAACGACTCGGGCGTCTCACACCTGGCGGCGGCCTGCGGGGCGCCGACGGTCGCGGTCTTCGGGCCGACGGACCCGGCCGTCTGGGCGCCGCGCGGGGCGTCGGTGGCGGTCGTCCGCGACCCGTCAGGGGATGTCGCGGCGGTGCGGGTGGACGACGTCATGGCCGCGCTGGAGGGGCTTGCCTCGGAGCGTCGCCCCGGCTGGGGTGCGTGACGCGACGACACCGGCGCGACCGGGAGGCTACTCCCTCCCGGTCCTCAGCTTCGCCTGCCGGAGGGACTCGTTGAGCTGTGTCAGGCGTTGCCCGCGGTTGCCGTAGGCGAACTTTCCCCCGGCCTCGGCCAACTTGAGCGCCTTCTCGTAGTACCCCAGCTTGATGTTCCAGTCGGTGCTCCGGTATCCCATCTGGGCGTAGAGCTCCGCCTGGTAGTCCGGATATCTCGAGAGCGATCCCTCGATCATCTTCACGGCCTGCGGCGTGTCGCCCAGCGCCTTGGCGTCGTTGACCAGGTAGTAGACTGCCGTCTCGTCGTCCTTCGCGGGGGGCCTGAACGACTGCGTTGTGACGGCGGCCCCGCCGCCGGTGACGGGCGCGGAGGCCGTCGTCGCCGTGGTGGGCTGGTTCGGCACGGGGACCGGCGTCGGCTTCGAGCCGCCGGTCATCACGATGCCGAGGACCACAAGGGCGCCGGCGCCGAAGACCACCGCGACGATTATCGGGACCGGGCTGGAGCTCTTGCGGCGCGCGTACCTGCTGCCGTGCTCGCGGCCTTCGTCGTCGCCGCGCTCGCGGCCGCTGCGACGGCCCTTGCCCTCGCCCCGTTCGCGATCGCTGCGCCTGCCGCCGCCTTCGCCGCCCTCGCGGGCGCTGTGACGCCTCATGTGTCGAGCCATGATGCCCTCCTCCGCATTCCGGGCCGGGCGGGGCCCGACCGGACCCAATGTCTACACCGGGCACGCCGCGCCGGTCAAGCGAAACGCCGCCGCGTCGCGTTTGACCGGCAGCGCCGATTCCCGCATCCTAAGCACCGCCGGGCGGCTTCCAACGCCCGCGGACCGGAGGTGACGCTTGGAGCGCAAATCGCTTTTCCCGGCCCTGGTCACGGCCGCCGTGGGGGTCGCGGTCGCGGCGGCGGTCGTCGCGGTGCTCGTGGCGGCGCCTGGGACCCGCGAGGCGCCGCCCGCCCCCGGGGCAGCGGTCCTGTCTGACATGAAGATGCGCCTCCTCACGCGCGAGCAGATGGTCGGCTCCAGGCAGGTGCTCCTTTCGCCCGTCGCGCCGGAGGCGGTCAGGATGCCGCCGGGCGCCGGGGACGGGAAGCTCTGGTACGGCGTGCTAAGGGTGGATCAAGGCGGGAAGCGGCCGCTTCCGTTCGTCCTCGTCGAGACGCCCAGGCCGGCGGCGCCGGACGCCGCCTGGACATGGAAGCTCTTCGCCGACGCCGACCTCGACGGCGACCTCGCCGACGAGCGCCCGATCGAGGCCGGCGCGGAGCCGACGCAGGACTCGGCCGGCAACGGCCGCAAGGCCGCCTTCGAGAAGGTCGACACCATCCGGCCGGGCGGCGGGTTCCACTTCTTCTGCTTCGATTTCATCGTGACCGACGACTGGGCCGCCGCCGCGGTCCGCTCGGCCGCCGCGCTCGTCGGCAAGGCCGAGGTCTTCGGCCTCAGGCGCGAGGTGATCCTCTTCGACGCCAACGTGAACATGCTCTTTGCGGACTTCCAGACCTCCGCGCACGTCCTGGCGGACGCGATCCGAATCAGCCCGGCCCCGTCGAACCGGCCGGAGGACGCCGGCGCGATGCCGCTCACCCCGCGCCTCATCTTCGGGGACAGCGCCCTGAGCGTGGGCCTCTCGGACGAGGCCGGCGGCCTCGCCTTCGAGGAGGTCGATCCCGCCCCCGGTCAGATCGCCTGGCCGGGCCAGAGGCCCGGCGACAAGGTGACCGTGCAGATGTTCTCGATGCTCTACGGCAGCCTCATGCGCGCACCCGGGGAGCCGGTCCCCTCCGGGGACTACAACCTACTGGCATACGAGGTCAGGCGCCCCGGCGCCGACGGGGCCGAATGGGCGCTCGCAGGCGGCTGGCGCGGCCCGGTGCCACGGGCGAGGGTCGAGCCCGACCGGTCGACGCCGCTGGAATTCGGGCCGCCGCTCGAGGCGCGCGCGTGGTTCATGAAAGGGGAGGCCGGGAAGGACCCCGCCGGCACCGTCTTCATCGCGATGCTCCGCGGCGCCGGCGGCGAGCACGCCGAGGCCGCCGCGCCCGCTGAGGCGGGCGGCGCCCCGGCGCGCAGGGCGTTCGGCGGGTTCAGGATCGCCCGCGCCGGGGACGCGCCCGGCGCCGAACCGCTATACTCGGGGCGGTTTGAGTTCAGCGGTACCGGGCTCGTCCAGGGATGGCTCGCCCGGTGGAGTCCGCCGGGCGGCATCGCCGAGGGCGAGAAGCTGGTCATGGAGGCCTCGGGCGACCTGGGCCCCTTCGCCGATGGTTTCGACGGGCGCGTGGAGTTCGAGAGCGGCCGGCACACGCCGATCCGGCTCGTCGTCGCGGGCATCGAGCGCTCCAGCCAGGCCGAGGCCGTCGGCGTGGAAGTCGGCGACAAGATACTGCGCTATGACGGGAATGCCATAGACGGCTGGCGGGACCTCGTGCTGGCGCTCAGGGGCGCTGCAGGCAAGACGGAGGTGGAGTTCGCGGTCCTGAGGGACGGCGCCGAGAGGACCTTCGCCGTCAAGCCCGGCAGGCTCGGAGTCGTCACGCTGCCCTTGATGCCGGAGCGATAGCGCCGCTCGCGGGGGCCCTGCGCGCGGTCACCGCCCCGGAGGCGCCGGGGCGGGCTCGGCGGCCTCTTCATCGGCCGGCTCGGCGTCGACCGTCAGGCGGTCGACGACGATCATGCCCTCGCCCTTGTCGTAGAAGAGGAGCAGCAACTCGGTGACCATGTCGCGGCCCCAGATGTCGGCCGAGTGCTTCCAGTCGGAGGCCGCGTTCTTGTAGGTCTTCGCCGCCAGGTCGAAGTCGAGGTGCGTCCAGACGCCCGGTGCCGCGGGCGAGGCCGCGCTTTCGGAGTAGACCCTGTCGCGCGAGGCGAAGACGGCGAACGAGACCGGTATCGCGTGGTCCGTCGAGTTGAACACGTCGACGCCGAGGCGGCCCGTCGCCGCCAGGCGCAGTTTCACCGGGCGCTGGATCGCCACCTTGTCCTGGGCCCCGCCGACGAGCTTCACCGTTATCACCACGTCCTGCAAGCGCCCGGATTTCCCCCAGGCGGAGACCTCCGCGGCGTTGCCCCAGCCTTGGGCCTTCCACCCGGAGAACCGCTCCAGGCCGTCGGCCCCGGCGGCCGGGTTGGGCTGCAGGTGCTTGACGAAGGCCTTGGTCTCGCGGTCCTGGATGCCGGGCTGCAGTGGAGGCGCGCCGCCGCCCGCGTCCGCCGCGGCGGGGGACCGGGCAGACGCCGGCGCGGCCGGCTGCATCGCCTCGGAGGCCCCTTCCGGCCGGATCTCGACGGGCTCAATCGTCCCCGAGGGCGCGACCTTGACGGCGGCACCGGCCGGCTCGACGCCTGGGGCCGGCGGCACGCAGCCGACGACCGCCTGGATCAGAAGGGCGAGGACGGCGAACGACACTCCGAGCCGTTCTTCACCGACATGCTCCCGCATCATGGTGACGATCCTCCCATCTGCTTCCTCCGCGGCCCGCCGGTCATGCCTGCCTGTCGACCGACAGGCGGGCGCCTTGCGGGCGGACCTGACCGGCCCCGTCATGGAAGGCCGAAGAAGTGCTTCGTGTACGAGTCGCGTCCCGTCGCCCGAAGCCACTCCTGGAAGGCCTTGTACCCGTCGGGGCCGAGAATCCGTTCCAGGCTGCGGAAGGCCGTCTCGCGGGCGGTCTTGTAGCGGCCCTCGCGAGCGGGTTGGCTGAGGCTTCTGTCCTGCTCGGCCTTCTTGAGCTGGGTCCTGAGGACGCCGAGCACGCTCCCGACGGCCGCGTGCTTCCCGTCGTCCAGCTTGAGATCGGTCTTAATGGCACCCAGCATTTCCTCAAATTTCTGCTCCGGGGTCACGTTCGGGGCGCCGGCGCCTACCTCGGCGGCGGTCTCCCCGAGCCGCTTTCTGAGCGCCACATCGGCGGCGTCAACCACGATGGGCGAGAGCCTCTGACGCATGGCCGCGGGGTCGTCTTCGGCCGTGCCCGTTTCCATCGCGCGCGTGAGCTTCTCGTCGAGCCGCGCCAGATCGCGGCGCAGGTCGCTCCTCATCTGCTTGAGGGTCTCGATGCTCTTCGTGGCGTTCTCGATCAACTCCCTGGGCGCCTCCTCGACCTCCGACCGTCCGCCCGAGACAACCCCGGCCAGCGCGATCACGAAGGCCAGCACGGCGGCCACCAGGGCGATGACGGGCATCCCGTCGTGCATGCCTGCGGCTCCTCATCTGGCCCGCTGGTTACGCCTGCCTGCGCGCCCGGCCTTCGCAGCCGAAGCGGCTGCTTCGGCGGAGTAGGCGCGGCAGGCAGACCGGCGCGGGCCTAGTTCCCGGGGCGCTCCCTGTGCATCATCAGGACCCTGAGCCGCGCCTGGAACTCGGGCCATCTGCGATCCAACTCCTGCTCGACCATCTCGCGCGCCAAGCGCTCGTCCTCGCCGGCGCCGGCCTGGTCCCGCTCCTGGCGCCTCTTGACGAGCGCATCGATGCGGCTGCCGAGCTTGGCGAACTCGTCGCGGTCCCTGTCGACCTCCATCCTCTCCGACTCCTTGGCGGAGACGACCCGCTGGGCGGCCCTGACGGGCTCCGTGCCCGGCGGACGCGGGACCGGCGAGAAGAGCACCGCGATCAGCGCGGCGCCGACGAAGACGAGCGCAGCGTAGGCGAGCTTGTCTCTCACGTCCCGGCTCCTGGGTGCGCGCCGATGCGAGCACACGGTGCGCCCACGATTTAGAACACAGTGCCGGGAGGGAGGGTCACGCGCCGGGAACGGCCCGGTCCTCGGGCCCGGTCGCCCCGGGCGCACCGTCGCCTGTCTGCCGCCGCACAGGCAGGCCTGTCTCGCCGCCGGCCGTGCCCGCGGGCGGGCGCCGACGCGCAATCAGCTTCACGACGTAGAACCCGCCGACGAGCCCGACGAAGAACGCCAGCGTCACCCATTCGAGCTGATTCTTCAGGAAGGCCGTCACGCGCTCGCCCACCGCGAAGCACAGGATGGCCACCAGGAAGAACCTTGCGCCGCGGCTGGCGATGCTGACCAGCACGAACCGCACGAGCTTCACGCGCAGAAGCCCCGAGGCGATCGTGAATATCTTGTAGGGGATCGGCGTGAAGCCCGCCGCGCCGACCGCCCAGACGTCGTAGCGCTGGAGGAGCCGTTCGACCGCGACGATCTTCTCCGGACTGGCGATCTTCTCGAGGACCGGCCGGCCCGGCCAGACGCCCAGGCCGTAGCCGAAGACGCCCCCGGCGGCGGAGCCGAGGAGGCACACGCCCGCGAACCACATGCACGCCGCAAGGCTCTCGCCGCTCGCCAGGCAAAGCGCGATCAGGAGCGCGTCGGGCGGGAAGGGGAAGAAACTGGACTCGGCGAACGCCCAGGCAAGGAGCCAGAACGTCGAGGCCGGCCCGGAGGCGAACTCGACCATCCACGCTGTGGCGCGCTCGAAGGCGCCGGCCTGTCCGCCGGCGGACGCGGCCTGGGCGAGGATGCAGAGCATCCGCTTCAGATGGCACCCCCAGACGGGCTCTTCCCGGGCGCTGATTCTGCACGGCCTGCGGGGACGTTCAACGTCCGTTGCGAACAAGGTGCCGCACGAGCGCGACGAGGAGGTCGCGCTCTTGGCCCTCCGGCGGGCGCTCGCGCTCGCTGGCGTCTATGCCGAGCGCCACGCCGCAGGCGACGACGCGGCCGCGCCCGACCATCCCCGCGACGACGGCCGGGCCGGACTCCCCGCGCGCGACGACCTCGCCCGAGGCGCCGGGGGCCAGGACAACGTGATCGTAGTGCGCGTGCGGGATCGGCGCCTCGCCCAGCTCGCGCGCGAGCCACGTGCCCGCGACGACCGTCAGTGCCGCGGACTTCACATGGCGCTCTCCGCCTGCCGAGACCTCGGCGAAGAGCACCGGGTGATACCTGTACCCGCACGCGTCGTGCGTTGCGAGGATCGCGCCGCCGTCCTCGACGTAGGACCTGAGCGCGACGCGCGCCGCCGCGTCGAGCCCGCCGGGGTCCCTGCGTTGCGTCAGGACGAGCACGTCCGGCCGTCCTTCGCCCCGGCCGTCCGGCGCGGCGCGAAGAAGGTCCAAACTGTCGATCGGGTACGCGGCGAAGCCGCCCGCGCGCCTGAGACAGGCCAGCACCCCGCGGCTGCCATAGCCGCCGGCGAGGACCGCGACCCGCGGCCCGACGCCGGCGGGGGCCGCCCGCGTGCGCGCGGCCCGCGCCTCCTCCACGGTCACACCGACGAAAACCGGCGAGCGGATCGCGACGGGCCGCGGCCCTGTCCCGCCCGCGGTCGCCTCCCCGCGCACAACGATGCGGAAAGGACCCGTCGGGACCGCGACCGGCACGTTGAGCTCGGCGCCAGGCGCGGGCCCCGGCCCGAGGTCGCCGATGAGCCGCCCGGTGGCGGTCTCCAGCTCGATTCGCGGCAGGAGCCGTCCGCCGCGCGGCTCGTCGCCGAACTCGTCGACGCGAAGCCCCCCGGCCGTGCGCGGCTCGACGGAGACCGCCACGTCGATCCCGCCGCCGGCCGCGAGGGCATCGCCGTCGAGGCCATCCGGCAGCCGCCAGGAAAGCATAGGTCCTCCGTGCGGGCGCACCTCGGCTCCGGCGCGGCCCGGCCCGCGGCGGATGAAGTCGAGGTGCTTCGTCAGGAACTCCGAACTCAACTGGAAGACCGCGAATCCGTCGCCGCCGGATTCGCGGATGATGGATATCTGCCGGAGGAGGTCCGCCGGATCCTCGAGCTCTACCCGCCCGGCGGCGAGGCCCACGCCCGGAACGAGCGGGACCCTCGCCGCGATCCTGCGCGACTGTTCGCGCACCCACCGGGCCAGCTCCTCGGGCGAGTCGGTGTAGTCCATGGGCGCGACGAAGTCGACGAGCCCGCGGTCGACCCAGTCCCCCCAGTCCTGCGCGAGCGTCTGCCGGCATGCGGCCAACTCCGGAAAGACCGCCGCGGAGAGGTACACCGCGCCGGTTCCGGCGCGCGAGGCGCGGCGTATCTCCTCGACGAGGGCGCCGATCCGGCCGCGGCGGAATCCGGCGTACTCGCCGCCAAGCCTCGCGCCGGGGAGGACTTCGCCGGGCCAGTCGACGGCGCCCTGCGAACGGACGAAGGCCTCCCTGCATCGTTCGCAGAGGCAGCTCCTTTCGAGAGGGAGGCGTATGTAGTCCAGGTGTATGCCATCCGGCCCGTAGCGTTCGACGAGCTCGCGGGCCGCGGCCACGACGAGCGCCACGTTCGCCGGATGCGTCGGGCACAGCCACGCCGTGCCGGCCTTGCCGACCGCCTCGCCTTCGGGTCCGACGACGAGCCGCCCCTCGCGCGCGAGCGCCTCGGCGCGCTCGCGCGGCGTGTCATCCAGGAAGAGCACGGTCCACCAGACGTGGACTTCGACGCCCGCGCGGCGGCACTCGCGGATGCACGTCTCAATGGAGCCGAGGCGGTTGTCTTCGTCCGTCCCGTCGAGGACGCGCGAGGCGTACGCCGCCCGCAGGCCGCGCACGTAGTTGGGCAGCACGACGTTGATGCCCGCGCGCGCCAGCCGCGGCGCGACCAGCAACCAGTCGACATCCTCGGGGAAGCGGACCCAGACGGCCCGGATCTCGCCGGGCCGGGCCGGCTGCGCGGAGGCGGCGGCCTCCCTGGCGAGGCGCTCGGCGGCCAGCGACTGGCGGAGCGCCTCCTCGAACGCG
>Ga0172364_10004997_pt1 | contig 10553 bp, 15 predicted proteins | sample LakKivSesite10cm_FD_114545 | JGI IMG/M metagenome (GOLD analysis project Ga0172364, IMG submission 114545) | Sediment microbial communities from Lake Kivu, Rwanda - Sediment site 10cm | ecosystem: Environmental > Aquatic > Freshwater > Lake > Sediment | place: Rwanda: Western Province, Lake... | reverse complement strand
TTTTGTATCTAATAATGCCTTGCTAATCTCGCATGCTTTCTCTGCCTTTTTCATTTCTTTTTTTGTTGTTTTAGTTTTCTTCATCTTGCTTGTTCTCATTTCTTTTTGTTATTTCACACCTCTTTTTTTCAACTCATCAATAATATCCTGCGGAGTAAAAGGCCTGCCGTCAAATTTCAAAATCTTGTTTTTGTCTTCTACAATGAAGCCTGTATTTTGCGCAATAAGCTTTGATAATTGTCCGGTAGCATTGTTCTCCACAACAAAAACATTCCTTGCATTTTTTATAAAGCCGGATATCTCTTTTGGGAAAGGTGACATATAGATTATTTGCAAAAATCTGGCATCAAGACTGTCCAAAGCATCCAACATTGCACCTTTAGTAGAGCCCCATCCTATCACAAGATCTTTCCCCTTGCCATAAATCTTATACATTTCCAGCTTTTTTACTTCTTTCTCAAGCATTTTATGTTTCTCCAGCCTTTTCTCAAAACTTTCCACAATGTCTGAAATTTGTTCTGAATTATTCCAGTTAGCGTCATGCTCATAACTGCTTCTCCTGAATAAAATTCCAGGCATTCCAAGCTTTATTTTCCTTTCAGGAATTTTGATTTCTTTTATCCTAAATTCATTGAAGCTGAAATCACTCTCAACAAGATGCTTGTCAGTAAGAACTATGCTTAACACTCCAAATTTTTCAGCAAGATAAAAAGCCTCGTTTGTCTTTTCTATGCATTCTTTTGAGTTTCCGGGCGCAACAACAACTCTGGAAAATTCTCCATGCCCTCCAAAACATGCCACAAGAAGGTCTTGCTGTCCTGTATGTGTTGGCACTCCTGTAGAAGGTCCTGGCCTCTGGGCTAAGTAGACTACAAGAGGCAGTTCTGTCATTCCTTGAAAGCTCATTGCTTCTGTCATCAAATCAAAACCTCCTCCGCTAGTCCCAACCATTGCTTTTGCCCCCGCAAAACTGGCCCCCACTCCGGCATTGGCTACAGATATTTCATCCTCGGGCGTATAAGCAAAAAATATTTTATCTTGTTCTTTTGCAAGAAAATTTAAAAGTGTAGTGGCTGGAGTCATAGGATAGGCAAAATAAATGTCAATTCCAGAAAGAACAGCGCCTTTGGAAACGCCTTCTACCCCATTCAAAACAATTTTGCTTGTTTTTTCATGGCTGACTTTAATTTCTTTCTCAAAATCTTTTGAATAAAAGTGCTCTATTACTTCAATGTCCTTTTCAAGCATGGACTTGCCTGCAAATCTTTTCTTGACTTCATCAAGCAGGAAATTTTTCTCAATACCGAGTATTTTGCACAAAGCCGTGGCGAAAGCCATGTTTTCTGTCTTGTCTTTATTAGCATTCAAAAAAATGAAATTATCTTTTCCTTCTGAGAAATTGACTATAAACAAGGTATTTTTATGAAAGTTTTGTCTGTGAATTTCAAGTGTCTCTTTGTTTAAAGCCAAAACAACATCATACTTGTAGTCAAAACTTCCCACTTTCTTGTCAGAAATGCACAGAATATTAAAATTATGTCCTCCTGTAACAAGGCTTTCATAATCTCTGTAATTAAAAACATAAAATCCTGCTTTTCCAAAAACTCTTGATAATATATTTGCAAGTTCGTTAATCCCTTGTCCTGCTCTCCCCCCAATCAAAATATTAAATCTCATATCTTATTTTTCTTTTGCTTTTTTGTTTTTTACAGCTTTATAAGCCAAGTTCCTTGCCATCCTGCCCTTTTCTCGGCAATAAATGAACATGAGCGTGCATAACAAACTGCCCTGCAGCCGGAAAATTATTTACAACCAAGTTGAAGCCTTCTGCCCCTTCTTTCGCCCTGGTTTCAAAAATCTTTTTGACTGCTTCAAGCAGCTCACCTCCAAGGCTTATAGGCATATCCATTAAATTAACATAATGTTTCTTGGGAATAATTATAGTATGTCCTTCTGTCCTTGGCCTTACATCAGGAAAAGCAATAAAATTCATGCTTTCATAAACAATTTCAGCAGGCACTTCTTTTCTCGCGATTTTGCAAAACACGCATTCTTCTTTTTCCTTCTCTTCTCCTTTTTTCCCTTCCACACCCTCTTTTCTCTTCATTATTTCTTTCATTTCCTTTGAAATTTTTGTGCCTTTTGTCTCTTTTTCTGCTTTTTCCCCCTTTTCCTGTTTTTTTGCCTTTGGCATTTCCTAACCAATTAACTAATCTTTATAAATCTCTCGAATATAAAAGCCCTAAAATTGCCACTTTTAAATAACAAAATTTGTTAATGTGGGATTATCTATCAAAGGATACACAGTTCATAAGGTTCATAGAAAAGTATAAATATCGCCTTGTGTTTAAGATTAATGCGAATAAAGTTAAGTAAACCAAAAGAATTCTTTAACGAAATATTAGCCAAAAAAGATAAAAATTTAAAGCAACTTTCTGAAATTATCAGTGTAAATTACTCTGCACTCAAAAAATATAGGAGAGGAAATTTGCTAATTCCGGAAGAATTGTTTAAGAAGTTACTTGAGTTTTCAGATAATAAAACTTTTTGGGAAAATAACTTAGAAATGTTTAAGGAAAACTGGGGGGCTTCAAAAGCAGGTAAAATATCCGCTCTAAAAGACAAAGAGCATAAAAGGATTGCTTATGCTAGAACATTCAAAAAAATAAAAAAATTGAGAATTCCATCCATTCCATACACTGAATTTTTTTGTGAGTTCTACGGAGCTTTATTAGGAGATGGATGTATCTCAAGACTCAAAGATTGGGAAGGTAAAGAAAGGATGGCCGTATTTATTAGTGGCAATAAGAAGTTAGATTCAAATTACCTAACATATTTAAAAAAGAAATTAAAAGAAGAATTAAAAATCAGTAGTTACTTTTACCAATACAAAAATAAAAATGTATGTTTGCTTACCATAAGAAACAAAGGAGTTGCTTTATCTTTGAATAAACTTGGTTTTCCTATTGGTAAAAAGTATGGAAAAATAAAAATTCCTAATAAGATTATAAAACTTCCTTGGAAAATGCAAAAGATGATAATTCGGGGAATCTTTGATACTGATGGGAGTATTTGTGCAAAGAAGAGAGAAGGCTACAAATACCCCCAAATATGTTTAACTTCTATAGACCAAAAATTATTAAAACAACTATATAAAATCTTAAGAGAAAAAGGATATCCTTGCTGGATTGGTGGACCAAATATTTTTATTAGAAGTAATTGGGCGGTTAAAAAATGGTTCGAAGACGTTGGAAGTTCTAATAATCGCAATATCTTTAAATATAGATACTGGTTAAAAAATAACATCCTTCCAAAAGGAATAACGGGCCTGTAGGCTAATGGTAAACTGCGCCCATGGCATGGGTGAGATCCGAGTTCAATTCTCGGCAGGTCCATAATTATATTTCTTTTTGGCTTTTGTTAAAGCTTCTTCTATAGGAATGGTTCCTTCTTCAGACATTGGTAAATCGTGTAGTTGTCTTTCCCTTGCAATCCAAGTTATACCTCGTATACTCACAAAGATTTTATTGCTTCTCTCCAAATATTCAAGAATTAAAATAAGGGTATTATGGTTCACTTGCCTTGGCAGTTTTCTTTTTAATTCAGCTATGGTAATAACGCTTCCTTCCATCTTTTTAAGGGTGTTTTCTACCATAATAACAGTGTTTAATGTAGGCCAATGTACCGGCTCTTCGTGTATTTTAGTTTTCATTTTATATATAAATATAATTTAGTTATTAATTTATAACTAATAGATACATATAAGTATTTAAATCTTTCTACCTCATGAAATTATAAACAAAAATTACTACAGAACATACTGATTCCCCTAAACACTTTCTTCAATTATTCTAGAAATTGGCTTGCCTGTCTTTTCGCTTAGCTTCTTTAATTTAATTATAGTTTCAACTGACAAAGTTACATCTATCCTTTTCCTCTGGAAAGGCAATTCGCGAGTTTTGTCATAGTTTTCCAAAATCTCAAATATCTTATTATACTTTTTCTTAATCTTCTCAATTGTTTTTTCCTCTATCATTTTGCACAGCTTTTCAGCCTCCATTCGATATTCCTTATATCATTTATATTCTGTTTTGCTATCGAAATAATATGATGAATTAATAAGTCTCTATCAACTTGCTTTTTATTTTTCTCTGCAAATGCAAGCACTAAAAATGTTGCGGTCCTCTTGTTTCCGTCGGAAAATGGATGGTCAACCAGTATGGCTCTTAAGAGGTATGCTAATTTCTTATACTCCCCAAGTTTGAGGTTCTCCTGCAAGTCTATAGCAAAATCTAAACTAGCGTCATTCCTTAAGCTGCCGCCAAATCCTGCATTGATTCTCAGCAAGTCTTGCTTACTAATTTTCATACACATAAATAATGGTAAGAAGTTTATAAATCTTTCTATCCTTAAGATTATGTACAAAAATTGAGAATTATTATTTATTTTTATTTACTTCACAGCCTTCCCAGCTTCATCAAGCCTTAATTCACCAAAAATCAGCTTTCTCAAAACATCTTTTAAATGTTCTAGCTTGACTCTTACCTGCTTTCCAGTGTCTCTATCGCGCATCGTAACATCATATTTTTTAAGGCTTTCGCCATCAATAGTCACACAAAAAGGAATTCCAATTTCATCTGCCCTTGCATATCTTCTCCCAATCGAGCCAGAATCGTCATAAAAAACATCAAACCACTCATTTCTTAAGATTTCTTCAACTTTCCTGGAAAATTCTGGGAATTTTTCCTTGTTAACAAGCGGAAGAACAGCGCAATGATAAGGCGCAATTCTCGGCTCAAGCATAAAATATAATCCTTCCTTGCCTTCTTTCAGACAAGCATCAAGAACAGCAAACATTGTCCTGTCAACTCCTGCAGAAATCTCCCATATATGTGGAATAATTCTCTTGCCATCTTCTGTAACATATTCTAAATTAGTCCTTGATTTTGCCATATGTCCCTTCAAGTCATAGTCTGTGCGATAATTATTTGCAATAATTTCAAGCCATCCCAAGCTTGTCAAGGCTTCGAAATCAAAAGTTGCCAAAGAATAGAATGCTCTTTCATTTTTGTCAACTTCCCTAAATCTTAAGTTTTCAAGCGGAATTCCCATCTTTGTCCAGACTTGCTGTGTTCTTGCCATGTAATAAGCAATCAACTTTCCAGGCACAATTCTTTTCTCATGTAGTTCTTGGCAGGAAAACTCCTCCACTTTTTCTTTGCCAAGCCTCAAGACTCTTATTTTATAATTTTTAACATCATCAAAATTTTCAATTTCATTTATTTTTTCAGGGTCAAAAAATATTTCTGCTTCCATCTGGCTGAACTCTACTGCTCTTGTAATGCTCTGTCTTGGGCTTATCTCATTCCTAAATGCTCCACCAGCTTGCGCAATTCCTTGTGGCAGCCTTAACCTTGAAGTTTTTGCCATTCTTGCAAAATTCAAAAATATTGATTGACATGATTCTGGCCTCAAAAAAGTCCTGAAAACCCCGGGCATCCCTACAAGAGTTTCTACCATCATGTTAAACCTTGAAACTTTTCCAAGCTCGCCCTTGCATTTAGGGCATCTTATATTATTTTTGTTGATTAATTCATGAAGTTTTTCAATAGGAGTGGCTTCAGGCACATTCTTTCCAAGTCTTTCAGAAATCAGCCTGTCTGCTCTCTCATACTTCTTGCATCTCGAGCAAGAAACTATAGGATCACTAAAAGATTTCAAGTGCCCAGACCCTTCAAAAACCGAAGCAGGGAGTATCTGCGAGCCATTAATCTCAAGCATATTTTCTTTTTGCAGGAGTTCATGCCTCCAAAAATCAATAATTTTCCTCCTGATTGCCTGGCCAACAGGCCCAAAATCCCAAAATCCAGCCGGACTGTTCGGATAAATCTCAGCAGCAGGATAAAATATGCTCTTGCGAGAGGCAAGCTCCATCAACTGATTGTATTTTTCATTCCCCTCATTCCCTTTTTTTCCCTTTTTTTCATTAGCCATAATCCAAAGAAACAGGCAGGTTATTTAAAATTATCCAAACAGGATTTTATTTTCACTCATCTCTATTCATCCAAGACGTCTATTGTAAGTTTTGTGATTGTGCCTGGCTTTAATTTATCTTCGAGAATCCTAGGGATAACTATAATTGCCTGGCTTCCGTGTTTTGCAACTTTTTTTGTTATGACATATCTTTTATTTTTCATTTTCTTCCTTCTTCCTTCCTTTAATTTTTATATAAGCCTGTCTTCCCAACTCATAAGCTCCTGAAACTGCATTTGTAGCCATAATAGGAGCAAAAGCCCAAATGTTTTTTTCATCGGACAAATAATTAAATACAATTACGTGCCCACCCAAATTTAATAATGAACCAAAAAGACGTCCGCCATCTCGATAATCCCCTTTATACAGCTCAGAGTTGGCTTCTTTTCTTGCCATTGTCGGCAAAACAAAAGTTCCTAAAAAACCTTCAAGACCACCTTTGACAAAGCTTCTTGCTTTCCTGAATATTATTTTTGCTTGACTTGCTTCTCCATTATATTTCATTTTAACACGAACTTTATGTATAAAATATACATAAAACCATTTAAAAATCTTTCTACTTGTATTAATCTAAAAGTGACAACATAACTCAAGAAATCAGGCAACAAAAATAACAAAAAAGTTAGGCAAACCTAACTTTTAGGTTAACCTAGAATAAACTTCGTAACTTCTGGCATTTCATATCTTTTGTTAAAATGCTCTTCATTATGCTTGATTATTGTCTTGGCATTAAGGTTTTTCTTGAAAAGCTTCTCGTCTGTCAAAGGAACAAAAGGGTCATTGTCTGAGAATATAGCAAGAAAGTTTTTGCAATGGCTTTTGACTTTTTCAAAATCAATAGGAGTTTCAATCCATGGCTTTGCAACCCTTCTTTCTTCATCATCTATCAAAGACTCTGGCTTCAGATTAAACCACCCTGCCACAAAAACACATCCTCCAATTTTTGCTTCTTTGTCTAAACTCTCCAAAAACCTGAGTATTGCCTGGCATCCTATGCTATGCCTAATAAAATAAGTTTCCTCGTCAAGCCTGAGGACATTTTCCTTGATAAAACCAACCCATTTTTCTATGTTTGGATGATTTGTGTCAGGCATGTCAAATGCCCGAACTTCTGCCTTTCCTTCAAGCCTCTGCCTAAGCCAGTCAAACCACCCTCCTGCAGAAGTTCCGCCCCATCCGTGTATTAAATATATTCTTTTCATCTGTATAAATAAATCCAAAGAAACTTTAAAAACACTTCTACCTTCTTAATTTTATGCGCGGGTGGCACAACGGCACTGCGTCCGATTTTTGCCTTTGGCATAAAGACGAACCTGCAGAAGTTGTAGCAAGCGGATTTGTGGGGGTTCGACTCCCTCCCCGCGCTTCTCATAATTATTTCTCCTTTTTTTATATTAGTAAATGGTGGGCAATACCCTTTTAATTTCCAAACTTTATATTTAATTAAATGTCTTTTATTTTGAAAACCAATTTTACGCATCCAAATATTTAGACTTTCAGTATAATGCATAAGAATATTATTTAAGGGTTCTATTTTATCCCAGATTTCTTCTTAAGTTGAAGAAATCTCGTCACTGCATTTATATTTGATTACGAGAAAACAGATTACAGGGATTATAATAAGCACAAAGCATGCGCTCAGCCAATATACCATGCCAGGATTTTTCCCGCCAAGAAATGCATTCGCACCAGTAATATTGCCTTGAGGAAAAAAAGCCATCAATGCAAGAAGCATGGACAAAAATCCTAATAGCACAACCTTATATATCTTGCTCATATAGCTTATCCTCGACGAATGCTTTTAAATATTTATTACTATTCAATAATATAGAAAATAAAACAAATTTCCAGCCTAAAACAGGTTTATTAGGTCTCTTACCTTCCCCTCTATTTCGTCAATAATCTTTTTTATACTGTTAATATCACATTCATCGCAATCAAAAATATTCCATCTCATCACTCGTCCATTAAAATCAGAAAACATATTTTCTTCAACATTATTTGCCACAATAACTGCAATATCAAAAGCTTTCAGCATTTTTTTGTTAAATTGTTTTGGCTTCCCTTTTACAACATACCCTTTCTCCTCCATAACTTTGATTACATTATCAGCAATATAAGGCCTGACAGGATCAAGAAGAATGCCTGCGCTTTCTGCCCTATTCTTGGGATTTTTATTTAGCTTGTTAAAAATACATTCTGCAACTTTGCTTCTAAACCTGTTATGTTTGCATACAAACAAAATTCTCATTTTGAAGATGGGATGTTTGATTTGTTCTGATTGAAAATGAATTTCATACTCTCTTGCTGCAGTGCTCCTCGCTTGCGCTGTGGGCGCCCTCGCAGCGGAGTATGAAATGCTCCTGACAGGATTTGAACCTGCGACCCCTGACTAACTTCTAGCATTTTTTGCTTGAATAGAAGGTTCACCAAACTGACAAGCAGTTTTCCAGTGCTCTATCCAGGCTGAGCTACAGGAGCTTCAACCTTTTAACCATTTTCAAACTTATAAAATTATCTAAAGCAAAAACAAATAAAAAGCCAGATAATCTCTTTTATACATGGAAAAAATAAAACTAACTTTTCTTGGAACAGGCCAGGCAATTCCTACAGAAAAGCGGAATCATACAGCCTTGCTTATGCAATATGAAAATGAAAATATTCTTGTAGACTGTGGCGAAGGCACTCAAAGGCAGTTTCGCAAGGCAAAGCTAAATCCTTGCAAGCTTACACGTCTTTTAATTACTCATTGGCACGGCGACCATGTCCTCGGCTTGCCCGGCTTGTTGCAGACTCTTGCATTAAACAGCTATAACAAGACATTAGAAGTTTATGTTCCAAAAGGCACCTCTCATTTTTTTCAGTTGATACAAAGAATGTTTGTATACAAAGATGCAATAAAAATAAAGCTAAACGAAGTTGTGCCAGGTACAATTGTTGAAACAGGCAAATTCAAGATAGAAGCAGAAGCCATGAAGCACGATACTCCCTGCCTTGCTTATTCTTTCATAGAAAAAGATAAAATAAGGATAGACAAGGCAAAGATGAAAAAGCTCGGCATAAAGCCAGGCCCGCTGCTAAAGCAGATAAAGCAGGGAAAAAGCATAAAATTTGAAGGGAAAACAATAAAGCCAGAAGAGCTTTGTTTTGAGGAAAAAGGCAGAAAAATAACATTCGTCCTTGATACAATAACAAACGAAAATGCAGTCAAGCTTGCAAAAAATTCTGATTTGTTAGTCTGCGAGTCAACATACACAGAACAGGAAAAAGACCTTGCAAAAGAATACAAGCATCTTACAGCAAAACAAGCAGCAGAAATTGCCAAGAAATCAAATTCAAGCAGATTAATTCTGACACATATAAGCCAAAGATACGACTACAAAGAAAAACTTCTGTTGGAAGAAGCGAAAAGGGTCTTCAAAAATACAGAAGTTGCCGAAGACTTAACAAGTCTAGAGTTATAAATCAGCCATCAAATCATGTAGCATTGAATTCCACATAGTTGCCAGCAAACTTGCCCCTTCAGCTAAATAAAATCTGTTTGATTAATCCTCTTGCTCAAGTAAAAAGCATTAATGCAAAATAAAATCTTTCCTGTCCCTTTTCCTACAAATCAACCCTCTCCCAGAACCCCAAAGAGTTTTATTATTAATTCATAATTATATTTTCGCAAAGCTTCAGCTAGTTAAAAATTAACTTGCCAGCGAAAACCAATTTGCCAAACGCTTTCTCTTTTTATTTTGCAGGAGAAATATATATTATGGTGTCTCCTCTCAAAAAAGTCAAGCCAATGCTTCTTTTCACTTCTCCACTTTCTATTTCTTTTGCACCGTCCAATACAACATTGACATGTATGTCAAATGCAAGCAGAGTTCCTACAAGCTGCTTGTCGTTCTTCAATTGGACAAGTATCTCTTTTCCCTTACTGTTGTTCAATAAATCCAATGGTCTTTCAATTCCATTAACCATATTCCTCTCTCGGCAATTTAGTTTTTAAAGCTTTCCCCCAGTATTTTCCGAGAACAAATCAACCATCCACGCCTATTGCACTCAAATCCCTAAAATATTCTTTTCTCAGATTCTTGTATCTTTCTGCAACAGGCGGTTTCTCATCCATAATTCTCACATCATCCCAAGTTATAGGGTCAAAAGGCAAGGGAGCATCAACATAAGAAATATGGACTGCATTCACAGTGGTTCCTGCTCCTCCGCACAGTCTGCTTCTATGAATTCCGTCAATTAAAACTGCTTGCTGTCCGTGAATTTCAATAATTGGAGGAATATAAAAAGCAAGCGCTTTTCTTCCTTCTGCGTCAAGCCCATACATCTGGACAGGAGGCATTTTGGAAATTCCTTTGACAACAAATTCTTGGAACACTCCCTTTTCCAAGCCTTCCATAATCGAAATAAGCTTGCTTGTTAAAACAAAAGTCTGCCCAATATCCATTCCTTTTGGCTCTCTTCCAAAAACCTGTATCCTTGATTTTTCATAAGGACACTCAGCCCCATTATTTCTCAAA
>Ga0172364_10004996_pt1 | contig 10555 bp, 4 predicted proteins | sample LakKivSesite10cm_FD_114545 | JGI IMG/M metagenome (GOLD analysis project Ga0172364, IMG submission 114545) | Sediment microbial communities from Lake Kivu, Rwanda - Sediment site 10cm | ecosystem: Environmental > Aquatic > Freshwater > Lake > Sediment | place: Rwanda: Western Province, Lake Kivu... | reverse complement strand
TATGTCGGATGGTATGCTGGGTGAGAGCGCTAGGTTCTTCATGATGGATCTACTGCCCATCATCACGCCCACACACATCGTTCGTCACGGTCTTCGTACGCGACGCCTTACCACTAGGTTTGCACGTAACTCTTTGGAGACTGCGAACCGCATTGCACCTCAGGATTCACCAGACGCAGCAGAAGAACCGTCCGCTCCGCCTCCGGTTGCGGCTGCGCCTTCGGCTACGTTCCTTCCAGTGGCGTTGGTAACCGCTGGAGATAGGTATACGCAGGGTTATGTTACGCCTGAGAACCAGTGGTGGTATCGTCGGAAGACGTTTGATGGCATCCGGCACGTCAACAACCTTTCGTCTAATCCGGTTCCAGCCAGCGGTACCCGATATTGGAGGTACCACAACGGGGTAGACATTGCTGCTCCTCGTGGAACTCCGGTGGTTGCTGTCCGTGACGGCAAGGTAGTCATGGCTGCTCCGGTAGGCACTAACGGGCGTAATGGCTATGGCAACATCGTCATGATCTACCATGAAGCGGATGACATCTATTCGCTTTACGCACACATGGATTCTATCGCGAGCAACCTACTTACTGCATCCAGGTCTCGTAGACTTGCAACCTTCACCTCAGAACGTGTGATTCGCGGTGGGCAGTACGTGGAGGTGGATGTACGGGCTGGCGATCAGATCGGCACTGTGGGTGATACTGACTGTGAGGGAGTACACCTTCACTTTGAGTTCGGCGTAGTGCGTAACGGACGCGTTTACCCGTCCGCATCCGACCGCGTCGCGCTCATCCCTGACGTGTTTCGGGATGAGGCAACTGCTTCTCCAGGGTTCCGCGTAAGCACAGGCCAGCCCACAAATCCGCCTGAGAGTGAAACCATCAGCCAGGATCCAGTTCGCGTGTTCCGCGAGCGTTTTGGCGGAACTATTCTTCCTGTCGGAAGGGATGCCGCAGACGCTGTTCTTCCGGTAGATGATCCACCTGAGGCTGCTACCTTCCCTGGAGACGAAGCAGAAATTCCTAACGCGCCAGAGGTACCGGTTGCTCCAACAGAAGATAGCACCGAAGAAGATGAAGGTGAGTCAACTGACCGAAATTACACGCCTGTGGCGGTGGACACCCCAGGTACTCGAAGGCTGTTGGCTCGCTGGGCATTGCTGAACGACCACTGGTACCAGCACAACCTGGAGTACTTGTCCGGCAGCATCGAGATGCGTGGCGCACCTGAGATTCGTGTTGGCTATCGTTTGGACCTTCCAGACCGCAACTTGTCCTTCTACGTGGAAGGCGTTACACACAACTGGTCATACGGACAGCCCATGACCACCTCGCTGCATGTAACACGTGGCCAGCCGAACAACCCGACTCCAATCTATGTGCTTCCCTTCTTGGAAACGTTTGGTTCTACCTCGACGCAGCGTGTTACTGGGTCTCGCTTGTCTTCCTTCTTCATCGTGCCAGATCCGCTTGCAGTTCGCCGAGCACTGAAGCTACAGCGTAGAGCCACGGATGATCCTACTCCTCAGTTCCAGGGAGTGGTTTCGCGTGCAAGTCCGGATATCAACGAAGTGGACTCTCCTGGGGATAGTGACACAGTTGCGGCTCGCTACAATGAGGCAATAGTCGAAGCGAACTACGGTGAGGTCAACTTCGACTTTGAGGCAGCTATTGCCACCCAGGAGGCCGTGGCCACTCAGGGTCTTCGAGCGGCAGGATTTGGTACGTCGCTTGGTGGTGCGAACCCACAGGCGAGTTCCGATGCGACGGGCTTGACTGTGGACGAAATAGAGTCCATCCAAGCTAGGTTGAGGGGTTGAGGTTGAAATGACTCGTGGGCACCAGCGTATTGTAAACAGGTATGGTGAAACAACGCAGCAAAGCTTGACGTTGGATCCTAGCGATTACCCGGCACTAAACTTCAACACTTTGGTGCTCGGACTGATTCTCAATGTCAACCCATCGGACAACAACAAAAACCGGTCTGCGTATCAACGTGGCGACCGTAGAGGGTATCTACACACCTGTACTGTCCTTGTCATTGAGGATGGTAGGTCGTCGTACTTCACACTGGACAACGTAATCATCACGCCGGACGCACGTACCGGCTTGGATGACTATTACGAGCGTTTGCCCCGTGGTTGTTCTGCTCTGGTCACTGGTGAGAACTGGAACAATCAGATCAACAACATCAACCCGTACGACCTGGATGGGGACTGGTGTGTGGTTGGTTTCTTGGGCGCTAGCCTAGATAACCCCTTCGTCGTCAGGTGGTGGCCTCACCCACGAAACCCGTATGATGCAGCCACGAACGGGAACCGTAACCCACAAGACTCCGCAGCCCAGGACTACTTGGCGCAAGATGGAAGGTTCTTTCATCGTGTGAACGGCGTAGAGTTCGTGGTCACGAAGCCAGGTAACATCTACCTGTCCACTTACCGCGCGAACTCCAGGTTGGCTTTCGGCAGCCCACTGACGCCTACAGAGGGTAGGTTCCCTCGAACCCTGGACGACGAGAACGGCGGAAGCTTCAAGGCTTGGATCAAGCCATCGCAAAGCTTTGAGCTGGACTGGAACGCACCAGTGAACGGAATCGGAATCTTGGACGTAGCAGATGTCGGGCTTCCGCAGACGAACCCCGCAGACGCTGGTCGGGCTGGGGAGAAAGAGAATACTTACATCCTAATCGAGAAGGATCGTGTTCTCATTGAGGTGCCTGATAGCTTCGAGGTACGAAGCGGCAGCAGCATCTTGCTAAACTCGGATGAAGATACTACACTTACGGTGGGTGCTGACCTAGAGCTCGATGTTTCAGGTGACTGGAGTACCTCCGTTTCCGGTACTACTTCATTGGATATTACAGGGTCGTTGGACATCAGCGTAACATCCAACACCACTATTGCAACGACAGGACAGACTGACATTTCCAGCACGGGGCCGATGACAATCGGCGGAGACACCACTCTCGAAATCTCTGGAACTGCTAGTTTGACGCTAACTGGTGGCACTGTGAGCCTCAGCGGCAGCACTGTGTCCATCTCTGGCTCGGCAGGAGGTGGCTCAGGAACCCCTGGTTCCATCAGCGTGACACCAGCCGGTGTGAACCTAGGTACGGGCACGCTGGGAGGTGTTGTAGGCGGCACGCCGTTCCAAGCAGCCTTTGCTACCTTCGCAGCTTCCATGGCCGCAGCGTCGGCCCTGGCGACGGTAGAAACGGCATACGCCAATGCAGTCAACGTAGCCGTTGCTACGTTGGTCGGTTCTCTAGCAGCGGCGGTATCCACCACCACACAGACAGGATGAGGTAATGGCTCTAAACGAGACCAGAGTACTTTGGGGTCACGCGTTCGACAACACTGTGGTAACACTCACAGCCGAACAGCGTGCCCAAGCCGTTCAAGGCGCACAGCTAACCGAGCTTGTGCAGTCTTTGTACTCTCTCGTTCTGTATGATACGGAAACAGACCTGTTGGTCGCAGACCCAGACCTAGATCCGGGTAATCGCACTGACAACGCCGAGTACTTCTTCCGTGTACCTCCAAAGGTTCACGAGTTTGACGAGCCGTTCGCCACCACAATCTCGCACACTCAGGACCATGGTAAGTTCGTAGAGTCCTACGGTTCGATCGCCAAGTCTATCAGGCTGTCGGGAAACACCGGACTGCGCCCAAACAAGGTAGCACCCACTACCATTCCGGTGCTGGGTGTTACCGAGGCGCAGCTACAGTCCGTTCTGGGCAACGGCCTTAGTCCTAATCGGCGCGGTCTCTCCCCTGCTGAGAAGACCGGTCACGACGACATTATCTTCTTGCGTAACATGTTCCGCAAGTACTCGGACTTGAAGTCCAGCGACACGCTTGCAGCGTCTACGATCATGCTGTGGCGTAACCTCAAGGATGCGGACTACTGGGTGGTCGAGCCTGAAGACTTCCGCTTGTCGCAGAGTTCTTCATCGCCTCTCACCTACGAGTACTCGATCAGCTTGAAGACGCTAGCAAGGTTCGACTTCCGGTATTCCTTCTCGCGTGACCCGCTTGAGGAGGCTCGTTCCCGCCAGCGCATGTTGTCCCGTATGCAGGAGTACGGACAGAACCTACTCAACATCTTCTTGACAGTATCCACCCAGATCAATCGTTTCCAGGGATACGCTACGTTCATTTCAAACGTCGTACTGTCACCTGTTCTCGGTATCCTGAACGGTCTGAATGCTGTGAAGACTTCCGCATTCGGTGTTGCTCGTGGGTTGCTCAACCAGGCAGCTACGCTTTCATCCAACTTGGATGACGCCATCACGCAGCTTTCGGACTTCGCAGAGCCTGCGGACTCGGTTATTCGTGCGTTGCGTCGCTTGGAGATTGTTTGTGCCCGTATCCTATCTGAGCCCATTGCGTCCGAGTCTACGGTTCGTGACGTAGCGATGGTGATCAACCGCTACTCGGCGGCGTACGAAACAGCAGGCACGATCACCACTGCACGTCGCGCACCGGATAGTTCTCCGACGTACATCGGAACTGAGACCGCACCAGCCACGGTGGGATCGGACCTCGTGGGTGAGGGTGAGGACATTCGAGACCTGGCTGAACGTCTCCTTGGGGATCGCTCTCGTTGGCGCATCCTTGCCACCTTGAACAGGCTTCGTTCTCCGTTCACTGCACCGGTTGGCTCTCCAGGCGTGCTGGCTCCCGGAGACACCATCTTGTTCCCCTCGGACACCACAACGTCTCGTAGCGGCGCAACTGTAGGCACTCAGAAGCCCACCACCAACGAAACGCTTGGCAACCCGCAGGCGAACACCCCAGCGCAGCTTTCCTATGGCAGAGATCTGCGTCTACGCTCAGAGTTCGTTGGTGCGGAAGAACTCACTGATCTGGCAGTTAACCAGCGTGGAGATATCGCATCCATCGCTGGCGTACCCAATGTGGTTCAGGCTGTGCGCATCAAGTTCATCACGCAGCGTGGTGAGCTACCTGCACACCCAAGGTTTGGTGCGAAGTTCCCCATCGGCAGGAAGGCCACCCCATCCAGCTTCAACGAGTTGAGAATCAACACCATCAACACGTTGATTAGCGACCGTCGCGTAGAGAACATTAGCGAACTGTCGTTCAACGTTATCGGCGACGCGCTAACGGTTACCGCTGGCATCGTGCTGATTAACTCGCAAGACATCCTCTCCACCAGCTTCGCACTACGTAGGTTTTGATCATGAGAAGAAAGTCTATCTTGGTAGAGGCACTTAGGGGAACTCCATGTTTGCCCAGAAAGTGGGATTCACTATGAGTTTTCAACCTCGAACATTCGAGCAGATCCTGAATGACATGATTGCGTATGTGCAGTCTAGGACGCCCATTTCTGACTACAACGTCGGATCTGTCATTCGTACGATCCTGGAAGCAGCGGCCCTGGAAGACGACGAGCAGTACTTCCAGATGGTTCAGCTACTGGACCTCTTCTCCTTCACCACTGCTGCTGGCGAAGATTTGGATCGTCGTCTAGCTGACTTTGGTATCACGCGCAGACCTGCACAACCTGCAACTGCTCGTGCGAAGTTCTATGACAACGGACTGATTCGTACCCGAGCAGGAGTGGACACGGCTGCTGCCTCGCTGTCTATCACTGGTTTCGACACCAGTCGATTCCCAACTGTTGGCTATCCCTACACCGTTCGTGTGGGTGAAGGCTCTCCACGCTTGATGAACCTCCTCGTCACGTTGAACAACCCTGTGACTGGCGTGTTGACCATCTCGGCACCCATTCCGTATGACGTGTTCATCGGAGATCGGATTGCGTTCGTGACGGGAGGCACGCTGGCTGCTCCCCTACCGCCCAGTGCTACGGCTCGCACCCTGTCCATCGGAACCACCATTCAGGCTCCTCCTACTGTGACTGAGGCTGCGCGCATCTACAGCACCACGGAACCTGCGTTCATCATCCAAGGTAACTACGAATCCAATGAGGTAATCATCAAGTGCACGACCTCTGGTTCTGGCGGTAACATCGGAGCTGGTAGGATCAACCAGTTCCCGGGCTCTCCCCCATTCGTGGGCGCTGGCGTGTCAAACATTTCGCAAGCAGCAGGTGGTTTGGACCGCGAGACTGACTCCGAGTTCCGTACGCGTGCGCTCGCCCAGCTACAGTCCCTCAGCCGTGGTACACCTTTGGCCTTGAAGTCGAACGCAATCGGCATCGTAGACCCGGTTACCCAGGCGCGTGTCGTGTCCTCGAACCTGGTGGAAGACTTCGTAGCTGATGAAGTCTTCTTGTACGTGGATGATGGAACTGGCAACGCCGCACGCACCAAGAACCTGCCAGCAGATTCTCTGGCAGTGGCAGTACTTGCAGGTGGTGTGAGCCTACAGCCCGTGGATATCTCCGACTGGCCGTCCGCTGGCTACGTGTTCATCGAGACTGATGGTGTCAACCCCGACGAGCTTGTGCGCTACGTCTCCAACGACGGTACGGTGCTCACGCTGGATCCTGCCCTTGTGTCTAACCATGCAATCGCTTCGATCATCAACTTCGTTGACCTAGTAAGCGAGGCAGCAGAAGCTACGCAGCGACGTTTCACTCTGACCAACTTCCCCGTTGTGCGTAACTCGGAACGTATCTGGATTCAGCCACCCTCTGGCATCTGGTCACTCCTCACGCGAGACGTGGACTATGTGTTGAACAAGGGTACTGGAGAGTTCCAGCTAACCGACGTTGGTGGTGTAGTAGCAGGTACTCGCGTAGTGGCGCACTACACGTACTACGTCAACCTCATCGCACAGGTACAGAAGGTGATGGAAGGCGATCCAGACGACCCGGTTCGCTTCCCAGGTTTCAAGGCAGCAGGAATCTTCCTGGCCGTCGAACAGCCGGTCATCAAGAGGGTTACCGTCATTGCAAGCATCACGGCGGCGGACGGGTTCAGTGAATCCGACCTTGCTCCTCTCGTGCGTCGTGCTATTGAATCCTACGTCTCTTCGTTGCGCATCGGCCAGGACGTGATTGTCGCCAAGATGATTGACAACGCCTTCTCTGTTGCGGGTCTTGCGGACATTCGTGTCATCACACCTGCGTCGAACATCATCGTGCTGGAAAGTGAACTTCCGGTTCCCTTTGATGCCTCAAGCAACACGCTTGTACAGGTCCTCTAATGAGTGTTAGTCTAAGCCAGAGTTCCATTGCCGAGCTCCGTGACCAGCTTTGTCTGGATTTTGCGGATGGACGATACTTGAATGTTGTGTCGTCCAATCTCGGTATTCAGCGTCCTCCGTTTGGGTTTACGGATGACGTGTGGCGAGCTCTGGTAAAGACGATCTCCCTTCAGTACAAGCAGGTTGTCACCAAGTTCGATGACATCCTTGAGATCATTCTAGGTCCAAGGGTAACGCAGTGCTCCTCGTTCGCGCTCCCCTGCAACTCGAATGATACCAAAGCAGTCCTTGTTGGCACCGCGCAGTTCCCACAGGTCGGCACGATGGTCATTGATGAGGGCCTGGCTACTGAGGAAACCATCGAGTACTGCTACATCGACCACTACACGAACACGGTCTACTTCTCCACGCCACTCCTTTTCGACCACATTGCGGTGAATGCTGAGTGGGAGACTGGCGTCATCGGGCCTGTGGACGCTCTTGAGATCACCCGCACAGTGCTAGACAACTCAGGATTCCCAGATCCAGTTGCGCTCGGTCAGACGTACACTGTGAACATCGGACGAGGAACGCAGTACGAGTACGTGGATGAGTTCCAGTCGTCTGTGCCTGCGCCTTCCCGCCAGGTGGTCTTCACCAATGGCGCACCCATCGCGCATCCCGGACTCTCGACTTCGCCTGCTGACTTCGTGCTCATGTCGGCTCTCGCGACTCAGGTCAACGTGTACTACCTGACGATGCAGGATGTGGATGCGCTCCCAGAGACGTTGGGCGTTCTGTCCGGCGACGTGCAGGGTACGCTCGCAGCAACCGGAGGCACTGTGACTACGGTTGTCATGGCGGGTCCGCTTCCTACCACGGCGCCCTACAGCGGGTTCAGCATCCGTTTCACGGGAAACATTACGCTTGGACTTGCCGGTCGCGTTGGCTATGTAGCTACGAACGACATCAACACGTTCTACCTGTACAACACGCTTCCCGCTGCCCCGGCCGCTGGTGACACCTTCACGCTCATCTCCAACTTCGAGTACATCCGCGCGCTTGAGTCGGACAACTCTGTGCTGATGCGCCAGGAGCTTCCGGACTTGCGCTTGTTCGCTGCTAGCAACAAGTTTTCTGTGATGGTGCCCAAGACCACGGTGACCGTGGCACAGGTACAGGTGAAGGCAGGAGGCTGGGACATCATCCAGTCGGATGGTGACCATGTTGAGATTCTTCTTCCAAGTGACCTCCTAGACAATGACTTGCGCTCCGCCAGCTACATTCGTGATGCAGGCAGCGGAGGGTCCGTATCCGACGCAGCACGTGTCATTGGCGATACGGATGCGTCGGTTGTGTCCACAAACGGCATGCCTTTGATTGGTGTGCTGGAGCAGCTACCTGGCGCTATTCGCTACGCCTACTACAACCCGCACGCGTGGATTCGTACAGAGGCACCTGCCGGCGCGACACAAATTACCGTCAATGACACCTCACTATTTCCGTCCGGTGGTGGAACCATCCGAATCAACGGCGTGACGTTGGTGGCCTACACGGTGGTCGATGGTACCACGCTTGGAGTTGCTCCCCTTCCCGTAGCTGTGGAACGCGGCATGTTGGTCCGCGAAGAGAAGATCTGGCGCTTCGCCAAGCCCATCACGGCTGCGATCGGCATCGGCGACACCCTGAACTTCTACACCAACTACAGCTCTGGTGACATCTGGGACGTGGATGACGTTTGGCCCGGACCCTACATGTGGGACCTGGCAGCAGCAATCCACAAGCAGCAGACTGTGCCGAACAATTCAGCCGACACATTCCTGTCTGGTCCGACCAGGTTCAGCGTTGACCGCGTAGCAGGCAACTCTGTGATTGAGGTTGAGGACGCATCGGCGTTCTCCTTGGCCGTGCCTTACGACATCCTAGTGGGTGAGAACAGCGGCAACAGAGAAACGCTCGCCTTGCAGCAGATTTCGCTGAAGCACCGCACGCACACCACTGTGTCTGCTCTCACGCCGAGTCTCTCCGCGTCCATCCCTGTGACCTCTCTGTCTGGGCCGTTGGCACCGGCCCACCAGTTCCCAAACGCCGGTCCATACCGTGTGGCCATCTGGTCTAGTCCGACAACGGTTGAAGTGGTGGAAGTCATCAGCACCGGCCCTGGTCCTGTACTAAACCTTTCCGCACCCACCACCGCCGCCCACGCTCTTGGTGAGCGTGTAGTGCTGCTGTCCGATTTGCTCCGTGTAGCTCCAACGATGGCAGATGACCATCTCGGCGTAATCTCTTCGGTTGACCGGCTTGGCTTCTACGGCGCAGAGACGCAGAGTGTCGCCGCTGACACCGTGCGCCCACTGTACGAAACGGTCACGCTTGACCTTGCCGGAACAGACTTCCCTGTGACTGGTGGCGCAGCCGTGCTCAACTTCGGTGACGCTGTCAACGACGCAAACACGACTGTGAGCGTCTCGTTCGTCCCAGGTACTACCATCATCTCCTGCGCGGACACCTCGGCGTTCCCGAACAGTAATTACCCGTACATAGTTAAGCTTGGCGTTGGCTACGGACCCCTCTACGAAGAACGCGTCCACGTAACCAACAACAACATCGGTCTTGGCCAGCTAACCCTTTCGCACTCAACTCGTTGGGGTTACGCGGTGGGGACACCTGTATCCTTCGAGGCTGGACCAGAAGAAAACTTCAGCTATACTAGTAGGGCTGGTAGTATTCTTTCCATCAGTCCGTACCTTGTCATTGAGAATACTCATCAATCAGTCGAGCTTCTCGCCCCAACGGTAGGGACAGGCTACCCGCGCAGAAACGGTTTCGACTTCCCATTGCGGCTTCCAATTACCGTTGAAGACCGCATCAGGTTCGTGATAGACTTGGTACGCGCCGCAGGCGTGTTGGTAACGTTCATCAGCAGACGATGAGAAGGAATGTAGAATGCCCAAGGCCCTGAAAGCTCATCCCGGCGAAAGACTTGATCTGCCCGATTACGTGTTGGGCGCGAATGAGTACACTCAAGAAGTTCAGAAGTTCCTCCTTGAGCGTGAGTTTGCCGATCGTCGTTCTCGTGTACTGGATGGGTTCCGCATTCGTGTAGAAGACCAGACTCTGAACCCGGGGTTGATCACGGTGTTCAACGGCAATGGTTTGGACCGCGACGGACAGCTAATCAACAATGAGGACCTTCCGAACGACTCTAGATCGGTGACCCTCTTGGGCGCGACCCTCAACTTCTATGTTGAGGTTGAGTTCACGAATGTCACCAGCGACACGGATGCCCGCTTCTTCTGGGACCCTACCATCCCGAACGTTGCTCCTGAGCCGGATGGATCTGAGTTCGCGTTGAACGTTGCAACGCGTATTACTCCTGACTGGCGTATTGTTACGCCTGTGTCCACCACTGGTTTCCAGCAGACCACTAACCCGAACTCG
>Ga0172364_10004995_pt1 | contig 10555 bp, 8 predicted proteins | sample LakKivSesite10cm_FD_114545 | JGI IMG/M metagenome (GOLD analysis project Ga0172364, IMG submission 114545) | Sediment microbial communities from Lake Kivu, Rwanda - Sediment site 10cm | ecosystem: Environmental > Aquatic > Freshwater > Lake > Sediment | place: Rwanda: Western Province, Lake Kivu... | reverse complement strand
GTCGCAGCGCCTACGAGTTCGTCGCTCCAGAAGAACACCCAAAAATGAAGGCAAATTTGCGAGAGACCTTAAAGAATGGCGTATCTAGAGGAGTAGAGTACAATTTCGTAAAGGCTGACGGTTCTAAGTTTCTTGTAGAGTTGGCTTCTAGTGTGCTAAGAAATGTCAATGGCAAGCCAACAGGCTTTGTTGCGATAACGAGGGATATTACTCAGCGTAAGCTAGATGAGGAAGCATTACGTGTGAGCCAAGAATTCAGTAGTAATTTACTGAGAAATTCCCCTAATCCAATAGTAGTCATAAATCCAGATGCCTCGATAGAATATGTCAATCCAGCGTTTGAGAACATGACTGGATTTGCCTCCGCAGAGATTATTGGTGCAAAGCCTCCGTACCCATGGTGGCCACGAGAGCATAGACGTAAAATAAGGAACCATTTCAACAGGGAGCTACGCTATGGATCGAAGGGCAATGAAATGCTTTTGCGAAGGAAGAATGGCGAGCAATTTTGGGTGAAAACGACCTCCGTAGCAGTGAAAGATAACGGTAGAATCAAGTATTGCCTATCAAACTGGATTGACATAACTGAGCAGAGGCGACTCAGAGAGAATATGCAATTCTACGTTACACAAATTATTAGGGCGCAAGAGGAAGAAAGAAAACGAATAGCTCGCGAGTTACACGACGATACCGCACAAACCCTAACTGGTGCATGTATGGATATTGATGACGTGATTTCCACTGTGGACGGACTACCAGAGATTGCAATAGATAGGTTACAGCGGCTTCGTGTTAAGATCGATTGTACGTTAGAAGAGGTACGTCGTTTCAGTCATGAGTTGCGTCCTGTTCTTTTGGACCGGTTCGGACTGGTGCCGTCCATAAGATTACTAATTGAAGAGATGGCTGAGCAGGGGGGATTTGCATGCTCCTTTGACGTCGTTGGTTGTGAAAAACGCTTGACGCCAGAAGTAGAGTTGACCCTCTTCCGTATTACGCAAGAGGCGCTTCACAATATCAGGAAACATGCTAGAGCAAGCGATGTTGTCGTTAAGATTACCTTCACCAACCGGAAGATGAAAATGCGCATCTACGATAATGGTTGTGGCTTTGCATCACCTAATGCACTGGGTGACCTTGGCCGTGCAGGCAAACTTGGCTTATTGGGCATGACCGAGCGGGCCAGGTTACTTAATGGCAATGTAAATATAAGATCACGACTAGGCAAAGGTACAATCATAACGGTCGAGGTGCCAATATCTATCCGATCACCTCATTGGGGATGAGGAGAATCCAGAGTATTAGGAACCCAGTGGTGTTCCTCACCATTTCGCAAATAATAGAAAGAGTGATTCCATTTCCCTACCAATTTTAGGGTCATTCGTACGAACTCCACAGGAACAGAAGTATCCTCACGTTCACACCCATTCTGACTCGATCGAGTTAAAAAACAGTATTTGACTTGTAGCTAGGCAAATCAATGATGGATGCAGTGCAAAATGCATAATTTATGCTATCACTGAGTGGTTTTTGGCGGATATTTCAGTCTGTACTATTATCTACCGTAAATACATAGTCCATAGGATGCCATCCAATGCGTGTTGGTCTTATGATGATTATGACGAGCATATACTGCACTTAGGTGCTTGGCTCTACCGTCAGGAATTAATTTGAAGAGTGTGTTTACTAAATCCCATTCAAAGAAATGATAGCAGTACCCTAACATTATACGCGAAGGGTTGTTGTATGAGGGTGACTGATATGTCGTCGCATGCCTGAATAATCAATCTTAAGGTGGAACGAAATAGATTCGGCAATGAAGTGAAAGGAGGTCAAAAATGGGTAGACTTGATGGCAAGGTAGCAATCATAACTGGTGCTGGCTCGGGTATAGGACGCGCGACGGCGATGCTCTTTGCCAAGGAAGGTGCTAAAGTTGTTGTTGTTGATTGGGCAGCTGAGGGAGGAAAGAAGACAGTCAAGATGGTTCAAGATGCAGGAGGTGAGGCTACGTTTGTCAAGACTGATGTCTCTAAAGCTGCAGAAGTTAGAGAGATGATTAAGAAAACAGTCGACAAATATGGGAAGTTGGACGTCCTAATAAATGATGCGGCTATAACTGAGGTAGAAGGCTCCACAGTAGAATGTACAGAAGAGGCCTTCGATAAGACCTTTGCCGTCAATGTTAAGGGTGTCTGGCTTTGCATGAAATACGCTATTCCTGAAATAACCAAGTCAGGAGGCGGTGCCATCGTTAACTTTGGTTCTACGGCTGCAACCAGAGCTCATTTAGGTATTCCAGCTTATGCAGCTTCTAAAGCGGCTGTAATTATGATGACAAGAGTCGCTGGTGCTGAATTCGCTAGTAAAAACATAAGAATTAACTGCGTTTCGCCAGGTCCAACTGCGACCAAGATGGTATTAGACCAGTGGCCACGAGAGACCATAGAACGACTCAAGCAAACAACGCCGCAAGGCAGACTTAGCAAGCCAGAAGAAATTGCACAAGCTGTCTTGTTTCTCGCTTCTGACGAATCTTCTCACATCGCTGCTGAGATGATAATTGTTGACGGAGGTTTTACTTCCGTAAAAGCCTTGTAGCCGTATCAGTCTAACGAAGAATTGGCTAGCATTGTCCATCGAAAGGTATGATGAAAGACTTCAAAGTGTTTCGGTAATTGAATCAGCGAGTGAAAGGAGACCATGCAATGACCATAGAGAAAGAAAAATTAAGGTGGATGTATAAAACAATGGTTCGACACCGGGAATTTGAAGATACAGTACAGAGAGAATTTGCAGCCGGGAATATCCCAGGTTTCGTTCACTTAAGCCAAGGGGAAGAGGCTGTCGCTGCAGGTGCGATAGCAGTCCTGAGACCTGACGATATCATATTCACCACTCATCGTGGACATGGTCAAACTCTTGCCAAGGGGGGCAACACAAACATGATGATGGCTGAGCTATTCGGCAAAAAGACAGGTATTATGAAAGGCAAAGGTGGCTCGATGCATTTTGCAGTTGCAGATATTGGTAGTTTCAGTTCAATGGGTATTGTGGGAACTAACCTGACGATAGCTCCCGGCTTTGCTCTGGCAAGCAAGCTGAGAGGCACAGACCAAGTCACCCTTTGCTTCTTCGGAGATGGTTGCATTAATACTGAGAGGTTCCATACAGGGGTGAATCTAGCTTCTATTTGGAAGTTACCTGTGGTGTTCATTTGCGTGAACAATCACTGGGCTGAATCTACCTCCATAGACTATTCGACCAACCTAGGCAAGCTAAGTGATAGAGCAGCTGGTTACGGTATCCCAGGTGTAACTATTGACGGGAATGATGTTATGGCGGTATACGAGGTCGTAGATGAAGCAGTAGCTCGGGCGAGAAAAGGGGAGGGGCCCACCTTAGTGGAGGCTAGAACCTGCCGGCAACGAGGTCATTTTGAGGGGGATACGGAGGCCTATCGAAGAAAAGGGGAGGTCGAGGAGTGTAAGAAAAGAGATCCAATCCCAAGATTCAGAAAGAAACTTATTCAAATGGGGATATTGACTGAGGAGGGAGCAGATAGAATCCATCGGGACGCAGTCGAGGAGATGAACAAAGCAGTCAAGTTTGCTCAAGAAAGTCCGTTTCCAGAGCCTGAGGAACTTCTTAATGATGTATATGCGTAACCGGGTATAAGATAACGAAGGGGGTGACCAATGAGGGAGATAACCTATGCTAAGGCGATAAATGAAGCCGTTGATGAGGAAATGCAGAGGGACACTACGGTGCTTCTCATAGGCGAAGATGTAAGGGTTTGGGGAGCTCCTCTCGGCGAGTTTGCTGGTTTGTTTAATAAGTATGGACCCGAGAGGGTGTTGGATACCCCGATCGCGGAGACAGGATTCATGGGAATCGCTATAGGTGCGGCACAGGTTGGAATGAGGCCGATCGTCAACATAATGTTCAACGAGTTCTTGGGCGTGTGTATGGCCGAGGTAATCAATGCGCTATGTAAGACAAGATACATAACTGGCGGACAGGTAAAGACCCCAGTAACCATCATGGGCTACTGCGGTGCTGGCGTAGCTGCAGCAGGAGAACATTCTTCATGCAACGAAGGGCTTTTAGCAAGTATCCGGAATCTTAAGTATGTGGTACCCTCAACTCCTTATGATGCCAAAGGGCTGATTAAGTCAGCAATTAGAGATGATAATCCTGTTCTAGTTTCTTATCACAAGTACTTGATAGTCAGCGGCTTCAAGGGTGAGATACCGGAAGAGGAGTATACGATACCGTTAGGAAAAGCAGACATTAAGAGGGAGGGCAGTGACGTTACCGTAGTGGCGACATCACTCATGGTTCATCGAGCCCTCGCCGCTGCTCAGAAGCTCGAGGAAAAAGGCATAAGTATAGAAGTTATCGACCCCCGAACATTGGCACCTCTCGACAAGGATACTATTATCAATTCGGTCAGGAAGACAGGTAGACTTATTGTTATGAACGAAGACTCCAGAAGCGCAAGCGTTTCGTCACATATCTCAGCTGTGGTAGTTGAGGAAGCATTTCAGTTCCTGAAGGCACCGATAATAAGGGTCTGTGCACCAGAGACACCGGTTCCGTTCAGCCCGGCTCTGGAGAAAATCTGGATGCCCGATGAGGAGAAACTAATCAAGGCGGTAAATGAGATTATGTAGTTAAATTTGGCTGCTACTCTAGAGGGGTAACAGCTGAGTCTTCGCTGTTTTATTTGGTAATTTTGGAGGTGACTGGATGGCAGTTAAAATATTGATGCCCAAACTTGGCATGAGCACAGCACCACTTACATTAATTGAATGGACGGCGAAGGAAGGGGAGCAGATTGAACAAGGTAGTATCGTCCTGGTAGTAGAGACAGAGAAAATTAGGCATGATGTTGAGGCAGAAGCTTCGGGCTTCCTTCATATTTTGGTTGAAGAAGGACAAGAAGTCCCAATAGGCACAGTGGTTGGTCTTATCGCTGAAACAGAGGAGGAATTAGAGGCACTTAAAAAGGAGCGTTAGCCCTGAAGGAGGAATTGTGAAGGAAAATCTCGAAAAGGAAGCGAAAGCGAAGAAGGTGGCAGGGACTTCTGCTGAAGCTACTCGTGAAGTGTATCAAGGAATAAAGTTAAAATCCACGATGCCTTTCACCGGAATGCGGAAGACAATTGCGGAACACATGCGCCGTAGTTTATCAGTCTCGGCTCCGGTTACTGTTATGGGTGAGATAGATATGACTGAAATGGTGAAACTACGAAACAGTCTTCTGGCGCAAGAAAGGGCCTTCGGCGCTAGAATAACATATACTGACCTGTTGGTATTCACGGTGGCTAGGGTGCTCAGGGACTACCCCTTAATTAATGCCAGTATAATAGATAATGAGATTAAGATTTGGGAAGATATCAATATTGCGATAGCTGTTTCAATAGAAGATGGGCTCATTGTCCCAGTGATAAGAAATGCTGACAAGAAATCGCTAGTTGAGATAAGTCGGGCGGTAGAAACACTAGCTCAGAAGGCAAAAGAGAGGACATTGACACTTCAAGAGGTTAATGGTGGGACCTTCACTATTAGCAATGTGGGAGCGGTTGGTGCTGGGTGGCGTTTTGACACGGTAATAATTAATCAACCACAGTCAGCAATTCTAGCAACCGGAGGCATCACTGACAGGGCAGTGGTGAGAGACGGGCAAATTGCGGTCAGGTCTATTATGACATATTCCTTTACTTATGACCATCGGCTCCTTGAAGGCGGTGGCATTGTAACTAGGTTCTTAAATAGTTTGGGCCAATTTCTGGAAAATCCACAAGTCTTATTGGCGAGCTTTGATGCACAGCTGACTAAAGGCAAAGGCTGATCTGGTTCCACTCAGGGAAATTCTACGCATGAAAATTGCGGCGGCGTAGCTAGATTATGAAAGTAAAAGTGAAGTTCTTTGCCCCCTTTAGAGAGTTATTTGGTGCATATGAAAGCGAAGTCGAGCTAGAAGGCACCTTTGATGTGCGAGAGATCTTGAATACCCTGTGCGATTCAGATGAACGCCGCGACAAGATATTCGATCAATTTGGTGAACTCAAACCCTATGTAATGATATTAAAGAACGGCCAGCCCATTCAGACGTTGGGTGGGATTCAGACCAAACTCAAAGAGGGGGATGAAATTGCAATATTCCCACCCGTGAGTGGGGGGTGAGCGATGTCGCAAATAGAAAGTTGGAAGACGGAAAGGAGTTTCAAGAGTTGATGATACTGCGTGTTGATATGAGTGAACGGAAGGTAGATTATGAGGAGCTTCCTGAGGAGTGGCAGCTTATCGGTGGCAGGGGTTTAATTGCCAAAATAATGAATAAGGAAGTACCCCCTGATACTGACCCGCTGGGCGCTGAGAACAAATTGATTATTGCTGGTGGTCCTCTGGCGGGGACATTGGCTCCTCAGCTAGGCAGGATCTCAATTGGTGGCAAAAGCCCTTTGACCTTGGGCATAAAGGAGGCTAACGCCGGTGGTCCAGCGGCGCAGAAGCTAGACAAATTAGGTATACGGGCAATTGTAGTGGAGGGTATTGCTGAAAGCGGGAAGCTCTACCTTCTTAAGATTTCCAAGGATGAAGCTGCTTTGATGCCAGCTGATGAGTATAGAGGCAAGAGGATTTACAAGCTGGTTGAGGAGCTTTATAAGAAATACGATAGAAAATCTGCAATAATCGCTGTCGGCATTGGTGGTGAGAGACAATATAAGGCGGCTACAGTCTCGCTTACTGATATGTTGGGAGACCCTTCTAGACAAGCTGCTAGAGGTGGCTTGGGAGCGGTGATGGCATCCAAGGGACTTAAGGCAATCATAATTGACGATTCGGGTGCTCCACCAGTTAGTATCGCTGATAAGGCTCGATTTAAAGAGACAGTAAGATTCTGGGTAGATTATTTAAGTAATGATGTCATTTGCCAACAATTCTCAACATTTGGCACTCCATTTACCATTGCTATGAATTGTTATCTAGGGACTATGCCAGGGAATAACTATACTACGGGCAGACCTCAAGGGTTTGAGGGAGTCACTGGTGAGGTCATGAAGAGAAATATGATGGAACGTGGTGGCCGGATGCATGCTTGTATGCCAGGTTGTGTGATTCAGTGCTCCATAATCTATAATGATGCCGAAGGCAAGCGCCTGACTTCTGCCTATGAGTATGAGGTAATTGCGATGATGGGTACCAACTTGGGCTTTTGCGATCATGATGCTATAGCCAGGCTTAAACACATCTGTGATGAGTTAGGGATTGACGCCATTGAAATTGGGAGTAGCTTAGGTGTGGCTGCCAGTGCTGGTAAGATGAAGTGGGGTGATTTGGAGTCAGCGGTAAGCCTACTTACAGAGATAGAGCAGGGCACCGAGTTTGGCTATGTCTTGGGTAATGGTGTGGTTTCTACAGCTAGGGCTCTTAATATTGACCGGATTCCGGCATTTAAAGGACAGGCTACTCCGGCGCATGAGCCTAGGGGGGTTAAGGGGACGGGGGTAACCTATGCCACCAGTTCCATGGGTGCCGACCACACTGCGGGGCTTACCTATAGAATGCGCTTGTCCAAAACGGGACAGATAGCTAACTCACTTAGGGCCCAGATACAAGCGGCGACTTGTGATACCTTGGGATATTGTCTTAATTCTGTGCCTGGGGGACGGGTTTCAATCTATACTTTCCTAGCGGATCTGCTTAGTGCTCGTTATGGTTTAGATATAACCCGTGATGATGTCATGGAAATAGGTAAACAAACGCTGAGGGACGAGGTGACATTTAACAATGGTGCTGAGTTTAGTAAGATCTATGAGCGTTACCCGGCTTTCATCCGAACCGAACCCCTGCCCCCGACGAATAGTATATTTGACGTGGAAGATTCCGAGCTTGACAGCATATGGGACAGGATGGAGACCTACAGCGAGCCGGAGAAGATTTGGGAAGTTCGCTTTCCTACTATGCCCTCAATTTTGTTTGGTGGCGGTGTGTTCCAAATGCTGGGTGAGCGGGCTAAAGGGCTAAACATAAAGAAGGCTCTTGTGTTATCAGGTCCGACAACGAAGAGGTTAGGGCGTCCTGATGAAATTCAGGGAATGTTGGAAATAAATGGTATAGCTTCAGCCGTCTTTTCTGAGGTGGAGTCTGACCCACCGGTGGAGAACATAGAGAAGGCAGCTCAGTTTTACAAGGAGCAGGGTTGCGATGGGATAATCGCGGTGGGAGGAGGCAGTGCCATAGATGCGGCTAAGGCGATAGCGGTGGGGATATCTCAGCCCGGGATTCTAACGGAATATGAGAATCTAGTAGGTGGGGCAACAAAAATTAGGCCTCCAGTGCCGCCGATAATTTGTATTCCCACCACCTCAGGTACTGGTAGCGAAACAAATCAGTATGCAGTGATTACGGATAAGCAAAGAAACGTTAAGTTCACTGTGATGAGCGACTTGATTGTCCCGAGGTTAGCTGTCATTGACCCCGTTTTATGTAAGACTATGCCCTCGCGGGTAACTGCAGAGACAGGTGCCGACGCCCTAGCCCATTGTGTTGAAGGCTACGTGGGCATGGCTGCTGCCTATCACCCCTATTATGAAGCACTGGCGCTCTACGGGGTGAAGTTAATTGGTCGGAGCCTCAGGGCAGCCTACAATAACGGCGAGGATATTGATGCTAGGACAGACATGGCTATGGCGGCAGCTTTTGGGGGAATTGCTTTCACCAAAGGCCTCGGGCTAGGCCATGCTATTAGTCATGTCCTAGGGGCATTTCAACATGTTCCCCATGGGAGGGGCTGCGCCTTGGGTCTCCTTTGTTTTGTGAGAGCCAACAGTAAGGTCTGTCAAAAACAGTTCTCAGATCTAGCCTGGGCGCTGGATGGTTCAGACGACCTGGAAGCCGCTCTGGTGCAACTGTACAAGGACCTTAATATTCCAGTAAGATTCAGAGATATCGGAATAGCGGAGAAAGACTTAGGGAAGATTGCCTTTGAGACATCAACGAATGCGGTTAATCTAGCTGCGAATCCGGTGCACCTTAGCGAGCGCGAGATTTTAGAGCTACTTCGAGAGTTCTATTAAATAGAGACGCCTATTGATTATCACGTACCAAAGTGATATATTGCCAAAGTAGTAAATTCGGGTGCGAGGAACAACATGTATCCTAAGTGCCTTGTGAAAGGCTAGAAGTACTGAAGTCCGGTAGGAGCAAGGATGGCTGACGAAGAAATTGCGGTAAAAGAGGCAAGGGTTTCTAACCTTCGCGATGCTGCTAGACGCGTGCTCAGACAGGAAAACGCTGTCCTCATCATTGTTCTGGGAGCACTGATAGGTGGGATGGGAGGCGTAACTAAGGGGTTGACTATCGCTCCAAGCAATATGATGAATGTCCTGTTACAAAGTTCGATTAGGGGGGTGGCAGCGGTAGGTCAGGCCTTTGTCATCCTATCAGCTGGTATTGATGTATCGGTTGGTGGCGTGGCGCTTATGTGTTCAGTTCTAGGTGCCTCGATGATGACTAAAGCCCCATGGCTAAGTACTGTGGGCTATCCTATGTCCCCATATCTTATAATACCAGTTATGTTGCTGGTGGGAACGGGTTGGGGGGTAATCAATGGTTCACTGGTCGCGCGTATTGGTGTGCCGGCGTTGATAGTAACCCTTGGTATATGGGAAGTAACCAAGGGAGTATCATTTATGATTTGCAGAGGAGCATCCGTTGGCGAGCAACCACTCAATCTGGCTTTCTTCGGGTCGGGGCACATTGCCGGGGTACCAACTCCGGTCATTACTTTTGTAGTGGTGGGTGTCATTGGTTATTTCGTTCTGCACTATACTGTTTTTGGCCGTTCAGTCTATGCCGTTGGTGGTAATCCAGCAAGCGCCTGGCTATCGGGCATAAATGTGAAGCGTATACAATTCATGGTGTTTGTAATTTCTGGGTTTCTCGCAGCACTTGCCGGTGTAATAATGACAGCACGTATTATGTCCGCTTCGATGGTAATGTTGTCGGGTCTTGAGATAGACTCCATAGCCGCAGTTACCATTGGAGGCGTCAGTTTGGCTGGTGGCAGAGGGACCCTTATTGGGCCAGTAATCGGAAGTCTAATAATCGGCGTTATTAATAACGGCATGAGTGTGTTAGGGGCAGGTCCCTCTGTGCAGGGTATTGTAAAGGGCGTGATAATAATTGGAGCTGTGACCGCTGATTGCATACGAAGACGCCGCTAAAACCAGCATTTAGTGCTGTTCTCCGGTATACGTCTCACCCGGTGGCAGAAGTGGTATTATCCCCTCAAAAGCCCGCAACTCGATAGGACTGGGGATTATGCTTATCATGCTTTTTGCCTCAGCAAATCCTGGCTCCCCGGTTTCTCCTTTTCTGGCACCTAGCTCGTAATCGCCAGGCTCTTTAAAGAAGGTAGCCAGACTGCCATCTTTAGCTGTATCTCCCAGATATTCGGGGCTGTAGATACGCACCCCTGATACAGACTTACCAGCATCGTCAATTATCTTTATGATTACCATCCCACTGGCTCTAGCTTGATT
>Ga0172364_10004993_pt1 | contig 10559 bp, 3 predicted proteins | sample LakKivSesite10cm_FD_114545 | JGI IMG/M metagenome (GOLD analysis project Ga0172364, IMG submission 114545) | Sediment microbial communities from Lake Kivu, Rwanda - Sediment site 10cm | ecosystem: Environmental > Aquatic > Freshwater > Lake > Sediment | place: Rwanda: Western Province, Lake Kivu... | reverse complement strand
TCGAATATCAACAACCTTGCCCGTAGTATCCTTCAGCGTATCAGTCTTGGCGGGAGATTCCACCCATACTTGAGCATCCTTACTTTCAATAACCGTTTTAACAGAATCTGTCGTACTTACACCCGTGATATAACCAACGGATACAAGTGCGATACCTCCGACCGAACCGATAATGGTTTTACCGTCCACTTCGCCGATACAATTTTTCAGAAATTTAAACCATTTCATACAATCTCCTTTTCTAATTTTTCACACCCGCACCCCGCCAGCACCAGCAAGACCATCAGTATTTTTCTCATCGTTCCTCCATCGGGCAAGAAAAAAGGGGCAAACACGAAGTACACGGCTCCGTGAAGCCCCTTTGTAATCTTTGCAAATTACCCGCCCCGTCGAGCGGTATCTGCCCGTTATTGTCAAATTGTCAAATTGTCAATTACTTAACTTCTTCAGCCTTTCCCTTTATCTCCACGGCCTGTGTCGTCACAAACCGCAAAATTACGTTTCCAACGAGCACCACCGTCGTCGCGTATTCCGTCGGAATCAGTTTTCCCGCGATTTCATTTCCGATCAATACCAATGCGCTTCCGACATTAAACCATACCGTTTTACTCTGCCACCATTTTTTCATACTCCCCTCCTCACATCCATCTTGTAAACCATCTCGTATCTATCCCATAACTGGTGATCCATGGGACTTACTTTCTCTTTCCAGCTTTCCGGATACGGGATCCCGAACCGCTCAAATCCGTGACGCGGCATTTCACTGCAATACCACCAGTCCGGACGGTCCTGCACTTGCGTCCAGGAGAGCCACTTCGGGTATTCCAGCAGACCGGGATAATCGTACTGCTTGCCGATTTTATATGCGGTAAACACCCATTCGTTCATGTCGCATCGGAGATCCGCATTGTCGAGTTCTTTCAGGCGCCCGATAAAAACGACGTGCTTGAACGGGTGCTTGTGGTTATACTTTTGCGGATCCGTGAGGACCAGACCGCTCTTGATCGTCACCTTCTGCCACTTCTCCTGCTTTTCGGGATGTATGTACACATAGTCGCCCGGGTCCAGAAGAGCGCCGGTGACAAGATTCCTGTATCGCACCTGAAGTTTCGTGCCGACCATCTCGGCAAACCACCAGCGTCCGTCATTGCCGCGGACTACGATCGCGATATGTGATGCGAGATCGCCGCGGAAGATGATCTTCTTTGGGGGTTCGTTGTAGAACTGCTTCCAGGTCTCTTCCTTGATAGCCGCGCCCGGAAACGACAAGTCCGTGGTCCCGACAACGTCCCACTCCCGGGCCTCTTCCCTCAGATACTCTTCAAATTTTAATACGCCCATACGTTCTCTTATTTAGATTATATAATCTAAAATATCGACATTCACACTAAAATTAATGCGTTTTCCATGTCGTATCCGCTAATTTTTTCAAGGCCCGCGCCTTTTTCTGCGGGGGAACGAGCTCGTCAAGCATCAGGATCGTCAGTTTCATGTCCCGGCTCATGTTCTTTACAAGGGCGTCCTGGGGCGCATACATCCGTATGAATGTGTGCTCGGCTTCCCGTGCGGCAACCTTCTCCACATACGCGGTCGCCCGCTTGTCTCCCCAGTTCGCGGCTGCCCACACCGTCCCTATGATCGTTGCAATCGCTCCCGCCACCCCACCCGCGGTTATTATCCGTTTACTGGTCCAGCGCTTCATCATCTCCTCCCGGCAAGTCGTTCCCGCTCAGCTTTCGTTAATACAAGTTGTTCTCTATGCGCATTCACATACGCCTTGAATTTTCGCTTCTCGTCCTCATCCAGGCCCTTATACCAGTCCGCATACATTTCCATGTCCTTGCCCCCCCTGCGCGGCTTAAACAGCCTTTCGGCCATTGATTGATACAGGGTCTTGCGCTCGAGCGTGCTTTTGGGGAAAACAAGGTACCTCGGATCCCGGGTCGCCATGAACTCTTTCCACCCCGAAGTCGTTCGGCGGACCTGGCCCCCGCCCGGAAGACCCGCGGTGAGAGCGATCAGGTCGTATGTGAGGAATATCTGGTCGGCGGCCTTTTTCTCCCACCTCTCAGGGTTCAATATTTTCTTCAGGTCCTCTCCCGCGCTCTCCACAATGCCCAGGGCCGGAATATCGACATTGAAAAGATACTGCTGATAACTCTTGTTTATCTTCAGGCCGCGCGCCTCTTTTACCGCATTGAGGCCCATCTGCACACCGCCATCGACAATCACATTCACTATGGGAATCCCGGCGCTGTTCTGGAGAATGAGTTCCTTCAGAAGTTCCTCCGGTTCCCATTTCGGTTCCTCGCCCGGAACAAACAGCGACTTGATCAGCGATACGAGTGGTTCGAATCCGGAGCGGATCACGTATGTGCCGGCTGCCGGAAGCAGCAGGCCCCACACCATATACGCAATCTTGTCTTTCAGGTCAAGACCCTTCCAGCCCTGGACAAGCTCGTCCAGTAAATTCGCGGCCTTTATCGCATCGCTTAAAAACTGCGTGAACGCCCGCTCGATCTCGCTCCCGCGCTGGAACTGATTCGCCGCGAACAGCCCTCCCCCCGACTGCGTCATGCGGATCACCTTGTCAGCCTCATAAATCGCGTCCTCTTCGCTTTTCCCCCCGTTCACCTGTTCGTTATATTTGGCAAGCCACACGCTCGCTGCCCAGAATTTATCGTGCGCGCCGATCGCCGTGGCCATGATCTCCGTCGCCTTGTCCAGGATATTGTAGCTTCTGGGGTCCCACCATTTGTTTCCTGAAATCAGTTTCTTTCCGTCCGTGCTTTCAAGGAATTCGCTTACCGCCTGCTCGTATTCCCGCATGCGGGTCGCCATGTTGGCGCTCTTTTCATTGACCAGATCGATCATCTCCCGGACGCCGTGTCGCATCATGTGCGTCATCACCTTCGCATATTCTTTCTTGTCCACCTTGAGTATGCCGCGGGGTGCGGAGGAGACCTGAAGCATAATGCTGGTGAGTCTTCCCAGAATCTGGTATCTGCCGGCCGCGCTTCGCGCATACCGCGCTATGGTGTTGATCCAGTTGTTGCTCTGCCCGTAGGTCCACTTCCCATGTGCCAGGCTCTTTAGCCAGTCGTCCAGCACCGGATAGACGAATTCGTTATTCCGCGTGAGAGCATCGACAACCGCCGTATCGGTCAACAGGCGATTCGCGCGGCGTACCGATTCGGCAAACGCCGTATAATGCGCAACCTGCATCATGTTTGGAATAACCACGTCGAAATACCTGAGATGTTTAAACGGCAATGCCCTGGGCGGCGGAGAGACCTTTACATATACGTCCCTGTCCTGCTCCTCGATCTTTTCGTATTCTTCAGGCGTGATCCGCTCTCCGGTCACCTGATTCTCGTAGAAAATACTCAATCCCCCGACAACGCGGCTCTTGGTCGCTCCAAGGTTCACCGCGGCTTTCCTCTGCAGCCGTGCGAAAAGATCGGCTTCCAGCGTTTCGTTCGGGATCGCCCGCGCAAGGTTAATCGCGGGCATATAATACTTCTCCCGGTCCATATCGATGTTGTGAATAGCGCTGAACACCGCGTTCATGCGGTCCCACTGCACTTCGTCATAATATTTCCACTGCGCCTCGACGGCCGCTTTCAGTTCATGCGGGAGCGCCGCGATTACCTTCTCTATCTTCTGCATCGCCCTTTCCCGGTCGTCGTCGAATGTGGATATCATGTGTTCAAGCTGTGAGGGATTCTGGGAGTGCCCGTACACAAGCATGGCGTTCTCGTACGTCAGCGGCGCCTCGACAAGTATCGGTTTCCCGTCCTCGTCGTTTATCTGCTCCCCGGTCACCGGGTCGGCTGCAATGAGTTCCACCTTCATGAGCACGTCGTTGCGGAGCTTGTGAATATCCAGTTTTCCATACATGTCGTTAATCGCAGCCGTAGTTTCCTTGAGATTCCCCTTCCACGCCGCATACTGATTCGCCAGAGGACGAACAAAATACTTCTCAAGCGCCGTCCCCTTTGTCTTGCCGGTCAAAGCCACGACAATGCGGTCGATGTCGCGGACATTCCATATCCAGCCCTTTACCAGATTGCGGAACGAACTGCGCATCTGTTTGCGGTTTCTATAACTGTTCTTTACCGCGGCAAGCTCAAGCGGCGTCATGGGTTTCTCATTCACTATAATCTCCGACACGATCTCCCTCGCCTGCTCCTGCATCTGCGCCTTTTTCTTTTCCTGCGCCTCCTCGAAAACAGTCCTTCCGGTCTGCCGCATGGATTCCATGTCGGCTATCGCCTTGCCCAGTTCGCTATCCGACATCCGCGACGCCGTGGACACAAACATTTCCAGCACCGTGCGGTCGGCGCGTGAATTTATCGGAACGCTCGGATCCTCCGCCCACCTGCGCAGCGTTTCCGGAAGATCCATGTATTCTTCGCTCTTTGCGGCTTTCGGGCCCTCGCGGCTCATCCATATCAGCCAGCGATTCAGGCGCTCCTGGTCCTCGGCGCTCGCGTCCGTGAACTTTGAAATGTACTCCTTTATTTTCCGGTTGGTTTCAAGGTCAACCACTGAGGGGGCGCTGCCCGCCCGAAGACGCGCAAAACGCTTGTATTCTTTCAATATCTGGGTAAGGAGCGTCTGCATCTTCTGGGTGCGGCTGCGGTCTTCATACGTCCTGTCGATCACCTCTATCGCCCGCTCCACGTCCCGCGTCGTTTTCGCGTTCTTTATCAGCAGGTCCACCTTGTTGAAAGGCAATCCCTGAAGGCCCATCCGCTTGGCGTAGTTATACACCGCCTGGCGGATCGCGTCGTATTTGTCTTTGGTCAGGCGCTTGAGGTCGAGGGAGAGCTGCGCCCGGTCCTTCGCGTCCTCTTTGGAAATACCCTTGAGCCTTGCCTTTATATTCGTTATCTCGGCTTCAAGCGCCTTGAGTTCCTGCACGTCCTCGGCTCCGCCCTGCACCGCGGTTGCGATCTGGGAGACTGATGGAAGTTTCGATTCGTACTTTATCTTGCGGGCAGGCTCTTTTGAAGCAACTAAGCCACCCATGGCGTCGGTTACCGCCTTCTCCTCCTCCGGCGTCACGCGCTTAAGGCCGTTAAGGCGCGACTTGAGGGACCGCTCGAGCTCGGCGAGGGTGGTGCGTTTGGCTTTACCTTTGGCAAAACTCGCCACTTCCTCGATCGTCACCGCATTCGGATCGAACACAACGTAGTTCCGCGCATCGGATTCGACGCCGGAGAGCGTGCCCGCGGGATATTCGATACCGTCGATGCCGGCGCGGAGGAGGAACTCGGATGCGGCCTGGTCGGAACCTAATTGCCTCGAAATGGCTTTATACAAGACATCTCCACCCCAAACAGAGGTTTCTTTTTTGACAGACCTTTTTGCATCGGGAATTATATGAGTTATTATTCTGTTTTGGTTTTCTTTGCTTGCCTGTCGCACGACCTTATCAAGAATATCGTCGGTAAGTTTCCCATCCCACTTTAAATACTGGTATTCCGACGGCGTCTTGCCCTTGTGGAGCGTGACGGCGTATATATTAGACTTGATATCAAATCGCTTTTTATTTTTTATTATGAAGTCAAGAATTTTTTTTCTGTAGTCTTGTGCTTTAATGTTGTAATCATTTATCATCCCCGGCTTTTCCATTTTTGACCCATACATCTTGATCGTTCTTTTCAGTTCGCTTATTGCCTCATTAACCGTTTTATATCCAGACGCAAACCTTTTAGCGCCGTCAACTATACCCTCTGGTACATTTGCGACAACATCCGCTGGAATTTCTATTGTTCTTAACGCATCCGCATAATGCTTTGCAATATCCTTCTCGCTCGTAAAATACAGCCCGTGCCCGAACGCCATTGCCCCCTCGCCGGTTCCCGGCCTTAGTTCAAACTTCTCGAACTTGTAAGGGCTTCCGTGGAACGCACGGATCGCCGCGGCCACCCTTTCCGCTACCTCGCCGATATTTTCAGTCTTGCCCCTTGTCTTGTGGTAATCGACAAGGATCTTCGCCAGCATTCTGCGTGTCTCGTCGGCGTTCTCTATGAACTGTTCGTATTCCGCCGTCGCCTTCGAGCCGGTCACCATGTTGCGGATCTGTCGCGACATGTGCGAGAGGATTTCGATAATCTTCCGCACGATCGCCTCGAACGCGCCCTGGTCCTGGCGGGCCAGTTCGTCCCAGAATTCCCGGCGCTGCATAATCTCGCCCGCGACGTCCGCCGCGAGTTCGCTCTCGCCGTTTCTTGCCAGTTCCGCTTTCCCGGCGTCGGTCAGGCGCACCGTGTTCCAGAACGCCTTTTTGTAATCGGGATTGAGCTCAAGGAAATGGTAGAATTCATGCATTGAGGCCCACATTAACGGTCGGCCGCTGTTCACATCGACAAAAATGGTGTTGGCAAGGTCCGGCGCGATCGCCCGCGGGAACGCCAGGCCGTCGAACACATAACCCAGATCCGCGGTCAGCGCATCGCGGTCGGTCTCTAAAAATACTACTCTTTTTCCGGTGATTTTTGTGAGGAGGAGTCCGAGCCGTCCGAGTTTCCGGTCTGGCTTGACAACCCGGATAACTTCCCGCTCTCCTGGGGTTTTTCCGGAGAATCGGTAAAGGGAGTTGGTGAGTCGCGCTGCGAGCGCCGCAGATCCTTCTCCCGGCTTTTGAGGATACAGAAATGGCCCAGATGCGGGTCGTGTACGGTCACTTATTTGTACTTTCGGGGTGGGTGCTGGACCATTTTTCGTGCGTGTTTCTTCCCACACTGGACCATTTCTTCTCTGAGTGATTGCGCTTCGGATTCGTTCAATGGATCGCAGACCGAGGATAAGCCGGCCTTGCGAGTTCGTGAGGTCTTCGATTGCTTCATATCCATACTCTCGTAATATACCATCAATTTCATTTTCCGGCAACGTCTTTTTTATATTGTCAACAGTTTCTTGCTTTATGGCAAGATCGCCGCCGTAACCCGTGGTTTTACTCGGTCTTCCTACCGCGACAGAAACGGCTCCGACTACCCTTCCGCCACCCTCTTCGATGTGCTTCCGAAGTTCATTTGTCGTGCCGCCCGAAGTAATTACGTCATCGACGATCAGATATTTTTTACCCGCAACAACCGGGCCGTCAAATACCGGCCTGCGCAAAAAGCGGTCAAGAAGCGAGGCTCCAGTGTGGCGGGCGCGGTTTGCCTGGACTATCTGAAGTTCCACTTCGCGGCCGGATTCGTTCGCTATGCGGATAGCTGTTTCCGCCGGTATTTTGTTGCGCCCGCCGTCCTCAATGGCCCCAACCGGAACAATAATATCAGGGTTGGTTGCGTCAATGATCTTTTTAATTCTCTCGGCGGGCGCCATCCGCTCCGCCAGGCGGAAAGCAGCTTCGTCGTCTCCGGCCTTTGAAGCTGCGTAGTCGGGGTCCGCTTTCAACCGTCCGATAATATTGAACACGAAGGCCCGAGGGAAATTCTCCGGCCAGCCCGGCGAGCGTTTCCCCTTTGCAAATATCGGCTGTTCGTTCCGGCGTTGCTCCTGAATCTGGTCCCACATGTCCTCAACGCTTGTGCTCCACGAACGCTCGAGTATTTCGCGCTGTTTATCGGTCAGCTTTGTGCGGTCCTTCTCGAACTGTCTTACCGCTTCGTCGTACTCCTTTTGCGTGCCGGGGATTTCTTGAAGGCGGCGGGCGGCGTTTGCCTCGTAATCTTCATGGAACTTTATAAAATCTTTCTTGTTGAGCGAATCCTCGAACCACTGTCGAACGTCGTCGGCGTTTTCGGGAACATTAAGCTCCATTTCCTCGATAATTTTGCGCGCATCAGGGCTTTCGCGGATCGTATCGACCATGTCCTGACAATACTTGCGGGCATTCTCGGAGATAGTGCGGATATAGCCCTTCTGGTCCCTGCGGGATCCGCCCAGGCCGACGCCGCTGTCGGTCAAAAGATTGTAGTCTTCAAACCATCCGGGCTGCTGGCCGGAATGCGTTTTGCCCAGACGATCTCTCCAGCCAAAGGCGAGATCATTGTAAAGAGTAATGTTCAGTCTGTGGAGGTATTGACTGCGCTGGTACTCGGGGGTATCGTACGACTTCTCGGGGAGGTTATACTTAACAATCGCCGTACTGCGGGAAGAAGGTCCTCGTCGGACTGCGCCGGCGTTGCCGGCTCCTGGACCTGCCGCGGATTCGGCCTGCTGTTGTTGACCTGCAGGCGTCTCTCCCGGCCGCTGCCCGGCGGGCTGCTTTGATTGCTCAACTGGAATTCCTTGTCCGCTTTGCGGCGCTGTTCCTTGGCTTCCTCCGATAATCTCGATAGCTCGTCGCGCCTGCTCTGCGTTAATTTTTCCGCGCCGTAGTAATTCATTGATATTCTCCGTCGATTGTTTTACGAGAAATTTCGGGACATAGGCGCTATCGTGATCCTTACCCTTATAATACGATATTTTATCCCCCGTGTCAATAGCAACCGCATTGCGACCGTTACTTTTTGCGGCGTATGCCGCCCGATCGCTGATTAAACCGCCACGATTCGTCTTGCCTTTGCCTATACCCATCGAGGCGGTTATCGGGTCACCATCAGGGGTCTTGATCGTCTGTATTGCATCATGCAAGGCCCGTACCGATTTAAGCGCATCGCTCTGGAACTTCGGGCCGATCTCTATGTAGAACTCCTCCCCGCCTTCCCTCCCCCTGAAATTATCCGGGAAATGCTTCGATATGAGCGCTCCCGCTTCTTTAAGCACCCTGTCGCCTTCAGCATGACCATACACATCGTTAATTGCCTTGAAATGGTCCAGATCTATATTGACCGTCCATAGTTCGCCCGTACTGTCCGCAATCCGTTTTTTTGTCACCGCGTTATTGGGTAGCCTGGTCAGGTGATCGACTTCCTTTTCACTGATTTCCAGATCCCCGAATTTCGTCGGCGCCTTCTCTTGTTTTTCGGTCTGCGCTACCTGCGCTGGGGCTTCGGTCCGTGCTCCTTGTTGCTCAGTTTCGGAAGCCCGGGGTTCTTTTTCCGTTTGCTGTTGTATATTGCTGCCGCTTTCGACTGCGCCTTGTCGTAATTCATCCCCTGTGCGTACAGCTTGTTCCTTATTGCCTCGTAAATCTGCGGCATTTTTTGCCTCCTGTTTAAATGTTTTCGGCACCGTGTCCATATCCTCGACGTCGGTCACCTTGCCCGCATCGACAGTCCAGCGCTGAGTCTGTCCGCTTACCGTCCGCTCTATGGTCAGCGTAACGCCATCATCGGCAATACCGGTTATTTTGCCGTCATAGAGTTTTTCAATGGTCTTGCCCTTGTATTTCTTTGAGGGGCCCTTGAAAATCACTTCCCTGCCGATAAAATCCTGTTCCGGTTCCGGGGTCTCCGCCGGATGAACTTCGCGCTCGTCGAGGATCCGGTTAAGCTCGATGATACCGTCGGCCGCGACGGGTGCGTCGGCGGTACCCGACCGCGACGCCTCATCCGCCTTGCGGAAGGCCTTCGCCTGCTCGTCCTCATTGAGCGACACAAAATCGTCCACGGATTTTATTCCCATTGCATCAAGGGCAAACTTCAGCGCCCGTGAGGCTTTTCCGCGCTCCTCCTCCGTGGCCTGCACCACCTTCTCCAGAACCGGTTTCGACTTCGGAACATTCTCGGAATAGATCTTCTTCTCCGCGGTCAGCGGCTCCTTTGACTTCCTGCTGTGCGACCACTCCTTAAAGCGCTCCGGAGAAACTTCGACAATGCTGCCGAACCCCGTCCAGCCCTTCTCGTAATTGGACAGGTATCCCTGTTTTGCGTCTTCCGCGGAGTCGTATCCAAGCATCACCTTGGTCTCGTCGAATTCCCCGGTTTTCGGATCGTTCTGATTGACAACGAATATCGGTTTTCCTTCTTCGGAATCCGGCTTTACAAATACGTCAAGATGATCCTTGTCCGCTCCCACGGTGCCGAGTATCCGCCCGTAGTCGGCCGTCATTATGGACTGCCAGGCCTTCCCGCTTTTGTCCGTGCCGCGGCGCGGCGTTCCGGCAGCCGTCTCGATCGACAGCCTCATGCCGTCGCGCTTTACATGCGCTACTTTGTAATTTTCCGCGTCCTTCTGGCCGTAGCTCGGCGCCATGTTTATCCGCGCGTCGTCCCCCTGCGCGCCATACTGCGCCTGCATGCGCGCCCGCACCTCATTGGCCTTCTCCTCAAGTTCTCCCGGCTCGAAATGGATAATGTCGTCCTGCTCCTTTATGGAGAGTTGCGGGAATATCTTATCCTGCTCTTCCCCGGGGAGCGCCCAGAATTCCTGCGGAGTCTTGATATTGAAATCAGCGATAGTCTTCAGTGCGTTCCGCGGCGTCTCCGTGAGTGTTTCTTCCGGCTGCTGCTCCTCGATCTGCTTTCCCCTGGTGAGTTTTTGCGCTCCGCGCACACTCGCTCCGGCGCCAAGCATGCCGACGCTCAATAATCCCATGGGACCGGCGCTCTGTGCAAAGGACTCGCTGAAAGCCTTAAAATAGTCCTGAAGTCCCTTGCGATTGTTCTGGTCTATCCCCGCATCGTCAAGGGCTTTCTGTACCGATGCATCATTGA
>Ga0172364_10004991_pt1 | contig 10561 bp, 13 predicted proteins | sample LakKivSesite10cm_FD_114545 | JGI IMG/M metagenome (GOLD analysis project Ga0172364, IMG submission 114545) | Sediment microbial communities from Lake Kivu, Rwanda - Sediment site 10cm | ecosystem: Environmental > Aquatic > Freshwater > Lake > Sediment | place: Rwanda: Western Province, Lake... | reverse complement strand
CCAGGCCCCTGGTGTCCTTGCCGTAGGAACCTGCCTCGCGCCGGAAACACGGCGTGTAGGCGGTGTAATAAAGCGGCAGGTCCTTGTCTTCGAGGATCTCGCCGGCGTGGATGTTCGTCACCGGCACCTCGGCCGTCGGGATCAGGAAGAGATCGTCGTCCTTGAGGCGGTACATGTCCTCTTCGAGCTTGGGCAACTGGCCGGTCCCTGTCATGCTTGCGCGGTTGACGAGCGCCGGCGGCCACATCTCGCGGTAACCGTGTTGCGTGGTGTGCCGGTCCAGCATGAAGTTCACGAGCGCCCGCTGCAGGCGCGCGCCCAGGCCCTTATAGAGAATGAAGTTGGACCCCGCGATCTTGGCGCCGCGGCTGAAGTCAATGATGTCGTGCGCCTCGCCGAGCTCCATGTGCGTCAAGGGCTTGAAGGCGAAGGACGGCGGCTGGCCTATTTGGCGCACGACCTTGTTCTTCGTCGCATCGCCGGCCGGGACCGACTCGTGGACGATGTTGGGCACGAGCAGGAGCTCCCTGTTCAGGGCCTCCTCTTTCTTGCGCAGCAACGCCTCTTTACCGTCAATGGCCTCGGCCACGGCCTTCATGGCCTTGATCTTCGCCTTCGGGTCCTTCTTCTCCTTGAGCAGACGCGCGATCTGGTCGTTGGCCTCGTTTTTCTGCCGGCGCAGGTCGTCGAGCGCGGTCAGGAACTCGCGGCGCTCGGCGTCCAGGGACAGGATCGCGTCCAGGTCCACCTTCATGCCGCGCTTGGCGAGCGTCGCGCGCACCGCCTCCGGGTCCTCCCGTATCAATCTCACGTCAAGCATCACAGACCTCTCTTCTTCGTCCCACTATTTGAGACTTTTTGACCTGGTCTTTCAGTCTCACTATTTGAGACTAAATGACCTGGTCGTTTAGTCTCGCGCGCTATCCCTTCATGACGCCGAGCGGGCGCATGCGGCAGACGCGGCGGGCGATGCCGGCCTCATGGACCACGCGCACCACGTCGTTGACGTCCTTGTAGACCTGCGGCGCCTCCTCGATGACCTTGCCCCTGTTGGCCGCCATGAGGACGATGCCCTTGGCCGTGAGCTCCTTCATCAGGTCATGGAAACTGAGGGAGGAGTGGGCGCTGTGACGCGACTTCACGCGGCCGGCGCCGTGGCACGTCGTGCCAAAGGTCTCTTCCATGGCACGCTGGGTGCCCGCCAGAAGATACGAGTTCCTGCCCATGTCGCCGGGGATGATCACCGGCTGGCCGGTCGCGCGGTACGCCTCGGGCAGGTCAGGGTGGCCGGGGCCGAAGGCCCGCGTGGCGCCCTTGCGATGGACGCACAGCGTCCGCTCGCGGCCGTCGACGACGTGCTTCTCGATCTTCGCGATGTTGTGGGCCACGTCATAGATGAGGCGCATCCCCAACTTCTGCCAAGAGGCGCCGAAGACCCTTTCAAAGGCGGTGCGCGTCAGGTGCATCAGGCACTGGCGGTTGTTCCAGGCGTAGTTCGCGGCCGCGCGCATGGCGGCCAGGTAATTTTTGCCTTCCGGCGAGGTGACGGGCGCGCACGCCAACTGCGTGTCGGGCACATTGATCTGATACTTTGTCAGGCAGCGCTTCATGTCCTCGAGCGAATCGTCGCAGATCTGGTAACCGAAACCGCGCGAGCCGCTGTGGATCATCACCGTGACCTGGCCAAGACGCAGGTCGAAGGCGTCGGCGAGCCCCTGGTCAAAGAGCTGATCAATGACCTGGACCTCCAGGAAGTGGTTGCCGGAGCCCAGCGTCCCGGACTGCGCCTTGCCGCGCTTGAGCGCGCGTTCGGAGACGACGTCCGGGTCGGCGCCCGCTATCGCGCCGCGTTCCTCGGTCGCCTCCAGGTCCGCTTCACTGCCGTAGCCCTGCTCCACGGCCCATGCGGCGCCGCGCAGCATGATCTGTCTCTCGTCCTTGGCGTCTGCGCGGATCATCCCCTCGGAGCCCACACCCGCCGGCACGGTCTGAAAAAGCGCTGTCACCAAATCTTTGATACGCGGGGTGACGTCGTCGACCTCCAGGTCCGTGCGCAGGAGCCGCACCCCGCAATTTATGTCGTAGCCGACCCCTCCCGGCGAGACGACCCCGCCCTTGTCAATGTCCATCGCCGCGACCCCGCCGATCGGAAAGCCGTAGCCCCAATGGATGTCAGGCATGGCCAGCGACGCATTGACGATGCCCGGCAGAAAGGCGACGTTCGCGACCTGCTCGCAGGCCTTGTCGTGGCGGGTGTCCTGCAACAGCTTCTCATCCGCGTAGATGATGCCGTCGACACGCATGCCCGGCTTGTAGCTCTTCGGGATGCGCCAGCGGTAATCGTCGATCTTCTCTAAGGGGCCGTCCCACATGTCCGTTCAGACGTCAAAGACCAGCGTCGTCTGCCACCCTCGGCGGCCCTTCTCCACCTTTAACCCGTGGTAAGTGACCGCCTTGATCTCATCGTTGAAATCATAAGAGGCGCGGTCGAAGGCGCATACGAGGACGCAGGCACTGACCGCATTCTCATCGACGCTCAATGACTTGATGCGGTGCAGCATCCGGCCGTTGCCCTGGAACTCGAAAAGGAGCTCGTCGAGCCAGGCCTTGAGCACGTCCTCGAGGGTGTCGCCGGTCTTCTCGACCTTAAGCTCTGAGAGGTCGGCGACCGGCCTGTTGGCCTTCTTGGTGACCAGCACCGTGAACATGGCCTTGGCGGCCGTGGCAAAGAGGTCCTTGAGCGAGGCCCCCTCTACCCGGACCGCCACGTCGGCCGTATGCGGCACAAAGGTGAACTTCCCCATTCGTAATTTTTTATCTTATCAACAAAAAGGAGGGGCGTCAACGAAATGTCCGGAGGGTCAAAGGGATATGTCCGGAGGCGTCAGGGCGACCTTGCGCTCGAGTTGCCGGTAGGTGGAAAAGACCATATCCGCGTCTCTCAGATAGGCCTTGGGCAGGGATGTCTCGAGGGCGATGCAGGTCAGGCCCGCCTTCTTGGCGGCGTGGATGCCGAAGGGCGCGTTCTCAAGGACCACGGCCTCGGCCGGCCGCACGCCCAGCTTCTTGAGGGCCAGAAGGTACGGCTCAGGGTGGGGTTTGCCGTGGCGCACCTCATCGCCTGTCACGGTCACGTGAAAGGAACGCCACAGCGAGACCGGCATGATTTTCTTTGCTTCATGGCGCGCCGTGCCTGTCACGAGGCCAGGGCCAGGCCCTTCTTCTGCATGTGGCCCACGAACCGACGCGCCCCGCGAACGAACCGGCGCCGGACTATCCTCTTGAACAACCTCTCCTTGTCGCGGATGATCCTCCCCGCGAGCTTGAGATCGAACGCCAGCCCCCTCTCGGCAAAAAATTCCCTGATCGTCACGCGGCCCGGCTGGCCCTCCCTCAGGTACACCTCGCACTTGGTCACGTCGATGCCATTCTCCTTCATGACCTTCTTCCAGGCCCTGAAGTGGTACGGCATGGTGTCCGTGATCACGCCGTCCATGTCAAACAGCACTGCTTTTACCTTAAGTCTGCGCATCCTGGCACACCTTTTGCTGCAAACTGAGACTATGAGCCAGACTCATTAGTCTCATTTTTTGAGACTCAGGAGCCAGACTCATAGTCTCACTCATTTGTCTCATTTTTGGAGATGGGCGCCGTGGCTGGCGAGCTCGGCGAGGGCCTTGTCAGAATCGCCGGGCTGGAGGTCGACCCCGCGCACGGCGTCAACGAGGACCGTGACCCTGTACCCCTTGGCGAGCGCCTCCAGACCGGTCTCTTTCACGCAATAGTCAGTGGCCAGGCCGCCGATGAAGAGCTGCTTGATGCCCATCGTCGCCAAGAGGGTCTCAAAGGCCACGCCCTTGTCGTCGCGCGCTGAAAAGACGGAGTAACCCTCTGTGCCCGGGTCCGTGCCCTTGGAGAGGATGACCGCCTCTTTGGGCAGTTTCAGGTCAGGGTGGAACGCCGCGCCTTCAGTGCCCTGGACGCAGTGGACAGGCCAAATTCCGCCGTGCTTTTTAAAGTGTCGCGTGACCTTGGGATGCCAGTCGCGCGTGGCAAAGACTGCGTCCCCGCGGCGGTGAAAAGCGTCGATATGCTTGTTGAGGACAGGGATGACCGCGCCGCCGTCAGACACACCCAGCGCGCCTCCCGGGCAGAAGTCATTCTGGATGTCCACGACCACCAAGGCCCTATCGCTCCTCATCTTTTGCCCGCCGCCTCTGCCATCAGGAACAACAAATCTGATAATCTGTTGATATATATGAACATAGCGTCATTCTTCAACTTCTTCTTTCTTTTCAGCGTGACCATCCGGCGCTCAGCCCGGCGGCAGAGCGCCCGGCAGACGTGGAGCAGGGCGCCAACCGGGTCCCTGCCCGGCGTCTGGAAACACCTTTTCCCCCTGCCGGCTTTCTTCTCCAGGGCCCGGATGGCCTTTTCCACCCGCCTCACATCTGCGGCTGCGATGCGGCGCCTGAGCTCCTTCAGCTGCTCCAGGGGCGTCACCACCTCCGCACTCAACCAAAAGATCTCCTTCTGGATCGCCTCCACCTGCGCCTTGAGCCGACGGCAGACCGCCATGCTCCGGACCACGCCCAAGAACGAGGTCAGCTCATCCAGCGTCCCGACCAGCTCGATGCGCGGGTCGTCCTTGGCCACGACCCCCTTCGGGAACAAAGACGTCTTGCCTTTATCGCCGTGACGCGTGATAATGGACATAAGAGGCCTCTTACCCTAATCGCAACGCCTTGAAATGGGCCAAGTTTTATGTTACATTTTTAGTAGCCACGGATCCCCGATGAGGAGGATGAAGTGGTTTTTTCTTTAGATACCACTCCTATCGATGAACGGCGCCGGTGGCCCCGGTTGAGGGTCTACTCGCCGGTCAAGTACCGCTTCCTGCAGGAAGAGAGGTTCCAGTGCTGCATCACCTGCGACATCAGTGAAGGCGGCGCCGGCCTCCTGATGGACAGCCCCGTGCCCCGCGGCACCTGCCTATACTTCCAGATCAAACTGCACGACTTGCCCAACCCCGCCTCCGGCATCGCGCGCGTCGTCTGGACAGCGAAGGACACCTACTCCGAGAAGTACCGGGCCGGCCTGGAATTTTTGGAGATCAGCCGCACCTCGCGCTGCGAGATCGCCGACTTCGTCCAGAAGAACGTCCCTCCCGCAAAAAACAACTGACGAGATCAAACGACCTCTATTTGCCCCGGATGAGAAACAATCATCTCGACGCTGCCGTCGTACGTCTGGATGAGGCCAAAGGCGCGCACGTCCTTGCCGGTATAATCGCTTTCCGGATGAATGCCCTCCTTGAGGAACTGACCCCTGTCCTTGGTGAATATCACGATGCGGACGCCGTCCAGGACGAGCCACAGGGTCTCGGGAGTGGCGTCCACGCGCCTGACAACGCCCCGGACCATCTTGCGCTCGCCCACATGGTCGGCGGCCTCCCGGGCAGGGATGACCAGGTCTACGGACCACAGCCCCTTCTTCCCGCGCCGCGCCTCGTCCTGGCCTCTTTAAGCCGCTCCACGTGCTTGACGTTCGGCGCAAAGGTATAGAGGAACGCCAACCCACGGCGCAAGAGCTCCTCCTGCACCAAGACCTGGGCCCCTTCCTCGCCCACCCACAGGTATGCCAGGAGCCGACCGTACTTGTCGCGCCGGTCCACATCGTATTCCAGGCGCACCTGCCGGCCCAACACCAGCTCCTCATTCGCCCTGCGCGCCTCGGCGCTAAAGGGCTCGTTGACTTCCTTCCAGACGTCTCCCACGCGGCGCCGCGACTCAGGCGTGTCGATGCCGATATAACGCACCTGCGCGCCGCCCGCCACGACGGCGGTATCGCCGTCCACGACCCGGACGACGCGCGTCGTCCCGGAGGGGTCCCTGGCGCACGTGGCCAGGCCCAGCGCCAGACACAGGATGCCCAGCAACCGGACAGGACGTCCGCGTAAATAAGATAAGATGTCCATGGGATGACTCACGTGTCCCTGGGATGACCCACGTAGGCGGGTTACATTAACTCCGAGACGATCTTCACGAACACACGCTCGGCGGTGCCCAGGCGCGGGAAGATGCCCCGCCGCGCCTTCACCTTGATGCGGACGGCCTCCTGCGTCAGCCGCGTTATCGTGACGAGAACGCGGGCTTCATTGACCGTCGCCTCGACCGTGCCTTCGGAAGGGCTCTTGGCCAGGACCGTGCCCAGCATCCCGCATACCTCGACGCTGGCCCGGTAGGCGTCGTCCTGGCGGGCGTCGTATTCGCCCTGGATCGTGTCGCGCGTGATGGCGTATCCGCCGACCGCGCCGGCGCCGGCCGCGAGCAGAAAGATGCAGCCGGACAGCTGGGTCAAAAGCACGAAAGGCAACAAAACCAGGGCGCCTCTTTTTATCTTCATAAAGACCTCACCGGATGACTCTTTTCGAAAAGACCTTGATGAAACAAAAAACATTCAGCCCCAGGATGAGGAACCATGAAAGCGCAAAAAAAACCCAGCCCGCAAGCTTCATATCCGCTCCCTTTCACGTCTGCGCTGCCGCCCCCTCAAGCCGACGCGCACAAGGATCGCCAGAACCGCAAAGAGCGCGACGAGGCCGATGCGCGTGCCGAAGACAAACATCCTGTCAGCCTCAGCGACCCCCTTCATCATGATGGTCGGCAGGCCCTCCTGGACAAACCACGCCCCCAGAACGATCAGGAGAAAGACCGGCGTCACGTACTTGATGATGAACTTGTAGACGGCCGGCACCCCCATGTCCGCGCCGTGGTGGATCTCCTCCCACGCCTTGTCGATGCCGAAGACCCACGCGAAGAGGATCGCCTCGACGGTGCCGAAGAGGACGAGGCAAAAGGTCCCGCCCCAGAAATCCAGCTCGTTGACCACCCCGCGGCCCAACCAGAAGACAGCCGGCTGGCACAGGATGAAGGCGGCCGCCGCAAAGATGCCGACCGCCTTTTTGCGGCTGATGTTGAACTCGTCCTCCATGAAGGCGATGGACGGTTGGGCCAAAGAGACGCTCGAGGTGACGCCGGCCAGGAACAGGAGCGCGAACCAGATGAAGCTGAAGAAGGCCGCCAGAGGTATCTTGCCCAGGACGAGCGGCATGGTCACAAACCCCAGGTCAAAGGCGCCCTGTTTGGCGATCGCCTGGACCCCCACCGGGCCGAAGAAGACGAAGGCCGCCGGGATGATGATGCAGCCGCCAAGGATGACCTCGGCGAACTCGTTGACGCCCACCGCGGTCAGCCCCGAGAGAACGACGTCGTCGCCCTTAGAGAGGTAACTCGCGTAGGTGAGGATGACGCCGATCCCGACGCTGAGCGTAAAGAATATCTGGCCGGCGGCCGCCAGCCACACCTTGGCGGATTTCAGCGCCGTCAGGTCCGGGTTCCACAGAAACCCCAGACCGTTTACAAGGTTCCAATCGGGCCGGGCCGGATCAGGCGTGCCCAAGGTCAGGACCCGACCGACGAGGACAATGCCGAAGAGCAAAAGGACAGGCATGGCGATCTTGCATAACCACTCGATGCCGCCGCGGATGCCGTAGGAGACGACCGCGACGTTGACAAAAAACGTGACCAGGAAAAAGACATAGGTCAGCCCCAGGCCGGTGAAAAAGGCGTTCTTCTCAAGCCCCTGGAAGCCTTTCAAAAAAGACTGCAGCGCGGCCTGGTCAGGGAGGCCGGTGAGGACCCCCTTCAAGCTGTAATAGCTGTAGGCGAGGGTCCAGGACTCAATAAAGGTATAATAGATGAAGATGACGAAGGGGCCGAAGATGCCGATGACGCCGAAGTACTTGATGAAACGGTTCTTCTGCCAGATGCTGTGGAAGATGCCCGGCGCGGTGCCGTGCTCGAAGCCGCCGCCGAAGCGGCCCAGCGTCCACTCGATCCACATGAGCGGGATGCCCAGCAGGACGAGCGACACGAGATACGGGACCATGAAGGCGCCGCCGCCGTTGCCGGCGGCCTGGACCGGGAAGCGCAGGAAGTTGCCCAGCCCCACGGCAGAGCCGGCCACCGCCATGATGATGCCCAGGCGCGAGCCCCAGGTGTCCCTTCCGGTCTTCGGCTGATTCATGGAAAACCCATAGGGCGAGCCCGCAGCGCTCGCCTTCTTTTAAGCGTCTAGGAAGGGCTTGCCCGTCCAGCGACATCCCGCCGAGCAAGATATCCTGCGAAGGCGGGATCAACTTGTATTATAATCAGCCCCCTTCTCCTTTTCAACCGTTTCGTCGGGGCCGGCCCCAGCGTCCCACTCCACTATCCGGCACGTCAGGAAGATTGCCAACTCCGTCTTGCGGTCGCGCTCCGAACGGCTCCGGAAGAGCGCGCCCAGAAAAGGTATGTCGCCCAACAGCGGGACCTTGTTTACCGTGCGGACCTTCTCCTCTTTCATGAGACCTGCGATCACCATCGCCGCGCCGTCCTTCAGGAGGACCGTCGTCTCGGCCTCGGAGGTCTCCACGACCGGGATGGTGTTGCCCGCCGCCGTCCGGTAGTTCTCCACGACCGAGCTCACCTCGGGCCTGACCTTGAGACAGATGAAGCCATCGGGGCTTACCGCGGGGGTGACATAGAGCTTGACCCCCACGTCCACGAAGTTCACCGCCTCCGTCGTCTGCGTCGCGGACGGACTGACAACCGCCGAGCTCGTCACGTAGACCTGCTTGGAGCCGACGAGGATCTTGGCCGACTCGTTGTGCGTCACCGTGAGCCGCGGGCTGGAGAGGATCCTGACCTCCCCGACCGTGCGCAAGGCCTCGACGACGGCGCGCCAATCCCCGGGATCCTCCGGCGCGAGCGTGCCGAGCGTCCAGACGCTGCCGCCGGAGGAGACGAGCTGGTCGAAGCGGCCCTCCCACCGCACGTTGTTGCACAAGAGGGCGTCCCAGTCCACCCCCAGGCTCAACTTGTCGTCGAGGTTGACCTGGACGATCCGGGCGTCGATCATCACCTCGCGGTCGCGCACGTCAAGTTCCTCGAGGAGACGGCGCAGCCGGGCGAGGTCCTCGCGCGTGGCGCGCACGATGAGCTGGTTGGAGCGCTCGTCCACCACCACCCCCGCCAGCGGTCGGCCCAGCGCCTCGGCGAGCAGGGGCGCCACCGCGGCGGCCGGCGCGTAACGCAGGGGCAGACTCTCCGTGAAGAGCGCGACGTCCATCTCCCGGAGCAAACAGCACAGCTGCTTGTTCTTCTCGGCCGTGTCCACCAAGATGACGGCGTTGGCCGTCTCGTCGACGAGGATGCGGCCTCTGGTGGACTTGAGCTGTTCCAGGAGCGCGGCCGCCTGCCGGGCGCGGACGTGCGTCAAAATGACGCGTTCGAATTCTCGGTAATCCGGCGGCAGGACGCCATAGGCCTCCTCGTAGTCCTTGGCCGTCATGATGAGGGAGATGCTGCCGCGCTCCTCGCGCACGAGCCGGTGGGCCGCGAGGACCGCGTCCAGCGCCTCCTCGGGACGCACGTCCTTCAAGAGGAGGTTCACCCGGCCTGAGACGCCCTTGTCGATGACGAGGTTGAGGCCCGCCTCGGCCGCGATCATCTTGAGGACGTCTGCGACGTCCATGCCCTTGATGTCAAGGGCGATCTTCTTCCCCGCTGCCCCCTTGGGGAGGGGTTGGGCCGCCGCCGTTGCGCCGAGCAAAAACAGAACGGAGAAAAAAACAAGGGCGTGATTTTTCATTCAAAGGTCAGGCGCAAGGCCTCGGCGCCCATCGTGAACACCACACTGTCGGCGTCAATGGGGCCGACTGTCGCGCCGGCCACGGCGTCGCCGACTCTGACGGTAAAGACGCGCCGGTTCTTCTTGTCCTCGATGACGGCCCTTGGATCGGCGCCCAGCAGGATGCCGACCAACTCCCATCCTTCCGACAGACCGACCAGGCCGCTGTCTTCGTGCGGCGCGGCCTTGGGGTTCGGCGCCGGCGGCCGAAAAAAGGCGCGGTCAAGATCTAACGCGCTCCTCGACGTCTTCATGACACGTCCCTCCTGTGCAAAATAACGTTCCATATCTCCGGGAGAAGCCCCCTCTTCTCCCATCCTCTCCAGCGCGAGGTGGACGGCAACCTCCGCCTCGCGCCTCCTATCTCCTGTTACCTCCAGCGACTCGATGCGCCACGGCATGGACGCCTCTTCCAGGGAGCCCAAAAAGGCCCTCATGCCCTGTTCGCGGCAACGCAGGAACACGAGCAGACGCCGGGCCCGCATCTTCGCTGCGCTATTTTGCGACGGGAAGACCGGCCTGACGGACTCCAGGTCTGCTGCGGCACAGCGGGCCGCCTCCTGGAGAAACGCAATCAAGGCCGTCTCTTCTCTCAGGTCCTGCGCAGTTCTTTTCTCGGGGTGGCGCTGCATCCACCGCCGGCTTCTTGCGGCCAGGCGGTACCTATCGAGCATCAGCACGTGTTCGGCTTTTGCGGCGCGGTAGGCCCTAAGCGCCGGCAGCATCCCCAGTCCGACGAGCAAGGCAAGACACGCCGCCAGCACGAGGGCCGGCACTCTGCCCACGGCTGCCCCCTATTGTTTCACGGCACAGCGCATGCTGAACCGTT
>Ga0172364_10004989_pt1 | contig 10562 bp, 10 predicted proteins | sample LakKivSesite10cm_FD_114545 | JGI IMG/M metagenome (GOLD analysis project Ga0172364, IMG submission 114545) | Sediment microbial communities from Lake Kivu, Rwanda - Sediment site 10cm | ecosystem: Environmental > Aquatic > Freshwater > Lake > Sediment | place: Rwanda: Western Province, Lake... | reverse complement strand
GTTAATCGTCGTGTCTGATTTTAGGCATTGGAATGACGCTTGAAAGAACAATTCCTAGTACGCCACCGATGGTGAAAAGCAAACCAATGAAGCCGATGACTATTGAAGGTATGTCAACCCACCAAAAGAGTACTTTGAATCCAAATGGTAGCCAGGATGCAATGTTTGTATACCATACGTAAGCCACGAAAAGCAGTGTTAAACCACCCAGTGTCGTTATTATCGAGGGCATAATTCGGTCCTTGAGAGATTTGAAGCCAATTGTCTCTAAGAATGTGTCGCTTAGGCGACCAAGTTTTTTCTTTTCTTTGTTGATCTTATCCAGAGTCGATTGAGCTTTATCAACAGTTCTGTTGAAAACCGAGGCCTTCTCGCTAGATTTCGTTAGTGCTACTTGTCTCTTTTTCATCTTTGTCACGATGATTGCGCTTGCCGCTACAATTGCCGCTGCCAAAACTATGGCGTATGATAAAGTGTTGTTCTCGTATATTGGTGTGGGTGTAACGTCGTCTGGTTTGTCAGTGTCTTTGTCGTCAGGATGTATGACGTTATCAGGAATGTCAATCTTTTTAGGAATAAGCCTGAAACTCAATTCGCTGTTCACCGAAGTTATCTCATTGTCCCAAGTGCTGCGTACAACTATCATTATGGTGCCTTCTACTTCATTAGCTACTCCCAGGTTCTTAACCTTAAAGAGTAAGGTCTTTGTCTCGTTTGGTTCGAAACTCTCTGTTCTTATGTTGTCAGCGACTATGGCGTGACTGTTAGTGCTGTTGACTAGGATTTCAGCAGAAGACTTGACTTTGGCGTATTGCTTCAGAATCACTTCAAAGGTTGCTGTTTGAGAATCTTCTATAGCAACTTTTTTTGAATCCACGCCCTTCCAGGTAACTTTCTCGATTTTGACATTTGCCGATGGTACTCTATAGACCCAGCTGTCAGCGATTTCTGTTGGGATTAGCACATTGGCTAGCGGACTTCCGCTGTATTGTCCCCAGGGTATGGGTACTATAACGCTATCGTTAGCGATGTACCAGTTACCATCCAGAAATTCCTGGGCAATGTTTCCTGATGCTGTTTTTCGGTCAAGATACTCTGTCAGACAATCGTATTTTTTGATCTCGTCACTTTCTTCCCAGGGAAAAACGGCTGGAGTCACAGGGTCTCTTATAGATTCAATGAAAGGTATGCCACCAGCATCTTTCCATCCTTTGCCTGGTGTTATTGGGTCGATGTAGCCTGCTTTGTCCCCTTGGAAGGGAGCAGGTAAATATTCTACCGCTTCTCCTTCTCGCCAGCGGATGTCGCCCGTCCAGTAGACTGAGTACGCCTCTGAACCCTTGATTTTTCTGATGATTAGGTCTGGTTCGAACTTTACCGTCTCACCACCGTAATCATATCTGATGAATTTTAGCGCATCGTCAGTATAGATGTGGTTTGCGTCAAAGATAACAATGTTAGGAGTGTCTGGCGCGGTGTCCGTCCCTTCCAGTCTTCCCAAATTTTCTATTCTGATTGTTCCTTCGTTTGTTGGAATTAGTATTAGGTTTTGGCCATCTTCTGTATTGGCTGTGCCTTGTCCGATTAGATTTCCGTTTTTGAATGCAGAAACTTTCCAGACGGTGAACTTCTTCCAACTACTTTCGCCCCATTCATAGAAAGTCGCAGTGACTTGTTGACTAATAACTGAGGTATCATAAGATCCGAATCCAAGAAACATCCTGCCACGGCAATAGGCCGGCATCACTAATTCTTTGGTGCTTTTAAGCTTGCGTTTATAGTAAGCTTCAACTGGCTCGAATGTTAAGCGCAGAGAAGAATTTGTCTTTATGTAGGCAGATTCCTCGTCACTCTTGTTAACTGTGGTATTCTTTGGAAGTTCAACGCCTATCATTTCTTCGACTTGGTTGACAGCGATGGTAAAGCTCCAGTATCCTTTAACCCACTCCTTGTTTTCTTCGTGACCGCCTTGGAGCATCACTTTCTGCGGAGGCACTACTAAGGTAGCGTTAATCTTCGGAATCGTAGAAATTACTGACTCCAAGAAAATCAGCAAAAGGACGATGGAAAGCAAAGACAGCTTTATCTTTTTTCCAGTCTTCATTTTTTTTCACCTCCGTATCGCTTTTCGACGATCCGCTCCTCATCAGCCCCCTCATTTTCTCCTCGATTAGATCTTTTCATCCAATCTTTAATTGTCGAAGATCTGTTTAAGATATATCACGAATTATAAATTATGTCAATAGAATCTCGGGAAATAAAAATGGCCTTAGATAAGGCCGGTTATTTTTTCTCTTCTTCCTTCAAGTATTTTGTGTAATACTCTCTTGCTTTTTGAACTGCGCGTTCTGGATTTTTCAGAATTTCATAGGTCGTGTTAGGAAACAATTTCTGGCACTGGCCAAAGTATTGGATTACTTTTTTGACATTTCCTTTGTAGATTGCTAACCCGCCAGCCATTTGGTACCAACTTCTTGCTTTTTGCAGGTCGCCCGCCATTTCAAACTCTTTTGCTTTCTGGGCCGCTTCCTCCATCGTCGTCCCTATCTTCCTCGGGTCCAAAAACATCGTGTTTTGCAATGCCCTGTAGGTTTCTTGATCTTCGCCACAGATTTCTTCCAACTCTGTCTTTTTTGATTCTTGTTTCACTTCTATCTTCTCTTCTTTTTTCTCTTTCTTTATAAACTTTTTGAAGAACGTCATTTTTCCACCCCCTATTCTTGAATATATAATCAAACTAAATCTTGTCAAGTCAAGCTTTAACCCTTTAATAAATTAATTTAAAATAAATATAATCATGAGAAAAAAATTAGAAAAATTGATTGTCATTCTAGGACCGACGGCTTCCGGAAAAACCACCCTGTCTATTAAGTTGGCAAAAAAATTTAACGGAGAGGTAATTTCGGCTGATTCAAGACAAGTTTACAAGGGAATGAATATTGGAACAGCAAAAGTGACAAAGAGGGAAATGCAGGGTGTCGCGCACCATCTTTTAGATGTCGCTAATCCTAAAAGACATTTTACTGTTGCCCAATACAAAAAATTAGCCCAAAAAGCAATAGAAAAAATTCAAAAAAAAGGAAAAGTCCCTTTTTTGGTTGGAGGAACTGGTTTTTATATTCAAGCAGTCGTTGACGAAATAATAATCCCCCAAGTAAAACCAGACTGGAAACTGAGAAAAAAATTGGAAAAAAAATCGCCAAAAGAACTTTATAAGATTTTAAAAAAGTTAGACCCTGAAAGGGCAAAAACGATTGAAAAAGAAAATCCAAGGAGATTAATTAGAGCGGTTGAAATTTTGTTTAAAACAAAAAAACCGATTCCTCCTTTAAAAAAAGGAGGGCTTCCCTATCCAGTTTTAATGATTGGAATTGAAAAAACTGAAAGAGAGTTAAAAAATAATATTAAAAAAAGGTTGATTGAAAGATTAAAAAAAGGAATGATTGCCGAAGTAAAAAGATTAAAAAAAGAAGGAGTCTCTTTTAAAAGGTTAGAGGAGTTTGGCTTGGAATATAGATTTATTGCCCAGTATTTGCAAGAGAAAATAGTTTATGAGCAAATGGTAGAAAAAATTCAAAGAGAAAGTGAAAAGTATGTCAAAAGGCAAATGAGATGGTTCAAAAGGGATAAAAGAATTAAATGGATAAAAAAATATGGAGAAGTAGAGAGATTGATAAAAAAATATTTAAAAAAATAATTTTTTCTTATCTTTTTTTGGAAAGTTCTATTTGAGAGTAGAATTTTTTAAAATCCTTATTAATATATCTTTTGCTATTTTAGGATTTGCCCTCCCTTTTGTTTCTTTCATTATTTGGCCGATTAAAAATTGGAAAGCATTTCCTTTCCCTTTCTTAAAATCTTGAACTGCCTTTTGGTTTTTTGAAATAATTTCTTTTATAGTCTTTTCGATTTCAGATTCATCAGTAATTAAAATCAACCCTTTTTCTTCGATTATATGTGATGGGTCAGCTCCGGTCTTGAACATTTCTTCTAAAATGACTTTGGCGATTTTGCTCGAGATTTTGCCTTCTTCAATTAAAGAAATAAATTCAGCAAAGTTTTCTGGAGTAATTAAAAAGTCTTCTCCAATAATTGATGCTCCTTTTAATAGTCCTTGCAGGTCTGTAATTAAATAATTTGTAGCTAATTTAATCAACCTTGAAAGTTTCTCTCTGGGGAGGTGGGGGTCAAATTCTGAGATGACTTTTTCAAAATATTCTCCGATGTCTTTATTTTGGACGAAAATTTCGATTTCTTTTTCTAAAAGTTCGTACTCCCTTTTTAACCGTTCCTCTTTTTGTTGAGGAAGTTCTGGAATTTCTGCTTTTATTTTTTGAATAAAATCTTTGTCAAAATGCAAAATTGGCAAATCTGGCTCTGGAAAATATCTGTAATCATGGGCTTCTTCTTTTTCTCTTTGGACCAAAGTCACCTGACTTTTATCATCCCATCCCTTTGTTTCCTGAGTTATTTTTTTTCCTAATTTTAGAATTCTTTCCTGCCTTTTGATTTCGTATTCAATCGCTTTTTCAACCGATCGGAAAGAATTCAAATTTTTAATTTCGACTTTCGTTCCTAGTTCTCCTTCTTTTTTGGCTAAAGATATATTCGCCTCCACTCTCATTTGTCCTTTTTCCATGTTTGCTTCAGAAACATTCAAATAACGCAAAATTAACTGCAATTCCTCGGCAAATTTTCTGGCTTGGATTGCCGAACGGATATCTGGTTCTGTCACTAATTCCATCAGGGGAATTCCAGCCCGGTTGAAATCAACCAGTGAAAAATCCTTTTCATGAACCAATCTTCCAGTATCTTCCTCTAAATGGACTCTTCTTATTCTTACGGTTTTGAATTCTGAATTTCGCATTCTGAATTTGAGCACCCCGTTTCTTGCAATCGGCATATCATACTGACTTATCTGATATCCCTTAGGTAAATCTGGATAAAAATAGTTTTTCCTATCAAACTTTGAGTATTCAGGAATTTGGCAATCTAGGGCTAATCCAGTTTTTATCACTTTTCTCACTGCCTCTTCGTTAGTGACTGGTAAGGTTCCAGGTTGCCCTAAACAAACAGGACAAATATTTAAATTCGGATGCCTTTCATCTGAATCGTTTTTGCAAGCACAAAACATCTTCGATTTTGTCTTCAATTCGACGTGAATCTCCAGACCGATTATTGGTATGTATTTCATATTAATTTCTGCCAGTTTTTGAGATAATTTTTAAACTTTTTGTCAAAGACTTCTTTCGGAGTTATTTTTTCAATGCCTAATTTTTTTAATTTGTTTTTTAATTCAAAAAAAATTTTTTCTTTTTCGTTTTCTTTTGCCATTTTTTCCAGTTCAATAATTTTTCCGTATCCCTTTGTATTATCTAATAAAACTTTTACCCCATCCCACTGATAAATTTTTCTTTTTCTTAACCAAACTGCTCTAAGAGGAAAACCAATCCTCTCTAAAAGTTCTTTCATTTTTTCAAAGTCTTCTTTTTGAAATTTAATTTCAATTTCCCGCCTAAAATCCTGGTGAATTTTGCCCGATTTTAAAATTAAATAACTAGCTTTATTGTCTTTCCTGACTCTGAGTTTTTCACTTCCATAATAAACAGTTTCTTCATTAATTTCTTTTTTGAATTTGGCAATCTTTTTTAATCTCTGAACTAGATTCTTGTATTGGGAATCGGTAATAAAAGTTCTCGCCTCGACCTCGAATTGATTCATGTTATTTTCTGATTTCCTTGACAATATCAACACCAGAACTAGTACCAATGACGTCGGCTCCTGCCTTAACCATCATTTTTAAATCCTTAAGAGTTTTAACATTTCCGGCTGCTTTTATTTTGAGCCCTGGAGCAAATTTTCGCATTATTTTTAAATGCCGGGCTTTTTCTTTTAATTCAAAGTGGTCCAACGGGTCTTTTTCAGTCGAGGTTTTAACGCAAATCGCTCTAGCTTTTTTCACAATATTTGAAGCCAACTCAATTTCTTTATCCGTTAAATAGCCAGAACCAATAATTACCTTTGTTGGTAAAATTTTACAAATCTCTTTTAAATCTTTAAAGACTTTTTCCCATCTTCCGTGTTTTACATCAGGAATAGAAATTACCACGTCCAATTCATCCGCTCCGTCTTTCTTTGCTTTTTTGCAAATTTGAATTCTTTTTTTATGCTGGCTATCGCCTATCGGTGGATCGATTAAGACTACAACCTTAATATCTATTCCTTTTAATTCCTTTTTCACCAATTTTACCCATTGAGGATTAACGCAGACACCGCGAAAATTATACTTCCTGGCTTCTCGGCAAGTTTTTTTAATATCCTCTGCCATAGCATTTAATCTTATATTTGTGTGGTCAATAATCCTAGCGATATTCATATTTTTATCTTAATAAAATTTTTTTAACTATTCTTAATATTTCTTGATGAATAGTTTCTGGAGGTAATAAATTACCATTTTTGAAACACTCGATTAATCTAAACTCCTTTGGAAATTCTCTTGCAATGTCTAAATACGCCTTTTCAGTATTTTTAAGATGATTCAAGTCTTTTTCATGAATATCTTTTTTATGACTGAGATATCCTTTTTTTTGAGCTTTCTTTTTTTTATCGGTAATTTTTTCAGAAAGGGTTTGCGCAATTTTAGGTGGAACTTTCAAAATAAAATTGATGTCTGGTTTTGGAATCTTAAATATGCCATATTCTAAATTATATAGCCACTTTAAATATTTTTTTCTCTCTCCTTTGTTCTTTATCTTCCCTCCCTGATGACCGATATTAGAACCAATATATCTATCAGCCAAAACAATTCTTCCTTTTTTCAGCCAATCCCTTATCTTAAAACTTGCGTCATAGCGGTCACAAGCATAAAAAATCGAAGCCTGATAGGGACTTACTTCTTCTGCACTTCCGTATTTGCCAGTTAGATATTCATCGACAAGCCCTGCTGATTTTCGGCCGTGTTGCGGAAAATCAATAAATGAAACCTTATAACCTTCTTTTTTTAAAGATCGGGTCAATAATTTTTCCTGTGTTGATTTTCCTGAACCGTCAATTCCTTCAATAACAATAAATTTTCCTTTGTAATGACTTTTAACCATAAAAACAATATTTTACTTTTTGGAATTTTTTTCTGAAAAAAACTACTTCTTTTTTGACCTTTTCTGGATTTATTCTATCTAAAATTACTTTTTTCATAAAGAGAGCGTTTTTTTTCATCTCTTTTTCTTTCATTCCAAATCTGGTCATTTCTTGAACTCCGATTCGGATACCATTTGGTTCTTTTACATTTACTACGTCACCAAAAAGAACATTTTTATTAACGATGATGTTTACCCTTTCTAATAATTTTGCTACAAAATCCCCCCCGCCTTGTTTTTCAACACTAACTAACACTTGATGGCTTTTGGTAAAACCCAGTTCTTTTCCTAAAACATTAAATCCTAAATCGAAAAGTGATTTTGCTAAAGTTTGAGCATTTTTAATTGTTTGTCTGGCATAACTTTTCCCAAATTTTTGCATTTCTTTCAAAGTTAAATATAAAGCAGGAATTCGGTGAAGATGGTGATTGGATAAAACACCTGGAAAAACTTTTCTTTGAATTTCTTTTTGAAGTTCTTCTTCAATATTTCCCAAAATTATTCCTCCTTGCGGTCCCGGAAAAGTTTTATGGGTGGAGGCACAAATTATATCCGCCCCTTCTTTTAAAGGGTTTTGAAAAAAACCACTAGAAATTAGACCAAAAACGTGGGCGGCATCATAGATGATTTTTGTTTTAGTTTTTTGACAAACTTTTTTCAATTCTCTTATTGGTTGTGGAAATAAAATCACCGAACCTCCCAAAACAATAAATTTTGGTTTTAATTTCAAAATCTGCTCTTTAGCCCTTTCTAAATCAATATTTAATTTCTCTTTATTAAAATAGAAATGATACACTTTCAAACCTAAAAGACCGGCGGCTCCAAATTTTTCATGAGAAACATGAGAACCTCCTTCAATGCCTAAAGTGACTATTTTATCGCCTTTTTTAGCCAGGGCTGAAAAAACAGCCAAATTTGCTAAGGTACCAGAAATTGGGCGCAAATCAACAAAGTTGCATTTGAAATGTTTTTTAAAAACAAGGGTGGTTAAATCCTCAATCTCATCAAAATATCTTAAACCTTGATAATATCTTTTATAAGGAAGTCCTTCGGCATAACGGTGCATTAAATCAGACGAATAAATCCTTTGGGCTAAAGGCGACATTACATTTTCTGAAGCAATCAAATTTAAACAATTTTCTCGCCAATTATTATGTTTTTCCAGTAGTAATAATAATTTTTTCATTTTCATATGGAAAAAGTTTCATAAGGTTTTTTAAGAGTTTTCAGTAATTCTTCCAGAGTTCCTTTCCAATTTCCTCCGGCCTTAAGAAAGGCCTGGCAGGTGCTCTTTTTAGTTTTGAAGGTTGCTGGTTCTAAACATCTTTTTTCTCTCCAACATCGAGGCCCAATCTCATTTATAAGACTTGAGTGCTTGGATAATTCTTCAGTTATAGGGATTCCTACCTTGTTTCTTATTTCCCATTGAGCCACACCCTCACTCCTTGCTCTAGAGGTTTCAATAACTTGTGCTCCTTTTCCATAGATTAGCGATTGAGCTTCTTGACCTAAAAGAAGGAAGTAAACAAAATTTTGATCTCGTTTTTTTATCAATTCCATTTGTTTCTCTCTCGCCCTTTTGGCTATTTCTTTATAATCCTGTTTTACCGAATCAGGAAAGCTATCTGGAATGATAAATTTTCCTTTTTTGGCTACGCTCTCTAAAGGTTCAATGTCGCAAAGGATTTGTCGCTGTCTGACCAGTTGACCATACATAGCTAAACTTCCTCTAATTCCCATATTTAAGGAAAGCGAGTGGATAGTATTTTTGAAATCAATGTTTATCCTTTCTTCAATTTCTACATCACCCCAAAATTTCCATTCCGAGGGTGGTATTTCCTCGGGGATTTCTAGGTTAAACTTCTCCTTTATCAACCTTTCAATATTTTCTCCAATTTCTTTTAATTCTGGAAGTTTGGTAGTTTTTAAAGAGTTAGCAAGTTTTATAAAGTAACGAGGTGGAGCAGAAAATATCATCCTCGTAAGCGTCGCTTCAGGTAAAACATATCTTGCATCTTCCTCTGGTACTCCTGAATTTACAGCTTTGGTATAAAGATCTAAAGCCATCTTTCCAAAATCATCAGCAACCGAACAAAACCTATTTGGTTTTACAACCCTAAAAGAGGCCTCAATTCCAGCTCCAAAAATCAGATTTAAAGAATTGACATTTCGCCAAAAATAAACCGCTGCCATCCTTGAAATATCCTCAAAAGTAATAGCATAGGGTAGAAAATCACCCAGAATCAAATGCCTGTGCTTTTTCATTATGTCGTTAACAAATTTTCTTGATTCTTCCCTCTTCTGACAGCACTCATCATAAAGTTGGGCTATATCCCCTTTTTCAAATGGTGCCTGGGAAATTTGGACCCCTACTGCGGCTAATATTGCGGGTTCATCTTGTAGAAAACCAACTTTTGCCATATCAATTTAATTATTTTCAAAAACAAAACTTTTAATCTTGGACAAGGCTGGCACTTTTTCAAAAACTTTTATAATTCCTAATTCCACAAAATAACAAAGTTCAATGCCAGCGGCAATCATCAATCTTTCGATAATGGTCATTGGTATTGCCTCAATCCAAAAATGAGCAGGGATTTTAAGTAAATAAAGATAAATGACCGAGCCTATAGCATGATCAACAAAAGCAGCACCCAAAGAATATCCGTAAGTTTTAAATAAAGGGAACCTAAATATTTTATCCAGTTTTTCCTTGAAAAAGGCAATAATAAAGGGAATTAGCCAAAAGCCGGAATAAAACCAGACAGTTCTGCCAATAGGATTTAAAATAAAAAGTAAAATACAGAGCAAAGGAAGAAATATTAATTTTTTTTCTCCTCTAAAAATTCTTGAAAAATAAAAACCAGCAAAGATTATTGGGAAAAAAGTAAATAAATCTTTTACGGCTTTTATTTTATAGGCCCCGGCTATTAAACCCATTAGATGGGTCAAGATAATAATTCCCGTTCCGTATCTTAGGCCAAAAATTTTGGCTAAGGTCGGTCCCAAAAATACCGATAGAGAGAATTTCATTTTCGTCCCCAAAATAGGACTAAATTTAATTTTTGATAAAAATAAAAATAGGATTGAAGAAAGGATAGTAAAGAAAAATTTGAGAAATTTCTTTATTTTCATATTTTTTATGAATTAAATTTGCTTTTCCTTTTTTTTAGTTGTAACGCGACCGCCTTGCCATTGGCCACGATATAAATTTGTTTTTCCTTTGACTTGGAAAAACATGGCGTGAGCTACTCTTGCTCCTAATTCAATCTTTATTGGAAAAGAACCGAAATTTGTGATGCCAAAAGTTAATTCTCCTTTGTAGCCAGGCGAACAAGTACCAGTAAAAATCATCATTCCCGAGCGATAAATAGTTGAGCGCGGTCGAAACAAAATTAAGATATTTTCTGGTGTATTAACTTTTTCTAT